>TARA_R110002095_G_scaffold214531_2_pt1 | contig 40485 bp, 36 predicted proteins | sample TARA_R110002095 | Tara Oceans TARA_R110002095 (sample SAMEA4397255) | marine metagenome | biome: Polar Biome; feature: [SRF] surface water layer (ENVO:00010504); material: water (ENVO:00002006), including particulate matter (ENVO:01000060) such as... | depth 5 m | reverse complement strand
CAACGACACGTCTGGCGTGACACGCAGGGACAAGAACCGGACACTATCAATATCACCGTGTATTCGGCGTCTACCGTCCCCACACCTTTGTATTTCATCTCTGTTGTCCAGATCGTCGTCCAGATCAGCAGAATCTACCAATGACTTTTGTTATCAGACTTCGTTCTGTTGCTGAAATACATTTTCAAGTGGCTAATATGATCGACGTTGTCGCGATTCTGTAGGGGCTCCGCGTCATTCTAATGCCCAGCCTTTTTAGCGAGTCGTATTTTGATACTGATATAGAATCGAATTCAGCACCAGGCACGTATCTTCTATCCGAAGTATAAAATATCACGGATAAAATGGGTAGCTTATTTGAATCTAGCAGGCGCTTGTGATAAGGTATAACAAAATAAACTTAAGAAAGAAAAGGCGCTTACATTTTCTTTCTTCATCTCTCATCCAGTGGTTCCATTTCGCCCTGATTCAATTTGTCTATCGGCAATATTGCTGACGCGATCTCTACTCCCGCTTATATCGGAACCCTCAGTCTCAATTGAGTTTACAGTTCAAACAGTTCAAATTGATACTGAATTTCTATTGATCAGATTGCAGTAGTCATTTCTTCCCATTTATTTCTACAGGAGTTTTTTGTGACCAGATCTTTATCTCAAAAACGTGGTTTTACTCTGATTGAGTTACTTGTCGTCATCGCGATCATCGCAATTTTAATTGCTCTGCTGCTTCCCGCCGTTCAACAGGCACGTGAAGCAGCCCGTCGCAGTACGTGCAAAAATAATTTGAAGCAACTGGGACTGGCGTTTCACAATTATCATGATACCCATCGGGTGTTTCCTCCCGCAGCCATCAATCCAGGCAGTGCAAAATGCGCTTCAATTTTTACTCCCGACAACATCATGAATCATACCTGTTACCAGATGTTGCTCCCTTTTCTAGATCAGGGGCCACTCTACAACCTCTACAACTGGTCGACTCCCAGTGGGTCAGCAAAACATTCCAGCTGTGGGCATACTGCTCCTCCCACGGCATCGAATCAGTTTAATCTGCTGAACTCCAATCTTCCCATTTTTCTCTGTCCTTCTGACAGTGGGACACCAATCGGTACCGATACCGGTGGCACGTATTACTCAAACGGTGCTCACCGGACAAGTTATGGTGTCGCTGCAAATCAGTACGATTCCGACAAAGGGGCTTCTTTTCAGGGAGACACATATTCCAAAAAAGGAGTACTCGGCTTGAACGGTTCTGCGAAAATATCTTCCATTACGGATGGATCCAGTAATACCGTGATGTTGATTGAGACTCCATTGTTGAAAACGACCAATGGGACTGACACCTATGTTGGTTTTGGTCCTTTCTGGGATACGTTTACTCATACGCATTTCATACGTCCGACTGGTCAGGGAATCAACCGACCGCGCGACGCCACAAAAAGTCAGCGTGTGTATGGTTGGGGAGCGGGGAGTTTTCATGTCGGCGGTATTCATGTTCTGCTGGGGGATGGTGCCGTCCGTTTTCTGAGTGAAAATGCAGATATGACAGCCGTCGTCCAGTCGCTGATTTCGGTGCAGGGGGGCGAGGTCCTTCCTGAATTCTAAAAAAGAAATCGGCCAATAAGATATTTTCTCGCTGTAACAGTTGATGGCTGTTACAACGGGATGTTTCAAATAACAGACTACGTTCACTGTAGGCCGTAGAAAGTCTCGATTGTTGCCGGAATAAGAATTCAGGCAGCCAATAATGATAGAAAGAAAAGCAGGCTATGATCGCGAACACGCGTTCTTCTAGAAAACCAGTATGGTGCCTGGTGGCATTACTGGGAATATCCGGTTGTTTTGGTGGAGGAGAGTCTCTTCCGGAACTGGCAGAAGTCACTGGCACCATTAATTTGAATGGCAGCCCTTTGCCAGGGGCCAGCGTAGTTTTTCTCCCGAAAGAGGGGGGAAGTGCTTTTGCGTTGACTGATGCAAATGGAAAATTTGAATTGATGTATAATCAGGATACAGCAGGTGCAGTCCTTGGCTCTTATACTGTCAAAGTCTCAAAAGAAAAGAATCCCGAAGAGCCCGGGATGGATCTGGTCCCCAAAAAATACAATGAAATGACTACGTTGACGGCTGAGGTCAAATCCGGAGCGGAAAACGACTTCCAGTTTGACTTATCCAGCAAATAAATTTCAAAAGGCTTCTACTGATTCCGGTATGCATTAACCCCGTTGGGTAAGGTGTTTTTTGCGCGGTCACTTTCTCAGTGCCGATGATCGTACCTACGAGTGCGAAAATAGATTCTTGCCGGATAGTTTAAAACCCCTTACTCTTTGAGTGAGGGGTTTCTTTACGTATACAGGATTGCAGAATAATCATGGAGTTGATTGGTAGGTATAGTGTCGCATTTCTTCTATCGCACTCTAATCATGGTTTATAAGGGGTTTTATAATTATCACTTATGATTATTTCAAAAATGAAATGATTCACTCCCGTAAATCGAAACGAGATGATTCTGAAGCCAGTAATGATAACGGCATTGTGTATGTCGGAGGGGCTGGCCGTTATGGGATCAATGATACCTGTACTAACTGCGTACGCGGATTCAGCAGCATGCATACCGGGGGAGCGCACTTTCTGTTTGCTGATGGACGTGTCCAGTTTCTGAGCGAGAATATCGATCTCAATAACTCGACGTCCGGAGTCGATAGTACGTTCGAAAGACTGATTAGTATCAATGATGGTGATGTGCTGGGGGAATATTGATCCTGATTTGATTTAAATTTTCAAAGTGAGCCGACTTCTGTTGGCGCGCTCTTTTTTTCAAATATTCAAATAATGAGTGCTCCATGAAAAAATTGACTGCAACTTATGCTGCACCTTACTTTGAGAAAAACTGTTTGGTGGCTTTTGTCTGCTAGGTATGCTGCTTCTTTCAGGCTGTGGTTCCGTGGCGGAAGATCAGCCTGATTTGGGTAAAGCCTCAGGGCAGGTAACTCTAGACGGTAAACCCTTGCCAAATGCAAACGTGTTTTTTCAGCCTGTTGAAGGGGGACGAAATTCTACTGGAATCACCGATGATCAGGGAAATTATATCTTAGAGTATCTGCGCGATTCGAAAGGAGCAAAAATCGGCCGCCATAAAGTTCGGGTTTCGAGGTTTGTGGAACCGGTGAAAGGCGATAATGGAAAAATCGAAGACCCTGGCCAGAAAGAGCTGGTACCTGACCGGTATAACCAGAAAACCGAACTGGAAAAAGATGTGAAAGCGGGCAAGAATACGATTAATCTTGAGTTGAAGACATCCTGATTCACACTGTTTAAAACAAAGTTGTGTCGAATGGATCGCGTCTCTGCGATTCACTCTCATCGCAAAAAAGCTTTCCCCAGCCTGGATGAAGCGTTAGGATAGGAGTGATCGGTGCCTGTTTGCAGGCGCTGAAATTCCTTTCTCCTCGAGCAGATACAGGTTGCTGATATGCCCCCCAAAGAAACAAAGACTCCAGACAGGATACTGAAGCTGGGCTTGGTCTTTGTATTTATGGCGATCATATTTTTTCCACTTTCTGCCTGGTGGAATCAGCAACAGATCCATCAGCTCGAGAAGAGTGTGAGCCAGTTGCTGCAGGAAGAGAACTGGAATGCTGCTGAACAGGCTGCTAAAAAATGGACAGAACGAGATCCCAAAAATTCTGATGCCTGGCTGGATTTGTCTGAAGCCTACCGTCAACAGAATAAATTTGCGGAAACAGCAGACGCGTTGAGACAGATTAGTGATACTGACCCACGCGTTTTAAAATCACTCGCTTTACGAACGGATTTGCTGCTTTCTGAACTGAATGATCCCATTCAGGCGATCGAAACCTGTCAGCGTCTCTTGAAAATTGATCCGAGAGTGGGGCGGGCGCGGCAGCGTCTGATTTATATTTATGCCATGATGTTGCGCCGGCTGGAGATGGTAGAACAAATCAGACAAGCGATCAAATTAGAGTGTGAACCCCCTGAGGCTTATGTTTATCTGCTGCTCTCAGATTCGCTTAATTTCAGTAATGGCGCACCTCTCATCCATAGCTGGTTAGATAATCATCCAGAGAACGAGGCTTTGGAAGTGGCGATGGCACTCTATATTGCGCGGAGCGGAAGTCATCGATCAATGCAGATGAAAGATTCTCGAGTGATCACAGGAGGGGATCAATCCTTGATTACAAATTGTTTGAAAAAGTACCCTCACAATAAGGATGTACTGGCTTTTTATCTGGAAAAGAACCTGGAACAAGGGGATAGGGATCAGGTTGCGGAATTGTTGGAGAAACTATCCGTAGATGCAGAAAAAGATAATCGATTTTGGCGATTTCGTGGTCAGTTTCTTGTTTTAAAAAATCAGCTTGAGCTTGCAGAAGAATCTTATCGTCAGGCAATTCTGTTGAATCCCTACGACTGGAGATCACGAGTCGGTCTGAGTGAAATTATGAGAAGGACAGGGAAGACTGCCGAAGCGCAGGGACTGGCGCAACTCGGAGCAAAGGGCAAAGTTTTTTCCAGGCAACTGATGGAACTGGAAAACCCCAGTCAAATTTCTGCCGCGCTGTTAGAAGAAATCGCCGTCTATGCCCGTGAATGTGGCGATCTGAAAACCCATGAGGCGATTCAGAACCGAATAGATCAGTAACTCGGCTCCCTCTGCATTAAAAACCGAACAAAAGGTCGAAAAAATCTTCGTTTGTCGCAGAGGCCTTTCGATATCAGGCCAAGATCTAAGGCCTTGTTCCTTTCGTTGGCTGCCCCCTACGTAGCACTTCCTAAGTACTTCATCAAAAATTCACCAAATATCACTCAAATCATCATTCGGCTCGGAAAATAGTTGACAATTTGTAAATGCCGTTTGTAGAATTGGTGGATTGCATGTATCTGATGGGTGATTTATCTTAGTTATTAATGGTGATTTAATAGTTTTGATACTGCCCGTGGTTAGTGCACACATCTATTTTTTCTCTAAAGTCTATCTTGTTGACTTGAACGCGTATTACATCTCAAAAGATCTCGTGACTTGATTTCGCTGTAAAAACATTGATTTAACATCGCAATATAAACATGTTTGTAGTAATTTATATGTGTTGTCGTTTATGTGTTATTTGGGAAACGTCTTGTTTATTGAGGTGGGATCGAACACCAGTGATTTGAATTTGTTGTCTTATCTAAATTGATTAAGGGTCGCATTATGAATCATATCTTTCTTTCTCAGCACATCTCGAAGTGTTTTCTGCTGTGTCTCTGTTTCGTGATTTCCGGTTGTGGTGGGGGCGTGGATGACGCGCCGACTCTCTATCCCGTAAAGGGAACCATCAAAAAAGATGGTCAAGGGATTAAAGACATCCGTGTTTCGTTTGTACCGGCTGAAGATGGCATTCCTGCTGTGGGGGTTTCTGGTGAAGATGGCAGCTACGAATTGAGTAACCCTAAGGGGGGGTTGGGAGCCCAGGCTGGTACATACAAAGTTGTGTTGTCTGTCACCGCCAGTGAAGCCGGTTATTCCGGTGGTGGTGATCCAAGTAAGTCAAAATTGCCATTTCCAAAGTCTTACAGTTCAAAAACAACGACTCCTAAGAGTGCTCAAGTGAAGGCAGGCGAAAATGTAGTGGATATTGAATTCTGAAACAGGAGCCATTGTTCTTAGACGATTAAATCACCTTTCTATTTTGCTTATTTAAATAAAAATATTTTCTCATAAAAATAATCGTGATGTTTTGTCACACTTTTTCTTTTTTTCTTTTTCAGGAGCGCCATTTTATGCGAAAACTTTTCTTATCCTATCGAATGCGACAGCGCGCATTCACCCTGATCGAATTATTGGTGGTGATTGCCATTATTGCTATTTTGATTGCGTTACTTTTACCCGCCGTCCAACAGGCACGTGAAGCGGCACGTCGTTCTACCTGCAAGAATAATATGAAGCAGATCGGTCTGGCGATACATAACTACCATGAAACACATGGTACCTTTCCACTGAACTATGATGCTTCTAGAAGCCCGGGGCAGGTCGGCTGTTCTGTTTCCTGGATTTCGATGTCACTGCCCTATTTGGATCAGGCTCCGTTATACAATCAAATGAATTTTAGTGACATCACTAATACTGGAGGATCTACCTCTTCTTATCCGGGAATGGACAGTGTTTCCAATAACTCGGCCAGAACGACCCCGATCTCAGTTCTACTTTGCCCCAGTAATCCACAAGCCAAACTAACCGGCTCAGCGATGCATTATGACTTCGGAGGGAATAACGGAAATTCACGGGATCTCCAGGCAGCCAGAACTGATTATGTTGGCAGTATGGGCTTTATGTGGACGGGTTGGAAAGACTGTGGTGATACAGGCCAGAATGGTGCCCCATGGATCGATCCCGGCATTGATATTACCCACAATGATCTCAGCCGATTTGGTGGACTTTTCTGGTGGCGTGGTGCGACTCGTCTGCGTGATATTGTAGACGGTGCCTCGAATACGATCGCGGTTTATGAAAATCATCATTGGAATTTCAGTAAGAAATTTCCATCGGAAAGTAATAAATCCGGTGCCTGGATCAGTCCTTTGGGAGCCATTGATACGCATACATCGGCTATCAATGCTGACCCTGAACAAGTCGCAGCAGGTAATGGTGCAGACGATACCCGTTGCACCAACTGGAGCAGTACGCATGTTGGTGGTGCGCACGGCTTGATGACAGATGGATCAGTCCGATTTGTCAGCGAAAACCTGGATCTCGGGATTAATAAAGCATTAGTCACCAAATCCGGTGGTGAAACCTTAGGTGAGTTCTAATCACCGGACACTTCTTTTGTCTGTAGTATTCACAACCTCCTCACCAGATCTGGTGGGGAGGATTTTTTTCCGTTGAATACAAATCTGACTCAACGGAATCGTCTCCTTTCATAGAGCCCGAAAAGTGATAATGTGCCCAACCGTAGATCAAACGGGGCGATTTCTTTTCACATTTCTTTTGATTCCTCTTCTCGTCGCCTGTGATCAGAGAGATGGTAATTCGTCTCGAGACAAGCTAGAACCGACTGAAGAAATTGTGAAATTCCCCCAGAGTAAATCTAAATTTTCTCTGGGACTTGCCTCGGATGTTGCTGGTGAAAAAAAAATAGACCAGCCTCGTTTCGAAGTACCTCAATTCCGTGAGGTGCACGTGCAGGCGGGGGTTGAATTTATCTATGATAATGGAGCCAAAGGCGAACAGCTCATGGTGGAAGCGATTGGAGGAGGCGCTGGCTGGCTTGATTATGATCGTGATTCCCTGATTGATGTTTATTGTGTTCAGGGAGGAGATCCCGTTTCCAATTCAGCGGACCAGGGACAGAACCAGTTATTTCGTAATCTGGGCCATGGTTCCTTCAAAAAACTCACAGCAGATACTGGCGTCGCAAATTCGGGTTATGGCCAGGGAGTCACCATCGCAGATTTCAATAACGATGGTTTTGATGACATTTATGTAACCAATGTAGGCAAAAATGCACTCTACCAGAATATGGGAGATGGCACCTTTGAAGATGTCTCGGAAGTCTCGGGGACAACAAATCCTTTGCTTTGGAGTTCCAGTGCTGCCTGGGGAGATTTGAATCGGGATGGAAATCTTGACTTATACGTCTGTAATTATGTCAAATTTGATGTACGTAATCCCAAATTTTGTACTGACAAAAAGGGCATCAAGCGGATCTGTCATCCGAATGAAATGGAAGCTGAGTTGAATGAAGTTTATTTCAGTCTGGGGAACGGCCAGTTTAAGGTGGCCGGGGATGAGCTGGGGTTGCGTGGCTCAGACGGGAAATCGTTAGGAGTCTTGATTTCTGATCTGGATCGCGATCAGTTTCCCGATATTTATGTGGCCAATGATGTCACGCCTAATTTTCTGTTTCTGAATCATGAAGGTCAGACTTTTCGAAATGCAGCAATCGAAAAAGGTTGCGCGATGAGCGGTGCTGGTTCTAATCAGGCCAGCATGGGGATCGCTCATGGTGACTATGACCGAAATGGGTTTCTTGATCTCTATGTGACTCATTTTACCGATGATTCCAATACTCTCTACGCAAATCTGGGGGAAGCCGGGTTTCACGATGCCACAAAAACGACAGGCTTGCACCGTCCGACCATTTCGTTTCTCGCGTTTGGAACGATCATGGGAGATTTTAATCATGACCGTCACATGAATCTGTTTATCACAAACGGGCATATCGATCAAATGGAGGACCAGGGCTACGATTGGAAAATGACACCGCTTTTATTTTCTTATCAGGGAGGGCAGTGGGTGAACTGCAGCGCACAGGCAGGCCCTTATTTCCGACAAAAGTTTATTGGTCGTGGAATCGCTGCCGGCGATTATGATAATGATGGTGATCAGGATCTGTTTGTTGTAAATCAGAACGACCCGGCGTCACTGCTGCAGAATGAATCACATGGCAATCACTGGTTAAAAGTGATGTTGAGCGGAACGACCAGTAATCGGACGGCGATTGGTACCAAAGTAGAGGTCAGGCAGAACGGCGAGTTATTTTATCAGGAAGTTGTGGGAGGCAGCAGTTACTGTTCCAGCAGTCAGTTTGCACTCTTTTTTGGTCTTGGTCAGGTTGAAACAGACTGTCAGGTAAAAATCATCTGGCCCAGCGGTCAGACACAGACCCTGGAACAGATTCCCGTTGACCAAACTTTAAAAATAATCGAACCGACATAATCCGATTCAACGTGGGGGCTGAAACTGTTGTAGTTTTTGTTGATGCTGTTGACTGAGTTCTGTCTTGCCCTGTTGCTCGTAAACCTGGGCCAGCCAGCCATGTAATTGCCAGACAGCAGGATTAATCTTGAGCCCGCGGTTCGCGTATTCGATACCCTGATCGAACTGGTTTGTTAAACCAGACATATGCACCAGGCGTCCATAAATCTGACTCCGCCAGGGATTGATTTCGATAAAGCGTTTTGCGTATTGAATTCCTGCCTGGTAATCCCCCGTGTCATGACAAATCGCCGTCAGTTTCTGTAACGCGGCTTCTGAGTTCGGGTTCAATTTCAGGGCTCGTTCCAATGTCGCTTTCGCCTTTGCTCTCTCGCCAATCAGGTTATAGGCCAGGCCTACCTGCGTGATGAGTGCTTCATCTGCACTGTCTTCCCCTAACAAAGGCAGCAGGAGTTGCAGCGCCTGCTGCGCATATTGTAAGTCGTTTTTGGTTTCGGCCAGCGAGATGTAAAAGAATCCACGTGCACGCTGGAGATCATAAGCGGAATTCGCATCCTGCGGTTTACGGAAGACGGTAAATCGTTCTGTTTGTGCAGGCTTTTGAGGCCGCTCATTTTTGTTTCGGAGAATACGATGATCCGTGAGAGAAGTATGCGGGACAGAAAATGCAGCACGTTTGGGCATGTGGCATGAGATGCAAGATGCTTTTAACTGTGTTGGAGTATCTTCGGGGCGCGAACACTGGTTCGTACTTTCGCCGTGGCATTTGAGGCAGCGTTTTTCAAAATATGCGACGCGTTCTGTCTCAGTGGGGAATTGATGCGGGTCGTGGCACGAGATGCAGCCCATCTGACTTGCGCTCTTTTGGTAACATTGACTCTGATGCATCTGTTCGACCTGACTGACGGCCTGGGTGTCACCTGTAGCCGTGATGCGATCTCCTTCCTGAAACACAATCCATAAATCTTCAATCAGATTTCCGGGACGAAAATCAAACTCACCGCGACCATAGCGGAGAATGCGTCCTTCACCTGTCAGATGGCATTGATAACAGACCGCGTCTCGGGCAGCAGGGGATAAGTCGACGGGATTCACAATCGGGTCCGAGCCCTGTTTTTTACTACTGGCTAAATGCCATTGGATATGCGGTTCGCCGGGACCATGGCAACGCTCACAGCCGATGGCTGTTTCTTTGAACGGCGTTGGATCAAACTGATCTTTCACCCCCTCGGTCTTGGAGACCGAACCAATATGGCACTGGATGCATCCGTCAATCAGCCGTCGTTCAAATTGCTTGTGATGTCCTGGCTGATAACCCGGAGAGAGATCCCAGCGTTGCTTGCCGGTGTACCAGGAAAGGGGGGACATGAACAAGAGGCCTGCGTGGTTCATAACATAAGACCGGCCCCGCTTTCCTGAACCGATGGCAAAGTCGATCGGCTCAACTTTGTCATAGATCAGTTCATTTTGTGGCGTCATTCGTTTTTCATGGTGATAGACTTTCCCGTCTTTTTTCTCGACTTCATATTGGTGCGTCAGGGGAGACTGGAAACTGGTTTTGTGTTCGTAATCTTCAAACGTTAAGTCGCCGGGGACTGGCTGCGCGGAAAACGACATCGGGTGAGATTGGTAGGTCGAGCAAATCTTAGGATGGCATTCTCTGCAGGCCAGGCTCCCCACATATCCTGCCGTTGAGGGGGCAGGTGGGATGGTGTGAACCAGAGTCAATTTTTCATCCGGCTGTTTTTTTGAGATCGGGGTAGAATTGGTCGTTATTTCGTTTTGATCAGTGCGTAAATACAGACCGGCCGTCACGAGCGTGACTGACAAAAAGAGAACAATAATAGACCATTGGGAGCGCGTCATGGTTGTTGATTCATTGAATTCTATCAGAACTCAGTCTGAGAGGATTTTGAAATTGTGTCATGTTAACCCCGTCACAGTTTTCTTCGGATTTTGTAGAAACCGGTCAGGGACTTCCATCCCAAGAGCAGAATAAAGATCCAGAGCAGGTAGTTCAGTGTACCTGGAAGGAAATACGTTTCGACGGGCAGCCAGGCGTAAACGATGAATCTCGGGCGCACAAGCCAACTGTAGGGGATCGCCAGAGAACTGCGAATCATGGCGAATACGACGATGAGGGTATAGAAAAACAGATACAGGCTGCCTGCGATAATTGTCACATTGCCATAATGAATCAGCGTAATTGTGGTGAAGGCTACGACCAGCTGATCTGAGGCAGTATCGGTAAAGGAACCGCGGCTGCCGGCAATTCCCTGAAAGCGAGCCAGGGGGCCATCAATTCCATCAAGTAAAACATGAAATAGCAGCAGGCTGAACGCCAGTAGTTTTGCCTGATCCCAGTTCAAGCCATAAGTAAAGCAAAAGCCGATCCCACAGAGCAGAGACAGGCCGGTGAGATGATTGGCAGTAATTCCCCATTTCACAAATAATTTCAGCAAAGGGAGAAACAGCAGATGGCGGCGGGACTGCGAGGCGTCCATCATTGTCTGTTCGCCACTGGCATAAACAGAGACTTTGCTTTTGGTTGTATTGGGGGGAGAGCACATGATTTCTATCCATTGTGTTCTGAACCAAAGTGTTCTGCTTCTCTCGAGATTATAATGAATCAAGAATCATTTTCATTTTGAAATAATTGATCCAGTACGCCGGATGCTTTTACTTCTTCAAATTTTCTGCGAAATACTTTTTCCTGTTCGGGATCGAGTTGAGGGGGCTGGCCTTGTTCTTTGATGTATTGCCCCATCGATTCCATTGTCTCCTGATCAAAGTAATGATCGCTCATCGCCAGGGAGAGCATCAATTCATCATCGGTACGAGGCTTAGCCTGGCATTCTTCGCAGGCGAGGAATGAACCGAATTTTAAGTGGCCACATTGAAAGCAGACTGCCGTTGTCATCTCAGATCCTTTGGTTTTACGCTGTTCTATATCATTTTAGAATTATTTTTCAGGTCCATTCTTCTTACCCGATCTCTTACTCAAAGTATATCAAAGTTTGGGGAGAAAAAGCGCGGAGATTTCTTAGGTTTCCTTTTTATATGTCTGGGTTTTGATATTATGAAGAGAGTTCGTGATTCATCATTCCCTGAAGTGTTGTGAATCTTTGAACAATTGAAGGAACTGTCATGGGGTACTGAGGGGGAATTCCCAAAATGAAAGTGCGACTCATTAAATCAGAGAACGTTCTTTTTCATCCGGCAACGAATTGAACTGATCTTTTTCCAATCATTTTAGAACTGACTGCAAGATGCATTTGTTAGATTATGGTGTCATTCTGGCCTATCTGCTGTTCTCAATTGGGCTGGGCATTTATTTCGGTCGAAATCAATCGCGGAAGGAATTTTTTGCTGCCGGCAATTCCATGGGCTGGTTGCCGGTGGGGTTGAGTGTGATGGCCACTCTGTTTTCCGCGAACAGTTTTGTAATGTATCCTTCGATTGCGTACGGAAGCAGCCTGCGAATCGGACTCTTTTTGATCGCCGTCTCTTTAATGGCGCCACTGGTGCTGTGGGTGTTCATTCCCGTTTATGCGCGGTTGAATTGCCAGACTGCGTATGAATATCTGGAACGTCGCTATCATGTTTCAGTTCGGTCATTAGCCAGTGGTTTATTTATTTTCTTACGGATTGGCTGGATGGCTTCTGCCACGTATGCAGCGTCGATTGTACTGGCCAATGTGATGCAGGTTTCTCAGGTCTCGGTGATTGTTGTTCTGGGAATTGTTTCCATCTTTTACACGATGCTTGGTGGTCTGCGTGCCGTAATGTGGACCGACGTGATCCAGTTTTTTATCTTCAGTCTGACAATATTACTGACGCTGGGTTTAATTCTGGCCCAAACCGATTCCGGAGTGTCGGGAGTCATTTCCACTTATTTTGAAGGGCGTAGTAATCTACTGGTGGATTTTACTCCCTCTCTGACGCTGGAATACGGCAGTTGGGCGGTGCTGATCGGGCTGTTTCTGGAAGCGCTCTCTGCCTTTGGTGCCGATCAGGTTGCCGTGCAGCGCTATATTGCCGCTCGCTCCGAGCGGACATCGCAGATCGGATTCATGATTAATGTAATCGGGATGTGGACTGTTGTGCCTGGTTTGTTGGCCATTGGGGTGGGGCTTTATTCTCACTATCATCAATTTCCGGAACAGATGGTGTCGGTATTGGCGACGGAACTAAATGGAGAACTGCCTGACTGGAGAGCGAACGCAGCCGGGGCGGAGAGTGGAGTGACGGTTCCCGAGTTTTATCAATCGAATCCAGAGTATGTGGCCGAAGACGTTAAGGCGTTGAAACTTCAAGACCAGGCATTGCCGCAATACGTGCGATTGCATTTTCCGCCGGGAGTGGTGGGGTTATTTCTGGTTGCGTTAATGGCGGCGGTGATGTCCAGTATCGATTCAGGAATCCACTCTGTGACGACTGCACTGATGGTTGATTTTCGGGATCGGCATTTTCTCCATTTAAAGCCGGACAGTAATAAAATGGAGATTCTGCAAGACCGGGCGCTGGTGGTTTTGATCGGCGTGCTTTCCATTGTGCTGGCCTGTAATGTGGGTGAGATGGGTGACGTGTTTGCAATCGGGAAAAAAGTGACCGCCGGTTTTGGTGGCCCTTTGCTGGCCGTGTTTATTCTGGCTCTGTTCTTTAAAAATTCAACTACCGTGGGGGTTCTGGTGGGGACTCTCTCCGGCGCCGTTATCACAATTTCGTTAATGTATGTTGCCTCTGACTGGTTTTCCGTCTGGTTCTGGCCAATCGGATTCGGATTGACGATGTTGATTGGTGTGGTTGTCAGTTTATTGACGGCTGCTGATCCACAGGGGGCGGGGGAAACGCCGCTGACCTATTGGAATGTGATTCAGGGCCGTCATAAAAATAGTACAGAATTAAGAGAGTGAGACTCCCATGAAATATGCTGAAATGACTGCGATTGAACTGAAGAATGTATCGCGGGACGAAACACTCGTTGTCTTGCCGATTGCTGCGGTGGAGCAGCATGGCCCTCATCTGCCGACGGCGACCGATGAAATTATCTGTACGGCGGTCGCAGAACAGGTCGAGCAAAGACTCAAGGAATCGGTCTTGTTGCTGCCAACGCTCTGGCTGGGGGCCAGTCAGCATCATCTTCGCTGGGGGGCCACGTTGACTTCTCGTGTAGAAAACTATGAAACGTTGTTGTGCGAGATTTGCGAATCGTTGCTGGATGACGGTTTTCGTCGTGTTCTGATTTTAAATGGGCATGGGGGAAATATCGGCCCGATGCAGATTTCCTTGCGACGTTTGCAGGTTCATTATCGAAACTGTCAGTTAATGGCGGCGTCCTACTGGTCGATTGCAGAAGCAGAGATCACGGCTTTAATGGAAGGGGAGTGCAAAACCGTCGGTCATGCTTGTGAAGCGGAGACTTCGTTGGTGATGCATCTGCGACCAGAGCTGGTGCGGAAGTCACATATCGAAAATTCTGATGATTACCAACTGGATATGGTGGATGGCGTCTACTTGTGTAACGACATGTTCCAGCGGACTTCTCAGGGAGCCACCGGTCGACCCGATCTGGCAACCGCCGAGAAGGGGGCGGAGATGTTTTCAAAAATTGTCTACCGCGTGACCGATGTGCTGAAATCGTTGCAAAAAATTCCGTTTTCCGAATGATTATGCAGCCCGGGATGCGGTCTGGGATTTAAGCACCCGCAGGACTGTTTCTGCTATCCGCCGATGCGATTGACCGTCGCAGTTCCATTCCTGACGAATCTGCGCGCCGCGGACCTGTTGGCATTCTACGGATTCCCGTTTTACTGTCGCCATTGCGCGGGATCCGGCTTCGATGGTCGTGGAAAATGTGGCCCAGTCGTAGGAGTGTAAAGGCAAACCGTAGGCGCTGATGTCATCATCCAGGTTAAAAAAGGCGACCTTTCTTCCGATGAGTGCTGCTTTGATGGCAACGGTTGAATGATGTGTGACCAGCAGATCGCAGGCATGCAAAACTGTAGCAAGCGTCTCTAGCGAGGCATTGAGAGCTGAATTTCCGAACCGCTTGATGACGCGCCGGGCATCGGCTTCCGTGTGGTTCGGATGCTTGCGAACGGCGATCCGCAGATTTGGGTTGAGGATCGCAGCCTGTTCCAGACTTGCTTCAATCAACTGACTCTGCGCGTCCATGCCGGGTTGCATCGCATACAGAGCTACTAGGCAATGGTCTTCAATTTTGTGTCTGGTGCGCCACGCGAGTCCTGCTGACTCCTGATGCAGTACATCGTCAGCACAGTCGAAGCTGGGGTGACCGGTGATGACTAGGTTTTCAGGGGAAACGCCCCGCGCGGTCAGCTGTGGAATGGTGGCCTTAAACGGGATGCAGACCTGATCAGCCAAAATATCTGCAATTTGCAGGCCGAACAGACTGACCAGGCTAATGGAAGGAATATTTCGTTCACGGGCAACGATGACCGACGCTTGTTCTGCCCGGGGGGAGTTGGTCGTCAAAAGCACATCAGGCTGAAATTGATCAAATGCGCGTCGCAGGGGATTCAGTGGTAAAAAAACGCGTCGCCCCTGTTCCCGATAGTGCTGTTCTGCTGCTGACACGCCCACCCGGTCCTCAAGATCAGCGTAAGAGAGTCCGAGGTAAGCGATGGTTTCTGCCAGTGGAACAGACTGACCGTCGGCCTTCATTTCAGTAGCAAGTCGGATGCCATGCCGTTGGGCACGATCATCTTCTCGCGTCATCAGGTGACGAAACCCGATTGGCTCGAAGCCGGCTGCTTTAAGAGGTTCTTCAGCCGTCGTCAGCCCCAGAACTGAAATTCGACAGCCTTGTGATCGAAGTTCTTCAAGCACTGGAATTAGCATCTGGACATGCCCTCCGCCGTAACAGGTAGCCAGTATATGGCTTGCGGTCCTGGATGGTGGGGCGGTTGTCGGATGGGGCATGGAGTTCGGTCGTTTTAAATCAAGACGAAATTAAGGTCTGTGGGTAAATAAACAGGCAGGTATTAGATAAGGATTCACCAAATTAGGTCAAGAGCAACCAGATTGACGGGACAACTTCTGAAAGAGGTACATTCCAGCTGATTTACGCTATAAATCTGGTCTTTCCCGAAAACCCGAAATATTTTAGTTTACCGATTATGAAAAAAGTACAAAATCTCTGCTGACACCTGGGAGAGAGGTCTCAGCAGGTTTGTTTCAGTTTATCAGCATGATAGAAGATTCTGGAATGGCACTGATCGCTTACCTCGGATCAATTCTGATGTGGCCGGTTCAATTCTTACTTAACTGATGGAGTCATAGAATGCAAAACGTTAAATTACTGGATGATTTCCATCGTCAGGATGTAGTCCGGCTTCTGGAAGGGAACGAAAATATCGGCATCGAACTGGGAGTGGCCCAGGGGATCTTTTCCGAACGGATGATTGAGTCAGACCGATTTTCAACTTTTTTTGGTGTCGACATGTACGCTGACACGCATGATACAGAAGAGTATAAAGGAGCCTTAAAACGGGTTGGCCTGTTCGCGCCATATAAACTGCTCCGAATGACCTTCACAGAAGCGCTGGATCTGTTTGATGACCATACGTTCGACTTCATCTACGTGGATGGATACGCCCATTCTGGTGAAGAAGGGGGCGAGACCATGTTTCAATGGTATCAGAAACTGAAAGTCGGTGGCGTTATGGCCGGAGACGATTATCATGAAAAGTGGCCCCTCGTGATGCAGTCTGTTAATGAATTTATCCGGCAGACCGGCGGAGAACTGATGGTGACCGGAAAAACAGAAGACATGATTCACTGTCAGTACCCTAGCTGGTTGACCGTCAAGGAGCGTGATGTGGAATTGGCACCGAACCAGACAATGGTCAAGCATGGTAAATCAATTACCAGAAAGCTGGTCCGCAGAAGACATTTTAAAATCTATCTGCAGAATCTGTTACCGGATTCGGTGATGGAAACACTTGAGAAAGTAAGACGGGCCGCCTGATACAACTTTTGTTGAATTAATCAGGCAGGGAACGCCTGCAGGAGTATTCCCAGTAGGGAAACGGAAGGAATCGAAATGTGTGGAATCATTGGGGGCTATGATCGCCAGCGGCGTCCCTGGGGGACAGCGCTGGCAGAACAGGCCTGCAAAAGTATGCATCATCGTGGCCCGGATGATCGAGGATATTTTGAAACCGATGGTATTTTGGTTGGAAATCAACGCCTTTCGATTCTGGATCTGGCTGGCGGGCATCAGCCGATGTTCTCCGATGACGGTCAGATTATCGTCGTACAAAATGGAGAGATCTATAATTTCAAAGAGCTGGCCAAAGGACTGAACTGTAAAACGAGTTGTGATACCGAAGTCATCTTACGTCTCTACGAGCGAGACGGAGAAGGTTTTGTAAAGCAGCTGAACGGTATGTTCGCGGTTGCCATAATTGATCGTCGAAAGCAGTCGTTGCTATTATATCGAGATCGCATCGGGCAGAAGCCGCTTTATGTTTATGATGATGGCGCTCGAATGATGTTTGCTTCGGAAATCAAGTCTCTATTTGCGATGGGTGTCAAAGCAGAGATGAATTGGGAAGGCTTTGATGCTTACCTGACTTATAATTTCGTTCCACCTCCCATCACCTTGTATCAGAACATCAATCATCTGATGCCAGGCCACATGCTGAAAATCAGTCCGCAGGGAGTGGAACAACAGCAGTGGTGGAATCTTGCAGAGAGTCCGGTGGAATCTCGCTCCGATGAATCCTGGTGTGAAGAAATTAGAGAGACGCTCAAAGCCGCAGTGCAGATCAGGCTTCGAGCCGATGTTCCACTCGGCGCGTTTCTGTCGGGCGGGATCGACAGTTCCTCGGTCGTTTCTCTGATGTCGCGGGAACTACCTCATCCAGTGCAGACTTTTTGTATCGGTTTTGATGATCCGCGGTTTGATGAGTCACGATATGCTCAGGAAGTGGCAGAACTCTGTGGCAGCCAGCATACCTGCGAGGTTTTAAGTCCCAATTTGACATCAACGTGGCCGTTGACGGTCTTTCATAATGACCAGCCTCATGGCGATGTTTCGTTCATGCCGACCTATCGCGTGAGTCGTCTCGCACGTCGTTCGGTGAAAGTGGTTCTGACCGGAGATGGCGGAGATGAACTGTTTGCGGGATACGATGTGCATCGCAATTTCTTTACCAACCGGGATCTAACTTTCTCAAGAGATCAGATCGAGAACGACTACATCAGCGCCATCAGTCTGCTGCAACCCGAGGAAAAGTGGACACTCTATTCTGCTGAATCACAGCGTCGGCTGGCCACTGCCGATGCGAGTCGTTTTGCAAAATTGCATCAGGTTGAGTTCCGTCATCTGGATCCGATCAACCAGGCATTGGCGTTAGATACTCGACTTTTATTACCGGGGAACAATCTCGTTAAACCGGATCGAATGGCAATGGCAGTTTCATTGGAAGCACGCGCACCGTTCCTGGATTACCGGATGGTTGATCTCGCGTTTCGGATCCCGGGTGCCTTGAAACTCAATGCCGGAGAGACCAAGTCGATTTTGAAAAAGGCATGCGAATCGATTTTACCCCGTTCCATAATTTATCGAAAAAAACAGATGTTTACAGTGCCGATCGGCGAGTGGTTCAAAAAGGAGTTGACACCGTTTGTCAAGGAAGTGCTCCTGTCTCCGCGCTCCATGGATCGTGGTATCTTCCGTCCCGAGCGGATAAGTCAACTGATTGATGAGCATGTCGCGGGATGTGTCAATCACACGCGAACGATCCGTGCCTTGCTGGCTTTTGAGTTATGGCAGCGGACTTTCATTGATGATTGTTTTCAGCAGCCTCCCACATATGCGGAGCTGGGAATTCAAAGTTCGGTTGATGTGATCAACCCAGAGCGGAAGGCAGCCTGAGCAGCAGGCATTACTGAATTCAGAGAAGGTTAAAAGCAGGTCATGGATGAATCGACTCGGTTAGAACAGAGCCAAAGCTCAGCTCAGTCAAAGCAGGGCGGACCACATTTTAATACACGTTTGCTGGCAGAACCACAGTCGGCTACCGGTCTGAGAAGCCGCCCCGGATACGTCCTGAAACGGCCCATTGATCTTGTCGTAAGTGGTCTGGGGCTGATTGTTTTGACACCGCTGTTCCTGGGAATTGCACTATTAATCAAGCTCACCTCGACTGGTCCGGTTTTTTTCCGACAGCAGCGAATTGGTTTGGAGGGAAAACTATTTCAGATTCTGAAATTCCGCTCCATGAAGACTGGTTCCGAAACCGGTTCGCGATTCACAAAGACCAATGATTCGCGCGTAACCGGGATTGGAAAATTACTCCGAAAAACAAGTCTGGATGAGTTGCCTCAGTTGATCAATATATTTCGCGGCGAAATGAGCTTGATTGGTCCTCGTCCTTATGTCGGTTTTGAACTGGCAGAGGCGTCTGCTGAGACGCGTCGCAAGCGTGCTTCAGTGCTGCCTGGCGTTTCAGGGCTGTCTCAGGTCTCCGGCCGCAGTTCGCTGGCGCAGAGTACCATCCTCGAATACGACGTTGAATATGTTGAGAAATGCAGCCTGAAATATGATCTGGGGATTCTTTATAAAACGGTTCAGAAGGTCATTACCTGTGAAGATACCAATTAAGCCCGGCTGTTTTTTTGAAATTCTTCTGCGTACGGTTTTTTGTAGTGGGTAAATGTTCCGGTTTGTTTGAGTCCATTAAATGTAAGTGTTTGTTTATGGGAGTGGTTCTTTGGGAAACCAGAGTGTCGGTGGTCGTTTGCTGAAAAGTCCTCTCGAATAAAATCGAGATTCCTGTTATTCATTCGCATGAGCAGAATTAGGCTGATTTCATTCGAATGATTCCCTTTCACCTTTCATCTTTCTGATGTTGTATATTGATCATCATGTTTGACTGGATCTGAACTGATGCATATTTTTGAAAGTTATTCAAGCCGGTTTGAGGCAGAACCGTTTGCTCATTTCAGCCGAACACATTTTCAGGATCAGGCTTTCCGGTTCGGTGTCTTGCTGGCGATTGTGACCGGTTTTGTAATTCCGTTTTCCACAAGCCTGACTTCGGTCTGTAGCGGGGGCATTTTGCTCTGCTGGCTGCTGAGCGGTCAGTACCGGGTAACCTTTGAGTTACTGAAACGCTATCGGGTTGCGACAGTTGCACTGCTGTTTTTTGCCGTGCTTGCTGTAAGCTTGCTCTATACTCCCGAGTCTCTCAAGCACGGGGCGCGGAATCTGTTCAAGTATCGTCAGTTCCTAATGATTCCAGTTTATCTATCGTTCTTTCTGGATCCCAAAGCCAGGCAGCGGGGAGTTCAAATGTTTGGGCTGGCGATGTTACTGACACTCATCGCTTCACTGTCCTGCTGGGTTTTTGAGATTCAAGGCAGCGCTCGACTGCTGGATCATGCGGTTTTTAAGAATCGAATCACACAAAATATTTTGATGGCCTTTCTTGTTTATCTCTCAGCCTGGAAATTTTTGGAAAAACCGCGGCAGCATTGGTTTTATTTCGTATTAGCTCTGATTGCGGCCATTAATGTGATTGCAATGGTACCAGGACGGTCTGGATATCTTGCCTTAGGAATACTGACTTGTCTGTTGATGTATCAGAAATTAGGGTTTAAAAGCATCGTTCCTGCAGTCATTTGTCTAGGTGTGGTGGGGGGGCTTGCTTACAGCCAATCGGCCACATTTCAGAAGCGTATTAATCAAGTGTTTACCGAGATTAAAGAGTATAAAATCGCTCAAATTCGGCGCAGCGGTGTAAATTTGCGTATTGAATTTTACGAAAACAGTTTGCACTTGGCTAAGTCAAATCCTCTACTTGGTTCGGGGACTGGAAGTTTTGGTATGAAGTACAAGCAGTTGGCAGAGCAGAATCAGCAAATATCTACTTCGAATCCCCATAATGAATATATGATGTTACTAGTTCAGAATGGGATTATTGGGGTTGGTCTGTTTTTATCCTTCTTTTGGAGTGCCTGGCGCTCGACACGCTTGATGACGGGCCTTGATCGTGCATTGGGGCAAGCGGTCCTTGCTGTTTATTTCGTTGTTTGCATGGTCAATTCACTCATGTTAGATACAACTGAAGGTAGCTTGTTTGGTTTCTTGGTCGGACTCACCTTCGCTGGAGGGGCATCTGCATTAAGCCGGGGAGGGGATTCTGTTCCAATTGTATCTTCCTCCGATGATGAAGAGCCGCCGGTGGTTTGCGATGCAGCCTGATGTCTGTTGATTGAAGTAGAGCAAAAAAGTGGAAGTGGCTAGTTCCAGCGTTTAATTTGATTCAATCTTTACACAAAAAACAGGTTTTAATATGATCTACGTTTATCGTTATCTGAGATATATTCGATTGTGTTAAAACTGCTTTTTTCTTTCCTAACCGAATTATCGGTTCAGGATATAAAGTGCCAACCAAAAGAGAGCTTGGATGGCCGGTGCGATTGGATTGATCATTGCACGGGGGGCCAAAGGATGTTCTCGGGGAAATAGACCGGATTTGGCTGGCAAGCCGCTGATAACTAGGTCGAGCGAGGATGCGTTAAAGAGTCAGAAATAAGACCGTGCGCTTGGCTATATTGATCACGAAGCGATCGAATTTCTCTCGGCGGTATAGTGCTAGAGTTCAGTTTAGTCGAACCCTTTATTGCTTTGGATGCGTTCAGTTATTTCAATGTCATTCTGACTGCAAGCGACTGTTTGGCAGTGTATGAATTGAGTGAGAGGGGGTATCTGGCATTAATTCACCCGATATTTCGCTTTTGGAATGCTGAAGATATCGATGGAACGATCAAAATTTTGAAAAAGAAAAACCAAGGCTTTCATCTGCATGACGGAAGCAATAGGTTGTGAAGTGACCATGATCTGTGTTGAAGTCCGTGTTCGCCTGGAGAAAAGCGAATTCAATCGTCTTCAGGCGGATTCGAATAAGATGATCCATCGATTCAGTGGCTGGAAAAGTCATGTTCCTTTCAACGAAGGAATGGCGAAGATGGCAAACTGGATCGGTCGAAAGATTCAAAAATTGAATGCCGAGTGCTATACTGTCTTAATCGAATGCCAAGTGCTATACTGCCTTAGTGGAGACGTTATTGAAGACCGAAAAATCAAAATGCAATGGATTGTCAGGTTGAAAGCATACTTTAGAGGACCTTTAGAGATTTCAGAAAGGTTCTTGGTCTGATGGCGAAGCGATCCCTATCAATGGCAGCAATGTTTGTAGCCGTCGCAATAGTATTGGGGCGGTTGATGGGCTTATTCCGCGTGCTCGGCCTGGCAACGGTCCTGGGGGTTTCTCATTCGAATGACTTGGCGATCCTGGTCATTTCTGTCCCAGATATTCTCAATGCGATGTTGATCGGTGGTGCCATGGGGGCTGTTCTGGTACCTGAAATGCACCGTCGGGCTCAGGATGATTCTGAGCAACATGCCAATCAGTTAATAGTGCAAACTTTTTTTGTTGTGGCTGTTTTCTCCAGTATTCTGGCTTTGCTTTTGGCTTTGTGTTCCTCCTGGTTTACTCAGATTCTGGCGTCTGGATTTACACCTGCTGAGATCAGTCAAGCCAGCAGTTTGATATTGATTGTTTTGTTAGCCTTCCCAATCAGTGCTGTCACTGCGGTGACCTCGGCCGCCTTACAAGGGCATCACAAACCAACGCTTCCCGCATATGGAAATTTGTTTTTCAATGTGATTCTGATCGGCGCCATATTTATGTGGGTGACGCCGGATCATATTACAATCCTCGCCTGGGCCGTCGTAGCGGCAGTCTCCTTTCGCTTGATCACGCAAGTAATCAGTTGTTTTGCCATTGGTGCTTTTCAAGGGGGATTTCATTCCGTCTTCCGGTTTGCTGCTTTAAATCGGGGGTTGATGCTGAAGTATCTGCAAGCCTTGACGGCAATCGGGCTTGTTGTGGCATTTCCGGTAGTATCCCGGTCCTTTGCTTCCGCGTATGAAGGGGGGATCAGCCTGTTTGAATATGCGCAAAAGCTGGTAGAATTGCCCCGTGGGTTATTCGGAGCCATTTTGTCGATGGTGATTTTTCCCCGGTTAAGCCGCATTTTTACTGAAGGCAATACCGTTGACGGCTCAAAATTGACGAGTCAGGCTGCCGGGTTCATTTTATTGATTACGATTCCGGGTACCGTTGCCGTTTATGGCTGTGCGGAACCAGTTGTTTCTCTGTTGTTTGAACGCGGCATGTTCTCAGCACAGGATTCCGCGAATACTGCCCGTTTATTACAGATTGGAATTATGTCGATGCCGGCATTGATTCTTTCGATTCTTACCATGAATGTATTTTATTCAAGGCATGAAACGATCGTTCCCTTTAAGATCAGTCTGCTTTCATTGGGATGTCTGATGTTGCTTTCTGTGATACTAAGAGCATCGATGGGAATCTCCGGGATTATGCTCGCGTTCGTCATTACCAGTTGGGTTCACTTTTTGGGTTTGACCTTTTCATTGCATATGATGTTGAAGGTTTCGGTGATTGAAGGCGTCGATCTTAAGCATTGCGCTGCTTTAATTCTGCTGACATTATCCGGGATCTCCTTTTCAGCTATGATGATTAAGGTGGTTGTGGAGCCCGTTCTGCTGATTGTTTATTCTGCAATGCTGGGGCTATTTTGTTTTGGGGCCGTTTTAATGATCCTGAAGAATCATCTGTCATGTTTCAACAGGAAGCTATCTTTATAATGCAATATTTATTTCTTACCGATTGCCCGGAAATTGCAGGCTACGTTGAGCAATGTGGTGTCGATCAAATATTTGTCGATCTGGAAATACTGGGAAAGGCCGAACGCCAGGCCGGGATGGATACCGTGATTTCCCACCATAAACGGGAGAATGTCAAAAAAGTTAAGCAGGCAGTCACTCGTGCTGAAGTGCTAGTGCGGGTGAATCCAATCAATTCCCAATCGATAGAAGAGATTGAATCGGTCATAGAGCAAGGGGCCGATTGTTTGATGCTCCCCATGTTTCGCTCTCTGGAAGAAGTCGAATGGTTCTGCCAGCGTGTTGATTCCCGTGCCCAGGTTGTCCCATTGGTTGAGACGGTTGGGGCGATGAATCAACTAGATCAGATTGTTCAAGTCCCTGGTGTGTCTCAAATTCATATTGGCTTAAACGACTTACATATCGACTTGGAATTGAACTTTCTATTCGAGCTGATGTCGAATGGCATGGTGGAGAAGATGGCATCGATTTGTAAGGGCGCGAACATACCCTTTGGGATTGGTGGTATCTCAACAATGGATCAAGGTCTGGTTTCAGGGAGCATGGTGCTGAGCGAACACGCCCGACTTGGTTCCGAGTGGGTAATTCTCTCACGGTCCTTTCATCAAAACGCAACGAATTTAGAAGAGTTCCAGACGAAAATCAATCTGAAATCAGAGATTCAGAAGGTCAATCAGGCCTATCAAGCGTTGCTCAGTCGCTCGAAATTCGAAATTGAACAAGACAAAAAGTCTTTGTATCAGGCTATCAATGACATTGCGTTGGATAATCAAGCTGCCAAAAATGCTTCTTAAATCATTTGCGGGTCCTGATCCAGTTGACGCAACCATAAAGTCGGTCTGCTTTCCCAGCTGGTGTGCATGCATTTATTGCTGTAGTTCGAGACTCACGATCAGTGAATGAAGAGAGTTCAGGATTTCAGGGTCGCTGGTGTAAGGTGCTCGTTTTGAGTTAGTCTTTTGTATTTCAGGATCGAGAACTGAAAACCCTGTATTCGCTTTTCAGCGTGGATCATTGTTTCAAGCTCAATCGAATTAACAGTCAGATTTGTTTTCTCGCTATTTGTGTGACGTTACTGTAAACTAAGAAAATCTGAGTGAATGTCGAATGTGTTATTATCAATGGACTCCGAATTTATAGATGTGCAAAGGACAAGATTCACTGATGAACTCTGTTTTAGTAACCGGGGGAGCCGGGTTTCTGGGAAGTCATCTCTGTGACCGGCTGATTCAATTGGGCAAAAACGTAATCTGCCTGGATAACTTCTTTACAGGCAGTAAGCAGAATATTGCGCACTTGATGGGCCATCCCCGATTTGAATTAATGCGGCATGATATTGTGCATCCCATCTACCTGGAAGTCAACGAAATTTATAATCTGGCCTGTCCTGCTTCGCCGGTGGCCTATCAATACAACCCGATCAAGACGATCAAGACATCAACGGTTGGCATGGTGAATGTTCTGGGGCTGGCAAAGCGTTGTCGGGCCAAAGTGCTGCATGCTTCAACCTCCGAAGTATATGGTGATCCAGCAGTCCATCCTCAGGTGGAAGAATACTGGGGCCACGTGAATCCCCTGGGACCTCGTAGTTGTTATGATGAAGGGAAACGCATCGCCGAGTCATTGTGTATGAATTATCATCAGGCACATCAGGTACCGATTCGGATTGTGCGGATCTTTAATACCTATGGTCCGCGGATGGATCCAAATGATGGCCGGGTGATTTCCAATTTCATCAATCAGGCCTTGCGGGGAGAATCGCTGACAATTTACGGTAACGGTGAGCAAACTCGTTCGTTCTGTTATGTTGACGATCTGATTGATGGCTTTCTGAAAATGATGGACCAGGACGAGACAACCGGTCCCGTCAACCTGGGGAATCCTGTTGAAAACAGCATGCTGGAGCTGGCGGAAGCGGTTCTGCAGGCAGTCGATTCCGATTCACAGTTGGAGTATCAGCCTCTACCGACGGATGATCCCAGGCAGCGTTGTCCTGATATCACCAAGGCACGGACTCTATTGCAGTGGGAGCCGAAAGTCTCTTTGAAGGAGGGGCTGGCAAAGACCGTTACTTATTACCAGGACCTTATGAAATAGGAAATATCATGAGTCAGATTCTGGTGACAGGTGCAGCTGGTTTTATCGGGTTTCATGTCACATCAAGGTTGTTGTCTCTGGGACATCAGGTGACGGGGGTTGATAATCTCAACACTCATTATGAGGTGGAGTTAAAGCGAGCTCGCATCAATCAGATTCAGCATGCATCTGCATTTCAGTTTATCGAGGCGGATATTACTGATACCGCATCGATGTCTCGTATCTTTCAGGAATCAGCATTTGAAAAAGTGATTCATCTGGCTGCGGAAGTGGGGGTGCGAAATTCATTACTCAAGCCGCTGGAGTATGTGCAAAGTAATATCTTGGGGTTTGTCAATGTATTAGAGCTCTGCAGAATGAACCAGGTGGCGCATGTCGTTTACGCATCTTCCAGTTCGGTTTATGGTGCCAATCGGAAAACTCCCTATTCCACACGTGATCGTGTGGATCACCCGGTCAGTCTGTACGCTGCAACGAAACGCGCTGATGAATTAATCGCCCACAGTTACAGCCATCTTTATGAACTACCAACAACAGGACTCCGCTTTTTTACCGTTTACGGTCCCTGGGGGCGGCCTGATATGGCAGTCTTTCTATTCACTAAGGCGATTCTGGAAGGGACACCCATTAAAGTATTCAATCACGGAAATTTAAAACGTGATTTTACTTATGTCGACGATATAGTGACCGGCGTGTTGAACGTGTTGGAAGACATCCCATCACAGGGTGAGGCAGTGTCGACGGGAACACCTGATGAACTGACGGAAGCACCTTACCGACTCTATAATATCGGCAACCACCAGCCTGTTGGAGTCTCTCGGCTGATCGATGTGATTGAGCAACGGATTGGCAAACCGGCGATTCGAGAAAATTTTCCGATGCAACCGGGTGATGTGTTGGAAACTTATGCTGACATCTCTGGACTTCAGCAGGCGATCAATTTTTCTCCGTCCACCTCGATTGAGGAGGGCATTGATCGATTTGTGGAGTGGTATCTGTCTTACTACGCTCCACCTCGGTAAAGAAGTGGACTGCCTGCGATTATACTCAGATGTGCTCGATGATCTCGGGGATCAGTCGTGCCAGCTTCTGGCCTCCCTCTGCAGCGACTTTTAAGATTTTGCTGATATCAGCGGGCTCCAATGCGTCTGGCAGGCATAGATCTGTGACCACAGACAGGCCAAGTACCTTCATCGAAGCGTGGTTCGCCACAATGCATTCGGGAACTGTCGACATGCCGACACAGTCTGCCCCCATCTGTCGCAGCATGCGGTACTCGGCACGGGTTTCCAGGTTCGGTCCAGCAACAGCGACAAAGACTCCTGTTTGTGTGCGGATTTGAAGTTCGAGGGCTTTCTGCTCAGCCAGCTTGATTAAGTCCTGGTCATAAGGAGCACTCATATCGGGAAAGCGAATGCCCAGGCGATCATCATTGACCCCGCGTAGCGGGTTATCGCCCATCAGATTGATCTGATCTTCAATGATCATAATGTCGGCCAGATGGTAATGAGGATTCATCCCCCCGGCTGCGTTGGTGATGATCAGGGTTTCCACGCCAAGTGCCTGCATGACGCGGACAGGGAAAGTTACTTCTTTCATGGAGTAACCTTCGTAGAAGTGAAACCGGCCTTCCATGGCGATGATCGGAGTTTCGTTCAACGTTCCGAATACGAGCTGTCCCGCATGTGATTCCACTGTCGAGTGAGGGAAGTGGGGAATCGATTCATAAGGAATCGAGGCATCGCGTTTAATTTGCTGACTGAAGTCACCCAGTCCTGTCCCCAGGATTAAACCAACTCGGGGCGTTTGCTGTATTTGCGGCTTCAGATATTCAATCGCATCATTGATTTTTTCGACCAATTCCTGCATAGGGGAGTACTCTTCCGTTGTAGATTTCAGGAGGCCGATCGATGCAACAATACTCAGATAGCTGATAAAAGAGCAAGTTATGTGGAGCAGACAGGGATGTAAAAAAATAGTTCCTCGCCAACTCAGAGAATTTATTGGCGAGCGAACTGCGTGAGTGACTGAAGTTTATTAAAAATCATCATCGTCGTCATCAAACTCGTCGTCGAATTCATCATCTTCTTCTTCTTCATCATCGAATTCTTCTTCTTCTTCTTCTTCGTCGTCGAAATCGTCGTCGAAATCGTCGTCGTCATCGAGCTCGTCATCGTCGATGTCTTCAAGCTCGTCGAAGCCAATATTTTCTTCGTCATCGTCCAGTGACAGGAAAATGATGGCTGGTTCATCCGTGAATGTTTCAAGTTCTTCAGGGGGTTTTATTAGAGTTGAGTCGGCTAATAACACAGTATGATCCTCGTAGTTACTTTGTGAAATCTTTCCAAATTTCAAAATGGTTTTTATCGATACATAATGCCCGATGTCAATAGTTAGTCGTAAGATCTTCCTGACAATCCGGGAGAGCTTTTCCTGTATTTGCAAGAAAAAATGTTATTCAGAATATTTCCATTATTATATTTTTTTCGCTTTGTCAAGTGCGAATAAAATGAACTGTCAATATATAGAACTATTTCCGCTAATGTAGTGGAATCTCATGAGGAAAAAATCGTGGTTTTGTGGCGCAATCACTAAAAACTTACACTGTATATACAGGGCTATTTCATTTGAAATAGGAATAGTGATAGAATGAATAGTCTGTTAGTCTGGCTTGATTTAGGGCGATTAATCGTATCTGAAGCCGATTTGTTCTTCATCAAATATTTAAAGAGAATTAACTCGGGAAATGCCAACCGTACGGGCATGGGGAGTTCGTGAGGCGGCGACCGGGCAGGGGAATGACGTCTGGGATAGTAAGGTGGTGCACGCTTATTTCACTGGTGTCATCGCTGCAATGAGGTTCGTAGAAGGCTTCTGAAGATGCCATAGAACCGGGAGTCGGCTAGTTGATGGCACCACCGCAACTGGAGCCTGCGCCGGCAGTGCAGCCATAGCAGTGTTGGTTCGTTATGATATTCCTGTTTGCCAGATCCTGATAGTGAAAATCGCGAATGTGCCGTCGGTCTGAGACTGTGACAGCTAGATCCAACATCTGGTTGAAATCACAGTCATACAGATAGCCCTGCCAATCCACGGAAATAAGGGAGCGGCACATCAGCCCGGAGATCGTTCCAGGATTGAAAGCGTTGACCAGTCGCTCCATGTATTCTTCTGTCCGCCCCTGATTGACTAGTTCACTAAGAAAACGGCTGATTGGCATATTAGTGATCGTGATCAGATTGGTGAATTCAATGTCAAAGCGTTTTTTCAGCTCTTGCCTGTAGGCCAGTTCGAGTTCTGACTGGTCTGGAGGCAAGGAGAATCCCACAGGATTATAAACCAAAGTCAGTTTGAGTGTGGAATCGGACTTTCCGTATCCGAGTGCGTTCAACGCTTTCAAGGCCTGGATCGATTTTTGAAATGCGCCATTGCCTCGTTGCGCGTCTGTATTCTCTTCAAGGTAACAGGGGAGTGAAGCAACAATCTCGACTTGATGTTCGGCAAGAAATTCGGGCAGATCTTGAAAGCCGGGGGCTAACAGGATGGTTAGATTACAGCGATCAATGACCTGTTTGTTGAGTCTGGTTGCTGCGACCACGATTTCCCGGAAGTGAGGATTCATTTCGGGAGCCCCTCCCGTCAGATCCAAAGTTTGAAAACCCGGATGTTTCAGAGCGTTCAGGCAATGTTCTACAGTGTCTCGATCCATAATCTCTCTGCGATCGGGGCCCGCGTCTACGTGGCAATGATCGCATGTCATATTGCAAAGTTTTCCCAGGTTGACCTGCAGTGTGCTGATCGTGCTGGCTTGCAGAGTGGGAACTTGATGCTGCTCCAGATGCTGATTGAATGCAGGCTGTTGAGACTCTTCGTTGAGAATACGCAACTGCTCCCGAGGATCGGCCAGCTTACTGTGTTGTCGGAGCAGGGTGAGTGGAGCCATGAATTTTCCTGAATAGGTAGGATAGAAGAGCGTGGAACTGCGTCGCCAATCGATTTAACAGCAACCACTGTCCGGACTGCAACAGGAATCCACAATCTGGCTGGTCAGATCATAGTTTTTGCCCTTGGATTCCTGGGGATGCCGCACCGCATTCCGCCGACAATCCATCTCGTGCGCCTCATCCAATGGAAGAGTCTGATAGGGGGCAACAGGAAGAAACTGCCCCTCGTAGGGAGCTGCTTGCAGGAGTTGGAATGTTTTATCACAAACCGCAATTCGTTCTCCTCGCGAATAAACATGACCATCGTCATCTTCGACTTTTTTGAAGGGCCCGCGATAAATCATCGCCTGGTTTCGTTCCAGGCAGGGACCTTGCTTGCCTTTGTACGCTGAGACCGTCATCGATCGAAACTCAATCCCTTCGATAGTTTGCCAGGGAGTCTCTTCACGCTTCAGGATTTCAATGCCATGAAAACCCGCGTCTTCAAATGCTTTCAAAAAGGCGTCTTCACGATAGGCACCCGAGAGGCAGCCCGACCAGAGTGTAGGATCGTCGCGCAGATGTTGTGGTACATCTTCATCGCAAACGATATCGCTGATGACGGCTTTGCCGCCTCGTTTTAAAACACGAAAGACTTCCTGTAGCAGTTGCCCGCGATCCCCTTCGCGCACTAGATTTAGAACGCAATTCGAAATCACACAGTCGACACTGTTGTCCTCGATCAGCGGGCTTTCGCTACGTAAGCGTTCTTCCAGATTGCGTAATTCCAGCCAGCGGGAATGGTTGTCGATCGGACTGGCAGACAGTTCCTGATTGAGCTGGTCCAGATCCAGTTTCAAATCCTGAATTAGTCCGCAACGGAATGAGATGTTAGAATATCCCAGTTGATCAGCAACCTGCTGTTGATATTTTCGGGCTAATGCCAGCATCTCGGCATTGCAGTCAACGCCGATCACGGTTCCTGCGGGACCGACAATTTGTGAGGCGATATAACAGATCTTTCCGCCTCCCGATCCCAGGTCGACAACCGTATCACCGGCGGACAGATAAGGAGTCGGGTCGCCACAACCGTAGTCGCGTTCCAGAATTTCCTCAGGAATGATCGATAAATATTCCGGATTGTATTCGACGGGACAGCAGAGTGCCTGCTCTTTCTGATTTGCTGCATTGGCATAACGCGTGTAAACAGATTCTTCTTCTGTGGAACGAGCCTGCGTATTTACTGAATTCATGGTAATCTGAGTTCCTTTCAATTCCAATTTCCGTCAGTTAAAGTCCCGAAAGAACCTGATCAATGTGTTTAATCTGAACGATGATTGTCTGTAGGAGATGATAGTATAATAATGTCGGAGGATTCGAGAAACATTGTTGTTCCAGAGAAGGGACGACTTTTTGATGATCGAATTATCCTCTATTATGGTCTTGAAAACTGTGAAGCAAATCACATTTTACAGATTCACGTCAAAAAAAATCAGTTCAAGGCTTCAAATGGATTCAGAACCACAGATTTCTGTTATTATCCCTGTTCTGGATGGGGAAACCTGCTGGAAAGGGTTAATCGCTGATTTGGCCGGTTTTCCAGATACGACTGAGTTCTTATTTATCTCGAATGGAGATCAGCCATCCGATTTTTTAGAGTTGGTTCAGCAGTATCAGCTAAACAGCCGCAGCCAATGGCAGCAGACCTTGATGGGAAGAGCACTCCAGATGAATGATGGTGCAGCCCAGGCGTCTCGGTCTCACCTGTTGTTCTTGCATGCGGATTCACGACTGACTGAAACCGGCATTCAAAGCTTAATCCAATCTTTGAAATCGAATCCCGATGCGCTACATTATTTCGATTTGAAATTTGAGGAGCAAAGTTTTTTATTGATGCAGCTCAATACGTGGGGCGTTTACTTTCGCTCTCATGTTTTAGGAATTCCCTTTGGGGATCAAGGTCTGAGTTTGAGCCGCGCTCTGTTTCATGAACTTGGCTGTTTCGATGAAACGGCTCCCTATGGTGAAGATCATCTGCTGGTCTGGAAAGCCCGGCGCAGGGGAATTCGTTTACAATGTACGGGGGCGGATATTAAAACCAGTGCCCGAAAATACCAGCAGCAGGGCTGGTTCAAAATTACCGTCAAACATCTCTGGCTGACGCTACGACAAGCAGCCCCTCAGTTTTTTCTCTTACTCAAAGAACGTGTTGTTTCATGGTTTCAAGGCAAGGCGCCATCGTCATCTTCGTGAAGACCCCCGGGTATTCACCTCTGAAAACCAGATTGGCGCAAACGATCGGTCAAGCGCAGGCGGAGCAGTTTCATCGACTTTCTGCGTCAGCCGTCGCAGCCGTCGTGCAGTCGGTCGTGCAGCAGAAACAGGTGACTCCTTATTGGGCCGTCGCGGAAGAAGCGGCGCTGGAAGATCCGTTATGGAACCAGTTCGAAACCATCTTTCAAGGTACAGGAGACCTGGGAACACGCCTGGCACACGTGAATCAGGTTCTCTCTAAGAAGTACGACTTTGTAATCTTCCTGGGAGCAGATACTCCGCAGCTTCCGGTGGCCTATCTGACAGACGCCATTGATCTCCTGTCAAACGTCGCCGAACAACGCCAGTTTGTGATGGGGCCTGCCGACGATGGGGGCTTTTATTTATTCGGCACGCCCATATGTTTATCTCAGGAAACATGGCTCAATGTGCCGTATAGTGCTGCGAATACGAGTGAGAAATTACTTGAACAACTGGAGGGGCAAGGAGACATCCATCAGCTGCCCTCGTTAACCGATGTCGATACGGTGCGTGAACTGCAGACGCTCATCCAGGAAGAGAGCGATGAAAAAACACTTCTGCCAGAACAACGGCAGGTGATAGATTGGATTCAGCAGCAGAACTTTCCAGTAAGTGAATGAGCATGCCGATTCTGCTCTTATGGTTTTGAAGTGACCGCCGTTGTTTCCAGTTCGGGAGCCGGTAATTCTTCAGAGCTTCCCTGGATCACCATATACAGCGAACTGACAGCGAGCAGCGACAGCAGGCAGCGTTTAAAGACAACCGGGTTGATGCGCGGCCCAATCAGCGTTCCTAGCTTCATCCCCAGAATAACAAACGGGACCATGATGGCCGAGGTCAACAGCACTGGTGTCTCGGCAAAGCCCATCAGCGTCAATCCGATGATTCGTGTGACAGAGATCAGAATAAAGAATCCGAAAATGAACCCTTTGTATTGATCCTGCGTCCAAGGCTGACGAATCGCATAGATGACAATCGGAGGGCCGGCGATACTGGTGGAACCGGCCAGAAAGCCGCTGCAAAAACCGGCGAAGGTACTCCAGACCGAAGCCGCTTTCTGAGGGCCTTCGACTGCTTGAGGAGCCCGCTGAAAAAAACCGTCGATCACGATCAGGAAAATGACGAGTCCCGTACCACGTACAAGATAGTCCAGGTCAATCAGCGTAAATGTCAGCAGGCCTAAAGGGAGCCCCACCAGTGATCCCAGAATCGCGCCCATCAGAAGTTTGAGATCAGATTGCTTTCGATAGCCCCAGAAGATCCACATCACGGGAAGTACGATGCTGAATGCGACCAGTAAATTTGCTTCGCGAAAATTGAGCACTAACGGCAGCACGGCCATCGCCACGATGGCATAGCCAAAGCCGATGATCCCCTGAATGAACGCGGAAATGAAAGCAACAGAAAGTACGAATAACCACAGCTGTGGATCAGAAAACATCATTATCTTATACAAGTCAAAATGAGCCACATTAGATATGTGACTCCGTGAAGCGAGAGTGAAAGCGGCGGGGAAATTATTCCATCAGAGCACTGCCTTTGGTTTCTTTGGCAAAGTAAGGCAGAATCGCACCGATGATGAAGAGCATGCTCAGTATCGTAGCTGTTTGCGCCATTGTGTATCCCCAGTCTTTCTGCATCCAGCCTCCAATAAACAGAATGGGGGCCGCCAGAAGACGTCCTGCATTAAAACAGAATCCAGTACCGGTTCCGCGCAGACGTGTGGGGTAGAGTTCCGGAAAATAGATCGCATAGCCGGCGTGCATACCCAGCGTCAGAAAACCAAATATTGGTAGGAAGCAACCAATGACAATGGAATTGTCTAATAACTGAAACAGGATCACGGAACTGATCAGCCCTCCGACATTGAACAGGAAAAAGGCGCCGCGGCGTCCAAACCATTCACAAATCGGCCCGAATGCTAACAGCCCAAGACCCCCACCAGTTGTCGCCAGGAACATGCCCAGCATCTCCCATTTTTTTAATGTCGGCTTGATTGTTTCGAAATAGGCTTTTGTTTCCTCTGTGGGAACATCAGGCTGATCCTGAAACTGTTCGGCGACATAGTCTGCTTTCACCGCATTTAAAAAGACATTTCTGCCATAGATATGAACTCCCCAGAAGGTGGCCAGACCGATCGCTGCCAGTAAGACACCAATACACGTGCTCTTGGTGTATTGTGGTGAAAGCAGGTCCCAGATGGTTCCCATTGTTTGGCTGCTATCTTGTTTTGCCACTTCCTGTGCGTGTTGCCAGGATTCCGGTTCTTTCATGGAGCGGCGAATCCAGATAATCAGAAACGAGGGGACTACTCCCAGAGCAAAACCGATACGCCAGGGCAGGCTGGGGTAACCAACATTTTGGGCATATTCCTGAATGCTTTCATTGCCGATGATAAATGCGCCTGCCAGAATCGCGAGGTAAGTTCCCAGTACACTGGAAGCATGAAAGATACTGCCAACACGGGCGCGGGCTTTCGGGGGAAACGTTTCGGCAACGAGGGTACTGGCGACCGCCCATTCACCACCCACTCCCAATGCGACGAGAAACCGAAAGCCGGCCAGTTGCCACCAGTCCTGTGAAAATGCGGAGAGGCAAGTGAAGAATGAGTAGAACAGGATTGTCAGGGACATTGTTTTTTTGCGACCAATCCGATCGCTTAACGCGCCAAAGCCAATTCCACCGAGAGCCCCACCGATCAGGAAGGCACCTAAGGCAATATTGTTATAGAGTGCCTGTTGCCCTTTGGTCGTCTCAGGAGCGACGAGAGAAGGCATGGCTTCATTCATACTGGCGACGAAGATCTGTCCTTCGAAGACATCGAACACCCAGCCCAGGGAGGCAATCGTCAGGACAAGCCATTGGTAACGGGAAATCCCGTCGTACCATTTTTCTTCTTTCAGTTCGTTCTGCATCAGGCCGGTACTTTATCGTTAAGGTTTAAAAACATTGATCGCTGGTTTTCCGCTCAACACTAATCGTACATCTTCGCACACAGAATCGACCACGCGTTCCTGTGCTTCCACAGTAAAGGCGGCGATGTGGGGCGTTAAGATGACGTTTTCCATCTGATTCAGCGGGCTTTGTTCGGGGGGTTCGGTCTCTCTGACATCCAGTGCGGCACCCGCCAGTTTGTGTTCCAGGAGTGCCTGGGTCAGACCGCGTTCGTCGACGACTTCCCCCCGCGATGTGTTGATAAAAAAGGCATCCGGCTTCATCTGGCTGAAATGCGAGTACGTTAACATCTTTCGAGTATCAGGTGTCAACGGACTATGGCAGGAGATGACATCGGATTCTGCCAGCAACTCATCCAGTGAGACGAGTCTTCCGTTTAATTCTTTGAGAACGGGGGCATCAGCGGCCAGATAAGGGTCTGCTGCGATGATTTTCATGCCAAACGCGTGGGCGCGGGTTGCCGTCATAGAGCCGATGCGGCCCATGCCGATGAGACCAAACGTTTTGCCGTAGAGTTCAGTGCCCGTGAACTTGATACGGTTCCAACCTCCGGTCAGCGTGTCCTGTCGTGCTTCGGGAATTCTTCTCAACAATGCCATCATCAAACCGATGGTCAGTTCTGCCACAGACAGAGAATTGGCGTCTGGTGTAAAACAGACGATGATTCCCTTTGCTTGCGCATAGTCTGTGTCAACATTATCCAGGCCAACACCAGCCCGGGCAATGATTTTCAGCTGCGGCGCAGCATCAATGAGTTCCTGATTGACTTGTGTCTGATTTCTGACAATCAGTGCCTGGGTGTCCTGGAGTTTCTGTTTCAGTAAGTCCCTGTTCTGCCAGAGATAGGCATCGAATTCGACGTCGAGATCCTCCATGAGACGAATCATGGAAGCCCCCTGAATGTTCTCTGTCACCAGAATATCACTCATATTACTTCTTCCCGCTGTTAGCGATTACCTTGGTTTTGTTGTTCAGACAAAAAGAGAGTAGTCAACGGGCTGATTGATGTCGATAGACTGATCAGCCGGAGGGAGTTCGTATTTCAATCCCGAAGCACAGTTAAACAGAACTGCACTTTCGTCGGGGCTGATGCGTCCTGATTCGAGTTCCTGCTTATAAGCGGCGTAGGTGGCGGCCCCCTCCGGACACATCAGGAAACCTTCTTTTTGAGAGGCTTCATTTAGTGCGGCGGTAATTTGCTCATCATTGACGGCGGTGGCAAATCCCTGGCTTTCTCTGACGGCTCGTAGAATCAAAAAATCGCCCACAGCGACGGGAACCCGAATGCCCGCAGCGACGGTGTGTGCATTTTGCCAAAGTTCAGCATGTTCTTTGCCTTCTTCGTAGGCTTTGACCATCGGAGCGCATCCGGTTGCCTGGACGGCGACCATGCGAGGCAGTTTACCTGTGAGCCAGCCGATCTCTTTGAGTTCGTTAAACGCTTTCCACATACCGATCAAGCCGGTTCCTCCGCCGGTCGGATAAAAGATCACGTCCGGCACCTGCCAACCCATCTGGTCAGCCAGTTCCAGCCCCATCGTTTTTTTGCCTTCGATGCGGTAGGGTTCTTTGAGGGTCGAAAAATCAAACCAGCCCACCGGTTCTTTGCCTTGTGCTACAATTTTTCCACAGTCATTGATCAGGCCGTTGACCCGCCAGACATGTGCCCCTTGGGCGGCAATCTCGCGGACATTGATTTCGGGCGTATCATCCGGGCAGAAGATAAACGACTTCATGCCAGCCCGAGTCCCATAAGCAGCCAGCGCCGCGCCAGCATTCCCATTGGTCGGCATCGCGACTTTGGTGACGCCCAGCTCTTTGGCCATTGAAACAGCCATACAGAGCCCGCGGGCTTTGAAGGAACCCGTCGGGAGTCGTCCCTCGTCTTTGATCCAGACCGAACCCTTACCGCCTTGCAGGCGGGGAACTGGAATTAACGGAGTGTGGATTTCACCCAGGCTCACAATATTTTCTGATTTGCGAACGGGTAGAAATTCACGATATCGCCAGAGCGTTGCAGGGCGGGTTGCCAGTTCTGCTTGAGAGACTGACTGGGCGAGCGCGTTTAAATCATATTTGACCAGCAGCGGTTTGCCTGCTTTTGAAAGGCCGTGCAGTTGATCTGCTTCGTACCGGTCATGCTCCATCCCACATTCGAGATGGGTGACAAAAGTTTGAGACTCCGGGAGCGCATCGAGCATGGGAGGAAACCTGTTATCAAATGAAGTATCAAAAATGATCAGTTGTTAAATTCTTTAAGGGCTTATCATTCTGTTATCCAGCTATTATTCAAAATGTCAACCCATCGGCATTGTTGAATGTTTCTGGGGGAGGCTTACCCGATTTGGATGTGACAAAACAATGTTCACTGATTCATGTCTGGAGTCGAGATGTCGGGGTCATGATGTTCTGAACAATCAATCGATCGCCGGCAATCGATCACCGGCAATCGATCGTCAGTTTTAAAAAAGAAAAAACGGCCACCCGGATTCAGGTGGCCGTTCGAAAATCTCATCCGAATTAAATTTCCGACGGTTATTCAATCGGGCCTTCTATACCACCGGTATAGTGTTCACCAACCGGTGCTTCACCATGCAGAACTTCAACCTGGTATCCACCCTTGGATCGGAAATACATGACGAGGATAAAGTAACCGAAGGCCATAATCAGAGGTACCAATGCAGTACACTTCAAAGCCATGCGGCCACCATAAATACCGGCTTCGTCAACGGGTTCCTTGTCTTCAGCAGCAAATGGCTCAGCACCCTGCCACCACTGATTCAGGGACGTAATATATGAGTCCGTTTTATTCTCTTTCTTAAGTTGCGCAACAGTTTCTTCCAGATCTTTTCCGTCGTTATTTAAGACGCTCACTTTTGAGCCGTTCAGACCTTTGATCTCTGGGAAAAACAGGAAGCCATTTTTGTCTTCGGCGGAATAACGCTCATATGCTTCTGGTGAGAGTTGTTCCAGTTTTTGTGTCGCGAAGTAATCCTGGTTATAGCCGATTCCCGGTCCACCAAGCAGTCCGGCAGACAGCATGCCAATGCCGCCCATGGCGCCCATGGTAATCGCGCCCCCTTTGGGAAACCGCTCACCAACGACACCCAGCATGGTCGGCCAGAGGAAGGTTTTTCCCAATCCATATACGGTGACAGCAACCCAGACCCAGATCGCTTCTTTAAAGCTGCCGATCATGAATAAGCCTACGGCACCGAAACAGGCACTCACACAAAGCAGCCCCAGTGGGTTGATTCTTTCGACAATCGGACCGGCAAAGAAACGCAGGACGAACATGATTAAGGACGCATAGATAAACAGATACAGTCCCTGACCAACCAGAATTGAATCAGTGATACTGGCAATCCAGCTATCCGTTCCCAGTTCCACATAACCGACGCAGGCTTGTAATAAGAGTAAGCAGATCAGTAAAGGACTGGCGAATGTCATCAGCATCTGTCCGAAGCTGACACCTGCCGACTTGGCTTCTGAAAGCGGGAACTTCTGCTTAATCACAATGAAACCGTAGATCAGAGTCGGGATTAAAAAGACCGCCATGGGGTATTCCCAGCGAAGGCCGGGAACGCTGTCTTTCATGTTGGCATAGATGGCGGCGACGATCCCGCCGACAATCAATCCACCAGGCCAGCCAGCGTGCAGAATATTCAGGTAGTGGGTTTTCTTCTTGGGGTAGAGCGTCGCGACCAGAGGGTTGATTACCGCTTCGCAGAGACCGTTGGCGACGGCGAACATAAACATTCCGATATACAGACACCAGTATGTGGCATCTTTACCCATTGAGTGAAAAATCGGAGTTGCAGCAAAGGTGATCAACGCGGACAGCACATGCAGAATAAACGCTAATAACAAAATTGGTTTGTAACCGACATTATCAGTAATCAGACTGGCTAACAGAATCACAATACCAAAACCAACGAGACCGCCTCCGGTAATCGTACCAAGGTCGAATTTGGTAAACCCATATTGGGCTCCCCAGTCTGCCAGGATGCCTCCTCGAATTGCGAACCCCACGCCGGCGGCGATGAGCGTCATAAAGCTCGCAATAAACAGTGGTTTGTTGTTATTCATAGCTGCGACTTCTTTGATTGAACAGGGCGAGTAATAAGTGCAATGTGCATAACAAGAATGGAGTATTCAGAAGCGATAAGATCGAATGCAGATCAGGAATGGATGCTTCGAATGGTCTTGATCACACGACAATAACACACAACAGGCTTAACTCTAAATGAGATGATTTCGAGAAAACCGTGTTATGTTTTTATCAGCAACGCCAGATTCTAACCAACCGTGATCAAGATTTCCACAATACATATGTCGTAATACGAATGTTTGTCAGAATCGTTCCACTTACGTGCGGGAGGCCTTTTTTAACTTGCGTAAAATAAGCAATCGTTCCCGGCGCTCCGCTTCGATCTGATCGGGCAGACTCAATTTCTGACCCGAGCGGGTCAGTAGTAGCAGTCGCTGCCAGTGATCAAAGCCCATTCGTTTTCTGGACCAACTCATCCGTTGCCAGATTTGCAGAAAACATTGTCGGATCAGATAGTCTGGTACGCCTTGGAAGACTTCACAGTCCAATCGCCAGGTTTCCTGGTTTTGATCCAACGTGGCTGCAGCCAGAAGTTGCTCGACTTGTTCGGCAATGACTGCTGTGACTTCATCCGCCTGATGCGCGAGTCGATGGACGGCCTGCGCAACATTGGGGTTAAACTCCTTTTTTAACAAGGGGATCAGTTGGTGTCGAATCCGGTTGCGGGTGAAGCTGAGGTCGGTATTCGATGCATCCGTTCTGAAGTCTTGATCGCAGTCCTTTAAATACAGCAATACGTCATCGCGGCTGAGTTCCAGCATCGGACGGATCAGAAACAGGCCTTCCTGGAGAGGGCGAATGCGGGGAATTCCTCTTAGTCCGGCAATTCCCGTCCCCCTGATCAGGTGATGTAATACGGTCTCGGCCTGATCATCTCGCGTGTGGGCAATCGCAATTTGTGAGCACCCGTGTTCGTGGGCCGCGCGGGTTAAAAACTCATAACGGGCATTGCGGCTAAGTTCTTCCAGGCCTTCTTTCGATTCTTGTCGCGTCTGGTGCAGTTCCTGTTTTTCGGTCACAAAGGGAAGGGAGAAACGCTCACATTCCTTGCTGAGCCAGGCGGCATCTGCATCAGAAACGTCTCCCCGCAGGCCGTGATTCAAATGGGCGACAACCAGCGACTCAGGATGCGTGGGTGCGGCAATTGACTTATTTAACTGATCCAAAGCACGCATTAAAGCGACGCTGTCTGCCCCGCCTGAGACAGCGATCAGAGTCCGATTTGCAGAGGAATCGGGGTGTGGACTAATGTTTTGTGGGGAGGGCTGTTCTGCTTCCCTCCGCTGCTGGCATTCGAGCAAACCATGTTTCACTGCTTGAACAAACTGATGCATCGGAAAATGGGAATTCTGATAAGTAGGTATGATTTGAAAAGTGCAGGGCAGACGGCTTCAATTTGAGATTTGACTTTCGGCCAATATTTCTAACTATATACTATCGAAACCAGAAATGTCTTGTTACCATAAAAAAGGAATTTTACGAGAAGTTTCCACTGTCATTCCAGTTACGTGTTTTTCATCTCATCCTTCCAGGGGCATTCAATACTCAAGAATGAGAAGATGTTGATCGTTTTTTGCTGGATGTTGTTGAGTTTGCTTTTCATAATAGTTTCATTGTATTTTTACTTTTAAGTTTCCTTT
>TARA_R110002095_G_scaffold147182_1_pt1 | contig 40550 bp, 31 predicted proteins | sample TARA_R110002095 | Tara Oceans TARA_R110002095 (sample SAMEA4397255) | marine metagenome | biome: Polar Biome; feature: [SRF] surface water layer (ENVO:00010504); material: water (ENVO:00002006), including particulate matter (ENVO:01000060) such as... | depth 5 m | reverse complement strand
CCCGGATCGATGGGTTTGATTGAAGGCCGTGGTTTCGGTGCGCCATTACCGGGACGAGGACGCATCCCCGTGAACGGTTTTGTCTGTGGCCGTGTGGCTCCGTTGCCCATTGGTCGACCATTGATCGGTTTCATTGTGGGGCGTGGTTTGGGAGCCGAGTTCACAACCCGTGGTCGCGTTGTTGTGCCGCGATGATCACGGAAGGTGGTTGTTTTACCGCCGCGGTGATTGCGGGTGGTTCGTGTTTGCGGCTGGCGAACATTTCGCGTGGTGGAGTTACGGCTTGTGGAGCGTTGCGGCGATCGCGAACTCGTTGACCGGCTCTGATAGCGTTGTGGCGAGCGGCTGGATGAACTCCGGCGTGCTCCCGAATGACTTGAGCGAGACATACTTGATCGGCCTGAACGACCAGATGAGCGACCGTTGCCTTTGGCGTAAACGTCCAGGGAAACCGTGCCGAACACCATTGTCATGATAACCATACTGAGTGCGAAGCGTTTCATTGTTCTAGATCCTTTTCTCTCGTACCAGAATGCGGTGAACGACAGAAAATATGGTCTGGCCGTCCCCATGTGTGTTGCAGGTCACATGCCTGCCTACTTCACTCAGCGAGAACCGCGGAAATCTGTTACAGGAAATTTGAGAAAAAATGGAAAGTCTGTAATTTCAGCAGTTTTTGGGGCGAAATGAGGATTGTTGGTAGCACGGAAAGCACTGGATACTGCTTTTTGTGTCCGCTGGTTGCAATGTGCGGCGGGGCCGTGGATACTGGAGTGATTCGCCTTACTCTGTATCAGGCGATGCTGAAGGACTGATTTTTTAACCTAGATATTCAATAAACAGGAATCCGGATTATGAAGAAGTGCTTGTGTTCAATTGCGGCGGCTGTTGTGTTTTGTCTGGCGGTGCCAGGGTTTGCAGCGGAGAAGGTGGCTCCGGTGCGAATGGGCAGCGGGATTATGACCTTTGATACGGTGCCGGGCTGGGGCTATGACGAGCAGGGCCGCTCTGTATTAGGGCCGACGCACGGCGGTGTCGTCGTTGACAAAGCGGGCAACATTTACACGAGTGCCCGGATCGGCGTGGTAGTGTTCTCACCCGATGGAAAAGTCGTACGTCGGTTTTTGGGGCCTGAATACTCCAACATTCATGATATGGAAATTCGCGAAGAAGCAGATGGCGAATTCATTTACGGGGCACGGAATGCGAACGCCGAGGGGATCAAATTCAATGCACTGACGGGAGAGATGATCCTCAAGCTGCCATTCCCGAAAGAATCGGGGCTCGATCTGAAGAAGTTCGCTCCGACTGCGATTACCGTCGCACCGAATGGCGATATCATTTTGTCGGACGGTTACGCAAGTAATTATATTTTCAAGTTTGACAAGACAGGCAAGTATCTGTCGCACTTCGGCAAAAAAGGGAACGGGATGAAAGAATTCAACACCGCCCACGGGATGACGCTGGATACACGGTACGACCCGCCGCGACTGTTGATCTGTGACCGGAACCATCAGCCTAAAGGCCGCCTGCTGCATTACGATCTGGATGGCAAATTCATCGAAGAAGTGATCACCGGCTTGGGCATGCCGACCTCGGTTTCCATTCAGGGAGATTACGTTTCGGTGCCGGACCTGCATGGTCGATTGGTGATTCTGGACAAGAGCAACACTATCGTCGCGGTACTCGGTAATAACGAAGACCCGAAGACCCGCGTGAATTTTAATGTGCCTCAAGACAAGTGGCGCGAAGGCATCTTCAGCGGCACGCACGGTTCGTACTGGGACAAAGAGGGCAACCTGTATGTGCAGGACTGGAACGTTTCCGGCCGCCTGATGAAGCTGGTGCGCGTGAAATAGGATTGGGATGCAAGTGGCGCATGTGTATAAAGAGTGAGGAATCCTCATGGATACATCAGGCTGGATCGCTGGTGAACTTGCCGAATGGCCGACGAAATCAGAGATGGCTCAGATATTAGATGAGGCAGGTCTCGATGTGTCTGTCGGGCTTTATTCCATTCAGGTTTTACTGAGCGGTAATGCATGCTTTGCTTTCGAAGAGTACGGCGGTGATCTCGGTGACCCTGTGATTAATGCGGACGCTGATTCCGCCGAGGAATTATTACGCGAGGCAAGACTTGTTTCCGATGCACTGATGCGTGCAAAATTACGTCATCGATTTGAGATTTATAGTCATGGACCCGATCTGCTTGGATACTTGCACTTTGACTGGCCACTGAAGGGAGAACGAGCAAATGACTCCAGATGAATTTCGTGATCGATGGTGTGATGATGAAGATGAGGAGCTGGTTCTTTTTTCAGCAGACGCACTCGCGGGAATTTCCATTCCTGAAGAATCTCGCGAGTTTCTTACCTCTTCCGGATTGCCTGAATCCGCAGCTCCCTTTCTGGGTTTTGGCACATCCGGCAGACATTTACTTCCGAGTGTCGCCGACGCATGGAACAAGAACACGGAATTCCGTCGATATCGTGAAATTGGCAACAATGACTCTGGCGATACTGTCTGTCTTGATGAAGCAGAGAACGGTCAGGTGGTTTTTCTGAATCATGACCTCAACTTCAAACGCGTGCTGATGAATTCATCGATACCGGCATTAGCAGAGTCGTTAGTAGCCTATCGTCAGTTAGTACGTGACACACAGGAACGCAATGGAGAGGACGCCTGGCTTGATGGTGACGTTCCTGATGACCTTAAGGAATGGCTCATCGGCGAATTGAAACGGATTGATCCTGTCGTAATACAGCCTGATTGTTTCTGGGGCGAAGCAATAGAAAATCTTCAAGAAGAACGCGCATAACGATTCTAAAGTGAGCTGATCAATTCTTGAGTTCGGTTAGTTATCTAGATCGGCGTCCAGCGGTCAAGTGTGGGTTTGCTGTCTGCGTGATATGCCCTTAGCCGAACGTCTCTGATAAGGGGGTGAACGGTCACCGAGATGTAGTGATCTGGCGTTGAAGCATGGCCGAAGCGTATCGATAGCTCGTGTTTGTCGCAGTGCACAGACTGAACTGGGGCGGCTCAGTGATATCGGTTATACTCTGTATTTGTAGAGTAAAACGTTTCTCTAATGCTTGTGAATTGTTTCTTCTCATCAAATGGGGCTCTTAAATGATGATTTCGTTAAGTCGAGTAAAGAACAGGCAATGAGAGCAAACGAGAAATATGTGCCTCGCACGCGCGACGCATGTACGACACAGTATGGCTCGGTTCGGGAACGTGTCAAGCTGATGATGGGGAAGCGGATTCCGAGTTTCTGTAACAGGAAGGGAATCGATGAGCATTCGTGTGAGAGAATGAAATTCTGTAATGAAACAGAGTGGAATTCTCAGAGAAATAACTAAGGTACTGCGAACGCGGCCACTGGATACAGTGTCATTCGGTTAGTTTGAAACAAAAAAATGATGCCGCTTTGGGCTGGTTTTCTGTTTTTGATTCCCCCCTTGACCATGATTGTGCCTCTGCTAATGAATAAGTCACCTGTCACTAATGAAGAATGGCTGGGCTGCGAATTCATGGCCAAGCCAGACTCGACGTTCCTGTTGGATGGCATCAAAGTTCCTCATACAAATATTGATGCTCCGTTTACCGTTTCCAAGGTCGAAGAGAACAGACTGTGGGTGGGTGAGGCCTGGATCACTCAAGACGAGGTTATTCCAGTTGCAGAGTCAGCAGCCTTTTACACAGAGTATGTCCGGAAGCATCCTGCTGAGGCATGGGGCTATCTTTCTCGCGGCCTTGCATGGGCGGCTGTCGGTAACTGCGACAACGCAATCACTGATTACACGAAGGCGATTCGCCTCGCCCCGGAATATGCGATAGCCTACTACGATCGCGGTCTTTCATGGGCGGAAAAAGGTGAATTCGACAAGGCGATCAGAGACTTTAACGAAGCGATTCGTCTCAATCCAGAATATGTGCGTGCTTACTTCAGTCGTGGTGTTACCTTGCAAGAATGTGACGAATTCGAGAAAGCGATCAAAGATCAGACGAAAGTCATACAGCTTGATCCGAAATGTGCGAGTGCTTTCAACAGTCGGGGAGTTGCATGGAATCGAATTGGCGAACCCGACAAAGCGATTCAAGATTTATCCAAGGCGATTTGGCTCGATCCAAAATTGGCGTATGCTTTTAGCAATCGTGGTTCTATTTGGAATATAAAAGGCGACTACGCTAATGCGGTCAATGACATTGCCGAGGCAATCCGGCTGGACCCCAAAGATGAGTCTGCCTGTAATGAATTCGCCTGGCTTCTGGCAACTTGTCCGGAAGCTGAATTTCGAGACGGACTGGAAGCAGTTATTTTGGGTGAAGCGTTGTGCGAGTTGTCAGAATGGAAGGAAGCGGATTACATCGATACTCTGGCGGCTGCGTATGCTGAATTTGGAGATTTCAACCAGGCGGTGAAATCTCAGGAACTAAGTCTTAAACTTATTGACAGGGATGAAGAAGAGGAAGAGTATACCGAGCGTTTAACGCTCTATCGTGCTGGTAAGCCGTATCATAGAGAAAAAGTCGATACTGAGTTGGCGTAAGCTAGCTCTAACCTTGAGTCTTTGGAAACGAGTCAGGTCGGCATTAATCTGTATTCGCGGCCCAGTAGATGCCGGAGGCGATTAGGGATTTGGGGCCGGTTTTGGTTTCCGCGTGGGGGCTGAAACAGATGACGCGACCGGAGCCGAATCGGGAACGAATAATGGCGTGTGTACCAACCATCGCTTCAGCGGGGGCGCCGTTTCGGGCGACTTCCGTTTCAAAGCGGGCGAGGACTTCATAGCCGGGGAGATTGGGTTGATTGTCGGGGACGAGCAAGGGGCCGTTAGCATAGTAGATTTTGAATTTGGATTTGGTGTTACTGAGGACTTCTTGCCCTGAAGGAGTTAGTTGGATGGAGACATTCTTTTGACCACGTTTCCAGTGCGAACGATCCCAGACGCGGGCGTTGATCAGATCGAGCGACCAGTCGTAATGCGAAGAGGCGAGATACGCGCCGGCGCAGATGCCGACGTAGCCGCCTCCGTTTTTGACAAAAGTGCGGACCGCTTCGCGGCCTTGTGGTTTCAGGGTCTTAGCCTGTTTTCCACCACTGCCTCCCGGCATGATGAGGACGTCAAAATCCTTGAGGGAGCCGTTCCGTATTTCCTCAGCAGTGATGACTTGATTAGAGAAGCCATGTTCGGGTGTCAGAAAGCGTTTCAGATTTTTGGGTCCGTTCGATTCAACTCCGGAATAATCAAATACAGCCACTCGAACCAGTTTCGTCGCAGGCTTGGCTTCCTCGGCAACAGCCAGACAGGGAAGAATCAGAAAACAAAGGACAAATAACCGGGAGAGTCGAAACGTGAAATGGTGCATCAGTACCAAATCCTTATATATGAATTCGAGGTCAGGGAATCACGATGGTCTTTTTGACCGGTGCAAATCGAGGCGGCGGTGGCGCTGGCAGGGAGAGTGCCGCCTGCTTCATTTCGCGGAGTTCTTTTTGCATCGCAGTCATCGCAAGTGACGCCATTTTCTGATGAAAGCGGGTGACAGCATCGGCAGAATAACCATGCTCACGTCGTCCCTGCTGAAATGACTGGGTAAGTTTCAGGATTTTGTCTTCGACGGTCCAGAGATCGGACCAGATGTCGGGCAGGTATTCGGTTTTGATACCTTTGCCGTCGTTAGTTTTACTCCAGGCACGCAGGGTGATGGCGATCTCGCCGAGCGCGGCTCCGTTGTCATCGGTGAGCGGATCGGCGATGTCCTGCACTGCAACCCAACAGGGGACGGCGAGGGAGAAACTGGGATCGCCGAGGATGGTCCACATCGTGGCGAGGTTTGGATCTTCTCCCGGTTTGACGCCTTGAAAGACGGCGGCGGAGACCGTCGTGCTACGGCTGATGGTGTTGTTGGTCTTGATGATGGCAGGCAGTGTTTGTTTCGAACCATTGACGGTGCCGGGCCAGGGAGTGCCTGTTTTACTGGAAAGATCACGCGTCAGATTACGGATGAGATAGTCGACGGTGATGCCTTTTGGCTTTTGCAGGTCGAGTCGGGAACAGGCCTGCGAATAACGTTCGGCAGAGTAGATCTCGCCGAGTTGTTGTGGTGTGGGATTGGCCGGAAAATCGCGAGCGGTGGTGGCGAAGTTGGACCGGACGATATAACCTTGGGGCGCTGCTTCGGGATCGTTGGCATCGAACATGGTGTAGTTGTCGGGGCCGGTTTCAAACAAAGCGGCTCCTCCTTCGGCATCGATGACGCCGAAATTCGAAATGGTTCGACGGCCGGTCTCGTTGGTTTCGTCGAGCAGCTTTTGGAAGTCTGCGACTGTTTTACAGGTCTCCAGTGCCTGTTTCATGAATCGACCATTTGCAGGTCCCGATTTATTACCTTTGGTGCGGAGGTCTTTACTCAATGAGTTTTCGATACAGAAACCGGATTCGTTCATACCCATCCAGGCCGACTTGCGAGCGCCCGCATTCACAACTGCGACAGCACGGAGAGGACCTGCAGTGAGCAGGATGACTTCGTTATGCCTGGCGGAAGTGTCACGGTTTTTCCAGAGCAGGGGTCGGCCGTCGGCCGTCGCGCTTCCACTGATGACGGCGGTGGTACAGGCTTGTAGTTCGAGTGGGGGGCATTCCCAGATCAACAGCAGTATGAGCATCCGAATCAGCGAGGCCCGGTTCGCGAACATAATCGGTGCATCCTTTTCAGGGAGTTAAACGGTTGGAATCTTCACATACAGAAGACTTCTAAATGGTTGGATCATTGTGAGTTTGGTTCACAATTCACTCAAGCGTCAAAATGCGGGTTCATCAAACCTGCATCAAATCTTCATATTGTGCAACAGGAGAATGCGGAGTGGAATCAAAAAATCTTGATTTTAAGTGAGGAATGAAGATTATCTATCACCGGCCGGTGATATCTTTTAAGATGGGGAGTATTGAGCTTACACGCTGGCGAAGTAGTTTACTGTTAATTGCCGAAAGGGGACTTCGATGACGGAGAAGCAATTTACGGAAAAGCAAATTCTGGCCGGCATTTATGAATGCTGGTGTGATGCGATGGGAACGGAGCGTCCCTTTGATGCTGAGACACGCATTGATATGCATATGAAAGAGGATCATTTAAGGGCTCCGGTTGATCATCTTGATTTCATTTTCCGTCTGGAAAAGTTGTTCGACATCAAGATTTCGCTTAAAGAGCTGTATGAAGAGTTGGGGTTTCCAGAAACGCCTAATCTTAAAGTATTGAAAAACGAGATCGCGCCGCAGTTAACGTTTGGTGTACTGGCACGATTTATCCAGAAGCGGGCCGTGAATACGGTTTCCTTTGAGCCCGTGATGGTGATCAACAAAGAGTGTCGACCGGCGGGTGTGTTTTATGGCATCGAGCAGATTCCAAATCAGCTGATTTCAGCGAAATGTCAGGTGACGCCGAGTACAAACATCATTGACGCGTTTCGTGGTTATCAGCTGGATAAGTTCTGGAGTCAACTTAGCTGGAGATCAGAGGTGCGGCTGCCTCAGCTTTCGAGACACTGGGGATTTCTCACGAATTGGGGCTGCATGATTGCCTTCTGGGGTCTGTTGATCGCCTTCCCCATGGTGTTCTTAACAGGGAACTTCTACATCTTGCTTGGTGCAGTTCTGTATGTAATTACAACCTGGTTTGTTAGTTCCCTTTACACTCATCGTTCAGATCCACTGCCACCAGAGCTGCAGACGTTTCGCGATCTGGCAGTCTGGATTGCAGGCCATGATGGTGATGCGATACAAATTCCTGCGAACGGTAGTCCCATTCAAAAGTGAGAGGAGTTTGCATGAGTCAGCTCAGATATTCTGAAAAGCAGATCATTCCGATACTTGCAGATTGTCTGGTGGATACTTTGGGGCTTGATGACGACGAAGCTTTAGATCCTGTGACCGATCTTGATCGTAGAATCGATCAATACCTCAAGGACATCAACGAATGGAACGCGTTCGATTTTGCCGACTTTAGTTATGTCATTGAGCGTCTGTTTCATTTCGAATGTCCCCCGCAGGAGTGGAAAGCGTTCTTTGGTGTCGACTGTGGTTATCAATCTGAAGAAGAATGGACAGAACAGGTGGGACTGCATCTGACGTTCAAGGCACTGGTTGAATTTATTGCAGCGCGTGCGCTCTATATTTCGTTTCAACCTGTCACAGTGATTGACCGTGCGTGCGGCCCTGCCGGTGCCTTTTACGGGCTTGAAGAGTTGTCGGGCAAGTATTTTTCCGCCACCTGTCGCGTGACTCCCTCAACTCAAATTCTGGATGCGTTTCGTGGCAGGCAACTGGAAAAATTCTGGGGCGAATTGCAATGGCGCTCAGGAGCTAAACTGACGGACCTGAAATCATTCTGGTTTCTATTAGAAGGTTGTGGCTGTCTGATGTTTTTTCTGGCTCTATTCATTGCAGTAGTGATTTTTCTTCCGGGCGGTGACTATCTCGCTCTGACAGTCACGGTTCTCTCTGCCTATACCGTGTGGCGCGTTATTTCAGTCTGTTGTTACTGGTCCAACCCGCTACCACCAGAGACACAGACCTTTCGGGATCTGGCAGTGTTGATTGCCAATCATGATGGTGAATCGGTGCGGCTTCCTGCAAACGTTAGCTCCAGTAATAACTGAGAGGAATTTCCCAATGAGTCCGTTACGATATACCGAGAAGCAGATTCTGTGTGGAATAGAGGAATTTCTGACGTCTGATACGCCAAGTTGGTTAAGTCGCTATCCGGCTTTGGATGCAGATGCTCGCATCGATGATTATCTGCAGACCCCCATTCCCCGTTGGGCACGGGAAGAGATTGAACTCGATGATGTATTCTCATGGTTCCAGATGATGGAGTATTTTTTTCATTTTCAATGTTCTGAAAAGGAATGGACCGAGTATTTTGGACTCGATCTTTTTGAGGACGATCGAGAAGAGTGGGAGTGTCTGCACGCTGCGGATTTTACTTTTCGCAGGTTGGCACAATTTATCGCAGCACGGGCGACGGTGATTTCCTTTCAGCCAGTCGAAGTGCTGGGAACAGAGTGTGGGCCGGCGGGCACGTTTTATGGTATTCAACAACTCGTTAGAACGTTGAAAAAACGATCTCCGGATTTCGGCCCAAGTACAAAAATTCGGGATGTTTTGAAGGGGTATTCGCTGATCAATTTCTGGTCACACCTTCGCTGGATGACAGGACAGAGAGTGGCGAAGCTTCCCGTCTACTGGTTATGGATGGATGTGATGACCTTTATCGTATTGTGCTTCCTCTGGGGAGCATTGATGCCGGTGATGAGTTCATACAATATCGGGGAAACCTACATTGTGGGGCTGTTTTTCATGATCTTTCTGGGGACGATTGCAGCGTTCATTGCGAGGCATATAAAAAACCCACTACCGCCAGAGCTGCAGACGTTTCGGGATCTGGCGGTGTTGATTGCCAATCATGACTGTGATGCGGTACGTGAGTATGAATCTAAAAAATAATGGATCGTGCGATTCAATCGCGGAGTTTTTATTCAGGGAAAGAATGATTTGATGACTTATAATATTCGAGATCGGGTCGCTTTGGTAACCGGGGCGAATCGGGGAATTGGCAAGGCGATTCTGGTAGGACTCCTGAAGGAAGGCGCCGCAAAAGTTTATGCGGCTGTGCGAGATATCTCATCAGTGGCTGCATTGAATGAAGCTTATGGAGACAAGGTGGTTCCGCTGGAATTTGATCTGACGAAGCCGGTGTTGATCAAAAAAGCGGCGGAACTGGCCAGTGATGTTTCGCTGGTGGTGAACAATGCGGGAGTGCTCAAGGCGGCGACTCCGCTGTCGGCTGATGCGATTGAATCGCTGCAGTATGAAATGGAAACGAACGTGTATGGCTTGATTCGTGTCTCTCAAGCATTCGCGCCCGTGCTCAAAGCCAATGGTGGTGGCGTGCTGGTGCAATTGAATTCAGTGGCTTCCTTCAAGAGCTTTTCGCCGTTCTCGACGTATTGTGCCTCCAAGGCAGCCGCGTATTCAGTGACTCAGGCTCTAAAAGAGTTACTCAAGGAGCAGGGAACGATGGTCATCAGCGTTCATCCGGGACCAATCGATACGGATATGGGAGACTCCGCAGGTCTCAAGGAGATTGCCGAACCACCGGAGTTGGTCGCGGATGCGATTGTGGATGCTTTGAAGAGCGGTGAGTTTCATGTGTACACGGACACGATGGCAAAGCAGGTGGGGGCAGCCTATCAAAGTTTTGCTGAAAACGTGATCGAAGCGGAGCTGCTGGAAGGTTAATTACCGAAGCAAACTGCTCAATCCACCCGGCCGGGTTGGCGGTTGTTTTTGCCTTTGCGTTTGGTGCCGGTGTCGCCGAGGTCGGTGCGGGCCTGTTCTGCGAGTGCGGTCAGGCGTTCGACAACTTTGGGATGCTGGTCGGCGACGTTTTTGCTTTCGCTGATATCGTTGTTGAGATCGTACAGAGCGAGGCCGGTTTTCTTTTGAATGTAGGGGCCGGGTGTGCCGCCGGAACCGGGTTTGTCTTTCAGGCTGCGATAAGGGTGAGGAAAATGCAGCTTCCATTTACCGCTACGGACGGCGTTCAAATGACCGCCCCAGTAGAAGTACAGCGCTTCGTGCGGCGATTGGGCTCCTTTTTCGCCGCTCATGAGAGGCCAGATATTTTTACCGTCGATGATGCGCTCCTCTGGAACTTTTCCGCCGGAGAGGTACGCGATCGTGGGCAGGATATCGATAGTCATTGCCATCTGGTTGCAGACGGTGCCTGCGGGGATTTGTCCGGGCCAGGCCATGATGCAGGGCTCACGTTGGCCGCCGTCCCAAGCAGTTCCTTTGCCTTCGCGAAGTGGCAGAGCCGAACCGGCGTGATTGCCGTAGGAGAGCCAGGGGCCGTTGTCGGAGGTGAAGATGATCAGTGTGTTTTCTTCGAGGCCGTTTTCTTTGAGTGCCTGTCGGATTTGGCCGACGGACCAGTCGATTTCCATGATCACATCGCCGTAGAGTCCCTGCTCGGATTTGCCTTTGAATTTGTCGCTGACAAACAGCGGGACGTGAGGCATGGAATGGGGGACGTAGAGAAAGAACGGCCGGTCACCACATTTGTGGATGAACGATACGGCGTATTCGGTATACCAGGTGGTGAGCTGTGCCTGTTCTTTGCCTGTGACTTTGGGGTTAATCACGGTTTCGTTTTTGATCAGCGGGAGATCGGGAAACCGTTTGCCGGCCGTCGGGTGAAAGGGCCACATGTCGTTGGAGTAGGGGAGCCCGAAGTATTCATCGAAGCCGTGTCGGGTGGGGAGGAATTCGGGCAGGTGTCCGAGATGCCATTTGCCGTAGATGGCGGTATCGTATCCTTGTTGCTTAACGACTTCGGCGATGGTGGTTTCTTCGGCGTTGATGCCGATTTTTGATTGCGGGCCGAGTGCTCCTTTGATTCCGATACGATTCGGATAACAACCCGTGAGCAGGGCAGCACGAGAAGCAGAGCAGACCGCCTGGGCGGCGTAGAAGTCGGTAAAGCGAACACCTTCTTTTGCCATCTGGTCGAGATGGGGAGTTTTAATGTTGGGCGAGCCGAAAACGCCGACATCCTGATAGCCTTGATCATCGGTAAAGATGACGACAAAGTTGGGATGCTGTTTTGCCGGTCGAGTGGCTGCGGTCGCGGGTGGAACAGAAGCGGTCACGATTAAGAGGAGCAGAAGACTGAGACAAGAGATCCGTGTTCGATTCAGATACGTGGGGCATCCAAGATTAAAACCGGGCATGAGCGCGCCTTTCTGGTCATCTAATTGTGTTATTCGCTATTGTATTCCGTTCTGCTCGTTTGTGTTTTATTCGCCTCGGAAGTGGGCTTCCTGTACGGGAACCAACTGTTCGAGGCATGCGAGCAAGACGCCAGCTGGTGAGCCGATGGCATCAATGTGTGCGACGATTTCTTCGGGATAACAGCTGAGGACGAGCGATGATTCTTCGCGGTAGATCTCGAAGCGGCGTCTGATGACGCTTTCGTTGGCATCGTCGGCCCGGTTTTCCCGAATCGCACGGTGACGGATACGGTGAATCATTTCCTCTTCGTCGCTACAAGTTAGGTGCAGGACTTTGAGAACATCAATGTATTGTTCCAGGATTTTAGACTGCTGAATGTTTCGCGGAATCCCGTCGAGAATCAGAATGTCTTTGCTCGGCTTATACATCGAGAGGGTAGCGCGGGCATCAAGGCCCTGTTTCCAGATCTGGATACTGAGATCGTCGGGAACGAGTTCGCCCCGCGAACTGTATTTATAGATTTCCTGGCCTTCAGGTGATTCAATGTCGATCGATCGAAAGACATCACCACTGGAGAGGTGGAAAAAACCAGGGATTTGACCGAGGATTCTTCCCTGAGTTCCTTTACCAACTCCGGGAGCACCAAACAGCAGGACGGCTTTTCGACGTTCCGTCGCCATAATTATGCCTCTATGTTTCAAGGCCGATAATGATTTCAGGAACCACGGCGGTTTCTGTATTCAGATCCAGGAAATAGTGACCTGAGATCAGTCTCTAACAATAACGTTTCATAAATGAATTCTCACCCCAGAGGGGGAGATATTAATGAAGGTAAATAAAAAACACTCCGAAAAGCGAATGAGCTTTTCGGAGTGTTGATTTGTATTTTTGAGATTCCCTTATCGGGAGATCAGAGCCACAACCTGACCGACGTCTACCGGCAGGCTGACATCTTCAAATGTTGGCGCTGTGACCACGTTGGCAGCCAATGCTTTTTTGTCCAAGGAAATCCAAGAACATGCGGGACGACCAGAAGAATCAACGAGCTCACTATAGAGCTTTTTGAGATTCGGTCGATTTCGAACAGTAACGACATCGCCGGGTTTGACCCAGATTGATGGCTTATTGACAGTCACACCGTTCAACTGGAAGTGAGAGTGAACGATACCCTGTCGGGCCTGTGGTCGAGTTTGAGCAAAACCAGCACGGCAGACAACGTTATCGAGACGTTGTTCGCAGAGAACCAGCAGGGCTTCCCCGGTGTTCCCTTTGATGCGGCGGGCTTTATCGAAGTAGCGACGTAACTGACGCTCACGTAGGCCGTAATAGAATTTGATCTTCTGCTTTTCGATCAAGGCCAGACCGTAGTTAGAGGCCTTGCGACGACGCTGTGACATTCCTGGCGGAAGGTTTCGCTGGTCCAATGCGCGTGTCGCACCTGCATCTTCAAAAACCAAAGCTCCTAAGCGACGGTTTACCCGTCCTTTTGGTCCAGTGTAACGACCCATTCAGACTTTCTCCCACATTAATCACAAGCTGCCGTTCTCTGTACTTGATAAACGGCAAAGAATTATTATTAGAGTCTGATCATAGTAAACTATTCTTACATAATAGTTTACAGTCAAATGCCAAGAGGATCAGACTAGATATAGCAGTCAGGGCTATAGTATTCGTCACAATGCTGCGCGTACCACAACCTTTAAAGCGGTCCGTTGTTATCGCAAATTCAATCAGAATCGTCAACCAACTGGGCTATAGGATCACAAATTCTCAGAAAATATCAGGAAAGAAGAGTCAGGAATGAAAGATACCATGCAGGAGAGCAGGTCGTGGAACGTAGCTTGTGTACAGTTTATTCAGCAGAATACTTGTGGAAGTGAAACCGCGGCGCGAAAGAGGGTGGCTGGTTCTTCGGATTCGACTGCGATCCGTGGGATGTCCCAGTTGTCATGTGTGTCGAGTTGAGAGTAACCACCATAATAACTGAAGCCCCAGCGATAACCGGATTGTTTCAGGCAGTCTCTGGTTCTTTGATCAAAGCAGTCTTTCCCCCCCACGGGGTAGCTGAAGGCGGAGATCGAGTTATTGATTTCCGCTTCAATTCTCTGCTTACAGTGCTCAATTTCAAACCGCTGTTGTTCTTCCGGATGGTTTGCCAGAATCGGATGGTTAACGGTATGGCCGCCGATATCCATGCCGGCTTCATTCATTTCTCGAACCATGTCCCAATTCATCCAGGCCTGGTCTGCGATTTCCTGAGGACAGCGACCTGCGCCTGTTTTTTTAGCCAGAAAGTTCAGAAAGGCTTCCGTTTTATCGCCAGATAATTTTTTGAAGACGCTGAGCAGTGTTTTAATAGACTGATCACAGTTATCTGCTTTTAGCGAGATAGCGTCTCCCGTCCATGAATTTTCAGGTAACGATGATTGAGTCGCACTGCGAACCATCCAGGAGATTTCGTCCCACCAGGCCACTTTTCTTTGATCCAGGAAACCTGTGGTCAGAAAGAATGTCGCGGGAGAATTGTACGCTTTGAGAATGGGAAACGCCCATTCATAATTGTCGCGATAGCCATCGTCGAAGGTAATCAGGACATAGCGACCTTTGTTCCGATTCCAGAGGTCGTCCAGATCATGAATACGGACTAGATCAAAATTTAGACTGAGAAAACGTACCTGCTGGTCGAAATCTTCGGCAGAGGCACTCCAGAGATCGTGATCAAACAGTGAACCATGTGCCTCGCCGATCCGGTGGTAATTCAGGACAATCAGTCCGTTCCAGAGATGGGTCGATCGGGCGAGTCTGTTTAAGCCAGACCAGTCGAATGCTTTTGCCAGGAGTTCTTTCTTACTCACAGTCCTGTTTCCTATTCGTTTTTTGACGGCTGGGGAGTAAGCTAAACTTCGGCATGTTTTGATACGGAATCAATCAACTGAGGTGGCATGTGTAAATAACGGGCCGCTTTTCTTTTGGATTCGATATCGCCGTAAACCAGTTCGACCTGTTCGGTAGGCAGCCCAATGCCTGCTGCTACATCTGCAGCTGGGAAACCGTGGTTTAAACCGTAGAGACAGCAATCCAATTTATCGTAGGAGACAGCGAAGAAGAATTCTTCCTGAGATTGCTCCAGGGAATAAGTGTCGGTTGTGGGAGGCCGCATGCAAATGACTTCCGGCACGTCCAGATAGGCGGCCAATTGATAGACCTGTGATTTATAGAGGTGGGCAATCGGTTTCAAGTCGGCTGCACCGTCGCCATTTTTCACAAAGAACCCTTGATCGTATTCAAGCCGATTCGGCGTTCCCGGGACGGCATAGTTCAAGCGGTCTGCGTGATAGTATTCCATCATTTTACGGCAACGCTGTTTAAAGTTGGTCGCAGCGACAATGGTTTGGTAAGCAGATAGAGGGAGACGTTTTTTGATGAATTCTCCCGATGGTGTTTGTACGACAACAGAGAAGACGCGGTAGCCGCCTTCCTTGAGCAGATTGGGCAGGACGATTTTTGATTTCCAGTCCGGCTGATATTCCGGGATCACCTGTTTGATGGCGACATCGCGACGTTCGTAGCAGCCTGCTCCCTGCAGCATTGGTGAAATGTTTTCGACGATGGCTTCGACATTAAAATGATCAGCCAGTAGTTGGCCGTAGGTCAGGCTTTCATCTTTCGTGTCGTGTTCGGGCATCATGATTCCCAAGACACGGTCGGCACCGAAGGCGCGAACGCACAATGCTGTGACCACGCTACTGTCGATCCCGCCGGACAAACCCAGCACGGCTCCTTTTTTACGCATCGTTTTGCGAACGGTTTCCTGCATCCATTTGACGATGCGGTCTGTTTCCGCTGCATAATCGAGGTTCAGTAATTCAGGGCTGAATGCTTTTGTCTGAGTAATCATAGTTTTGCGTGCTCCATATTTGCTGACAGCTTTGTTCAGCAAATCATCTTGTTGGTTGTAGTAACGTTGTTTGTGTTTGTTCTGTCACTTCAGGGAAGTGTGAGTTGTTTTTTATCGATCTTACCGTTCGGAGATTTGGGGAGTTCATCCCGAAATTCGATTTTTTGTGGCACCATGAAATCTTCCAAATGCTTTCGGCAGTAAGCGAGAACTTCTTTCTCAGCCAGTTCCTCACCGGGCATCAGAGTGACGATGGCACGGATGGATTGTCCTAGTACCGGATCTGGATCACCGACGACGGCTGCTTCTGAAATTTTCTCGTGGGTAAACAGGACATTCTCGACTTCCTTCGGGCTGACTTTTTCTCCACGACTTTTGATGATGTCATCCCGTCGGCCGACAAAGTAGAGATATCCTTCCCGGTCCATGCGGAATAAATCGCCGGTATACAGCAGCATTTCTCCCGGAATTTCCGCCGGTTTTAAACGTTCGGCTGTTTGTTCGGGCGATTCCCAGTAGCCCTGCATGACGTTCGCACCGCGTACGACCAGCTCGCCTACATGTTCTGGTGGCAGACGGTGACCTTGATCATCCACGACAAAGACTTCGGTGTCTGGCATGGCAATGCCTACCGAGTCTGTTCTGGTATCAACCTGATCCAGAGGGAGGTAAGAGACCCGTTTGCATTCAGTCAGACCGTACATCGAAAAGATCTGCACGTGGGGCAGTTGTTTTCTGAAGGTCAGAATGTGTTCTGTAGGTAAGGCTGCTCCGGTGTTTGTGATGTAACGCAAATTCGTAAAGTCATATTTCGAGAGATCCATTTTCAACAGAATGGCAGACATCGTGGGAACCAGCGGGAAGCCAGTCACACGCTCACTGATTATTTTCTGCAGGACCGCATGTGGGTAGGTGAATGATTTTTCAAGGACCAGTGTTGCGCTCACGCGAAATGCCATCAGCAGTTGATAGAGGCCGTAATCAAAAGAGAGCGGGAGCACATTCAGGATGATGTCCGAAGACTCATTCATTAAGTACGTCGTAATGGAACGTGCTGCCGAGGTCATGTTCAAATGAGTCAGCATCACCCCTTTGGGGTTTCCGGTTGAACCCGAAGTATAAACGAGGGCTGCCAGGTCGATGCTGATCGTGGGAATTGCCGGTGGTGTAATGTGTTCGGCGAACTCTGCCTGTAGTTGATCCCAGGATTCAAACCGAGGCATTTGCAGTTCATTGTGTTCCTGTGATTTTGCAGCGGTTCCGACAGTAATCGCAGTTTTCAAATGCGGTAGCAGGTCGGAGTGTTCGACAATGTTTTTTTGCTTCTTTTCCGGAATGATCAGAACGCGAGCGCGACTGTTATTCAGAACGTACGTTAATTTATCGATCTTTGTGGTGGGATTCACCATCACAAACACGCCGCCCGCTTTGAGCACGGCGAAAATCGCGACGGCGGCTTCCAGCGAATTATCGAGATGGATGGCAACCCGGTCTCCGCGTTCCAGTCCGCGCTGCAGCAATGCTTGCGCCAGGCGATTGCTTTGCTGTTCGAGTTCCAGATAGGTATATCGTTTCTGGTCGATGACCAGCGCGACTTTCTCGGGATGATCTTGCGCACTTTGTTCTAAAAATGATTGCAGCAACAACGGCCTGCTCCTTAGGAAATTAAGCTAATTCTTTGAGTTTGGATTCAATGAAATTGATCAAACGATCAATCGAATCCAGGTTTTCAGGGACCAATTCATCATCATCCACTTCAACGGAATATTTGTCTTCGATGAAGGCAACCAGTTCGAGGACGCCCGTTGAATCGATAATTCCTGTTTCCAGAAATGAATCATCGTTGTTGAGCGACTCTGGATCTTCGCCGAATAAAAAGTTATCAGCAACAAAATCCCGAACGTCAGATTGAATCGATTGGATAGAGCTCATTTTCTTACCTTTAGACTGTAGATATTGGTTAAGGGGGTTGTGTGTAATGAAAAAACTAAGTTTGTAACGCCGCACTCTCAGTGCGTTTGTTTTCGGCTGATACTGGTTGTCCCTGAATCATTTGTTCGACCAGCAATTGTGTTGAAAGAACACCAACCAGTGCCATGTTATCGCGGGTGCCGATGGCGCGTCCCTGTTCAATTTTCTTTACCAGTCGCTGGACTGCCTTTGGCTGGAACAGACCATTGTCTTTCAGTTTTTCGGGTGATAATAATTGTTCGACATATTCGAAGCGGGCTTTCTGTTTGTCGGTATCAATAAAGCTATGTGCGTCTGGTGCCCGGTAGGGTTGTTTGGGACGTTTGCGGATACTTTCGGGAATCAGATCTCGCATCGCGTATTTGAGCAGAAACTTTTCATTTAACCCGTTCATTTTATATCGCACGGGAATTCGGGAGGCGAATTCGACCACGCGGTAATCCAGAAACGGAAAGCGGCCTTCAATGGAATTTCCCATCGCCATGCGGTCACCCTGAGAAGACAGGATGTAGCCGGGCATCAGGTTGACGGATTCCAGGTATTGTGCCTGACAGAAGGAAGGCCATTTCGAAAACCGTTCGGGTAATTGATCGGAAAAATCAGCCAGTGGATCTTGGTTGACCAGTTCCTGTTTTACGTCGTCACTGAAAAACGTTTTTAATTTGGATGTTAAATCCCAGCGAGGCAGGTGTGAAAAGAACGGGCTGTTGATTTCGTCTTCTCGGATTTTGAAAAACGCCTTGAGGTAAGCGGGAGACTGTGCCTGCAGATTTTTCATATACGGGTAGAGTCGCTTTAGCAGTAGCGGTCGAATCTTTGATTCGGGCTGACGGCTCCAGAAACGCCGGATCTTGGTTTCTTTGAAAATATCGTAACCGCCAAGCACTTCGTCGGCCCCTTCGCCGGTCATTACGACCTTAAACTGGTTCTCTTTTACCAGTCGCGACAAGAGATACATGGGCGCGGGAGCGGTGCGTAAGACGGGTTTTTCGGTATGCTGAATCACCTGGGGGAAGATGCGCCCGATGTCTTCGTATGAGCAGCAGACGGTCTGATGATCGGTTCCCAGTTCCCGAATCATCTCCTGCTGAAACTGGCTTTCATCATACTCTTTGTCGTTGAAATTCACCGAGAACGTATTGAGCGGCGCATTCGTAAAGTTGCGAATGATGGCGGCTGTAACTGATGAATCGAGTCCACCACTAAGGTAGGCACCAACGGGGACATCTGCCCGTAGACGGAGCTGTGTCGCATCAATTAGCAGCGCTCGCAGTTCGTCAGCCCAGTCATCCAGCGTTCGGTTTTCTTCATTCGGACTGTAATCCAGGTTCCAGTATTGCCAGATCTTCAGTTGGCCGTTTTTGACAATCATGGAGTGTGCGGGAGGGAGTTCAAAAACTCCCTCAAAAAATGTTCGTGGCGGCAGAGGCGACCAGAAAGTAAACAACTGGTTCAGCGCGGTCAGATCGACCTTGCGTTCGACATCAGGCAGCGAAAACAGGGCTTTCACTTCCGATGCGAAAATGAATCGGCCTGGTGTCTGCGTATAAACAAGAGGGCGAATTCCCATGCGATCACGGGAGAGAAACACCTGTTGTTGTCTTTTATCATGAATGGCAAAGGCCCATTGGCCGTTGAATTGTTGAACACATTCGGGGCCATATTCGGCATACATATGCAGAATGACTTCTGTGTCGGAATGAGTACGGAACTGATACCCTTTGCTCGAAAGCAGGGCACGGAGTTCAATATGATTATAAATTTCACCGTTGAAGGTGAGCGTCAGCATTCCGTCTTCAGACTGCATTGGCTGTAAACCACCAGCGAGGTCGACAATACTCAATCGGCTGTGTGCAAATCCTACGGGGCCCAATGGTGCGATGCCTGAAGCATCGGGGCCACGATGATTGAGTGTCTCAATCATGGCCTGTAATTCTGCCTGTGAGACAGGTTGTCGGTCAGACTGAATGATTCCCGCTATTCCACACATATTTTATCCGATACGAAGATGAAGACAGACTTTGCCCACCCGAGAATGGGACCTCTTAGTAGAGGAAATCTAGGTCACTTCGAAATCAAGTCAAATCGTAAGTCTTTGATCGCACGGTCGTTCATAAAAATAAACAGCCGTATCTTCTCTGCGATGCTTAATCCAATCGAATGGTATAAACAGACTAATCGATCCCCGCACTCATTTGGGTATTCACAGGATCATCTGGCAGGGACGATACTGAAAGCTTGGGTATCTTGTTCATTCTCATTCGGAAGGGATTTGACTTGCGAGTTATATGACCTAAAGTTTCCTTGCATCTAAGAAAATGAAATGTCACTGCATTTTATCTGGATCATTACTGGCAGCCTTTGATTGTCAGTGCGATATCATTCAGATGATGCGCTCTGTTTATTTCAGTGCAAATAGACTGATTGCGAACCGACCATGGCAGTAAACGACTCTGAATCCGATCTTTCAAGTTTCTTAAACAAAAGCAGTAATCCTGATAAAAAGGACAAAACTGCATCGAATACTGTCAACACGGAAGAATTACTTGCTTCGCTCAGCATGCTGAATCTGACCGGCGATGGTGACTCTGACGAGGAATGTAGTGAAGCTGCGTTCGAAGAGCTGGCTGTCAAAACTGCGGAAGAGCTTTCCGGGGGAACCGACGCTGTAGAGCCCATGCGCGTGATTGGTAAAGATCAGCACCTCAGTCAGTTGTTTAATCGTGTACAGTCTCTGTTAAAGAGCGATGCTGAGGAGCAGCAGGGAGGGTTTATTCCTCAATGCCCTGAAACCTTAGAAGACACCGGCTTAACTCAGGATGAAATCGAACGCCTGATCTTAAAGTACCTGCTTGCTAAAGGAACACAGACCGGGCGGCAGGTCAGTCAGCAGGTCAAACTTCCGTTTGGTATTATCGACCCGATCTTGAAACGTGCCAAGCAGGACCAGTTGGTGGCCTATGGTGGTACGGCTGAGATGGGGGATTATGAATTTACGATTACCGAACTGGGACGCGAGCGCGCTCGGCGTTTCACACAAGAATGTACCTATTTCGGTGCGGCCCCCGTTTGTTTCAAAGATTACTTGCGGGCAATGGAAGCCCAGAGTATCGCCAAGCAGGAAGCGACAGAGGCCGATTTGAAGGAAGCGTTTTCAGATTTGATTATTAATCCGAAGATGTTGGATCGCCTGGGGCCCGCTGTGAATTCGGGACGCGGAATGTTTCTGTTTGGTGAAGCCGGAAATGGTAAAACCAGTATTGCAGAACGAATTACAAAAGCGTTCGGCTCAACAATCTGGATTCCCCGTTGTCTGGGCATTGATGGCGATATTATCCGTATCTTTGATCCCGGCCTGCATGAAGAGGTCATTCAAGAAGACAATTCTGAAAGTCTGTTTGATTTATCAGGCGTGGACTCACGCTGGGTACAGATCATTCGTCCTACTGTGATTGCGGGGGGGGAATTGACCATGAAAGAACTGGAAATTACTCAGAACCCGCAAACAAAAATCTGTGAAGCGCCACTGCAGTTAAAAAGCAATTGTGGCACATTCGTGATTGATGACTTCGGCCGTCAGCGAATGCCCGTTGATGAATTGTTGAATCGTTGGATTGTGCCTCTGGAAAAACGTTACGACTTTTTGAATCTTCCCAGTGGTAAAAAGATACAGGTTCCTTTCGACCAGCTGATTATCTTTTCTACGAACCTGGAGCCGAAAGATCTTGTTGATGCTGCATTTTTGCGGCGTATTCCGTACAAGATCGAAGCCCTCGATCCTTCGGATGAGGAGTTTCGGGCGTTGTTTGAGTTAATGGCACCGTTGATGGGTTTTCAATTCGACGAAAAGTCGTACCAGTATCTGGTCGACACGCACTACAAAGCCGTCAATCGGCCTTTCCGTGCCTGTCAGCCACGCGACCTGTTGCTGCAAGTGAAAAATTTCTGCGTTTACAAGGAACTGCCTAAGAAACTTTCACCAGGCGCTTTTGACTTTGCTGTCGAAAACTACTTCTCAGTGATGTGATGCGATCGGTGATGTGATTCGATCGATGCCCGCGAGGTCAGGCGGGCCATTCCGTATCACAGCATTCACACCGAAAACCAACAACAGTTGAAGTACCGGGAATCATACGGTTCTTCTGGTTCAGTAAACCATCTCGCAGTTCCAGTTTTTCAATAGTCGAACTATTGCAAGCAGGGCACTGTTGGTTCTGAAACAGAATCCGGGCTCGGTTCAATACCCAGTCCTCTTTCTTAAGTTTAAGAAAATGAGGTTCCTTCGGGTATCTTTTCTGAAACGGAAGAACCATTGAAGAAGACTCTTCCTGCGAGGCGACGGGCTCGCAGTGTGTATTGTCGGGGTAATAAATCTTTAAAATGCTCATCCATGAGCTCCTTGCGTTCAATCCCTTGATAAAATATTCCTGTAAATCCAAACGGGAATCTTTTGTGGGGTAGAATCCCTTATGCTGATCGAAATCAACTAAGATCGATAAAACATATGAAGAGGTAAGCAGGATAAAATCCTCGTATTAAGTTGGCAAGAGGTTTTAACGCAAAGCTGTAAACATTGTAAAAAATTCCTGTTAGAAACGCATCGATCTTGGGGGAATGGGATGTTTCAGAGGTCTGGCGGTTTTTGTTTCTGTAGCTGGATGCGATAGCTTGATGTATGATGGCGGCAGATGATGCGATACAAACATGATGTTTCACTTCGTGATCCAAGTAATATCGATGCGTTATTTCAGGAGAGATTCAAATCAATAAGTCAAAATTGATCAAACTGATGCTCGGAGTCATCATCACAGTCGCTTGCCTGATGGCAGCGGTCTGGGGGGTTGATCTTGATCAGATCAAAGAAAGTTTTAAGCGTGCGCATTACTGGACACTACCTGTTTTGTGGGTATTGCTGTTTGTATTCTTCTGGCTCAAAGCGTTGCGTTGGCGGATGTTATTGGAGCCGGTCAAAAACCTTTCCGTATCGCAGGTGACCCCGGCGATGATGATTGGCTTTATGGGAAACAACCTTCTTCCCGCTCATCTGGGGGAGTTTTTGCGGGTCTATGTACTGAGTAAGCAGTTTCAGATTCCCAAAACGACCGTCCTGTCGACGGTGGTTCTGGAACGGTTGTTTGATATTGTGGCGATTTTGTGTTTCCTGGGAGTTGGGGTTTATTTTACGCCGAATATTCCTGATGAATATCGCTCTTTCAGTCTGGTCATGGCACTTGTCATTTGTATGACCATTCTGGTGTTAGCCGCCTATCTGATCTGGACACAAGCTGCCATTGGTCTGTTTCGAAAAATCTTCAGTTATCTGCGATTCCTGCCTGAGAAGTTGACACATCTTGTTTTGGAGATGATGCAATCGGGTGCCATCGGAATGGCATCGATGAAAAGTAAACGACTCACTTTTGGAATTATCTGGACTTCCTTTGCGCAATGGGCCATCAACGGCCTGAGCATTTTTATTGCGCTGTGGAGTTTCGATATCAAAGTCAGTCCATTAGCAGCATTTGTGGTGCTGGGAGTGACCGCGTTCTTCGTGACTGTGCCTTCCACGCCGGGGTTCTTTGGTGTGATTCAGCTTGGCTTCTGGCTCAGTTTAAAGGGGTTCGGTGTCTCGCAGGCCGATGTCTTTGCCGCTTCCATTTACTATCATCTTTCACAGTACATTCCGGTGACACTGATCGGACTCTACTTTTCGAACCGCGAAGGTCTAAAGCTCAGTCAGGCGGAGCAGGAAGCAGAGAAGGAGCTCGAAGAACTGGAAGGAATCGATGGCGAATAAGCAATGCTGCCGGAAACCAATGGCTGAAACGTCAGGGAGTGACGGTACCTTTTTTGCTGAGCTCTGTCTGCTTGAGATCGGCGACTCCCTGCTCTGTCACGAGCAGGTCTTCCAGGCGATTGTTAATCAGTTTGGAGTCGATCACTTTGACTTGTGAAGTTCCGTTAACCGAAAGGCCGCTTCGCCCGTTTCCTGAGCAAATCACTTTCTCTAATACAACATCCTTGCAGCGGTCATGGATGTTGATCCCGTCGATTCGGAAATTTTCGATGTTCAAGTCAGAAATGTAAACGCCCTCTACATCAATCATCGAGAGGCCAACGGAATTTCCTGCGAGAGAAAACGCTTCGGTGGGCGGCAGTTGATTTTTTGAGCCGCGATAATAGATGGCTCCCTGGTGAACGGCCCATTTTCCCGCGGGGATGTCATCCAGTTTGACAGGTTGTTTTTTCTCGGGTCGGTATTCCGGCAGAACTTTTCCATCCAGGTACAGATTGAAATATCCTTTTCGATAAGGAGAAACCTTCCAGAGATCATTTCCCAGCTGTTTCCAGCCGTTCATGGGAATCTTGATGCTCCCATTTAGTGTAACGCCGTTCCCGAGAATGGTGAATTTTTCTTTTCCGATGCCACTAAATCGTTTTCCGGACAGGCTGATCGATTCGTAATAGGGGGTCTGATTGTTAATCAGAATGATTTTGTCCCCACGTCGTGCGTAGTCCAGTGCTCGTTGAATCGTTTTCACAGGGCCGTTGTTACCATCAACAATTTTGGGTGAGAAGCCGTTTAAGGCATTGTTTCCCGCGCGATTATCCACGTAAATGACACGCGCATCAACTGACTGTAGTCCACACAACAGGAGAGTCAGGCAGAGTAACCCGGATTTGAATCTGACAAAACGGACTGCGTTTCGCATTGTTAGCTCCCTGTCTTATTTCAAAAACATACGTTGTGGAACAATCAGTGTTTGATTTCGCGAATTCAATCGTAGAAAAAACCCCGGTGTAAAACCGGGGTTTGAGTGGTCAATGACGGTCTTTCGCTTAACGCTTAGTTACTGAAACGTAAGCTCGTTCTTCATAGCCGATGTAATTGGCTTTCGGCCGGATAATTTTGTTTCCGTCAAGCTGTTCCAGAATATGAGCACACCAGCCTGCGATGCGGCTGGCAGCAAAGATGCATGTGAACAAGTCGCCGGGGATTCCCATATAGTGTTGCAAGCTGGCAGAATAGAAGTCGACGTTGCAGTTGCGTTTGATTTCAGCGTAAACCAGCTTCTCCATCTCGATCGACATCTCGTACCATTTGGGTTCGCCGGTTTCATTACCCAGGCGTCGTGAGAGTTCTTTTAAGTGTTTGGCGCGAGGATCTTCGACCTGATAGACGGCATGGCCAAAGCCCATGAATTTTCCTTTGGCTTCGCGCACTTTTTTTACATAAGGTCCGATGTTCTCTACAGAGCCGATTTCGAACAGTGTCTTGAGGACTTCTGTATTTGCTCCGCCATGCAGCTTCCCTTTTAATGCGCCTATGGCACCTGTGACTGCGGAATAGATATCAGGCAGCGTTGCAATGATCACGCGGCTGGTGAATGTGCTCGCATTCAGTCCATGCTCTGCGTGCAGAGTGAGGATCAGGTCCATCGCTCGGGTGGCGTCCTCACTCGGTTTCTCTCCATTGATCATGTACATGAAGTTTCCTGCGTGACACAGGTTGGGATCGGGATCGACCGGCTCAAGGCCTTTTCGCACACGATGAATAGCAGCGACAATAGTTGGGATTTGTGAAATTAACTTGATCGAGATTTGTAGCCGCTTGTCACTCGATTCAGATTCTGCGTCAGGATCGTAAACTCCTGCCAGCGATATGAGAGTTCGCAACATCGCCATTGGTGGTGCCGATGTCGGAAGTATTTTAAGGGCGTCGATCAGTTCACCTGGGACACTGCGATATTGCTTCAGGCTTTCCTGGTACTCTGCCAGCTGGCTTGCATTGGGAAGCTCTCCGTTCAGCAACAGGTAAGAGACTTCTTCAAATGTCGCATGTTCTGCCAAGTCGTCGATGTTATAACCACGATACAGCAGTTTTCCGATGGTTCCGTTGACTAGACAGATCGAACTGTCAGCCGCAATGATTCCTTTAAGCCCTTTGACAGCTTCGCTCGATGTTTTCTCTACGTCGTCTGCGCTCATTTGAACTGATTCCACTTTCTCAACTACAGCCAATAAATTTACAGTGAGGTTTGCAATCACGAACCAAGGCTCTGGTTTGGACAGTAATCCTCGACCGACTTTTATTAAACAAACTATTGAAAATTCGCAGTCTCCAGTATATCAAGCCCTGTCATAAGTTCAATCTAGCAAAATTGTTTCCTCACGGGAGGGGGCAGAGTTTTTGTTAGAATCCAGATAGACTGGATAAACGCCCTATTTGATAAATGTTCATCTATGCTTCTCCAGGTTTTGAATCAGGGGATTGACTATTTACCTGAGGGTGTGAAAATAGAGGTAAGAAGCAGAGGTGTGTTCGTTTTTTGCTGGGGTAGTTCTGCTGCTTAAGACATTATTACTTTGAGGTTTAAACAGAATAATTGGGTTCGCAATCAATACTGCTTCTAAGAATGAGGGGAAAACCGTCAGCTTACGTAAGTTGTTAACTGGTAACGTTGCAGAGGTTTTTTAGAAAATATTTAAACCGTCGTTGTGGATTTCCGTAGACGTTACGAAAAGTTGTGGTAGGATGGGGCTAAATGAGCTGGAAGCTTATTAGCTTTTTCAGGTTCTCGGGAGAAGTAAGGATGCCTTGGGAGAGAACCCTCTTGATTAAATATGTTGGCGAACCGGATGCTCCGACTAAGAGCGTGAAAGCGTATTCGAGCAACTTAGTTTTTCAGATGCTCTACGCGATGCCCATTTTACCGCTAACGATCAGGTTGTATTTTAGATCGATCTACTTCTGTTTTCGGTTATGGATGAAGGAATCTGAACTCAGTTTGAAAACTGCTGACAGGTTTTGGGGTTTTTGCAATTATTTCATTGCTCTATCGCTATAGGAATTGATAGGTGCAGAGTAGAGTGACATTAATAAATATTGAGTAAAGTTAGTAGCAAAATTTTGGAAAAGGGTAGTGAGAGAAGCAAGCTTGATGTCTTCTGGAAATACGATCCTTTTATTCTCATAAACTGACCGCCGTGGTTACACACGGACGTGTGGCCGTAATTTTTTTGACAATACATATTAAGGGAGTGACCCGTGCACCGTTTCGATGCAAATCTGAATTCACTATTTCAGGAAGCGGAAAAACAAGGTTTTTTAACATTTCAACAGGTTCATACCTTCCTCCCTGATGAAGGAGGCGATCCTGCCCTGATCGAGTATATTGTGGTAGGGCTGGAAGAACGCGGTCTCGATCTGATTGATGACCCGAATGTGGATATCGATGAAGAGGAAGTGGCATCAGTTGGGGGAGCGGCTAACGCCGGGACTGGTGCGGCCCAGAGGGCAGATGATGATTCTGATGAATCGCCCTCATCAATTGTGGAGCCGGAAACCTCTCTTTCTTCTCGTGATCCAATTCGCATGTATCTGAGCCAGATGGGAAATATCCCTCTGTTGAGTCGTTCACGCGAAATTTTTCTCGCCAAGAAAATTGAAATCACCCGCAAACGATTTCGTCGGACTGTGTTGGAATCTGATTTTGCTCTGAAAATCGCCATTGATACTCTGGAAAAAGTCTATGCCGGCGAACTTCCCTTCGAACGGACTTTGAGAACTTCGGATACGGAAGACGCCACTAAAGATCAGATTATGGGGCGCATGCCTTATAATATCGCCACTTTGAAGGCATTGCTCGAGAAAAGTTCGAGTGATTTTCAATTGCTTTCGTCTGGCGAGCTGACCAAACCAGAACAACGCGAAGTGCAGAAACGGATCATGGTTCGTCGTCAAAAAATGGCAACACTATGTGAAGAACTTTGCTTGCGTACTCAGCGTCTTCAACCGGTGCTGAAGCGAATTCATCAAATTGCCGGCCGTATCCGGGAAGTGGAAGAGCAGCTCAATGATTTCCAACAGCTGCGACATAAATCGACCGATACGCGTTTGCTGGAACGTGAACTGTCTGAGTTGACCATCATGGTTGCCGAGTCTTCGGAAGATTTCCAGACACGTTCTCGTGAAATCAAACGCCGCTTTGATGACTGGACAGAAGCCAAACAGCAGCTTTCAGGTGGTAACCTGCGATTGGTTGTTTCGATTGCGAAAAAATACCGAAACCGTGGTTTAAGCTTTCTGGATCTGATTCAGGAAGGGAACGCCGGTTTGATGCGTGGCGTAGAAAAATATGAATATCGTCGTGGTTATAAGTTCTCAACTTACGCCACATGGTGGATTCGTCAGGCGATCACCCGTGCCGTTGCAGACCATGCTCGTACGATTCGAATTCCCGTGCACATGTTCCAGAGTATTTCCACTCTGAAAGCACGTAGTGAGCAGATTCGTCAGGAGACCGGTCGCGAACCAACGATGGAAGAACTCGCTGATTCCGTTGGTCTTGGAGTCGAAGAGACCGAACGGATCATGAAGACCTGGAAGCATCCGATCAGCTTGGATACTCCCGTTGGCGAAAGCGAAGACAGTAGCTTTGGCGATTTCCTGGAAGATGGCCATGAGTCTTCTCCTGCCGATGCCGCCATGCGTGAAATGCTGAAAGATAAAATTGAGCATGTTCTCAAGAGCCTGACTTACCGTGAACGGGAAATTATTCGTCTGCGTTACGGTTTAGGCGATGGTTACAGTTATACACTGGAAGAAACAGGCCGTATTTTCAAGGTGACACGCGAGCGTATTCGCCAGATTGAATCGAAAGCCCTGCGGAAATTACAGCATCAGACCCGTAGTGCTCACCTTAGAGGTTTTGTTGACGCCATCTTCCCAAGTAAGGAAGATGAGGAAAATGAAGTGGAAGAGGGAGCACAGTCTGAGCAGGAGCCTTCCACAATGGTGGGGGCGCTTGAATAGGCTCTGACAATCCATTCAAAAAGTTTCATATTAAAGGCGGTTTGCTGTTTTCACGAACAACAAGCCGCCTTTGGCTTTTCTATTTCGCGCAATTCGAATAGTTTATACGGATTCAGCGAAAACTGACATCAGCAACAGATTGGACGTTCCACGAACTTCAATCTTCTTAGATCTCATAATATTTACGGAGTACCACAGTATGGGGCTTTTTGAAGGCAAAAAAGGTCTGGTTTTTGGCATTGCAAATGACCATTCAATTGCATGGGCCATTACGGAAAAACTTTATGACGAAGGGGCCGAGATTGCGTTTACTCACCTTCCCGATAAAGATCCCGAACGCCCACGCATGGAACGTCGTTTGAGAAAGTTGGTTGAGCCCAGGGGAGCAAAGATCATGCTTCCCTGTGATGTGACTAAAGACGAAGACTTGGATAAAGTATTCGAAGTCGTCAAGGAAGAGTACGGCGAAATTGATTTTGTGCTGCACTCCGTTGCTTATGCTCCGATGGATGACCTCAAGGGGCCTGTCTACAATGTAAGCCGCGATGGTTTCAAGCTATCTATGGAAATCAGTGTCTACAGTCTGCTGGCGATTGCCAAGCGATCAAAAGAGATTCTGAAGCCTGGCGGAAGTATTTTGACTCTGAGTTATCTGGGCGGCGAAAAAGTCATTCCCGGTTACAATGTCATGGGAATCTGCAAGTCAGCACTTGAGAATTCGGTCATGTATCTAGCGAACGAGCTCGGACCAGAGGGCATTCGTGTCAACAGTCTGAGTGCCGGACCTTTGAAGACACTCAGTTCCTCTGCCGTTGGCGAATTTGATATGATGATGAAGTTGTATCAGACCATGTCACCGCTTCGTAAAAATATTACTCCAGATGATGTTGGCAAGGCCGGCATGTATCTGTTGAGCGATCTGTCGAGTGGCGTATCTGGCGAAAATCATCACGTCGATTCAGGCTACCACATTATGGGCGCCCCACCGATTGAAATGCAGCAACAGCAGGCTGAAGCTTAACAGCACCTGCAGATTACATAATGCTTTCAAGCCATCTGTTGAACATAACCGTTACAACAGGTGGCTTTTTTCACGTCTTGATGTCCCAGCTTACATGTAAAGCACAATCGAAATCTTGAGCAAAAGTTGACTCACAGGAATAGATTTTCCATTTTGCTCAGCCGGTTGTCTTACATTGAATGCTCTCGGCACAACTCCCTTTTTGCTAACGATTCCGACATCGAGAAAAAATCTGCCGGTTTCGCAGGTTTTCGTGATCCGAATCGGGAAAATTACGTTCTCAATGCTATGGACTCGGTTTTAGGGTTCATACTGAAGTAACCGTACACGTTGAAATGTTTTTGATACCGAAGACGAGAGATCAATCTCACTTTCCAGCTTCTAATGAGAGCCGGGGGGCAAGTCTGCCTTTTACCTCTCCTTAGAATGGGAGCGTTCAGTGATCGAGTTTATGCAAGCCTGTTTTGAATGGCCTACGTTACCGGCGACGGTGCTGGTGGTAATTTGCCAGCTGTACTGGCTCAGTATCATTCTGGGAGTGATGGACCTTGATTTGCTCGATTTTGATTTGGATTATGAGATTTCTGCAGAGGGGCCCGCGTTTCTTAGCTTTGGATTTATTGGACTGAAATTCCTGAATCTGGGTGATGTACCAGTGATGCTTTGGCTAAGCATTTTATCGCTCTGTATGTGGATGCTTTCGATTAATTTTGATTCCAAAATCGAGATCAATTCACTCTTGGATTATCTGCCATTGGCTGCGCGAAATATGGGAATCAGTCTGGTGGTGACCAAGCTGTTGACACAACCTTTAAAAGGATTATTCAAGTATAGCCCTCCTAATGAAATTGATGCGTTATTGGGAAAGACCTGTCATGTGACAAGTTCCTCGGTCACAGATCGGTTTGGGCAGGCTGAAATGGAAGCGGAAGGAGCCCCATTGAAATTACACATTCGTTCCGAAGGCGAAACGATCCAGAAAGGGGATTTGGTTCGTTTGGCTGACTTTAACACAGAACAACAGGTTTTTTACGTCGTAAAAATTAACCAGGAGTCTTAATACCATGTCCATGCCGGCATTTACTTTATCCTCTTCCTACCTGTTAGGATTCGAATTCTTTGCCTTATCCTTTATCAATATGGTCATTTATGTAGTGATCGTCATTGTCGGACTGCTAGTCGCTTTTTCACGATTTTATCGCAAGGTGGGGCCGGAAGAAGCGTTGGTGATTACTGGGCTGGGAGGGCTTAATGTTGCCACCGGTAAGGGGATCATGGTGATTCCCATTGTACATCGGGCTGAGCAAATGGATTTGTCGGTTAAACGAATTGAAATCGCCCGTAAAGGGGAAGTGGGTCTGATTTGTCGGGATAATATTCGAGCAGACATCGAAGTGGCCTTCTTTGTACGTGTGAATAATACTGTGGGTGACATTCGCAATGTCGCTCAATCATTGGGATGTCGCAGAGCATCCAGCCGTGATGCATTGATCGAATTATTTGATGCCAAATTCTCCGAAGCCTTGAAGACGGTCGGGAAGCATTTTGATTTTGTAGAACTCTATAACGAACGAGATAAGTTCAAAGAAGAGATCCTCAAAATTATTGGTACTGATCTGAATGGTTATGTTCTAGATGACTGTGCGATCGACTATCTGGAACAGACGCCCGTTGAAAAACTGAGCCCCACCAATATTCTTGACGCGGAAGGAATCAAAAAAATTACCGATCTGACAGCCCGTGAGCATGTCCTGTCGAATAACATCACCCGGGAAAAAGAAAAAATCATCAAGAAGCAGGATGTGGAAGCCCAGGAAACCATCTTGGAACTGGAACGCCAGCGTATCGAAGCAGTTGAAAAACAAATACGAGAAATCGCCTCGTTAACAGCCCGCGAACATGCAGAAGCCAGCCGAGTCGAACATGAAGAACGTTTGAAAGCAGAATCTGCACGCATTCGCACGGATGAAGAACTGGCGATTGCGGAAGAAAACAAACTCCGGCAGGTGATTGTTGCAGAGAAGAGTAAGGACCGTACACACGCGGTCGAGACTGAACGCGTTGAAAAAGATCGACAGTTGGAAGTCACGGAGCGCGAACGTGTCGTGGGTGTAGCCGACATCGAGAAAGATAAAGCGATTGAAGTTGAAAAACGCAATATTCAGGAAGTGATCCGCGAGCGTGTGATTGTGGAACGTGCCGTCGTGGAAGAACAGGAACGGATCAAGGATACCGAAGAATTTGCTGGTGCAGATCGGCTCAAGCAGGTGACCGTGACCAAGGCGGAGATGGAAGCCGAAGAGAACCTGGTCAAAGAAGTCAAAGCCGCAGAAGCACAGAAAACCTCTGCCGGACTGTTGGCTGAAAAAATCGTGATTGAAGCCGAAGCTGATAAGACGGCAACTGAGAAGAAATCCGATGCAATCAAAGTTATGGCAGAAGCCAAGACAGCCGACGGTGCTGCTGTCGGACTGGCGGACGCCCAGGTCATGATTGCCAAGGCAACCGCGACCGAGAAGACTGGTCAGGCTGAGGCGAATGTCATGATCGCGAAAGCGGAAGGCACACAGAAAACCGGAGAAGCCGAAGCCAATGTCTTAATTGCCAAGGCCGAAGCTACAGAGAAAGCGGGAACTGCAGAAGCCACTGTCATGCAACTCAAGTTCAGTTCGGAAGCGACTGGCATTGTAGAAAAAGCCAAGGCGATGAAACTGTTTGATGGAGTTGGCCGCGAGCACGAAGAATTCAAAATTCGGATTAATAAAGATAAGGATATCGAACTGGCGGCCATCGCTGCTCAACGGGAGATTGCAGAAGCACAAGCCGGAATCGTTGGGGAAGCACTCAAGTCAGCCCGAATTGATATTGTTGGCGGCGAAACCACATTCTTCGATAAGATCGTAGATTCGATCAAGAGTGGAAAATCGATCGATCGCTTCGTGCATAACAGCGAAACGCTGACAGATATCAAGAATACCTTCTTTAATGGAAACCCTGAGTACTTCGAAGATCAACTCCAGACGTTTATTTCCCGGTTTGGAATGTCCTTTGAAGATGTGAAGAATCTTTCCGTGGCAGCTTTGATTTCACAATTGCTCGTGCAAGCGGACAGCGATGAAGACAAGTCTGTCTTGAATCGTCTGTTGGCGACTGTGAAAAATCTCGGAATTTCAGAGAAAAAAGTTTCTTCCTTCATCAATGCAAAAGTCAAAAAGTAGAAAAGTGTAAACCTAAATTTTCGACTTTTTAAGGTTGCCCTATCGGCCTGCTCTCCAGCTGAAGTTTACCCTTCAGTGGAGAGAGCCGATTGAATTCAAGGCAATGGCCTGTAAAATTTATGGTATCAGGTGCCACGGGAAATAAGATCAATGGCTGATTTGGAAAATAGTTCAGAAGAGGCTGCCGCAGGCAACGCAGATGCGATTGCCCTCGAAAGCAGTACATATGAAATTATTCAAAATCGCTTACAGAGCCATGGAAAAGAACTGAAGACGCGGCTGGGGAAACTCAATGAGCAGCGCAAAGATGTCTTTGGATCGATTGAAACCCAGTTGCTGGGCAGTGACCGCATCACGACCGAGCACAACTGTATTCCCCGTGATATGTTGGCTGTGGGGAACCGGTTTCTGTTTGGTTACAACGTGCACTTCGGTCTCAAATCAGAAACGCATCTGAGCGATGTATTCTCGGTTTACGAATTCAAAGAGGGCACGTACCATGCTTTGCCACTCGATCTGATTCAGGATGACGGGTTCGAAAAAGACTTCAAAGATATCTACCGCTATTACAAAAATGCGACCTTTGCCAAGTTTTTTGTCAAAGGTCCTTTTCTGTATATGCTGTTTAAGGTCGGGAATGGTCCTAAGGATTTTAAGTCATTCAAGTGGGCGTTCCAGGGCGACCGACTGGTGTATGTGGATAATCGGAGTGACCACGAAGTCCAGTATCCACCGCAGCAGGAATTTGAGTGGACGCGTACTCACCGCGATTTGCACTACAAAGGGGCACATCCTCATATTTCCATCGATGATCGACTGTTTGTCGAAACAATTGGTGGCGACCTAACCATCAAGATTGAAAACAATACGGAAACCGGTGAAGGGATCTATTCCGAACCCGTTGATGATCCCGACCAGATTCTGGATGATGCTGAGATCTTCTATGCACTGATCGGTTCCTTAATTCTGCTGAAAATTCGTCCGTATAAAGAAACTCAATTTCGATATTTCATCTATAACGAAAAATTGCAGAAAGCCCAGCGGCTGGATTCGATTCAAGATGCCTGCATTTTGCTTCCCGATGATCATGGACTGGTTTTCTCAAACGGCTATTATCTGCAAAACGGAGAATCGAAAACCTTCGATACAGAATTGCAGGAGATGCTCTATCAGGAACGCATTGCATCTCCCAATGGCGAAGATTATCTCTATGTATTCTATCAGCAGGATCAGGGAGTCTACGTACTGCTGCAGTATAATGTGATTGAGCAGAAGCTTGATACTCCCTTGATTTGTCATGGGTTCACCCGCTTTGAAGGGGGGGAGTTGATCTGTTTTTCCGGTCAGGATGAGCCGCAAAAACATCACATGATTCAGCTCTGGAAAACTCCGTACATCAGTGATTCATTTCAGATCCCACACGAGGCAGATTCATATCTCAATAAAATCGGCAACAAAGATATCGTGCGCGGCATGGCCGAATGCAATGAACTTCTTGGGTTGATTTACCGAAAAGATGCCTACGAGAATCTGTATGTTGATCTGGTCAAACAGACCAGTGCTGTACTTGATTCTTTTTTCTGGATTAACCACAACGAAACATTTGCCTTAGGTGAGGTCGTACTCGAGATCAAGAGGGCGGCAGAAGCTGCGGTCACCGAGTATGAGAAAGTTTTACAGCTCAGGCAGAGTACAAAAAAAGCAACGTCCGAAATTGAGTCACAGGCAAAAAATGCCTTTACCGACATCGATCATCGACGGTTTGATAGGATTGATGACTTTGTCCAGAGTCTGGCAAGCTTACGCAGCTTGCGGGGCGATGTGATTTCGTTACGAGATTTGCGGTATGTCGATCACAGTCTGGTCGATCGGCTGGAACAAAGTGTCGGCGAGCGAACCGAAAAACTGGCGACACGTTGTGTCTCGTTCCTGCTGAGAGAGGATGCGCTCAAGCCGTATGCAGATCGAATTACAGCTGCGACAGAGCAGATTCAAACTGTGGAGAAAGTCGCCGACGCACGAAAAGTCGAACAGGAGATCGAGGCCAGCTCGAACGAACTGGAAATGCTGATCGATATTGTCAGTAATCTGAAAGTCGAAGATACAACACAGCGCACTGCCATCATTGATAATATTTCAACGAACTTTTCCCGGATCAATCAATCCCGGGCTGCCCTGAAACGACGCATTAAAGAGTTGATGTCCGTGGAAGGCGTGGCGGAATTCAACGCTCAGATCAAGCTATTGAATCAAGGGGTGGTCAATTACCTTGATATTTCTGATTCACCTGAAAAATGCGATGATTTTCTCACCAAGCTGATGATTCAGGTTGAGGAGCTCGAGGGCCGGTTTTCGGAATTTGATGAATTCGTCGAGCAATTAACCGAAAAACGGGAAGAAGTTTACGCCGCCTTTGAGACACGCAAGCTGGCGATAGTCGAAAGCCGCAATAAGCGAGCGACTTCGCTCGCGAAGTCGGCAGACCGCATCCTGACCGGAATCAAAAGCCGGGCAGAGCAGCTAAAATCGATCAATGAAATTAACGGTTACTTTGCTTCGGACCTGATGATCGACAAGGTCCGGGACATCGTTCGGCAGTTGGGCGAGTTGCAGGATACGGTTAAAGTCGATGACATCCAAAGCCGTCTGAAAAGTGTTCGCGAAGACGCCGTCCGGCAGTTAAAAGACAAGCAAGAACTGTTTGTTGACGGCGAGAATATCATTAAGCTCGGTAGTCGCCAGTTCACTGTCAATCGCCAGCCACTTGATTTAACGACTGTTTATCGTGATGACGCCCTGCAGTTACATTTAACGGGAACCAATTTCTTTGAAGTAATCGAAGACGAACGTCTGTTGGCGACCAGAGAGGTCTGGAATCAGGAAGTCGTTTCGGAAAACCGTAATGTATATCGAGCGGAGTATTTAACTTTTTGCTTGTTGAAGTCGCTGGAGACTGATCCGGAGCATTCTGTAGACTCACTTGCCAAACTGCCGGATGAGGACCTGCTGGCATTCATTCAGAAGTTCATGGGACCGCGTTATAGTGAAGGCTACGTGAAAGGGGTCCACGACCAGGATACGCTACTACTGTTACGGTCGCTGCTGAATGTGAAACCAGCTTTGGGGCTCCTGCGATATCAATCGGGTGCGCGCGCATTAGCGTCTTTATATTGGGAGTATTTTTGTGACCCGGAAACGAAAACCCTCTTTGCCACGAAATTAGCCGGTTTTGGCAGGGTCATGCAGGTCTTTCCTCAAACCGGGCAACAACAATTTTATATCAATGAATTACAGCAGCAGCTTTCACCATTCGTACAAGGTGTCTCCTGTTTCGATCAGGCATTGGTTCCGGAAGCTGCCGAATATCTGTTTCAGGAACTGGTACGCGGGGAAGCGTTCGTCATCAGTAAGCGGGCAGCCGACCTCTATCATGAGTTCGAAATATATTTAAAACACAATAATGCGCTGGAGCGTCTGCAGGAAAGTCTGGCTGCTACGAATAAAAATCCGGCGAACTGGTTTCTGTTAGCTCGCGACTGGGTTCAGGCGTATCTGGATCATCTGGATTCGGACGAAGATTGCGATTATCTGGATGAAGTGGCGCTGCTGTTGCTTCAGGAAAAACTCGACCGTAGCCGCCTGGTTGATGCGACCGTGACCGCACAGATATCTGGCCTGTCTGGCTCGCATGCACGCATTCAAAATGGGGAGTATCATCTTCATTTCAATCGCTATATGAAGCGGTTAACCGAATTTGAGTCTGTGAATGTTCCACGGTTCGAATCGTATCAATCCTTAAAGAAAGCGATCGTGGACCGGACCCGTGATGCAATGCGGCTCGATGAATTTCGTCCGCGTGTGCTGACTTCTTTTGTACGCAACAGACTGCTTGATGAAGTCTATCTGCCCGTAATTGGTGATAACCTTGCCAAGCAGATGGGCGAAGCGGGCGAGCAGAAACGAACCGACCGCATGGGGCTGCTGATGCTGGTCTCTCCCCCCGGTTACGGGAAAACAACGTTGATGGAATACATCGCCAATCGGTTGGGGATTATTTTCATGAAAATCAACGGACCGGCGCTGGGGCATCAGGTGACCTCACTTGATCCGGCGGCCGCTCCAAATGCGGGTGCCCGGGAAGAAGTCAAGAAATTAAACCTCTCTCTGGAGATGGGTGACAATGTCATGATCTATCTGGATGACATTCAGCACTGTAATCCAGAGTTCCTGCAGAAATTCATTTCGCTCTGTGATGCCCAACGTAAAATTGAAGGCGTTTATCAAGGCGAAACGCGCACCTATGATTTACGAGGCAGAAAAGTCGCCGTCGTGATGGCAGGCAATCCCTATACTGAAAGTGGCGAGAAATTTCAGATTCCCGATATGCTCTCTAACCGGGCCGATATTTATAACCTGGGTGAGGTGATTGGTGAACACGCGGATGCATTCGAAATGAGTTATTTGGAAAACTGCATTACCTCTAATCCGGTACTCAATCCGCTCTCTTCGCGCAGCCAGAAAGACATTTACACCATCATTCAAATGGCACAGGATGGAGCCGGCGAACGCGGCGAGCTGGAAGGCAATTACTCGGTGGAAGAACTCAATGAGATGGTTTCCGCTATGAAAAAACTGATCCGGGTGCGCGATGTGATTCTCAGTGTGAACCGCGAATACATCCGCTCGGCAGGCCAGTCTGATGAATACCGCACGGAACCCGCATTCAAACTGCAGGGCTCTTATCGAAATATGAACCGCATCGCCGAAAAAGTGTTCGCTGTCATGAATGACAAAGAACTTGAGACGCTGATCATCTCTAACTATGAGAATGATGCTCAGACGCTGACCTCAGATACCGAAGGCAATCTGCTAAAGTTCAGAGAACTGATGGGCATTTTAACGGAAACAGAGCTCGCGCGCTGGAACGACATCAAGAAATCGTTCCAGAAAAATCAGCAGCTCAAAGGCGTGGGGGGCGAAGATCGATTGGCCCAGGCAGTGCTGCAGCTCAGCAATGTCGGCGAGGGACTTCAGGACATCCGCGAAACGATGGACGCCGGCATGAGTCGTTTGACGGAGAAGAAAGAGACCAACCTCGATATTTATGCCAAAGACTTCTCAGAGCGTTTCCAACATCTGGCGGAGGGTATGAACGCCATCCAGACGGCACTCTCCTCGGGCGCTAAGGATGTGACCACACTGTTTGAGCAGTCGCTGCAATCGCGTTCGGCACCATCAGCGCCTGCTCCCCAAACTGCGGTGCCAGCACTCACTCCTGACGACAAAATTACGGTTGTCAATAAAATTCCCCGCTCACTGCTGAATGTACTGGAAACACAGTTCGATCTGATGCAGGGCTGGATGCAGCCACTGCTGACTTCTACGCACGCGAACCAGGCTGAGTTCAAGGAACTCAGAGAATTGATCACGCGCTGCCTCACTGATTACAACGCACTGTTGAATCGGATGGATGACGAATAAAACTGCTTTCTGTTGGTTTAATTCATCCAGGGGAGTTGATTCAAATTCGTTTTCTCGCACCGAATCTATCAGAACGCTTGAAGGTATTGCTTGGTGTGTATACTCTTTTGTTCTGTGTTCAAATGGATTGGTATGTTTGCTGGTTATGCTGCCTGTTGAGGTAATAGTGGATATGATTATAGCAATGATGTCATTTTTGGTAGCAAATCCTGCTCCAATGCCTCTTTCAGTGCCCATCATTTTTGCCCTGCTGTCCTTACCCATAAGTGCTATGATCTTGAGGAAAGCGGTCGGTATGTTTAATAACAGGACAATTTCAGATGATGAATGTGTTCGAATACCTTCTTTCTTAGTCGCGATGGGGATTTCATTGTTCGCGACTATTATTGCCGCCATCGTTAGCAGTAGCACCGTATTCGTTTCACAGAGTATTTTCAGGCTCAGTCCTGAAGAATTACGAAGTGGGTATATTGTTCTTTTAATGATTCCTTCAGTGGTTGTCAGTTTTTTTGCCTATAGTGGTGTACTGCGCTGGTTGATGTCTGTCAATTATGGGACAGGAATGCTGATTGTCTTGAATGACTATGTCGTCCGATTCGTGATACTCCTAATCTTAGGTGGGATTGCTTTTGTGCTTGACGGGATTCGATTGAGCTTAAGCCGATAGTAGAAGTGAAAGTAGTGTGGCGTTTCTTTTGGTTTCCTTTGAAAGGAACTACGCCAACTTATGTAGCAGCTCAGCGTAAGGGATTGTCACGGGGCGTGAAGCCATAGCGTTCCCGTTTGTTGTTGCGTTCCGCATCCAGATGTCCTGAGCGATCCAAGTTGGTGTGGATTGATCGAAGCCTTTCAGTAAATCTTTTCGCTGGCTAAAACGAGTGTCATTGATCCCTTCCACCCTTTCAACAAATCACGACGGTTAAGTCGCGAACGAATTGTTATGGGAGCTTTTGGTTATCAGCATTGTTTATTGAATCTTGCCACGCCCCAGAATCGGCCAGACGACTTCCAGGCGATCGTTGCGGAAGCCGTAGAAGTTTTCGTGCAGGATTGTGGTGAAATCGGCGTAGCCAGGGATCAGTTCAAGCTTGTCGCCGATCTTGAGGTCCTGTGATTCCGGTCCCAGGTCGACGGCACAGTGCTCTGCACTGAGAGCAGTTACTTTCGCATCGGGCCAGGCTTTAACCAGAGGGAGTTGGAAGTCAGGGTGCATCGTTTTGCGGCCGCAGTCGAGTACCATGCGTCCTTTTTCCGGACGACTGACAACAGTGGCCAGGACACTCAATGAATAATCAAGGCCCGTCAAACCGCATTTATTTACGTACATCGGATCGGCGAAGATGCCGCCACCCGCCTGAAGTTCGGTAATTCCTTCACAGTTCGACGTGATCTGATACGAGCCGGTTCCTCCGGCACTGACAATTTCACAAGGAATGCCTTTGGCTTCGATGGCTGTTTTGCAACCGACGAGTGTTCGCATGGCTTCGGTGATCTTCTCTTCTTTCTCAGCCTGGTCCTGAATTTGGAGCAGATGTCCTTCGTAACCCATGATGCCTGCCAGTTCGACGCCGTTCAGTTTATCGATGGCCATCGCCAGGTCGAGTGTGTCCTGTCCCGGCCGCGAGCCAACGCGGTTTAGGCCGATATTGACTTCAGGCATCATGCGGCATGTTACACCGGCTTCATCACACATCATGGCCAGGGGCTCGATCTGGGCAAAATGATCACAGGCAATAATCGGGCGTGCATGACGGCATAAAGAGACAACACGTTCCCATTTGGTTTTACCGACAATCATGTTTGCGATCAGGATGTCTTTGACCCCCGCTGCCGCCATGACTTCTGCTTCAGAAACTTTTGCACACGTTACACCAATGGCACCGGCCTGCATCTGAGCCAGGGCAATGGCAGGGGTTTTATGACACTTTTCGTGAGGCCGCCATGTCTTGCCGCGACTGAGAATATACTCGGACATCTTCTGGATATTTGATTGCATAATATCCAGATCAATGCAGAGAATCGGGGTATCCAGGTCGAATTTATGTGATCCAATAACTGACTGAGACATGAAAGTTCCTAAAATCCTAAAGGTCGATGAACGCATCAAAGTTGATTATTAGATACTACCGAAAACGTTTTGAAAAGGCATTCCCACGGAGAGTATTCTTGAATTCAAACATTATTCAAAAAACGTTTCCCAGTGCGTTGACAGTGGTCGGAATCCTAGATAAGATCCCCGTCCCAGTGAGGTTGTGGCTCATAAATGTCGAACAGATTTGGACACTTATGGGCAAACAACTTTAATGGTTGATCTTTGACAAAATGGTTGGTGGCCCCAAATTTTAAGAGT
>TARA_R110002095_G_scaffold213488_1_pt1 | contig 41192 bp, 53 predicted proteins | sample TARA_R110002095 | Tara Oceans TARA_R110002095 (sample SAMEA4397255) | marine metagenome | biome: Polar Biome; feature: [SRF] surface water layer (ENVO:00010504); material: water (ENVO:00002006), including particulate matter (ENVO:01000060) such as... | depth 5 m | reverse complement strand
GATCCGGAGTAGCGATATTGGCATCGATGCGCCATGGCTTGCGCCCTGCCAGGCGAAGCCCTTCGAACGCCTGGGGCGAAGTCACTTCGTGCAGGATATGACGATCGATATAGATCAGTGACGAGCCATCATCACGGCGCTTGACCTCGTGCATCTCCCAGAGCTTGTCGTAGAGCGTTTTGCCAGCCATCGGACTTTCCTCATCAGTGCGTTGGGCAATAGCCCTTTTGCTTATAGGGTCATGCTACGGACCTACCACAGATTACTCAAATTCATATTTTTCATCGCAATCATTCCCCTGTGGAATACTAATGCGAAGCCAAGCAAACCACTGGAGTCGGACATGGACCTTGCCAACCTCAACGCTTTCATAGCGGTCGCCGAGATGGGCAGCTTCTCCCAGGCGGCCGAACGCCTCCACCTGACTCAGCCGGCGGTAAGCAAACGCCTGGCTTCACTGGAGTCACAGCTGAACGTGCGGTTATTCGATCGGCTAGGCCGCGAGATCGGCCTGACCGAAGCCGGCAGAGCGCTGCTTCCTCGCGCGTATCAGATCCTCAATGTCCTGGACGACACCCGCCGCGCCCTGACCAACCTCAACGGCGACGTCAGCGGGCGACTGACCCTGGCCACGAGCCACCACATCGGCCTGCATCGCCTGCCCCCCTTGCTGAGGCGCTTCACTCGCGCGTACCCGAACGTGAATCTGGATATCCGCTTCCTCGACTCTGAGGTGGCATACGATGAAGTCCTGCATGGGCGCGCCGAGCTTGCGGTGATCACCCTGGCGCCGCAAACCGCAGCGCCTATTCGTGCGGTCAAGGTGTGGGAAGATCCGTTAGATTTTGTGGTTGCGCCCGAGCATCCCCTGGCGCGTATGGGCGAAATAACCCTGGCTGATGTCGCCGGCTATCCGGCCGTGTTTCCAGGCGGGAATACCTTCACCCACCATATTGCCCAGCGGTTATTCGAGCGCGAGGGGCTGACGCCCAATATCACGATGAGCACCAACTACATGGAGACGATCAAGATGATGGTGTCCATCGGGATCGCCTGGAGCGTCCTTCCACGCACCATGCTTGATGATCAGGTGGTGCGCTTACCCATGCCGGGCGACCAACTGGCAAGGCAGCTCGGATATATCACGCATACCGAGCGCACCCTGTCTAACGCAGCCAAGGCCTTCATGTCTTTGCTGGACGCCGACTAAGCGCACTTGCACTTTGCCATCAGCTACGGATAAGTTCGGATCACAACTACAAAATCAAAGAGAACCATGAGCATCGCCTGCCATCGACACCTTCAGCAGACCCAGCCCTCCGAGGTCGCCTATGTTGCCGCCTGACGCGAAGCCAGAGTCCTCACCAAGCGCAGCACCCAAACCATGGCAAGACGTAGCTCGCCTGCTATCCGTGCTCGACGGGGCGGGACTCGGCCTGTGGTCCTGGGATGTCCAACGCGGCACCATGCACTGGTCGCTCGGCACAGGAAAACTGTTCGGTCTGGACACGCCGCTGGTAGAGCTATCTCCAGATCAGTATCTAGATCTGATCGTTGCTGAGGATCGTCCGCATATCGAAGCCGCTGCTTGTTGGGTGCTTGCCGGCTCAGAAACGCGCTTCAGTTTCCGGCACCGGGTTTGCTGGCCTGACGCAAGCGTGCGGTGGCTGGAGATCGATGGCCAGCGGCAGATCAGTGATGATGGCAACACGATTCTGGTTGGGGTCATCCGCGACATCACCGACCAGCACACTCAGGCGCAGGCGCTGGAAGACAGCCAAGAGCGCCTTGAGTTGGCATTGGCCTCCGCAGAACTGGGCAACTGGGAATGGCACATACCAAGCGACCGCCTATATGCCTCTCCCAGAGCGTCCGAACTGCAAGGCCTGATAGAAGGCCCATTCGATGGCTCGTTTCGCGAGTTTTTCCGCAGCGTTGCTGCCAATGACCGCAAGACGATGCGCACGGCATACAGCGATTTACTCGCCGGACGCCGGCAAACCTATCAGGCCACGTATCAGGCGATCCATTCAGACGGCACAATTCGGCATCTTGAAAGTACCGCCAAACTCTACCGAGACGAGCATGGCGCGCCGTTGCGCATGGCGGGGATCATCATCGACGCCACCGAAAGGGTCCTGCGCGAGCAACATTTGGCAGCCTCGGAAGCGAAGTTCTCGGCCTTGTTTCAAGGCAGTCCGGACCCGATCTCCCTGTCCCGCATCCGCGACGGGGTTTTCATGGAGATAAACCCGAGCTTCAGCGTCGTGTTTGGTTGGAACAGTACCGACATCGTCGGGCGTTCTGCCCCTGAAGTGGGCATCTGGCGAGACGAGCGGCAGCGAAAATCACTGTTTGAGCAGCTGATGCGTGATCAGCGGCTGGAGAACGCCGAGGCACAGTTCCGCACCCGCTCAGGGCAAATCGTCACCTGCGTGGTTTCCAGCAGGTTCATCCGTGTCGACCGCCGCCTGTGCATCGTCACCACTTTTCGTGACATTACCAAACGACAACAGGCCGAAGCAGCACTGAAGGCCAGCGAGGTCAAATTCGCCAAGGCGTTCCATTCGAGCCCTGACGCCATCATCATCAGCGAGCGCAGCACTGGAAGATTCATCGAAGTCAACGAAGGCTTTCACCGCCTCTCTGGTTACCGTCCGGAAGAAGCTATCGGCAGGACCTCTTCCGAACTGGGCGTCTGGCCCAGCACGCAACGCCAAGAAATCCTCGAACGGCTCGAACGTGATGGCCGGGTGACGAACTGGGAGATGGTCGGCCAGGACCGTCACGGTCGTCTCAAGCAGATTGAGGTGTCGGTAGAGCCAATCGAGCTGAACAACACCGATTGCCTGCTGTTATCCGCGCGCGACATCAGCCAGCTCAAGGCGGCTCACGCGCAGATCCATCACCTGGCCTATCACGACCCGCTGACCAATCTGCCCAACCGTACCTTGCTGATGGATCGCCTGACCCAGCAGACGGCGCTGCACAAAAGACACAACCTTCGCGGTGCGTTGTTGTTTCTCGACCTCGACCACTTCAAGCACATCAATGACTCGCTCGGTCACCCCGTCGGCGATGCAGTCTTGAAGATGATCACTGCTCGCCTTGAGGCCAGCATCCGCCAGGAGGACACCGTTGCCCGCCTGGGAGGTGACGAATTCGTTGTGCTGTTGACCGGCTTGACCGGCAAGCGCTCGGAAGTGACCCGCCATGTTCGCCAGGTTGCCGAAAAACTTCGCACCCTTCTCGCGCAGCCCATGGTGTTCGAAGGCAACAGGTTGCAGGTAACACCCAGTATCGGCATCGCCCTGATGCCGGATCACGGCGAGACACCCGCCGATCTATTGAAGCGAGCCGACATCGCCCTTTATCGCGCCAAAGATGCCGGGCGCAATGCAATCCAGCTCTTCCGCACGACCATGCAGCAAGCCGCCAGCGCGCGCCTGCAACTTGAAAGCGAGCTGCGCCTGGCGCTACAGCGCAACGAGTTCGAACTGCACCTTCAACCGCAGGTAGATGCGCGCTCCGCCAGGGTGATCGGCGCCGAGGTTCTGTTGCGCTGGCATCATCCCGAGGATGGCGTGCGCTCTCCAGCTCAGTTCATCGACGTGCTTGAAGAGAGCGGCCTGATCGTGGATGTCGGAAATTGGGTCATCAAGGATGCCTGTCGTATTGCCGCCTCGCTACTGACAGGCGGGCTCGTGCATCCGGACAGCTTCAGCCTTTGTGTGAACATCAGCCCGCGCCAGTTCCGCCAAAGCGAATTCGTCGAACGGATTCTCGAGGCGCTCAAAGCCGCCGAGCTCCCGCACAGGATGATCAAGCTGGAAATTACCGAAGGCATTGTGATTCAGAACCTGGAAGACACCATCGCTAAAATGCGCCGTCTCTGCCGGCAGGGCGTGAGCTTCGCCATGGACGATTTTGGTACTGGTTATTCGTCGCTCACTTACCTTAAGCGCCTACCGGTAGATGTTCTCAAGATCGACCAGTCGTTCGTCCGCGATGCGCTGGACGACCCAAACGACGCCGAGATTATTCGCGCCATCGTTGCAATGGCGCGGAGCCTCGGGCTGGAAGTGATTGCCGAGGGTGTCGAAAAGCAGGCACAGCTCGACCTGCTCCAAGCGCAGGGTTGCCACCTGTATCAGGGATATTTGTTCAGCCACCCTCTTCCGCTGTCGGATTTCGGAAAATTGCTAAAGGTCCATTCATCTAGCTGAATGAGCCTTCTGCTGCAAAAGAAAAACCCCGCCGAGCGATTTCGCAGGCGGGGTTCCCTCAAGTTACAGGCCTATCGCTTATGCGCGGACTGCCCGATCAGCTCTCTAACGCCAAACGCTCACCGTTAATTGGAATGCGCTTGGGTTTAGCCTCCTCCGGCACGACACGCTCGAGCTCGATGCTGAGCAGCCCATTATTCAGCGCTGCGCCTTTCACCTCTATGTGGTCAGCAAGGCGGAACGAGAGCTTGAACGCGCGCTGGGCGATGCCCTGATGCAGATAGGTAACGTTTTCGCCACCGTTTTCACGCTTGCCGCCACTTACCGTCAGCACGCCTCGCTCGACCTGCAGATCAAGGTCGGACTCCTGGAACCCAGCGGCTGCTACGATAATGCGGTACTCGTCATCACAGTGCTTTTCCACGTTGTAGGGCGGAAATGAGCCGTTTGCGTCATTGCGCAGCGCGGACTCGAACAGGTCGTTGAAACGATCAAAACCAATGGACTGACGAAACAGTGGAGCCATCGAAAAATTAGTCATGTTGCTTTCTCCTGAAATTCAGCGAGTGGTTCATACAGGACCCGGATTCGGCACCCTGTAATGCCCTAGATAGGAGCGGCTCGCTTGTTTTCAAGACCGTACGCCGGGGATTTTTTATGTCGAAAGTGATGTTGATAACAGGCGCCAGCCGTGGCATTGGCGCAGCCACCGCCAGGCTCGCAGCGGCTGAAGGTTACGCGTTGTGCCTGAACTTTCGACAGCGTCATGACGCAGCAGAGCAGCTACTGAAAGAACTACACAGCCAGGGCGCACAAGCGATTGCTATCGAGGCGGATATAGCGGACGAATCACAGGTCGTCCGACTGTTCGAAGCCGTCGACGCAGAGTTCGGCAGGCTCGACGCACTGGTGAATAACGCCGGAATGCTTGAACGCCAAATGCGCCTCGACAACATGGATAAGGCACGCCTGGAGCGCGTATTCGCGGTCAACGTGTTTGGAAGTTTTCTCTGCGCACGCGAGGCGGTCAAGCGCATGTCGACCCGCCACGGCGGTTCCGGTGGCGCCATCGTCAACGTATCGTCGATTGCTGCCAAACTCGGTGCGCCCAACGAGTACATCGACTATGCAGCCGCCAAAGGCGCAATAGACAGCATGACCCTTGGTTTGGCCAAGGAAGTCGCAGCGGAAGGCATTCGGGTTAATGCGGTACGGCCTGGCGTGATTTACACAGAGATCCACGCCAGCGGTGGCGAGCCAGACCGCATCGAGCGCGTCAGGAGCAGCGTGCCCATGGGCCGAGGGGGCGAAGCGCTAGAGGTGGCGGAAGCAATTCTTTGGCTGGTCAGCGACAAGGCCAGCTACACCAGCGGCGCTCTGCTCGATGTGAGTGGTGGACGTTAGCAGGTGACTAGACAGCCTCTTCAAATCCCAGTGAGCTCTCGTCTAAGCCCAACAGCGCGTCGAGCCGCTCGCAATCATTCTCCCGCCGTACCTGAGCGAACATCGTAACGGCTTGCGGATAACTGCGTGTCAGCAGAGATATCCACTGCTTCAAGCGGCCAGGTGCATAACGCGGAGACATCTTGCGTCGCGCCTGCCCCCAGAAATCAGCCAGTAGCGGCTGGAGATCTTCCCAACTCATCGGCTCACGCAGCTCACCAGCTTTTGCCGCCGAGATCTGCCGGGCTAGATCCGGCCGACAGACCAGGCCGCGACCTAGCATGATGTCCTCGACACCGCTGACTTCTCGGCAACGGCGCCAGTCATCTACCGTCCAGATATCGCCATTAGCAAACACTGGCACATTGACGGCGTCCTTGACCCTGGCCACCCACTCCCAGTGCGCGGGCGGCTTATACCCCTCGACCTTGGTCCGCGCATGCACCACCAGCTGCTCTGCGCCCCCGTCAACCAGCGCGCGGGCACAATCGAGCGCCCCTTCCTTACTGTCAAAACCCAGACGCATTTTGGCGGTGACGGGAATCGGCCCCGGCACAGCCTTGCGTACCTCATGAAGTATGGAATGCAGGAGGTCTGGCTCATTGAGCAGGATGGCACCGCCGCGCGACTTGTTGACGGTCTTGGCCGGGCAGCCAAAGTTGAGGTCGATTGCCGGGGCGCCAAGGCTGCACGCATAAGCAGCATTATCAGCCAGACAAAGAGGATCGGAGCCCAGCAACTGCACTCGCAATGGCGTGCCCGCGCGAGTAGCGGCTCCGCGCTGAAGCTCAGGCGCCAGTCTGTGAAAGCTGGACGCCGGTAGCAGACGATCCGAAACCCGAATGAACTCGGTCACGCACCAATCGACGCCACCTACACCGGTGAGCACGTCCCGCAGGATGTCATCAACGAGCCCTTCCATAGGTGCCAAGGCGATCTGCATCAGAAACGACCCAACCGAAAAAAGGCTGCATTGTACGGACGTAAGCGCCGGTACGAAATCTGCGTATTACACTCAGCCGGCAGACTGAATGAGCAGGCGTATCGTGCAACCTACCGGTTATCGACTGACAATACCTCAGCTGTTTCGGCCCGCGTGATCAGCGCCCGACTGCTAGATGGAAAATCGATAATTTCAAGCGTTTCGGGACTTCAACGGCCACGCGATGGCCGAAAAGCGCTTGCTGGGTGGACCGCCGGCTCGATGGCGCTGGATGCCATGCACCAGACCTAAAGTAAGCAGTCTGCGCATATAGAGCACTCTCGCTCGTCTCAGGCAATCAAAGACCGAGTTTGGCAGCGCTGGCCTTGTAATGCTCTGCCTGCTGAGTGTCACGAGCCAGCCCATGACCACCAGCCATGTACAGCTGGGACAACCGTGCCGCAGCTAACGGGTGCCCCGCCTCGACGGCAAGCTTCCACCAGTGCGCGGCCTTTGCACCGTCTGGGCCGTGAGTAGCGTCTTCGCCCAGGCAGATGACACCCATCTGGTAGGCAGCCTTGGCATCGCCTTTCTCAGCCGCCAAGCGCAGCAAACGTATGCCTTCCTGCCTTGCCCCGTAACCTTGACCACGGAACAGCAGGATATGGCCATAAAAACTCTGCGCTTTGATATCACCAATCGCAGCCATCCGAGAAAACTGGCCCTCCATCCACCGCCACATTTTCGGTTGCCGAACAACCCGTCGAGAGCTCATCAGTCTGCGCGCAACCAGATAGCCGACTCGCGCTTGAATGTTGTTCAACATCTACGGAATCCCCGGATAATCAAATTCGAACACTCGCGCAACCTCGCCCGCATGCCAGGATGCGGCAGCAGAACCATCTGCCGGACCAGAAAAGCGCCCGAGGCGCGTCGCACACTCGAAAAATCCTGTTCTTGGTAACCGACTGGCACCTTGACTGACGACCAATGCACTACGTAGCGGCCGATCAGCATGGGCATCCAGAGCCGCCAGATGCTCCAACGCGGCAGTCAACGTTTGCATGGCAGGCGCGGGTAGCTGGAGGCGTTCGATCAACGCTCGGTAAGTGACCAAATGGCGTTGTCGCCGGACTTCAGCTAATTCGTCCATCAACGCCTGCCAGTGAGGACGACTGATGCGAATTGACGCTGCGGTGCCTGTTACGCCTCCTGCTGCCATCCTTCAATCTCCAATGCACGGGCAAGTGCGCGACGTATAGCCTCACCAGGTTCGCGTTCGCCCCGCTCGATTAGATCCAGGTAAGCAGGGCTGATGCCGACAGAGCGTGCCAGCGCTTCCTGAGTCAACCCTTTGGCCTCTCGCAACACCGGCAACGTATTGAACTTCGGCAATACGCCTGAAGTACCTGCTCCCACCGGCACCGCGGCACTCACGCTACGCCCGCTGCCTAATAGTGCCTGGTACTCGTCCCAAGGCAGCACGGCATACTCCGGCATACCGTCCCGCATGATGACCTGAACGCTCATCCTCTACCCCGACCGTAGTCTCAAATTCAAAGACAAGATCTTATCAGCCCGGGCGACAATTCATTCATCATCAAAACACCCCACTAAAGAGTGAGGGGGCGATGCTGAGTAAGCACTCGAAAGGATTAAGCCCTCGAGCTTCTAGAACTCGGGATTACGCCCTCTACCGACAGAGCCGGCGCCTGCTTCGTCGATGGAAGGCAGCTGATCGATATCTGCCCGCACATCTGCGGGCTGGCTGTCTCGCCAGGTGCGAAACGCCTGCAACTCGCCAGACCATTTTCGGATTATCCAGCCCAGTACCGCCAGATCATCGACAAATCCGAGACCTGGAATCCAGTCTGGGATGGCGTCCATCGGTGACAGGAAATACAGCAAACCAGCGACTGCAGCGACCAGCGCGGGCCTGCTGACCTGCCGATACTCACCTCGCCACCACGCCACGCACAGCCCTTGCAACAGACTGAGATCTTCACGCAACCCTTTTACCAAGCCACCCCGAGCTGAGCGTTTTTTAGCGACCGCAAGCAGCACTATCGGTAACCTTCCACGAGCGAGAACGCCTCGCGCTACCGGCAGGTACTTTAAGAAATTCCAAGGTGCTTTCATCGAATGCCTCCTGCTAAAGCTGCTTTGCCACTGCCGGAAGAAATATCCACAGAACCTGTGGATAACCCTGTGAGCAGTTGCTTGATGACTAGCTGAAACGCCCGCGCGACGCGGCCTACGAACAGATCGGCGGCTTTTTGCCCAGAGCGAATAACGCCTTTTAAATCAGCAACTTAAAAAAACAGCACAGTACGCTTGGTGAGTCCGCAAAGACTCTCAGGCTTTACGAAAACGATTGTGAATAACCGTAACATGTCAACACCTTTGTAAGGCCAATTGCACTTGAAAACAGGGTGCTAAAGCCGATTAAGCGTTCTAACAAGGACAACATCAGCCAGTCCACGTTCCTGCCCAACCGTCAGTTGTGACGCCGCACAACCAACACTATGGAGAGCAAGCGGCCAGCAACTTAAAATCACGGAAACAAAAAAGCCGGTCGAATGACCGGCTTCGTTGAAACAGATTTTGGCTATCAGTTTGCGCTCAACTTGGCTCTATTTTTTTCCAAAGTGGCCGCGCCTATTCCTTTGACTTCGAGCAATTGGTCGATCGAGCTAAATGGACCATGGGCATCGCGGTAGGCGACGATCGCCTTGGCCTTCGTAGCGCCTATCCCCTTGAGTTCACGGGTCAGGGTTTCAGCGTCGGCTGAATTGATGTTGATCGGCGCCACTTGCTGGGCCGCCGCAACCATCACGGGGTCAGCGGACTTCGTCGGGCCAGCAACACTACCGAGAGAGACACTAGCGAGCAGAGCGATTATTGAAGCGGATAGCAAAGACTTAAGCATTGTTCATGTCCTTATGAGTGTCGGATTAACGACGCGGTACTCCATGCGCCGCAGTCACACTCTAAGTCGCACCAAGATCAAGTCAAATCGCGGTGCTTGTTCTGTGAACCGTGCCCGCCGGCGGCTCAACGCATCACGTTGAACAGGCTCAATCCTGCAATCTTCACATAACTTTGCTGGGCTGCCTCAAGTACCACCGTTTGCATCGATAGCCGAGACAGCGCCTCAGCGTAGTCGAGCTCCCGTAGCTCGGCCTGCACGCCCTTGTTGACTAGCGCAACATCTTCGTTATCGGTTTGTGTAGTTTCGATTACGTTAAGTCGAGCCCCGATATTTCCGCGCGCCTGATCCACACTGACCATACCGTGATCAAGATTGGTTAAAGCCACCGCTACGGCGTCGCGTACGCCGGTATTGCCAGTGGAAGGGTTTTCCAGAGATGAGCGGAGGTTGGCGATGGTGTCGAGAATTCCCTGCTTTTGCTGCGTTGCACTGGAACCAGATGGTTTCGGTGTGATATTTACCGCCTCCCCCCCCGTAGCCGCTCCGTTGAGCTGCAGCGTCACACCGCGAAACACTAACGAATCACTGTTGCCAGAGTCACCGTCCATTTTCAAGCCAGTTCCGTCCGCAAACGGGACCGCCGCAGGCATACCGCTATTGTCCAACTCATAAACGTCGTAGCTGCCGTCCGCATTGAACTGAAGCTGAACTCCACTGGCGGGAAAGCCGTTCGCTCCGGAAAAAGCCACCTCGTCACTCACGAGTGGCGCTGAAACAGCTAGCGTTGAGCCAGGCGGAAACGGTGCGGCGGGCTGGCTTTCCAAGCGCCCCGCATCTGTTACGTTCTGAAAAATGGACTTGCCGTTATCGCTGATCGGTATCCCCAGAGAGCTTGCGATCTGCAATTTCCGCTGCCCTTCGTCGCCTTGGTAGCTGTAGCTTCCATCGGCAGCACGAACGAACGGTTGCGTCTTTCCCTGAAACCCGGAAAACAAGTACTCGCCACGAGCGTTGCGCGTGTTCATAAGCGATAACAGCTCGTCCTCGCGCTCACCCAGCTCCGCGGCGATAGCCTTCCGGTCCTGCGGATCCAGTGCACCGTTGCCGGCCTGTACCGCCAGCTCACGCACACGTTGCAGGACGGTGTTCACCGAGTTCAGGGTGACCTCTTCCTGGGTCAGGCTGTTCTTTGCCGCCGTCAGATTGGAGTTGTACTGGCTGAGCACATTCTGCTGCTGCTCAAGCTGCAACAGACGCACTGACGCAACCGGGTCGTCCGCAGGCGTCAGGATGCGATTGCCCGTGCTGATCTGCTCCTGCGTGCGAGTTGCATTGGAGTAGTTGCGCTGAATACCGGCTACGCCGTTATTGAATGCTTGCAGTGTCGAGATGCGCATGGGCGGGCCTGTTACCTGAAGGTATTGATCAATGTATCGAACAAGGAGCGGGCAACTTGAATGATCTGAGCGGAAGCGTTGTAGTACTGCTCGAACTTAATCAAGTTCGCGGCCTCCTCATCGAGGTTTACAGCCGACAGCGAATCGCGATTATCCGTGGCCTGCTTGAGAATCGCGCCGGTCGCTTCACTGTCCATGCGGGCCTGAGCCGTCAGGGTGCCGACGCGCTCAACCAGTTCGCCATAACCATCGGTGAAGCTGAAGCCAGACCCCGCTGATCCAGCGTCAACACCAACGGTCTGCTTCGTCTGAAGATCAACAAGCTTCAACGCATTGCGATTATCGGAAACCCCGCCTTGGTTATAAGTCAGCGAAAAATTATCGTTTGTCTGAGGTCTTCCGCTGACATTGAAGTCGAACTGATAAGTGCCTCCTGGGGTGACCGTGTATGCCAGCCGTACGGTATTGGTCGTACCGGACTGGAATACCGGTGAAAGGGGGTTGCCGCTACCATCAACAATAGGATCGCCCTTCGTATCCACGTATGCCCAACCGGCAGGCAGGGAGCCAGCATCGGTCAACGTATAAGTGCCGTCCGAGTTCGCGGTTGCGGTGAGGTTCAGCCCACTGCCAAATGCCGTCTTGAGGGCGTTTAGGTCGATTGGCGATGGTGCCGATGCCATATCCGGTTGGCTGATAGCGCCGGTGCCGGCATTCTGAAGATTACTCTGTCCGCTTGCTACGGCAGCGAAAGCCAATTGGTCGGCCTGGTCCAGTGCCACTCTGACGTCCGCTGCACCCCGACGAGTGGGCTGAAGGTTGAACTTGTCACCAACAGCCGGCAACGCGCTACCCAGTTCAACCTGGAAACCCTGATCGCGACCATCCTTGTCGGTAAAAGACAATGGGCCACTCGGAGCGCCAGACACGGTCATCATCTGATTGTCGCTCAGTCGACGAACCTTATAGGCAGCACCGTCGTACTCCATGAGGTAGTCGCTGGTAGTCAAGGCACTCGTGTTGGTGATGTTCAGCAGTGGCTGTGCATTAGAGCTGTTGCCAGCGAAAGCGGTGACCCGGAGCTGTGCTAAGGATGAAGCGTTGAAATCGCCGAACAGCGCTTTGCCGACCTGCCCCTTCAGATCCAACCCCTGCCCCAACTGCGTATTGACCTGGTCGCTGACAGCCAGAGCCAGTCGCCCCAGAGAATTCAGGGTTGGGTCCAGCACTTCGCTGCGGTAGCGGATCAGGCCACCCAGCTCACCGCCACTGATCTGTGAGGTGATGCCCTGACGGGAGCTCCCACTTACGAACTGGATTTCATGACGATTGGGATCGCCTTGACCCGGAACGACTTCGAGGCGACTCACCGTGCTGCCCACTACGAGCGGCTGACCCGTTCCAACGGAAATATTGAAGCTGTTGTCGTCCTGAGGCGTCACCGTGACACCAATGTACGTGGACAACTGACGCACCGCCTCATCACGAGCGTCAAGAAGATCATTGGGCTTCTGGCCATTAGCCGACGCAATGGCGATCGCATTATTCAAGCTACCGATGCTGCCAGCGAGCCGGTTGACTTGGTCGGTCACCGCCGCCATCTGTTTATTAGTGAAGTTGTTCTGCTCGGTCAGGCGGTCCGATACCGTATTGAAGCGCCGTGCCAAACCTTCGGCTTCAGCCAGCACCAGCTGGCGCGCCGGGATATTGGCGGGGTCTTCCGCTGCGGTTTGCAGTGCCGAGAAAAACTTCTGCAGCGACGGTGTAATACCGGTCGTGCTGCCGGCCAGCAAGGAATCGAGCTGGTCGATCTGGCTCTTATAGGCTTCAACATCGCTGCTCAGCGATGTGCTGCTGCGCAGCTGGCTAGTCAGAAACTCACTGTAGCTACGGCGTATTTCCACCAGCGTCGTGCCCGAGCCCACATAACCCGCACCGCTGAACTGCGGGGTACGGGTCGCCTGCGAGGCATCCTGCCGGCTAAAGCCCGGCGTGTTGACGTTGCTGATGTTGTGACCCGTAACGGACAACTGACTCTTGCTGGCACTCAGGCCGGACAGGCCAATATTCAATAGATCAGCCATGTTTAACCTCTAGTCCGAACGGCGGGCGACGTGCTGGCGTCGGCAATTGTCTGATAGGTCTGCACTTTGCGAGCGATCTGGTTGATCTTGCGTGCGTACTGCGGGTCAGTTGCATAACCTGCCCGCTGCAGTTCGTTGACGAAACGCTCGGAGTTGCCAGACGCACTGGCCACCTGAAGGGCTGGCTTGTAACGATCGTTGTTTTCCAACAGCCGGACGTAATCGTTAAAGCTGTGTTCGAACGAGTCATATGCCCGAAACCCGGCAACCTCTTTGGTTGCCTTGCCATTGACGTACTCGGTCGTGGTGACCTTCGCGGACGCACCGTCCCACCCCGTGGCTTTGATGCCGAACAAGTTGTGGCTGTTAGTGCCGTCCTTCTGCTTGATGATCGATTTGCCCCAACCGGTTTCAAGCGCGGCTTGTGCCACGAGGAAACGCGGCTCGACACCTAAACGCTTTGCTGCTTTTTCAGCCATCGGCAGCATCGTGGCGATGAATTCTGCGGGCGAGCTGAAACGCGTCTTGCTCGGCGCGCTTGGAGCAGTCGCCTCGACGCCGTTAACTGTCAACGGTGCGTCCTGAGGCGCTGCGAAAGCGGTAGCAGGCTTCCAGTCAACATCGACCAGAGGCTGAGCCGTGCCCGCCTGGCTAGCTTGAGCCGCTTGGGTATTTGCAGCTGTAACCTCCGCATGAGCGCGCTCGGCAAATCGTCCCGGCAATGCCAGACGACGCTGATTGAGCAGCTGAGAATCGTTGCGCGCCGGGTCAACTGGAGCAATCTTCGAGTTGGGATTGCTCGACCACTTGGCCCCTTCGGTCTGTGCCACCTGGGCGAAAGGATTCGGCTTTTCGCTGGGCTCCTGCTGCTTGCTAAGCTGACGAATCAGCACGTCAGCAAGGCCGATGCCGCCGCCTTCTTTGGATAACGTGACCGAGAGCTGCTGGTCGTGCATGTCCTGATACTGCTTGCTGGCCTGGCTGTTGAACGGGTTGTCCTTCGACATGACTTCGGTGGCCGAACGCATCGACTTGAGCATCTCGTTCATGAACAGGGACTCGAACTCCTGCGCCACCTTGCGCACGTTCTCGGCACCGTCACGATCCTTGCCGACCTTGAGTTGGTTCAGACGATTGAGGTCAGAGTAGCTACCGCTGTCAGGTGTGCGTCGACCCAGTCCCAGACGATTTTCCATTATCCCTGTCCTCAAATGACAATCAGGTCTGCTTGCAGGGCACCGGCCTGCTTCAACGCCTCGAGAATCGCCATGAGATCGCTCGGCGCCGCGCCGACCTGATTCACCGCCCGAACGATTTCGTCCAGAGTCGTGCCAGGGCCAAACTTGAACATCGGCTTGGCTTCCTGCTCTGCCTTGACCTTGGAATTGGGAACTACCACGGTCTGCCCATCAGAAAGCGGATTTGGCTGACTCACCTGCGGATCTTCGGAAATGGTCACGGTCAAGCTGCCGTGTGTCACTGCAGCTGGCTGAACACGTACGTTCTGGCCGATGACGATGGTCCCGGTTCGCGAGTTAATGATGACCTTGGCCACCGCCTGCCCCACGTCCACTTCCAGATTTTCCAGGATCGATAGGTAATCCACACGCTGGCTAGGATCCAGCGGGGCGGTGATGCTGATCGAGCCGCCATCGAGCGCCTGAGCCACGCCCGGGCCTAGCAGCTCATTTATGTGATCCACGATGTTCTTGGCGGTGGTGAAGTCCGGACGATTGAGGTTCATGGTCAGGGTTGTGCCCTGGTTGAAAGCGCTGGGCACCGGTCGCTCAACTGTCGCCCCTCCGGGGATTCGGCCTGCAGAGGGAATGTTGACGGTGATGCGCGAGCCATCTGCGCCGCCGGCATCGAAACCGCCCACGACGAGATTGCCTTGAGCAATCGCATAGACATTGCCGTCGATCCCTTTGAGCGGCGCCATCAACAGGCTCCCGCCACGCAGGCTTTTGGCGTTGCCGATCGACGATACGGTGATGTCGATCGTCTGGCCCGGCTTGGCGAACGGCGGAAGCTCGGCGTGTATCGAAACAGCTGCCACGTTCTTCAGCTGGACGTTGCCGCCCGCAGGCACCTTGATACCAAACTGCGCCATCATGTTATTGAAGGTCTGCACTGTGAAAGGCGTCTGGGTCGTCTGGTCGCCGCTACCGTTCAAGCCAACCACAAGACCGTATCCGATCAGCTGGTTGCTACGTACACCCTGAATGGTGGCGATGTCCTTCAACCGCTCGGCATGGGCAGGAAGCACCACCACACAGAACAAGGCAACCAAAATCGAGCTGAACAGTTTCATTGCCTGTACCTGCTTAGAACGGCCACAACGGGCTGATGAAGAAACGATCCAACCAACCTGGCTGGCTGGCATCGGCGAAGGCGCCGGTACCGGAGTAAGTGATACGGGCATCAGCAATACGGGTCGAAGGGACGGTGTTATCGGTGGCGATATCGTCCGAACGTACCAGCCCGGCAATTCGCACTAACTCATCACCAGTATTGAGCGTCATCCATTTTTCCCCGCGGATCGCGAGAATGCCGTTCGGCAGCACATCCGAGACGGTCACGGTGATCGAGCCGGAGAGGCTGTTGCTCTGCCCCGCCTGACCGGAACCAGAGGTATCCCGTGACGCTTCGTATTCAGCGCCCAACGTCATCTTGTTGTCAGTCAGCGGATTAACCATCGATACGGCACCGCCGAACAGCGAACCCAGGCCGATGTTGGCACTGCTGTCCTTGGCGATTTTCGAATTGGAATTCTTGCTGGCCTGGGTTTTTTCGTTGAGTGTGACGGTGATGATGTCGCCGACCCGATAGGCCTTACGATCGTCGTAAAAATTGGTCTCGAAGCCGGCCTGATAGATCGCGCCATTGTTCTGCGCGGCCGGCAGTGGCGTACGCGGCAGAACTGGCGAGTAATAGGGATCGTTGGGCTTCGGAGCCGGCGCCATGCAACCGGACATAATCACGGCGGACACCAGTGGAAGGACAATCAACAAGCGGCGCATATTCACCTCAATCCAGCGGCTGACGGCTGTTACAGCTGCTGGGTGACAAAGGACAGCATCTGGTCGGCCGTGGAGATGACTTTCGAGTTCATCTCATAGGCGCGCTGCGTGGTGATCATGTTCACCAACTCCTCGACCACGCTGACGTTAGAGTTTTCCAGGGTGTTCTGCAGTACGGTGCCCAGGCCGTTGAGACCGGGTGTGCTGACTTGTGGCGCACCGCTCGCGGCAGTTTCCAGGAACAGGTTGCTGCCCATCGCTTGCAGACCGGCCGGGTTGACGAAGTCAGCGGTCTGAATGTTGCCAATGATCTGTGGTGCCGGGGTGCCCAGCGTTGTAACGGACACAGTGCCGTCCTCCCCCACGGTGAAGGTCTGCGTTTCCGGCGGTACGACGATCGCAGGCTCCAACGAGTAACCGTTGGAGGTCACGATTTGGCCTTCAGCGTTCAGATGGAAACTGCCGTCACGCGAGTAGGATACGGTGCCGTCTGGCAGCAGCACCTGAAAGAAGCCACGGCCATTGATAGCCATGTCGAGCGGCTGTTCGGTGGTCTGCAGGCTGCCGGCGGTGAACTGCTTTTGCGTGCCTACGATTCGCACACCGGTACCCAGCTGCAAACCCGAAGGAAGTTCGCTGTCCTGGCTGGACTGTCCACCGGGCTGACGACGTATCTGATAAAGCAGATCCTGAAATTCGGCCCGATCCTTCTTGAAGCCCGTTGTCGAGACGTTCGCCAGGTTGTTGGAAATGGTGGTCAGGTTCATGTCCTGCGCGGACAAACCGGTCTTGCTGACCCACAGTGCTGGAAGCATGTTCTTCTCCTCGTGCGCCGGAATTCGGGCGCCGCCTAGTTTGTTTAGCTGATCTGCAAGACTCGGGCCGCTGCGGCGCCATCTTCTTCGGCAGTACGCATCATCTTCACGTGCAGCTCGAATTGCCGGGACAGCGCGAGCATCGAAGTCATCTCGGCAACGGCGTTGACGTTGCTCGCTTCAAGGAAGCCTGAGGTCACGCGAACCGCGGCGTCAGCCTCGACTGGCTGGCCATCCTTCATGCGGATAAGACCGTCGGTGCCCTTCTCCAACTGCTTGGGATCAGGATTGACCAGTTTCAAACGATCGACCGTAACCACCACATTTGGATCTTCACCGAGCGCGCGGATACTGATCGAGCCGTCAGCTCCGATCTCCACTTTCTCTTCTGGCGGCACTGCGATCGGCCCGGCATTGCCGAGCACCGGCAAACCGTCGCCGGTTCTGAGCATGCCAAGCGTGTCGATATTCAAGCTGCCGGTACGGGCATAGGCCTCGCTGCCATCCGGCGCTTGCACGGCTATCCAGCCATCTCCCTCAACCGCTACGTCCAGGTCCCGACCGGTCTCTTGCAAGGTGCCGGAACTGAAGTCCGTGCCTGGACGCTCGGTCATGGCGTAAACACGTGCCGGAAAGCTGTCTCCGAACACTTGCATCGAGCGCGCTTGCTCGAAGTCCCGCCGGAAGCCCGTGGTCGAGATGTTTGCCAGGTTGTTGGCATGTGCCTGCTGAGCACGAGCGTTTTGGCTCGCCCCCGTCATGGCCACATAGAGCATCTTGTCCATCGAACCTCCCTACGCAAATTGACGCTAACTGAACTGATATCAGCTACAAAGCAAGCGCTATGCCAAGCGACCAAGGCCTTATTAAGCTATTGAAATACATAGAATTACCGGATAAAAAAAAGGCCCCGAAGGACCTTTTGAAAACGGAGCGGCAGTTTCCCGCCACCCCGCGCAGTGCCTGGTAGCAATCAACGGAGGTTGATTATCGTCTGGGTAATCGCGCTTTCGGTTTCGATCGTCTTGGCGTTGGCCTGGTAATTACGCTGCGCCACGATCAAGTTGACCAGCTGGTCTGAGAGTTCAACGTTGGAGTCTTCAAGAGCGCCAGCCTGCAACGAACCGAGGGTGCCACTGCCAGGCGGGTTGCGCACTGGCTCACCTGATTCGAAAGACTGGACCCACTGCGTCTTACCGACTGGCGTGAGCCCCTGAACGTTGGCGAAGTTGGCCAGGATGATCTGACCCTGCACTTTGGACTGGCCATTGGTGTAGCGGGCGAAGATCGCGCCAGTTTCGCTGATCTCAAGGCCCGCCAACTCACCGGTCGTATATCCGTCCTGGCTGACACTGTTGACGGCGAAGGCGCTTGCATACTGGGTAGACCCGCGCATATCGATCGATACGTCGAGACCGCCTGCCGGTGCAGCATTGTTAAGCGCCCAGGTACCATCGGTATTCTTGACTGCAGGCTGCCAGCCGGCCACAGGGGTAACCCCTCCGGTCGGAGTGAGCAACGCTCCGGACGGAGTAAAGGTCAACTGAGTAGAGCTAGGCGTTGTTGCGACAATGGGGTCCGCATCAGCTGGCTGCTGAGGATTACGACCGTCGATGAGCACATGCATCGTCCATGTGTTCGGCGTGTCGTTAGGTGGAGTCGCGCCATCAGTCGGGGTTTTCACAAAGTACTGCGTCATCACGTGCGCGTTACCTTGCTGGTCATAAATGTTGGTCGAGGTGGACGAGTTATAGCTCAGCGGGTCAGCCGGGTTGAACGGGGTGTTCACCGGCTGGACGTTGGTCGAGTTCAGGTTGAATCCCTGGACTACTTTAGTAGTGGCCTTGGGTTCCTGACTGGCCGTCTGAATCTTCAAATTGCTAACTTGCCCCGTCTGGATATTACCGCTGTCGTCAACCGAATAGCCCTGGAGGTTATAGCCGAAATTGTCGACCAGATTGCCTTCTTTGTCCGTGCCGAAATAGCCGGCGCGGGTGTAGCTCAGCGCACCGTTGTTGCTGACCTGAAAAAAGCCATTGCCGTTGATGGCGAGGTCCAGCGCGTTCTGGGTGTAGTTGATGTTGCCCTGGTTGAACTGCTGCGACACGTTCGCAAGAAGCACCCCACTGCCTTGAGGGTTTTTGCCAGTACCAAGGACCGACGATGCGTAGACGTCCGCAAACTCTGCACGAGACTGTTTGAAGCCCGCAGTCCCAGCGTTGGCGATGTTGTTACCCGTGACATTGAGGTCTTTGCTGGCGGCACGCATGCCGCTAAGGCCGATATTGAACGACATGAATTGCTCCTGTTACCGGACGTGCCGGCAGTTACTGACCGATAACCTGGACTTGAGACAGCCCAATGCTGCCGACACCGGCTAGATTGAGCTGAAGCTCACCACCGTTTTGCCCAAGCGTGACGCTGTCTACGTTGGCAGGGAGCAAGGTATAAAGGCCCTTGGTCTCGCCCTGGTAGGTCGCTTGTGCTTCGAATCGATAGGTGCCGGGCGGCATGGTTTTGCCGCCCGAGTCCTTGCCATCCCACATGAATGAGACGTTTCCAGCTTGCTGCTGACCCATGTTGATTCGATTGACCACCGTGCCCGCGCTGTCGTAAACGTTGACCGCTACGTTGCTGCTGGTTGTGGGGAGAACGATGCTGGCCTTGAAGGTTTCGCTGGTATCTACGACTGCTTTGTCGGTCGGCACGATGACTTTGCGGCCGACCAGCGAAGAGGCTTGCAGCGCTTGGGATGACTGATAGCCGGACAGCATGGTTTCCATGCTTGAGTTCAGTTTTTCGACACCCTCAACGGTGCTGAACTGCGCGAGCTGGGCAATGAACTCGCCGTTTTCCTGTGGCTCCAGCGGGTTCTGGTTGTTCAGCTGGGTCACCAGCAGCTCCAGAAACTCATTCTTGCCAAGGTCGTTGCTTTTAACTTCGCGATCTTTGATCTGGTATTGGTCCAGTACCGAGCCGGTACCGCCGACGCCGCCTGTCGTGCTCATGGCAATCTCTCGTTAGGGTTACTGGCCCAGGGTCAGAACTTTCTGCAGCATGGTTTTGGCTGTATTCATCAATTCGGCATTGGTCTGGAACGAACGACTGGCAGAAATCATGTCGGCCATTTCTTCCACCACATTGACGTTTGGGTAGTACACGTAGCCCTCGGTGTTCGCCGCAGGATGGTTGGGCTCATAGCGAGCTTGCAGCTCGCTCTGGTCTTCCACGACACCAAGCACCTGTACGCCTGCGCCCGCCTGATCCTGTTCGGCGAACAACGACTCGTTCGGTGAACCGTTAGCCTGTTGCAGCATGGTCGCGAACACCGGGTGACGTGCACGGTAGGTTTGGTCAACGCTGGATGAGACTGTTTCGGCGTTAGCGATGTTGCTGGAAATGGTATTCAGGCGAGTGCTTTGGGCACTCATGCCGCTGCCGGCGATGTTAAAGACGCTGCTGAGGGACATGATTTTCGCTCCTTTTATTCGCCGCGCAGGGCGCTCATCAGCCCCCGAAACTTACTGTTGAGCAAGGTAAAGCTTGCCTGGAAGTCGATGGCATTCTCGGCGTAAGCCGCCTGTTCAACCTGAGCATCTACTGTGTTCTGATCGAGCGACGCATGCGCAGGGGTGCGGAAGCGCAAGCCAGGATCGGCAATTTCCATCCCTTCGGCAGCGATATGTTTGCTGCTGGTCACGGCCACGCCGAATCCGCCCTGATTCTTGCTGTTCTGCGCAGCAAGAACCGAGCTGAAATCCAGATCACGCGCCTTGTAATTGGGGGTGTCAGCGTTGGCAATGTTGTTGGCCAGCACTTCGGCGCGCTGAGCGCGAAAGCCGAGCGCCTTCTCGTGGATGCCAAGTGCCTTTTCGAAACTGATGCTCATGATCTGGCCCTCTGCCGGATACAAGTCTGCTTAGCAAACCACCAGCAAAGCCCATGCCATTTATGCAACAAGCTGATCTATAAGGATTTTTTCTAGAAAGGCTTGGGTTGCGCGTCAAAAGCGGCAAAGCGTGACCATGCTTTTGCCGCTTAGTCAGCCCGAAGCGACAGATTCCTGCCGCCTGTCCGGCAAAGATTAAGGCTACTTGGCCTTATAGATGATGCCTGGGCTGCACTGGACCATTTGATACAGCTCGGGAAGGCCGTTCAGCGCTTCGGATGCTCCCAGAAACAGGTATCCGCCTGGCTTCAGCGTTGCGTGAATCCGCTTGAGGATGTCTTTCTTAACATCGGCGGAGAAATAGATAAGGACGTTGCGGCAGAACACCACGTCGAACTTGCCGAGCACCGCATAGCTGTCGAGCAGGTTTTGCACACGAAATTCGACGCGACTGCGGACTGCCGGCTTGACTACCCAGCGGCCCGGGCTTTTCACATCGAAATAACGCTGCAGACGCTCGCTGGACAACCCGCGAGCAATGGCGAGACTGTCGTATTCGGCCGCTTTGGATGCCGCAAGCATGGCCCCGGACAATTCAGTGGCCACTATCTGTATGGCCGTTTTCGGCTGGCTAGGGCTGCTGCGTTCGTACTCATCGATGGTCATCGAAAGCGAGTAAGGCTCCTGCCCCGACGAACAAGCGGCAGACCAGATACGCAAGCGCTGACCTGGGGAGCCTTTCAAAAGCTCAGGCAGAACCCGGCTCCGCAGCACCTCGAACGGATAGGTATCCCGAAACCAGAGTGTTTCGTTGGTCGTCATCGCATCCACGACCTGCTCGCGCAGGCCGCTGCGCGGCTGAGCCTGGATCTTCCTGACCAAGTCACCGAGGCTCTTGAGGCCCTGCTGCTCCATCAGCTTGTTTAACCGGCTCGACACCAGGTACTGCTTGTTGCTACCCAGTAGGATGCCGCAGGTCTTCTCGAGAAAGACGCGAAACTGATCGAAATCGGGATCAACAGACACTAATACTGCCCACCAGTCGAATTGAGAGGACGAGGCCTCATTTCTTATCCGTTGTCCGGATCCGCTCTATGACCCGATTGGCCAGATCATCCGCCTGAAACTTGGCAAGGAAATCGTCCGCACCGACCCGCTTGACCATGCTCTGATTGAACACCCCGGAAAGCGAAGTATGCAGGAGAATGTGCATGTCGCGCATCGCGGGATCCTGACGCACTTCGGTCGTCAGTGTATAGCCATCCATTTCTGGCATTTCGATATCGGAAATCATCATCACGAACTCGTCAGACGGCTTCTTGCCTTCCGCCACCAGCTTTCGCAAATAGGTCAGCGCCTGCCTTCCGTCGTTGTGCGCAACGACTTCGATCCCCAGATTCTGTAGACAACGCATGATCTGCTTTCTCGCGACAGACGAGTCGTCGACAATCAACACTCGACTGGTGGACGCCTTATTACTGGTCGCCTCATCTGCAATGCTGACCGAGAGCACCTCAGACACTGGCGCCACTTCGGCTAGCACTTTTTCAACGTCGATAATCTCGACCATCTGCTGATCCACATGGGTCACTGCAGTCAAATAATGGTCGTGCCCCACGCCTTTAGGCGGGGGAAGGATATCTTCCCAATTCATGTTGACTATCCGCTCCACCGAGCGGACAAGGAAACCGAGCACCTTCGTGTTGTACTCAACGATGATGGCAAAGCTGTTTGGCAAGTCCTGTAATACGGGTTTGCCAGTGGCAGCGGATAGATCAAGGATGGAAAGCGTACTTCCCCGAATGTTCGCTACCCCTCTTACAACAGGGCTCGACCGAGGCATGACCGTAAGCCGCGGGCACTGCAGCACCTCTTTGACCTTGAATACGTTGATGCCATAGAGCTGCTTGTCGTCCAGTCTGAACAACAACAGCTCCAAACGGTTCTGCCCCACTAGCTGGGTACGCTGGTTAACCGAATCCAATACACCGGCCATGCCAGTTTCCTCTTGTGTGTGAGATGGGTAGGCAGACATCTGTAGCTCAGACAATCTGGCGCGCAGTGCACTGCTTTGACAACGGAGTTGCTGACCCGCCTTGCCTGCCTCGGCCATTCCCAAATTACCGGCAAACGGCACGCCCCTTGCTTCGAGCAAGCCATGAACAGACAGACGACTTTTTTCCGGCATCCATGCAAGGCGCTTTGCCAACTGGGCCTGTTGGCAACTCTATGCCTGCTGAACCAGCTGGCTGTTTCAGCGAGCTTCACGCGCCCTGAACAGCTTATCGACGCGACCCGCGCTTTTCTTGAGCGTGAAGTCACTGACTATTTACAGAGTAGCCAAATCAAGGCGCGCCATGAGATTGAACTGAACAGGCTCGACCCGCGCCTGCGCCTGGCGGCTTGCGATCAAGCATTGACGACCAGACTCGAAAGCCCGGCACAACCCGTTGGTCGCACTACCGTGCGGGTTAGCTGCGAAGGCACATCACCCTGGTCCGTTTTCGTCCCCGCTCAGGTACATTTGTTCCGCGAAGTGATCGTAGCCAGACGGCCCTTGGCCCGTGAAAGCGTCGTCGAGCTCGCTGACGTCTCCCTTGCCGAGCGCGACGTCGGCTTGTTGACCCAGGGCTACCTGACATCGTTCGATCAAGTGCTGGGCAATAAAATCACCCGCAGCGCCCTACCCGATCAGGTATTACCACCAACTTACTTATCCGCGGCTGAAATAGTCCGAAAGGGTGATCAGGTGGTAATCAGCGCGAAAAACTCTACGATAAATGTAAGAATGCCAGGTGAGGCCCTTACCAACGGCGCACTTGGCAGTCAGATCCGAGTCAAAAACCAACGATCCGGACGAACTATCAAAGCTCGCGTCACTGGCCCCGGGCAGGTTGAAGTGGCGATGTGAGGACGAGGCGCTGCGGCGTCAGGTCTTAGCATGAAAAAAGACTAAAGTTTCATGAGGATTTGCCGAAAAGCAGGCAAGCGTCCTGACTTATTCGAGGTTTCGATCATGGTTATCGATTTCAACCGGCCTAACAGCGCCGTCAATTCTTCAAGCAATACGCGGAGCAATAGCGTCCAAAACACAGAGCGACCAACCGCGCAGCAGGCTCCTGCTGAAGAAGTGAAGACCACCGGTAACAGCTCCGTATCGGGAGAAAGCGTTCAGCTGAGCCCCGAAGCCCAGCGTCTTCAGCAGACAACCGAAAAGCTGAGTCAGCAGCCCGCTGTTGATCAGGAGCGTGTCGCCCAGATCAAACAAGCAATCGCCGATGGCAGCTATCAAGTCGACAGCCAGCGAGTAGCTTCGAAGCTGCTGTCATTCGAAAGCCAGCGCTGAGCTGGGCATCAATGCGAGCAGGCGTGAGTGCAACAGAGGCCACTATGCTAGATTCCGAATTGCTCCAGCAGCTGACTGACGATATCGGCACCGCCCGAACACTACTCGAGCTCACCGATGCAGAATACCTGGCACTCGCTGAGCGAAATCTCGCGGGATTGGAGCAGCTGCTCACGCAAAAGCAAGCACTGTTAGCACTTCTGGGCCAACACGGCACGCTACGCAGCCAGGCATTGGCTAAGGCGCAGCTAAGCGCCGACCGGAATGGCCTAGCGAAGGTTGCCGCAGGCTCGGCTATAGGCAATGAGATCCTTATCCAGGCGGAACAGCTGGAGGGCATTCTCGAAGACTGCCGCAAAGCCAATGAACGCAACGGCAAACTTATCCGCGCCAACCAGAGCGCCGTTGGCACAATGTTGCAGGTATTGCAGGGCACCACCACGACCCCGGATCTATACGATCGGCGCGGAAGCGCCGCTAAAAGCACTCATCATCGCCCGCTCAGCCAGGCCTGAACCATCCGCAGCACAATGACATCATAGTGCTATCATGCGGCTGACGTCGTTACATGCCGGAGAGCAATGCCAAGTGTCTAGTCCTTTCGCTGAGGGTGAAGGCCCTCAGCCTCCTCAGATACTCAAGACTCCAGTCGAAGTCCAGGCGAATCTACGCCCCCTGCTGGACAACCATATCCCTCTGCAGCTTCGCTTTGCCGAGCGCACGCTGCGGTATCAAACCTACCTGGTTGAGATAAATCGTGAAAAGGGCTGGCTAGCATTAGACGAGCTGATACCTAGTGATGGCGAGCGGCTGATGGCATCAGGAGAAGCTTTCCAAATCGAAGGCTTTTATGAAGGCGTGCGGATTGCCTGGAACAATCCACACCCAGCACATATCGGCGAACTGGACGATGCGCGCTGCTATTGGGTCCCTCTGCCCGACGAGATTCTCTACCACCAGCGGCGGAACGCCTATCGCGCCACATTGAGCGGGCAGACCATCGCTGCCGAACTGAGCGGCAAGATGGTCAAGAAGCATCTCGCCGGCAAGGTGCTGGACATGTCAGCTACGGGTTGCAAGTTGAGCTTTCCAGGTAACCTGCAAACAAACCTCCAGTCAGGGCAGGTGTATGATCAGCTCCGTTTGGAGTTGCCGTTTGGCGTTGTGACAACTGCAGCCGAGCTAAGGCACGTGGTGTTCGACGAGAAACTTGATCTGACATTCTGCGGAATGCGCTTTTACCGCATCAGTGGCCTGACGCAACGGCAGGTCGAACGATTCGTCTATCAACTACAGCGCGAAGCCCGACGCGACCAGGTCACCGACCGATTTAGCTGATACTGCCGAGCCCACAGGCTATAGTTCTTATCGAAGCTGCAGCCGGCCTTCGTTACCGGATCCAGCACAGCCAGATCCCCAGCCAGTGGGCCGACTCGTCAGCTCGCGGTTAACTATGACGGTTAGCCACTTCGAGCACACAATAAGTCGACGCTTTCCAAGCAAGCGACCCCTCCCACGGCGACAACCCCATAGCGCTTGAGATCCGCTCAGCAGACCTCGGGCGCAGACTTCTCTGCTAGATCACACCGCGACCGCAAAGGCAGGCGTCACAGTTGCACTGCTGGCTGGACGTGATCGCTGAATATCCACGCTGCGCAACAACGGCTGAGCTGTCCGCTACGGACTGCATCATCGCCACCAGACCAGCCGCTGAAACAGCGTACGAAGCTATCGGCAGAACCTGTGATGGGGGCTATCCCTTGCAGCTCCTGCTACTTGTCAGCAACGTATTAATTCGCCGCTGCGACGAACCCCTAGGGCCGCGCAGTTTCCTTTCGAGCAGCCTGCGGATTGGCGTTCAGCGCCAGCCAGACGCATCTGGGCATAGTTTGGAATGAGGAAGGCGGGAATAGTGTCATTCAAGACAGCGACAAGCAGCGAGACAGACAAAGCAAAGGCTGCAGAAATTGCCAGAAGCTTCGACGGACAAAACGCTCTGATATGTGGCGTCCCAGGCGAGGTTCGAACTCACAACCTTCCCCTTAGGAGGGCCAACAGAGCCCTATCCAAATCAGTCACTTACCTTACACATCAAACACTTATCGTCCCGTTGCATCCGGTAAATCAGCCCCGTATAGTCACTTTTGCACCCACACTGCACCCATGGGGACACCGTGCGAGAGAAGCTGACGGCGCGCCGACTGAATAGCCTGGAAGTCACTGGCAAGGAATACGAAGTTCACGATACCACCGTGCCCGGCTTGTTCGTGCGCGTGACGGCGGCCGGTGCAAAGTCCTATGTCGTGACCTGGGCACGCGGTCGCAAGAAGACGCTAGGGCGTGTCGGCATCCTGACGCTTGAGCAGGCCCGCGAAGAGGCGCTGCAGTACCTCAACGAAGCGCGCAGGCACGGCGAACCGCTAGCCGTCACACAAGGCCGGCGAGGTGCTGGCACCCCTACCCTGCGCCAGTTCATCGATGACCACTATATGACGTGGTTCAAGGCCCACCACAAAGGCCACGAGAAGACGTTGCACACGCTCGACACCAGTTTCGAGCCGATCATGCACCGCCGCCTCGATGAGATAACCGGCCGCGATCTGGAGCAGATCCGTACCGCTTGGCTCAACGGCGGCAACAAGCCCGCCACCGCGAACCGCAAGATGGGCAGCATCAGCGGAGTATTCAGCCGCGCTGTGGAATGGGCCTACCTGCCCGGCTCGCCTCTGGAAAAGGTCAAGCAACTCAAGGTGGATTCGATCGGCCGCATACGCTACCTGTCGAAAGAAGAAAGTATGGCCCTCAGGGGCGCGCTAGACGCACGCGAGCGGATTGCCCGAGCGGAGCGTAACAGCGCGAACGAATGGCGTTTAAAACGCCGTAGAAAGCCACTGCCGAGCCTGCAAGAGGTTGCATTTACCGACCATCTCAAGCCGATGGTTCTGCTCTCGCTCAATACTGGAATGCGCCGCGGCGAAGTCTTCAGCCTTCGATGGCAAGACGTGAACCTACAAGCCAAAACCCTAACGGTAGCCGGTGAAGGCGCAAAAACCAGCGAGACGCGGCATATCCCGCTTAACTCCGAGGCGTTGGCCACCCTCAAGGCGTGGAAGGAACAAACAATCGGAACGGGCTACGTCTTCCCAGGCGAGAACGAAAAGCCCATGACTGACGTTAAAACCGCCTGGCTTGAACTGCTGAAGAACGCCGGCATCATCGGCTTCCGCTGGCACGATATGCGCCACGACTTCGCATCGCGGCTGGTGATGGCTGGCGTCCCGCTGAACACGGTGCGGGATCTGCTGGGGCACGCGGATATCAAGATGACGCTCCGCTACGCCCACCTTGCTCCGGACAGCAAGGCAGCGGCAGTTGAGCAACTTACTTGATTGACTTCGCCATGATTGATTTGTACTCCTCATACGACGGCTGGAATGGCTTATTTTGAGCTAAGAATTGCACGTAGGACAGAATGGTTCCCCACTCTTGTTTTACTAGCTCCAAGTTCACCATGAACGGTACCGGCGGCTGCAGTTCCATTCTTGCACTTAGGCCGTTCAGGTCGCCGAAAACGTCGAAGTCCCCCTCGAAGTAATCCGTCTCGCAGCTCAACACAACAAACGCAGCGTTGAAAATCTCATCACCGGAAATCCTGCCGCCTAAAGCTCCCGCTCTAAGCTGAAACAATATTTCATCGTCAGTCCATATCGCCTCCAGTACGGCAAGGAAGCTGATCCTCGGCATCTTTTTACTGCTATGGAACGGATTATCTACTTGCGTTGTTTCCAGCCCCCATTCCAAAAAATCTTCCATCAATTTCACGATCTTGACCCGTTGCGAAGCGGCGAGCAATTCAATTCCAGCCTTGAGGTAGGGATCAACCCTCGCCGACAGCACCACTTTTTTTGACCTATTCGCCATCTTCCCCTCCGACGTATACACAACATCGCGCTTGCATTTCATGTTACTTACACTTAGATTGTCTACGTGCCGTCCAGTATCGTACGGATGGAGCTACAACGCAACGGAGAAACATATGAATCAAGCCGCAACGCTGCAACCACTCGCCGTCGGCCCGGAAGAGGCCGCCAGCGCGTCCGGAACCACCCGCTCCGCCGTCTATGAAGCTATTGCCCGAGGCGACCTAGTGTCGTTTAAGGCAGGGAGGCGCCGCCTGATCCTCGTCGAGGAATTGCGCGCCTGGCTGAATCGTATGGCAAAGGAGAACGCTCGATGAGCAAGTTTTCCCATCTGCTACGCCCGTACGAATTGCGTCGGCTAGTTGTCGACCTGCGTGACGGGACCGCGCTAGTGCTAGCGCAAACCTCGGTAGGAACGATAGAGATCGATCTCAGCGACCTACACGCGAATGGCGGAAACGATCTGCTAGGCGAATGCTTCGAAGCGGGCTCAAGAAGCCTGATCGAACGGTTCAGCGCCGCGGCACAGAGGGATTTCACATGACTGTCAGAGTGCTTGATCGAACCGGCGCCATCCTAGGCTGGCTGACTCTGCCACGCACCGCGCTCCTAGCTGACCTGGAACAGCTCCGTAACTTCGGGGCGTGCCGCTTGGAGGTTGTATGAGAGAGAAACTAGACGGTAAACCCGAAGCGGAGCTGCAACTCCGCCAGGGCAATTACCAAAACGTCATGAGCATGACAGCACGGATTGTGGCATCCGCTCCCGATCTTGTCGACCACTCCGCCGACGCCCAAGCCGCCAGGCTCGTCGCCGCCTTGCGGGCGGGCCCCGTATCGACCATCACCGCCGCTAAGGATCTGGACATAGTCCATCCGCCATCGACAGTGCGCCGCTTGCGCCGCGACGGGTGGGGAATAGTCACCGAATGGACCTATATCCCCACCGAAGCGGGCCGGAAACCGCATAGGGTCGGACTGTACGTCCTGATTGCAGAAGCTGCCTAACGGCCTAGTTGCCGGCAGAGCAGCCCTCTGCCGGCCTTCTGATGGATGACAGGAATGGCTATTCGCAAAGGCAAAGGCAACACCAAAACGAAGGCGCCGCCGTTCGCGATGCTGCAGAAGGCCATGATCCAGTCGGCCGGCTACAGATCGCTCAGCTTTGTAGCGCGTGGCGTTCTGGTGGAGCTGCTAGCGCAGTACAACGGCGAGAACAACGGCGACCTGTCCGCCACTCGAACCATGGCGAGAGATTGGGGCATCGGCTCAGCGCACACGCTACAGAAAGCGCTGGCCGACCTGGAGGAAGGCGGATGGATCATCCAGACCAGAAGCAGCCTGTTCAACCGGCACGGCGCCAGGTGCGCCCTGTATGCAGTTGCCTGGCTTCCGATCGACGAATGTCCCGGCAAGGATCTGGAAGTAGCGCCGCGCCGCGCTCCGTTGCGCCCACTGCCAACCCTGTTCGGTTCGATTTCTTCCAGTGCAGAAAATGCACACGTACCGGTGCAGAAACTGCACAAGTAGAAAAGCGCGTCCGTACGGTTTCGTATGGCTCTGTTTCGGGCGCCCTTCTATATGTGCAGAAAGTGCACCGTAATCGCCGTTCTACGTGTGCAGAAAGTGCACACCCTTTTAGATATATACCACCCAGTAAGGCGTAGCTCACCGACGAGCTGCATCAAGTAAGACCGCCACAGACAGATAACCAACACACATTCACGCGGCACCGTGAACCTAGGGAGGGGGACCGGCGCCACGACAGGAGTAACAACCATGAACGCACCGATCGAAAACAACGTTTGCCCCATCGACGCCATCGACAACGTCACTCAAGCGCGCGAGATTCTGCAATGGCTCGAAGCGATTGGATGGGCAACTAGCGAGGCCCTGAAAAAAGAAATGCCAACTCATGCCAGGCACTTGGCCGCGTTGAGCCAGTATCTCGCCTGCGACTGGGCGAACCACTTCGATGTGGAGGCCGAGAAGCTGGCCATCGCACATGGGATGAACAAGCAATGAAGCCGATGACGCTAGACGAAATCTGCCAGCGCGATTTGAATCGCGTCTGTCATCACGAGGCCGGCCATCTTGTAGCCCTGACCAGACTTGGAGGACTGGGGAGCATAACAATCAGCGAGGCGGAAAATTGCGACGACCTAATGCTGTACGGCGGCAGGTGCCAGATTCTCATACCCCCGGCTGCCGAGCGCGGGGAGGTTCTGGTGGGGCTGGCCGGTGTGATCGCTGAGGATCTGATGTATGACATCGGCGTAGAAGCTCAAGAAATCTTGGAGCATATCGAGGAATCCATGTCAGACAGTGACGCCAATATCGCCAGCGGCTACACGCCAGAGGATGTAGAGCGAGTGCTAGAGCTGCTTCGCGAAAACTGGGCAGATGTTCAGCTTCATGCAGATAACCAAGTATCCAAGTGGGAGGTGCTGCGGTGAAGCCGGGAGAACGTGCACTGTTCGCTAAGATCGCACCCATGGTCGCCCACTGTGACGGAGCGGTGGACGCGCTGGAGATGTACCAGGCCGACGCAGACCGGGGCGCGTTGGACACGAAGATGCTGTCCGGCTTCCTGCAAGGATTGTTCGCGGCTGGCGTAGTGACAGAAGCGGATCTAGCCTCGCTCGACATACGGCGCATTCACTGACCAACCCACGCGACACCAGACCCCGCCACTGTGCGGGGTTTTTTAATGCGCTCAGAACTGAGCAGATCACCCATTCCGAGCGCGTTGCGATTGGCGAGGCTATCGAGCAGGAGCTGCAAGGCCGCGTCGGGCGTCCTGCTGCTGAAATGGTGGAAAATTTTCCACCTTTAGCAGAAGGCAAAACCCGCGACCTAGCCGCAAAAGCAGCCGGCTTCGGCAATGGCTTAACGTCCGTTCAACACCTGTTCAACGACCGTTCAACATTCGTTGAAACCCTACTCTAACCGGCTGGGTTTCGGACTTACTCCCTCTGCCACCGTGTCGAATTCAACACACTGTGTCGTTTTCAACACGCGAGACAGACCAACCTGTCCGACTCGGACCAGATCGGCGGTCACCCGATCAAGGTCGAGGGTTTCCCCATATCAAGGCAGAGTATTTTTCCCCAGAACTCACCGAGACCAAAACGGCTCACTCGACCTGGCAGCAGGCCGGAGCAGGTACGCAAGCCGGTACGCACGGAATCAGTACTTTTCCGGTGCGTACCTCGGCTAGTCGAAAACACCGAAATTCCGGTAGTTCCGATAAGCGCTCGCCTGCCCGACACCCCGCGCCATTGGTGTAATGGTGTCGGGCGTATCACTTTGGATCACCCAGAATTGCTGGCACGTTTCCAGTCTTTCGCCCCTTCGCCAACCCCCGCCGACTCGCCTTCCCTTCTGTATCAGCTCAAGCACACCTAAAAACTACTGGATGAATACACACTAAAAGCTTGTCTTCTGCTCGAATCGGCATATCATGTCAACTATGACGACATGTCGTCTTTGATTACATAGCAGGGGCAGAAAATGGCATTTACAGAATCTCAGCAGCCGACCAAGCGCCGCGGACGTGCCAAGGACGTGACCAAGCGAGAGGTAGAGGCCGCCCGTAATCGCCTGCGCGATGCCGCCGCGGCTGGTGATGTTCAAGCCTGCGCCGCCCTGATTGCCCTAGCTGAGAACAAGCCACCACACCAGGACGCCGCCGCATGACTGCCAGCCGCTCTAGAAACCGCCTCACTGACGTAAGCGCTACAGCTCAGTGTGCGCGCCTCCTGGAGCGGCTACAGACCGGCTCCATCAATAGTTTCGAGATCGTTTCGGAACTGAATATTTGCCGACCAGGCGCCCGCATTGCTGACCTTCGGGCCGGCGGTCACCCGATCAAGACCCACCTCTCCGACCTGATCGACGAGCACGGCTTCAAGCATCCCCGCGTGGCGACGTACTACCTCACGGCTGCTGAGGAGGCCGCAGCATGACCCCTCAAGAGTTCAAGGAGCTGCGCCGCCAAGAAGCGCGCCAGACCATCCAGGCGATGGGCCTGAAGATGACGGCCAAGCCGAACGGGCTGATCCACATTCACGGCCGCGGCCTGGACGTAACCGTGCGGGATCTGGCCTCGCTGCAGGAATCCGATTTCAGAGGGGCGTGGTGATGCATCCCGTCCAACTGGAAACCGGCCCCCGCTTGCACCGCGCCGCCCAAGGCCTCCCTGAGAAATTCCATGTCCGTCTGAAACAGCAGGGCCGCACGTTGGTGGTTCTGCAGGGCGACACCGAGCAAGAAGCACACGAACGCGCTCAGCGGCTCGCTGACGCCCTTTTCAGCAATCAAGGAGGGTGGTCCATTGAGCCAGCCTGACCTGCGCGTGGTGCAAAGCACTGCCGATTATGCGAACGGACCAGACGGCACCGATCTGGAGACAGCCCTGGAGCTGATGGCAGAGGAATACGCCCTGCTCGAGCGTGACGCCGAAAGCCTCGGCATCGATATGGACGAGATCGATCAGGACCTGGCCGAAATCACCGCGAACGCCGATGCCTTGTTGGGCGGGATCGCTGGGCTGGTGACCGAATGACCGCCCTAGCCTGCATCGACACTATCCAGGCTGCTGCCAAGGCTGCTGGGCGTGAGCTGAACGAAGAAGAGATGGTCGAGCTAGTTGGCGATCTCCAGGCTCGCATCAAGCAGTTGCAGGCCACTGATGGAATGCTCGGTCTCGAAGACGCCGCAATGCGTGCCGCCGACGAGATGGGCAACGAGGTCAAGCTGGCTGCCGTGATTGAGAGGCGTAATGCCCTGCTGAACGCCCGGAGGCGGCTGGAGGCAGCCGGCTACATTCGCAGCACCTGGTCAGACCGTCCTGACCTCGGCCTCGAGTCTTTCCTTGTCGGCACCAACGTCGCGCGCCCCGGTGCTCGCCGGTCGGTTGCCGCCGAACAGAAACAGCTTTCGAACGCCTATATCGCCGGCTTCTTGAACGACATGGAAAAGGCCGAACTGCTGCCGTTCCTGACCCGCGGCGACAACGACGCCGACATCGCCGACGCACTCTGGCGTTTGGGCACTGGCCGCTCGGTCGATGGTTTGAGCAAGCCCGCTGTCGATATCGCCACGATCATGCAGAAGTACCAGACCGCCACCAGGACTGATGCAAACCGGGCCGGCGCCTTCATTCGCGATCTGCCCGGCTACATCGTCCGCCAGTCCCACGACCCGTACAAACTGGAGCGGGCCGGGTTCGCACAATGGCGCGACGAGATCAGCGGCTTTCTCGATGAGCGCACATTCGAGGGAGTGACCGACCGCAACGAGTTCCTGCTGGCCGCTTACAACGGCCTTGTCTCTGGCGTTCACCTGAAGGCATCCACGCCCGAAGCCTCTGGCTTCAAAGGGCCGCGCAACCTGGCTAAGAAAGTCAGCGCAGAGCGTGTGCTGCACTTCAAGGACGGTCTGTCCTGGCACCAATACAACAATGCCTACGGCACCGGTTCGCTGCGTGAGGCGTTCCTGGGCGGGTTGGACCAGGCCGGCCAGAACACCGGACTGATGCGCCGCCTGGGCACCAATCCCGAAAGCAACTGGGAAGCGATCCTCGACGATCTCCAGCGCGATTGGATGGACAAGCCGGTTGAGCTGCGCCGCTTCCAGACCGATCGCCGCGGCTGGCTGAAGACCCGTTTCGCGGAAGTGGACGGAACCGCCCGCTTGGCAGTGAACCAGCAGGCCGCGCGAGTCGCCTCAAACATCCGTGCCGTGCAGTCGATGGCCAAGCTGGGCGGCGCGGTTATCTCTGCCGTGACGGATCTTCCGGTCGCCGCCAGCGAAATGCGTTACCAGGGCAAGGGGATGCTGTCCTCGATGGGCACCCTGATCGGCGGAATGGTGAAGGGGCGCAAGCCAGCGGAGCAGCGCGAGATCCTGTCCAGCTTGGGCGTGTTCTTCGATAACGTCCGGGGCGATGTGGTTTCCAAGTTCAGCGCCGACGATTCCCTGGGCGGGAAGATGAGCGGGCTGCAACAGAAGTTCTTCAAGCTCAACGGCTTGACCTGGTGGACCGACACCATGCGCAGCACCGCGGCGCTGATGATGAGCCATCATCTGGCCTACAACCGCGCGATGAACTGGGATCAGATGAACCCGGATCTTCGCCGAACCCTTGAGCTGTTCGACTTCGACGCGGGGCGCTGGGATCTGGTGCGCGGCACCGGTGCCAAGCTGGCCGACGGCCGTGAGTACATGACCACTCAGGGGCTCGACGATATCCCTGAGGCCGACCTGTCCGCGTACCTCACCAGCAAGGGCCGCACAGCGAACGACACAGCGATAGCAGAGCTTCGAGAAGAGCTTGGCGCCCAGCTGCGCAGCTACATCACCGACCGCGCCAGTTATGCGGTCATCGAGCCGGACGCCCGGACGCGCGCCATCATGCGCCGCGGCACCCAGCCAGGCACTGTCGCCGGCGAGCTGCTGCGGTTCGTGGGCCAGTTCAAGGCATTCCCCGTCGCCGTCCTGCAGAAGGCAGCCGGCCGCGAACTGTACGGCCGCGGATATGCCCCGGGCGCGTATGGGCAAGGCGCGGGGCGCGAGATCTACCAAGCGTTGCGCAGCGGCAACGGGGAGAAATTGGGCATTGCTCAACTCCTGGTCTGGACCACCCTGTTCGGGTACGGCGCCATGACCGCGAAAGACCTCCTGAAAGGCCGCGAGCCCCGCCCCGCTGATGACGCCAAGACATGGACCGCTGCGATGCTCCAAGGCGGCGCCCTGGGCATCTATGGCGACTTCTTGTTCGGCGAGGCCAACCGCTTTGGTGGTGGGCTGATCGGCTCGCTGGCAGGCCCGACAGCGGGCGCAATTGAAGGCCTGGCCGACGTGCTCTACCGCGTCCGCGATGGAGACGATGCCGCAGCTGCCGCCGTCCGGTTCGGCATCCAGCAAACGCCCTTTGCCAACCTGTTCTACACCCGTGCCGCGCTGGACTACCTCGTCCTGTACAGCGTGCAGGAATCGCTCAACCCCGGATCGCTACGCCGTATGGAGCGCCGGATCGAGAAAGAGAACGCCCAGCGCTACCTGCTGGCCCCATCAAAAACACACCTCGACCCATTCGGGTTAGAGCGTTGATCCCTTCGGAGAAAACACCATGTGCGGAAAAGTCCTGCAGAAAGTCCACAGCCTCCACAAGAAACTAGACCCTATCGGCGGCAAGTATCTCGACGCGATCCCGCAATCACTTGGATTGCCGACCGTTGACGAGCTCGGTGCTGGAATGGGCGGCAACCCGACCATCGACGGCAAAGCCGTATCACAGTCGGAATACAACGCCAGCATCACCGGCTCTGTCGTGGCACCCACTGAAGCCCCGACAGAAGTAGATGCCGGCGTACTGGCTGCCCGCGATGATGAACGCCGCCGTCGTGCGTCCGCTGCAGGTCAGAGCAGCACAATTCTGAGCAGCAACCTGGGCTCTGCCCCCACAGGCCGCAAAACGCTGCTAGGGGCCTGACCATGGACTACGAAAGCATAGCCAACGCCTTCTACGGCACCCCTGTTACGCCACCAGAAGCGCCCGACTCTATGCTGGGTAGCGGCAAAGCCCCCGAGCCAGTCAGCCAGGCGCCAGAGGCCCACATCGAGGAAATGTCCTGGACTGAGAGTGCCGCTGAAGCCTTCTACGGTATGAGCGAGAACCAGGTTCCGGCTGATCAGCACTATCCCGAGCTGTCCGACTTCTACGAAAACATGGAGCGGGAAGACCGGATCAACGGTGAGGAAGTGGACGGCGAAGCATTCCACGCCAGCAGCACCGCCCTGCAGCAGTTCGCAGCCGAGGCAGGCTTCGGACGTGACCACATGCGAGCACTGATGACGACAGTGAACGACACCGTCACCGCCCCGATTACCTCCCTTGAGCAGCTAGAGGCCCGAAACGAGCGCTGCCTGTCTTCTCTGAGGACGTCCTGGGGGAGCGAGTTCGACCAAAACATGGCGTACGCCAAAGCCGAGGCAGCGCGCTTGATCAACACCGTCCCCAATGCCGGCAAGGTGCTGGACATGGGCGCCGGATCTGACCCCGCCCTAGTGAAGCTGCTGGCCGACGCTGGCCGCACCCGAGCACGCCGCAAATAATCCAAACCCGACGAGGAACAAACCATGACCGCCACCGCCCGCAACATCGATGAAGTAGAAGTCAGCCTCGACGCACGCCGCCAGGCTCTGGAGCTGCGGCAGGAACAGCTCGAAGGCGAACACGAAGCCGCAGCACTGGCCGCAGCAGAGGGAGACGATAATGCGACCAAGCGCGTACCGGCCATTAAGCAGGAGCTGCGCGAGCTGCAGGACGAGCTGACCGCGCTTGATGCCGCCTGCCGCGCCCTGGATCGCCGCAAGCACGACCAGCGTATCAATGAGCGCGTTGCCGACGTGAAGGCTGCAGAGCAGGCAATCCCGGGTTCATGCCGATCGCTGCAGGCCGCATGGGCCAAGCTGGAGTCGGCTTTTGCCGAGGTGGGTGCCGCCTGGGCTGACGTGAAGGAAGTAGCACAAACCACGAATGCCCACGCCAGAGCGTGCCAGCAGCCAGGCGTCATGCGGAACCGTGTCGAGATGCGCAACGATATTGCGCTTGATGCTCTCAGCAACCTTGCAGGGAAACTGCTCTTCATCGCCACCCAGGACGAGATCGAGCCGAACGGCGTGCGCTATGGGAACAGCCCTGTCGTCCCGGAAGAGGTACGCGAGCGTATCAACACCATCCTGGAAGCCATCCAGCGTAATGCCGTCATGCATTCGGCGCGGTCAGTGAAGGCGATCCGAGAATGACACCCAAGCGAGAGGCTTTCTGTCTGGCCTACATCGAGACAGGCAACGGCAGCGAGGCCTATCGTCGGGCCTACAACGCTGAAAACATGAAACCGGAAACAGTGACAAACAAGGCTTATGCGCTACTGCAGAGGGGCGACATTAGGGCGAGGCTTGCCGAGTTGCGCGAGCCCATCCTAGAACGTCACGGCGACACCGTAGACAGCCTGCTAGTCGAGCTGGAGGCAGCCAGGGCGCGTGCGCTAGCGGTTGATCGACCATCTGCCGCGGTATCGGCCACGATGGGCAAGGCGCGCCTCCTGGGGCTCGACCGGCAGCAGTTGGACGTGACCGTAGATTTCAAGATGGGCTTGGCTGACAAGCTGAAGGCCGCACGGGAACGAGCCGGCAGGGTTTAGGTGGGGCAAAACTGGATCAGTCGGCTAGTGCCAGGGCCAAAACCCCGACAGCCTGCGCGCCTTTCATTGGTTGGGCGGTGGCAGGCATACCCAACACCAGCGGAGAGAATCAGTGTCGATTGCTTACGGACGCCCATCGCAAGAATCTGTCCCGTTTCCTAGAGAACTCGCTGTCTTGATCGTGAAGAAGGCGTGCCGAATGGCAGAGAAGTTCGAGAACGAATGCATCGACACAATGCAGCGTGACGCCCGGCGCGCCCTGCAGCGTGGCACAGACCCTGCCGCTATCGTTCAGCAGCTCGGCCTCTGAAAAACAATCACCGGAAATCATACCCATGTCGACAATGGCGCCCGCAGAGGGGGGCATATCGTCATTAACTAACTAATTGCCGACATGACCCATCCCGGCAATTGCGGACGTCATGCCCCTCATCCCGGCAATTACTGACGACTAGCCCACCGTTCACAAAGGTATAGCTGAGCTAATACGGGCAAATACGAGCAAAAAGGGCTTTATTTCCTTTTGTGATACGCATAAAGTGCAACGCCATTAAGTGAGCACCTTAAATGCAACACAAGGAGATCAGCCATGTTCGTTCGCGCCTACCTTCGCGCCTCAACCAGTGAGCAGGACGCCAGCCGTGCCCGTGACGCGCTGGAGCAATTCGCCGCCAACCACGGGCAGCGTATCGCTTGCGAGTACCTGGAGAACGAGAGCGGTGCTAAGGCCGACCGCCCCGAACTGCTGCGTCTGCTGAAGGATGCCAAGAAGGGCGACGTGCTCCTAGTTGAATCGATCGATCGCCTTTCCCGCCTGCCGGCCGAGGATTGGCAGAAGTTGAAGACTGCTATCGACTCCAAGGGGCTGCGCATCGTCGCGCTCGATCTGCCGACCAGCCACCAGGGCATTGCCGACACGAAGGGCGACGAGTTCACCAATCGGATGCTGGCCGCTATCAATTCGATGCTGGTGGACATGATGGCCGCCATCGCCCGCAAGGACTACGAACAGCGCCGTGAACGCCAGGCCCAAGGCATCAAGAAGGCGAAGGAGGAAGGCCGCTACAAGGGGCGCCCGGTTGACGCTGATCTACACAAGCGCGTCCAGGAGCTGTTGGCCGCCAACCTTGGGGTTCGAGCAACAGCACGGCACGCCGGGTGCTCGACCACGACCGTTCTGAAGATCCGCGACCAAAACCACCTGAAATCTAACTAGAAGACTCACCAAACAGCTCAAGAAGGCGCTCTTTGGCAGTTGCAGAACGCCAACGCTGCTCAGCTTGCTCGAGGTCAGCAGTGATTTGATCAAGCCTCTCTCGACGGGCGGCAACGCCCTTCTCGCTCTGCCGAGCTAGGTGGTATGCAGTTGCCCCAATGGCAATGGCAATAGCCCATTCCCAGCGCAACCCCTCGTGCAGCGTAGCGACAACGCCGAATAACCCCGCGCCGCAGCCAATCATCGTCGCAGTGACTTTGACGAAACTACCTCTCGGCTGTGCGATCTCAGTCATCATTGCAATTTGCAACGCCTTGAGTCGCGCGACCTCGCGCACTAGTGGTTCGGTATCGATATCGTCCATGACCCATCTCCAAGGAGGAGCGCCTATTCAGCGCGACTCAAGCTCGGAGCGCAAGATCTGCAAGTCTGAAGGGGCCTCGATTCCGATCTTCGCCCGCCCTTTCTCAATAGCCGAGACGGTTACAGTGATGCCGTCAAGCAACAACTGGGCTAGAAGATCGTCTGCGTCGGTTCCTGGCTGAACACGAAGGGTAATTTGCTCGCCTTCGCAGCGAGTCAGTACTAGATAGCTCATCGTTTCGCGTCCTTGCGTTCGTCTATTTATACCGGACGAGGTGATCGGCAATCTTGCACCCGCTATGCACCCACAATGAGCGATAGAGATGAAATGAAATCGCTGCAACGCCCGTGTTTGATGGTGTCCCAGGCGAGGTTCGAACTCACAACCTTCCCCTTAGGAGGGGGATGCTCTATCCAATTGAGCTACTGGGACACGCGAGCGGCAGCATGTTAGCGAGCCTTGGCGCATTTGTCATGCTCGTCCATGATGCATCAGACAACTACATGCACACCGAACTGAAGCAGCACATCGCTCGCCTTGCAATTTGCATGGCCTTGACTCAAGCAATCTTGCAAAGCGCATTGCGCATCTTCGATATTCATCGGTATGCATCTGATTTACAACGGTTTTATTTCCGAACGCCATTGGCATGGGAGGTGCTTAATTACCTGAACGTTAAGCGAAGGAGACGCCAATGCTACGCCCAGCCTATCTACTCTGCACTGCCGTCTTGGCCGCTGCCGCGATCCCGCTGCTCGAGAACTTCCCAGATGCGGAGCCAATGCAGACGATGTCGAAAACGTCCCAGGCGACCACTCCAAGACTTTCGGTGCCTGCAAGCACCATCAGCGGCAACGCGCTGATCAAACCTGCTCAAGCACAACGCTGGGTCTTTTAAACGTAGATTGCTGCACGCGGTTCTATAGGAGATTAAAAGTGTCGATTTATGGATATCTATTCTTTGTGCTCGGCGTGCTGTGCGGTGCGCTTAGTATCGGCTCTACGCTTCCGAACTTCTGGGATACGCTCGTCACAACCGGTTCGGTGGTCTTCGCAGTGCTGTTTGCGATTACGCTACTGGTAGGCCGACGCATCAAGTTCGATCCAGTGCTGCGCTAGCGGTCGTTCATACGGGCGAGACAAGCGCTGGATCACATAAAGGCCATTAGCCACCACAATCGGCTTTACTCCTTTTTTGTACGCCGTATAATTGGCGTCATTAAGTTGTCCGGCAACTTTTTCGCAGGTCGTGGAACAGCATGTGCTGTTTGGTGTCAGACCGGTGACTAGAACGGCAATAAGCCACCATCGCCCACCTGACTATCCGGTTTAATATGCGCCCAATGAAGCAGGCAGTTTACTCCAGCCGCACGGCTGACAAATTCGTGGTTCGCCTCCCAGACGGCATGCGAGAGCGTATTGCAGAGGTTGCGCGGAACCATCATCGCAGCATGAATTCGGAGATTATTGCGCGGCTGGAGCAAAGCCTTCTGCAGGAAGGTGCGCTTGACGATGATTCAGCAATGCGGCTGGACAGCCCAGAGCTAACGCTGCATGAGCGCGAGTTGCTTCAGCGTTTTCGCCAACTGGCCCACCGCCAGCAAAACGCCTTGATCGCACTCATAGCGCATGATGCCGAAGCTGCAAAAGAAGAAGATTGATCCGCTCGGTACTAATGAGCAGCGTAATTGCCCTGACAGCTGTCAGGGCAATTACTTTTGGCAAAATCTTACTGCCCAGCTAGGCAATACTGTGGGCTTATGCGGGACATGAAAACGCAAGATGCCTGCGCTTCAGCGCAGGCATCCTTCAGTTCTCGCTGCCCGTAGCCACACATCAACCGAAGCGCTAGCCAACAAAGCTGAGCAGAATTCCCGCGGCGACCGCTGAGCCAATGACCCCCGCTACGTTCGGCCCCATGGCATGCATGAGCAAGAAGTTCTGCGGGTTCGCCTCTAGCCCCACCTTATTCGACACTCGCGCCGCCATTGGCACCGCCGACACACCTGCCGATCCAATCAGCGGATTGATCTTGTTTGTGCTGAAGATATTCATGACCTTCGCCATAAGCACACCCGCCGCCGTACCGCCACAGAAGGCAACCATACCAAGTAGCAGGATCCCAAGGGTCTTCATCTGCAGGAACGCTTCGGCGGACAGCTTGGAGCCGACAGTTAGCCCCAGCGCAATGGTCACGATGTTGATCAGCGCATTACGTGAAGTGTCGGCCAGACGATCCACGACCCCACATTCGCGCAACAGGTTACCGAACGCGAACATCCCCACCAGCGGCGCGGCATCCGGCAATAGCAAACCAACCATAAGAGCAAGCATGAGCGGAAAGACGATCTTTTCTGTCTGACCCACATGGCGCAGCTGGGTCATGACAATGGCACGCTCCTCCTTC
>TARA_R110002095_G_scaffold152237_5_pt1 | contig 41226 bp, 31 predicted proteins | sample TARA_R110002095 | Tara Oceans TARA_R110002095 (sample SAMEA4397255) | marine metagenome | biome: Polar Biome; feature: [SRF] surface water layer (ENVO:00010504); material: water (ENVO:00002006), including particulate matter (ENVO:01000060) such as... | depth 5 m | reverse complement strand
AAAGCCTTACTCAGACAGAAATGTCAGAGTAAGGCTTTTTTACGTACTGATGAATCATGTCTGTCTAATCAGATTCATTTTAAGATGAAAGAAATCTCGTGAAGTATGGCGATCTGTTATGCTCTATTGATGACAAAAATGGAGTCGATGAGTTCCGACAGTTTTTAGCCGAAGGGGGAGATATCCATCGGTCTCATCCAAATTCAGGATTGTCATTGATGCATTATGCCTGTGAGCACCAAAATGAATCTTTAATTCGTGCTCTTTTTATGGCAGACAAAGACTTACTGAATACAAGAACTGCCTGTGATTATCCGCCGATCTTTCAAGCTTTGGATATCGACATTGATGGCGCCATTCAGACAGGGCATCCAATATCATTTGAGACAACCCGGTTAATGCTGGAATTAGGTGCTGATCCAAACTTAAAAGATCAGAAAGCACGGACACTGAAAGAATTCGTTCAAATTTATGGGGACTCAGTCGTTCGCGAATTCGACAAATTGGTGACGCCGCTCCTAAAGGAGTAGATTCCTTAAAATGAACTAACTTCCTGGTTTCGAATCCACACTCTGTTCCAGGTACTGTTTCAGTACCAGGCTATTCGCTGCGACATCAAAGCTTGCTTCCACAGTTTTTCTGCCTTGCAGGCCTAGAGTTTTTCGTAGCTTGTGTGAGATCAGCAGCTGTCGAAGAGACTCATACCATTCTTCCTCATTACAGGCACAAAAACCGTTCTGCCCCTGTTCAATGATGTCTGCATTCACTCCCACAGGGGAAGCGACTGCCGGGATTCCCAGAGCCATGTACTGCAGCAGTTTTAACCCACATTTAAAACGCGACCATTCGTCATCTTTCAGAGGCATAATGCCAATATCAAACGCTGCCAGATCCTGATATTCCGTTTCCTGGTTCCAGACGATATGACGAATTTCAATATTTGTCAGGGGTAGATTCTGTATTGGGGCTGGCGTCGCTGAGATGGTACAGAGTACAAACTCATGTGTTTCGGCTAATCGATTTAGTGCATTAACAATGAGATTCAGGTTGGGGATATTCGTATCCAGTCCGGTCCAGCCTATGATCGGCTTATCTGATGGGGGCAGGCTGTAATCTTTTACCGGATAATTACTAGCGATGACAGAAGTTGGCAGGAGTCGAACTTGCTTATTATGCTTTCGGGATTCCTCAACCAAATTCTGGTTCCCGACGATGAGCAAATCTGCTTTCTCAGCTAGTACACGAAACTTCTCCGGATATCTGAGAAAAATCGCATCGTCAATATCCAGTACTGTTTTACCGGGCCGCCCCATGAACAGGAGTTCCAGGTTATAACTCTTGTGATCGAAGAGTTCCCGTTCGATGAATACGATATCAAATCGTTTCATGCAGGCATAAAAAAAATGCAGATAGCGGGTGATACGTTTGAGTAGATAGCTGAGTCGATAGCCCAGCCAACCGATGTGATGATATTTTTCGGGGTAACTGGCAAGTACCGTGCATTCGATCCCCGCCTTACGCAGGTAAGGCAGATAATTCAAAACGCGAAACCGGGATGAGGGGACTTTTTTCCCGGAGATCAGAAACAGGACTCGCATGAAATCGCTTTTCACTCAGTCAAATTAGAAATTGTACTGCAAGCAACGTTTGATTTTATTGTGATAATACACTTTTCTACAAAAGAAACCAATCGTCAGATCAATGGGCATGGCTATTCTTGGATATGGAGCCTGTCTAATTAATCGCCTGCCCCGTTTTCGGATCAATTGCCAAATTCAGCTGTTCGTTGGCGTAGGTGTAGAAGAAGAACGCGTACATCATTTCGTGGTAGGTCTGCGGACCATTTCTGACGCGGGCGGTCGGATCGGGGTTGTAGGGATTGAACGCCGAGTTATCGTAGTGGGCGATCGCTTCCACGCGGGTTCCCTTGGGGAAGAAATTCCGCTGGTCTTTCCAGAGATAACCGATCTGCCAGTCGAAATTATAGTTCGGAATCACAAGTAGCGTTTCGTCTTTGCCCTCCGGGTAATGGGCCAGGAAAGAAAGGTCTTTGCCACGCAAGTGCATGTGGGCAAATAAGCCGATCCCGTGAGCATCGCGGTCGAGGGTTTTAGAATTACTGACTTCGTGATGCGGAGCGCCAGGCGGTATTTTGAACTTCGTGTTCTTGATAATCAGGAAGCGGTAGCGTTTCTGTACTTTGCCTTGCACGTATTTAAAGCCAACCGAAATTTTGCATTTCTCTGGCTTTCCTGTTGAGGTGTAATGAATCTGCAATCCAAGGGCACTCCCTTTTGGGATCAGAATCCCCAGTCCATCGGGCAACATCGTAGGGCCGGAGCCGGGAACTTTGCCAGTAATGAAATTCGATTCGTCCCATTTCCTTGTGAGACTGACAGCGCCCATATTACAGTGATGCACCACGTTCGGGTTGTCGGGTAAGATTTCAATAGAGGAAACCCAGGTGTCTTCCGGAAAGACGAAGGGCAGCACGGTGTAGCGATAGGGAATATACCCCTCGGCTGGTAGCGAATGCGTTTCGAGCATACTGATTTTCAGGTCGGGTTCGCCGATAATCCATTTTTTGCGAGCCTGTGGTGAAATGGTTGTAGTTTGCTGGGTTGGTTCTTCTCCGGCGGGCATGCCTGCCTGGAACCAGTCGACGACGAGCGCACGTTCTTTGCGGGACATGCTTCTGTGGTTGGCGAACTCGGCATGGGCAGTGGCTCCATACCAGGGAGGCATGCGCTGATCCGCGACGACGTCAGCAATCATCGCCCCATTGTTTTGCACTTCTTTGAGCGACGTTAAGGCAAAAGGAGCTTCTGTCTGGGGACGATGACAGTCTACGCAATGTTTTTTCATAAGAGGCTGAATGTCATCATAGTAGGTCACTAATTTCGCAGCCCGTTTAGGAGTATGTGGCGTAATCGTGCAACCATCGACGTTGGTTTCCGGTATTTTTACCGGCTCGTTTTTCAAAACGGCTTCCAGTGCATCAACGAGATTATTTTGTGTCGGTTGAGGAAGGGAGCCACCGATGCGATATTGATTATCAATCCGGCCGCGATAGCGGAGTTGGAAATGCGCATCCAGAACAGCGACCTCGGGAGTTCGTTCTAACCCCAGCGCATCGATCGAACGGCTTTTGATATCCTGGACATTGGGGAACGGGATTTTCTGCTCAATGCCGAACTCGGCGATTTCACGAATCGAGTCGAAAGGACCCGTATGCAAAGCGATAAACTGAACTCCCTGCGAGCCGTATTTCTGTTCCAGGCGTTTCAGCTTCGGCAGATAGCGTTTCACTAAAGGGCAGGTAGTATTGCAGGCAATCAGCACGAAAGCCTTTTGCTCTTTGAAGTCACTCAGCGAGCGTGTCAGGTAGCGAATGTCTTTAAACTGGAGCGTCCCTACATTCGAGCCTGGTTTTGGCCTGGGGGTCTGTCCTTCTGAGGCGAAAATCAGAGAATAGTAAGTCGAGGTGATCAGCAGCAACATCAACGGCATTCGAACAGGAATTTTCATCTAAAATCCATTTTTCAAGTAGCGGTTTTAGTTTTTTGTGATGGCTTTAGGAACTCTCAATGAGATACCCCGAATCATGGTTTAGCGTTTCAACGAATTCTCTGAATCTGGCAAGTTTTGCTTTTTGAGTACATTAATCCTCAAAATGGCATATGAGAACAGGCTCCTTGATCAAACCTTGATTGTACCGTATCTGTCTGGAGATGCAAAAAGGAAGTTCTCGCTAAGACATTTTCTTAACGTGGGGTTTGGATCTCTGGTGGCATCCAGCCTCGGAATTGCTTCACTCAAAGCGAAGGCGGAAAATCAACCACAGTCAGATTAGCCACTGGGGAACACGCTGGGAATCACGAGGTCCTCATGTTTTGGGCACATTTCTCCTCGGTACATGGTTTTTTGAGCGTGCAAAAAAAGATCAAACATAACTGTTTCGAGAACTGGTTATGTTGCACGAGACGCTGCATAGGTGGATGAAAAGGCAGCAAATCGTGATTCCGGTTCTTGACGAAGGGAACACGTTTTACTGCCTGTTTCAGATCTGGAATTAAATCCTTGAAGGATTAAGGAAGAGGTGTTTCCTGATACGAGACTTCGATCCATTGTCCTTTGCGTTTGATCCAACATTCAACAATCTGCACATGTTTCGCGAGCTGTTTACCTTCGAAGGTGCCTTCGAGATTGGCTTCGTAAGTGATTAAAGCGGAGCGGGGCGTGGTGTGGATAATCTTTTTGTCACCTGTTTTAAAAAGACTCAGTTTGAGTTCGGGAAGGGATTTCAGTTGATCTTCCTGATTGAAAAACTGATAAGAGGGAGAAATCGATATGTGCCGAGGATCGGTCATTTTTCGAATCGTCTCTTTGTCCCGTTTTGAGAATGCCTCGTCCAGTTTTTTGACCGCTTTTAATAACTCTGTATCCGCACCTGCCGGTTCATCTGCGGCGAAAGAAGTGGTATGTGTAAGCAAGCATAAGGTGATAGCGAGGATTGTATATCGAAGCGTCATGTGAATTCCTTTCCTGTGAATCAAAATCGGGGAAGTGAGTTTTAACCGGCCTTGTTTAACAAGCGTCTTCATTGTGAATCACTATAGTTTCTGAATGAATCAAGGGGGAAGATGAAACACGCGGATTTCACGTCCAATTAAAAAATGCGGATACGCCCCCTTAGCGTTCAATCTCGTATTTACTTTGCACAAATCCATTTTCAAATGTGTGGGTATTGATGTGCCGCAGTTTTTGATCGTTGTCTAAAGGGCTAAATAAAGGGATGCCGCTGCCGATGAGGATGGGGATGCGAGTGATGATCAGATCCTGAATCAAATCGGCATTGAGAAAACTCTGAATCGTTTTTCCGCCATCAATGTAAGCGCGCTGGTGTCCGTCTTCAGAAAGCTTCTGAATCAGATCGGCTGGTGAAAGAGATGGCGATTCCACCGTGTCAGGTAATTCGCTCGGGATTTGAACTGGTTGGCTACTGAGAACGATCACTCGCTTCTCGCTGTAGGGCCATTCAATTCCGAAAGACAGGACCGTTTCAAAAGTATTACGACCCATGATCAGGACATCGACCGAGTTCATGAATTCGTGATATCCGTAATCTTCTCCAGTTGGATCACCGGCGCCATCGCTGCCAGGTAGCCAGTCCAGGTCGCCATTTTCGCGGGCGATAAAACCATCCAGGCTGGTGGCAATGTAGACTGATACTTTCACTGTTTGTTCCTCATTTTTATAAATCCGTGTCAGGCTGGATCGGCGGTTGTTCCTCGGCAACAGAATAATCGCGTTCTTCGATGGGGGGATGCCCCAGCGGGCCGAAGGTACCGAATTCTTTGCACTGGTCATGTCCCGGAATGAACGTCACGTCGATTCCGGAGTCTGTGACATCACAGCGTTGAAAACCGAAACGGGTATCTGCTTCGGGCCAGCGTTCCGACAGTTGTCCGGTGTTACCAGCAGCCTGCGTGCGGTAGAGTCGAATTCCGTCGATATGCTGCACGGGACGTCCTGTGTGGACATGACCGCAAAACAGAATTTCGACATTCGAGGCTTTAAGAATCTCCCACATACGTTTCCGATGGGGAGGATCAATCGAGAAATACCAGTTATCATACTGATCACCGTCCGTCAGATCCCAGGCCGGTTCATTGGGGTGTTCCATAAACGGCCAATAGTGCATGACGGCGACATGGTGTTTTGCGGCAGGCAGGTTGGGTAGCTGTTCCATCATTCGCCAGAAGCGTGCTTCGTGAGGCAGTCCTGTCCCTGCAACGGCAGCATAGAATCCAGTGAAGCGAACGTCGCGATGCAGAAACGACCATTGTAAAGGCCCAAAATAATTGCTGAACAGGTCCAGGCGTTTGGCCGTCATATTCAGGTCTGGGTCGTTCCAGCCTAATCCCTTTAGATCCCAGCGAAGTTTGACACCTGTTTGTGAGGCATGTTTGTTGCCGACATCCATATTGCCGGGAATGACAAACGTAGGGAAGGGGAGCGTGTCCAAGTCTTCGCGGGCCTGCTGATATTCGAATTCGTGTGTGTCGCCATCGCGAGTCAGATCACCGCCGTGCAGCAGCAGGTCAGCGTCTATTTCAGATATCTGTTGTTTAATCGCTGCCCAGCGTTTGTTGATGGCTGGTCGGAACCGGTACGAGCGCGCGGTGCCCATATGACTGTCGTTGACATGCAGAAACGTCCATTGATTGCCTGGAGAATTCATATTGAGCCTGCTTCAGAAATGATTTTGCTTCGGAGATCAGGGCGCGTGATAGATCGTAGATCGTGATGAGGTTTGTAAATCTAAAAAGGAGTTCGTCTTCGTATTAACGTTATCCTAAACCCGGGCCGGTAAAAGGAGCAACCAAGGGGAATCAATTTTATGGAAAGAGGGGCTGCTTATTGAGACTCTGTAACTTATTGAATAGGCTGTATTCCACTGTATCAGGATGGAATTGTCTGATTTGCTCTTGCAACGGAAGGGATTGGAGAACAACAATACGGCCGAAGCATCTCAAACCTTATCACAAGTCATACTGTTCGGTTGACTTGAGTGATCACATCATAAAAAGGAATTGTATCGTAATGGTTTGCAAGCACTTAAAAGAGCTCTATCAGTTTTGTGAAGAGAAACAGTTGAAGTTGGCAGGGCCTGAGCTAATTCACATCGTCTGTAAACAGTGTGATGAAGAAGAGACTTGCCCGTCGATGCTGATGGACGAATACGATTCCAAGTTCCCCGAAGACGAAGATGAAACGAATTCACAGGCAGACGCCGACCCGTCTGCCTGAGTTCCGTTGTGTAGCTGTTTTCTTTGCTTCAGCGAATCATAATGCAGGACGGGCTGGGAATGGAAACAGGATCTCCGACGGGAGTCAGCTTGCCACTTTGATCGTCAATTTTAAACACGATCACATTATTGCCGGGCATATTGGCACAGAGCAGAAATTTACCATCGGCGGTAATGGCTAGGTTTTGTGGCCCTTTGCCGAGACTGGGGTCAATTTCTAACAGGCTCAATTTTCCGTTGTCGTCGATCCGATACGCGGCGATGCTGTTGTGTCCCCGATTAGTTCCGTAGAGAAAACGGCCATCAGGCGTGATCTTCAGGTCGGCACAATAGCTCGTGCCTTCGAAGTCTTCGGGAAGTGTGGAAATGGTCTCTTGCTCAATCAGTATGCCGGTTTTGGGATCATAGTCAAATTCCGTCACCGAGTTTGTTAACTCGTTGATGACGTAGAGTTGTTTGCCATTGGGGTGAAACGTCAGATGCCGCGGCCCGGCGCCGGGAATCGTGCGGACGAAAGGCTGCTGGCTGGGGGTGAGTTTGGCTGTTTTGGAATCGAGCCGGTAAGCCATGATTTTATCAAGGCCCAGATCGGCGGCGAAAACAAACTCTTGATCAGGACTAATGACGCTGCAATGTGCGTGTGGTTCTTTCTGGCGATCGGGATTCACACTGGAACCGGTATGTTGAATGAAGGTTGCCGCTTCTCCTAGAGATCCATCTTTATTAACAGGCAGTGAAGCGACGCTGCCTGTTGTATAATTGGCAACAATAACCGCTTTGCCGGATTTGTCGATATCCAGGTAACAAGATGCCGTTCCCAGAGAGGATTGCCGATTCAACAGTTTGAGCTTTCCGGTACGCCCCTGTAACTCAAAGGCAGACACGAATTCATTTTCTTTGCCGCCGAATTTTCCAGGAGCATGAATGGAATACAGGTATTTGTTATCCGGTGAGACGGCCAGGAAAAAGGGATGTTCCACATCGGCGGTCCGCTCAACCTGTTTTAATGCTCCTGTTTCCGGATTGAGTTGATAAGCGTGAATGGCCCCCTTTTCGCCCGGGGCAAAAGCCGAGATGAAAATCAGTGGTTTCTCGGCCGCGATGCTGTTTGTCGCACTGCTGAAGACCATGCCTGCCATTACCGGAAACAAAAACAGAACCTGCTCGTATGACATACTCAACTCCCAGATTAGAGATCAAGGTGGAATTATCAAAGCTGTTCAAAAATTATATCAAGCTGATTTTATCGCTGCCATACTGCCGTTCAATATCGTGTTTTCGAATCGTCAATTTGACAGGACCAGGCATCGATGCCCCCTTGCATACTTTTTACGTTTGTGAAACCTTCCTGCTGTAACCAGGTTGTGACTTGCAGACTCCGCATGCCGTGATGACAGTAGACAATAATTTCAGCCGCACGATGTTCGTCCAATTCGGAAACCCGCTGCTGAATTTCACTCATCGGCAGTAATTGTGATTCCGAAATATTGACGAGGTTATATTCATCCTGCTCCCGGCAGTCGAGCAGTACAAAGGGATGGTTGTTGTCGAGTTTCTGTTTGACTGTTTGGCAGTCGATTTCCAGGGAGTGCATCGGGGGGGACTTTCGCTATGTTCTTTATGGATGGTGTTCTCGAAATCGGTTTCGAGACTATTTCGTGGAGGTTGTTTTCAGTGTGGGAGGAACGGGGTTGTCAATTTTTCCCGCCGGACGCTGGTTAGCACCGGGACGATTCGTGTCGCCCAGGTCAGCGCGTCCTTTTTCGGCCAGAGCCATCAGTTCCTTAACAATTTCGGGGTGTTGATCAGCGACATTGTGTTCGGAACTGATGTCGGTGACCACGTTGAATAACAGTGGATTTGAACCCGCTCCTTTTTTGAAGTGAGGGTGTCGGCTGAATTCTTTCAAAGGCACAAACAATTTCCAGGGACCCTTGCGAACGGCCTGTAGTTGTTCCATCGCATAATAGTAAAAGACGTCGTACGGTGTTTTCGCACCCTTCTCGCCTTCAATCAATGGACGAATATCGTGACCGTCAATGATGCGGTCAGAGGGAACTTTTCCACCAGAGAGCAGGGCAAACGTCGGCAGCAGATCCATGGTGGTTGCCAGTTCGTCACAAACGGTTCCCGCGGGAACTTTTCCTGGCCACCATAGGATCGTGGGAACGCGGAAGGCACCCTCGGCAGTAGTGTAGCCGCGACCGTTGAGTGGCTTGTTGGTGCCGCGGGCTGTGCTGCTCATATCTTTAGCCATCGGCGAGCCATTATCTGATGTCCAGATCACCAGCGTGTGATCATCAATTCCCAGTTCGACCAGCTTGTCGAGAAGCTGCCCGGTCGACCAGTCGAGCTCTTCAATACTGTCTCCCCAAGGACCACTTTTACTTTTACCACGGAAGGCTTCGCTGGCGAACGGTTTACTTGTACTGCCGGGCATGGCTTGCGGGAAATAGAGAAAGAATGGTTGGTCTTTGTTCTGTTCGATGAACTCGACCGCTTTTTCCGTGTAATCTTTGGTCAGCAGGTTACGGTCGACACCTGCTTGGATGACTTTATCATTCAACATCACAGGCAGGGGAGGCCAGCGGTTACCGTCCAGACGATCGCCGATCCGTTTTCCGACGGCTTGTGTCATATCATCGCTGTAGGGAATACCATAAAAGTAATCAAAGCCTTGTTTTGTCGGTAGAAAAGGCCGTTGGTCTCCCAGGTGCCATTTCCCGATCATGCCGGTTTTGTATCCCTGTTTCTTCAAGACTTCGGCAACTGTTATTTCCTCTGGGTTTAAGCCGTAAGGAGAAATTGGTCGCAGTACCTGACCATCACGCGGATTCCAGTGCATGCCCACACGTTGAGAATAACAGCCAGTTATAATCGAAGCACGAGATGGCGTGCAGACGCCAGCGGTAACACAGAAATGGGTAAACTTGCGCCCTTCTCTGGCCATTCGGTTCAAGCAGGGAGTACGGTTGACGGTGGAGCCGAACGGTTCGATATCACCATAGCCGAGATTGTCACAGAAGATAACAATGAAGTTGGGCTGCTTTGCTTGTTGTGCGGCAGAAGCCGATTCCGATTCCATAAAGAGCCCTGATAGTAATCCGATCAGGCAAAAGGCGTTCAGAAAAAATTTCACGAGACAATCCTTATCGTACATTATTTTAATGTGACCTCGAGCCGCTTCTTGAGACGGGCAGTCCTGTTTAATGAGGAGCAGACCAGTAATCTATCTTAAATAGTACAACGACTGTTTCCAAAATAAAACCGGACAAACTGTAAATTGGATTGTGTAACACAGTCAGATTCGCATAATAAATAACACATATGTTTTGTTAGACCTACTCTGAGCGACACCATAAGGATACCCGGTAACGTGAGTGAAGAACAAGCAACGACAGTCAGACCACACTGGTGGCAGCGGATTGGTCCCGGTTTAGTTACTGCCTGTGTGGTGATTGGTCCCGGTAGTATTTTGACCAGTTCCAACCTCGGAGCGAAAGAGGGATACAGCATGATCTGGGTCGTGCTGATTTCGGTGGCCTTTATGCTGGTCTACACCTCACTGGGAGCCAAGCTGGGGACGGTGACCAACGAATCGACGTGTACGCTGCTGGCCAAAACCGTGGGCAGGCCGTTAACGATTTTGATTGGTTGTGGAGTCTTTTTCATTTCCGCCGCCTATCAGTTTGGTAATAATCTGGGTGTGCATTCAGCGATCGAGAGTTATACAAATCTAAAATACGGGATCGTTTTTTTTAATGCGATTTCAATTGCATTTTTGTTCGGCTTTAAGAATCTGTATAAACTGGTCGAGCGGCTGATGTCAGTCTTCGTCGCGCTGATGCTGATTTCCTTTGCCGTCAATCTCATTTTTGCCAAACCGAATCTTGTGGAAATGGCAGAAGGTGTGATCCCCGGTTATGGAGGAGGTGGGGTCGATTCGATTCTGAATATTTCTCTCTTGGGGCTTGTCGGTACCACATTTGTGATTACTGCCGCCTTTTATCAATCCTATCTCGCACGCTTCAAAGGCTGGAAGGTTGCAGACCTGAAAGATGGACGCATTGATTCCTGTATCAGTGCGACGATCATGGCGTTGATTACGATCATGCTCATGTCTACCGCAGCCGCTGAGCTCCGCGGACAGCAGTTGAATAGCGTTGTTGATGTCGGAAATGCCTTACAGCCACTATTCGGCGACAAAGGTCAGATTCTGTTCTGTATCGGTCTGTTCTCAGCTGCCTATTCTTCTTTCATCGTGAATTCTATGATCGGCGGCTTTATTCTTTCTGACAGTCTCGGGCTGGGCGGGACGCCTCAAGATAAATCGACGCGAATTCTGACGGCGGCGGTTTTACTCATCGGGATGTTCGTTGCGATGTATGTGATCGAATCGGGAACGAAACCTGTCGTAGCAATCGTGGCGGCACAAGCTGTGACGGTGGTTGCTGCACCTCTGGCAGCGGGGGCGCTGCTATTATTAACCAGCAGTAAAAAAGTGATGGGCGAACATCGGAATGGACCGGTGATGAATATTTTAGCGGGCATCGGTTTCCTGTTACTGTTGGGCATGGCCTGGTATATCGCGACTCAGAAAGTGATTCCAGAAATTCAGAAAATGCGCGGACAAACGGCAGCCGTGATTCAGGTAGACCCTGCAGAAATGAAACTCGCGCTCCAAAATGAGAATTGAAAATCTTATGAAACGTTTGATTCAAACTGTCTGTCTGATCAGCTTTGTTCTTGTCATTAATCTGCCCGCGCATGCTGCGAAAGGAAAGAAAGACAAACGACCGAATATCATCTTCATTCTGCTCGATAATGTCGGTAAAGACTGGTTTCGTTGTTACGGCAGCGAGGAAAATCAGACTCCGAATATTGATCATCTGGCTTATACCGGACTGCGGTTTCGGAATTGTTATGTGACGCCAGTTTGTAGCACGACGCGGCATATGTTGCTCACGGGCCGCTATCCTTTTCGCTCCGGCTGGCATACACATCATGATCCGGCAATCTACGGCGGCGGTTACTTCGACTGGAACCGGGAAATCTGTTTTGCTCGCATCTTGAGAGATGCGGGTTATGACACCTGCATCTCAGGGAAATGGCAGATCAATGATTTGTTTGATCCAAAGCAGAAGAATGCCCTCACACAACATGGATTCCAAGAGTACTGTATCTTCCCCGAAGGCAAGAAAGGTCACCCGGCACATAAAAAACGTTATTGGGATCCTTACGTCATTCAAAACGGCAAGCGATTGGATACCAAAGGGAAATTCGGCCCCGATATTTTTACGGATTATCTGATTGAGTATATGAAAACACATCGCGACCGTCCTTTCTGTGCCTACTATTCCGCGATCCTGACGCATATCCCTGTGGTGCACACGCCACATAATCTGGGGGAAGAACTGACGGCCCGTGAAAAATTTGCGGGGATGTTGAATTACTCGGACCACCTGATCGGCCGATTGGTCAAAGCGATGGACGAGCTCGGGATTCGGGACAATACGATTCTGTTTATTGTTCCCGATAATGGCACCGACAACGGGACTGATCAGAATGCGGAACAAAGCCTGGGAGGCCGCATCAACGGTCGTATTTCCGGCGAGGGAATTTATTCGCTGAAAGAGCAGGGGATCAATATGCCGTTGATTGTGAACTGTCCCCAACTGGTGGGCACAGAGCGAATCAGTGATGACCTGATTGATGTCTCGGATATCCTGCCAACGTTGGCGGATCTGGCAAAAGCGCCGCTTCCTGAAGGGGTCACGATCGATGGGAGATCATTCGCCCCCCAAATTTTGAATCAACCTCTCAAACAAACCAGGCGTCCCTGGTGCCTGACTCAGTATTACAAACAACGTGTTGTACGCGATCAGAGATTCAAACTCTATTCCTCCGGCGAATTCTACGACCTTTCAGAAGACCCACTGGAACAGCATGACCTGACAGGGTCCAAACTCATGCAAAAGGATCTCATAAGTCTGGGGTCTTATGCACAGCTGAAACGGGTGCTGGATTCCCTGCCGGAAAACAGCAAGCTCCCTTGGGAATTTCGTAGCATCTCTGCCCGAAAAATCCGTGCAGAAGAAGCTCGCCAGAAAGCAACTGAGGAGGCTGCTCCCACACAGTGAGGGCCATCTCACGGGGTAACCCTTACTGCAGTGAGGATTAGCAGTGTAAGCCGTTTCAGTAAAAAGACCTCCAAGTCTGTTTCTGCTCGCTGTCGGGGGCAGCAGGACTCCACTTTCATCACTATTTCACCTGATTAGAACCAGAAAACGGTGAAATTCGTGAAAATACGCCAAATTGTAAAATCTGCTCTTTATGTTAGAAAATGCTCGTATATGATGGCACTCTAAGGCTTGTTAAACAGGCGATGACAGCTTGTTTTTCAGTTTCCTGCCCCTTTACTCAATGCTTCATTGGTTGAGATGTTGTCACTTGAGTTGATTACGAGCCACTCTGTATGTAGAGAGAGGGCGGAGCCCCATTGAATGAGGTTTAGCGCTATCGTTACGGAACCTCTTATGAATAAATAAGTTAGATTTGACCTGACATAACCCTTTCACTCGAAATCATCATCACACGGAATTAGGTGTGTCGATGGTCTGAGAGTCTGTTGACCTAAGCTAGTAAAAGAGAAATTGGAGATTTTAAAGGATGGTTTATCCTGTTGCTGATGTTGTGCGTTTATTACCTTCGTCCCGGCTGCCAGAATATACTTTTGTTCCCGGAAAGAACTTGCCGCATCCTTATCGCGACCCGAAGGGACACAGCTACGGTAACAAACCCAAACCCCCCAAGGCGTTGACCGAGGAAAACTGGGTGGAGCATCGTAATTATTTGAACGCCATTGATTATTTTAATCTGGGATTCTACTGGGAAGCCCACGATGAATGGGAACGCCTGTTACGCGTCTGTGGTCCCGATTCAATTCCGGGCCGATTCTTAAAAGGACTCGTGAAACTGTCCGCTGCCGGAATCAAGGTTCGGGAAGGAAGTATTCACGGCGTCCGGCGTCATGCTGCTTCAGCCGGCGAAGTCTTCGCTGATGTCGCTGCAGAATCCAACGCCGACCATTATTGTGGTCTGGAATTGACCAAGCTGCAATTTGCCGCAGACCGTGCTGCCCAGTTGCGTTATCCCGATGATTTGACAATGGGCGAACCGATTCGTGTGTTCCCATTCATGTTGGAACCGGAGCCATTCCCCCTCGGTTAAACTGAATCGGCCCCTAAAGTGGCTGTATTGAAACATTGAGCACACAGAGAACGAATTTATTGAAATTCTTTTCTGAGTGCTCTTTTTTTTTGTGGTATTGATGGGAAGCGGTTTAGCGAAACGTGCCGCGGAACGCACGTCCCAGAAGACTGCGTTTGCTTTGGAATTTCCAGGCAAGGTTTTCCAGCAGGGATCGTAGACCACGATCGTTGACGGGGATGCCCTGAAAGACCTGTTTCACGTCTCCTAGAACAGAGACATTGTCTGCATGGTAAGAGTGTCCTAATGCAAACAGATTCGTATCGATGTCAGAAGCATCAACAACATTGATCTGCTTAAATTTCGGGAACACAGTCAGATAGGATCCTCCTTCTCCCAGTCGTTGATGCCAGAACGAATTGATAACCCGGGACGCTTTTAATGCCAGATCATCCGAAGAGGAATAAATGGTGAATCGATTAGCGGTCTGGACAATATGGGGGGCGATTGAATCTTTAAAAACCTGCGCGTCGATGTCCGGAGCAGTTAGAATCACTTCATTAAACAGCGGCTGCGTTTTATCGGAGCCTGCCAGCTTTTGCGAAATCTTTTTCAAAGCACGTGACAATACCCGATTCCCCATACTATGCGCAATCAGATGAATCTTGCGCGCCCCCGATTCGTGGGCAATGGCTTCGATGAACAGAGTCACATTCTCTTCACACCACTGTGCAGTTCGAGCATCCTCTTTGTAAGCCCAGAGTGTCCCTTTCGCTTTGGACGGCCAGCTATACATTAAAGGAGCACCCTTAAATTTCAAATCATAGGCGATTTGTGCCGTTCGGCGTGCGGCATCTTCAAACGAGTTGTTATAGCCGTGGATAAAAACAAACGCTTCACCGCCCCTGCTGACTTCTCCGGCAGGAGTCTGTTCGACTTCGATTGAGTTCTGTATGGTGTCGCGCAGGGACGTGAGAAACTCGGGACCGGATGCAGGCTCTACCGATTTAAGCACAACGTGTTTATCGGGATTTTCGCGAAATTCCAACTTCCAGATCTTGGGAGATTCCAGTTTCCCTTCCCGATGGTTTTGGGGGATGCTGACATCACAGAAACCGAGTGACAGGCTGGCGCGTTCTGCACCAAAAAACTCCTTGGGCTGAGTGGAACCGGTCAGGTTGCGATCAGTGCCATAAAACACGCGGACTGTCTCATGTTTTTGTTTCCCATGCACGGGCATGGCGGGATGGGAGTCGGCCTGCTCCTCCGCCGACGGTTCTGCCGAATCAGGTATCGGACTTTCTGCCTGCTGTTGCGATTGTTCAGGCATTCTGTCAGATTTGGAGTCTTTGGCGCCACTACACCCGGTGAGAGTGAATCCCATTAATGCCAGTGTAATAACGAATTTTGAAGTGTTCATCGTGCGTCCTTGCAGAGTGAAGCAGTTTCAGCTGCGCGTTTCGGCCTGTCAGTGCGATAAATAGTGGATATTACCGATTGGCTCAAGATGGAATCGATGACCTGGCGTCACTCATTTGGGCCGTTTTGATACTTTAAAACAAGTCGCTGTCGCTGAATCGTTCCTTTGTTTACTTTGGATTCGATAGTTTTTATGCTGAATGTATCGAAAATCACCACGTTGACAGTTCTTGTGTTGAAAACAGTGCTCCCATTCAAACAGGAATCCACATTGATGTCCGTTCCAAGAATCATCGTTTATCTCGTCTGCCTGCTTCTCTGCTCTCAGCAGGCTCTCGTCGCTGCGGAAGCAAAAGTAAAACCGAACTTCATCGTGATTTTTGCGGATGATCTGGGTTATGGTGATCTGGAATGTTATGGCCATCCCCGGTTTAAAACTCCGAATATAAATCGAATGGCAGCCGAAGGCGCACGTTTGACTCAGTTCAATGTCCCCGTGCCCTATTGTGCTCCCTCGCGAGCGACTCTGTTGACGGGGCGCTATCCCTGGCGACATGGTGTCTGGTTTAATCCTGCCCCCGATGGAGGCCAGTTTCGAAACGGAGTCGGAATCGCCGACAGTGAAATTCTGCTGAGCGAAAAGTTAAAACAGAATGGTTATGCGACGATCTGTGTCGGCAAATGGCATTTGGGGCATGATCCCCAATTTTATCCCACACGGCACGGATTTGATGACTATCTGGGGATTCTGTATTCGAACGACATGCGCCCCGTCAATTTAATCAAAGGGGAAGAGATCCTTGAATATCCGGTCGTGCAGGCGAATCTGACGAAACGATACACGGACCGTGCAGTGGAATTTATTCGAGAAAATCAGAAACGTCCTTTCTTTCTGTATCTGCCTCATGCGATGCCTCACAAACCGCTGGCGGCTTCGGAAGCGTTCTACAAAAAGAGTGGAGCGGGTCTTTACGGCGACGTGATTGCAGAACTGGACTGGAGTGTCGGCGAGATCTTTAAGACGCTCAAGGAACTAAATCTGGATGAAAATACTTTCGTGATCTTCACATCGGATAACGGTCCTTGGTTTGGAGGTCATACAGCGGGGCTCTCCGGGATGAAGTCGACCAGTTGGGAAGGAGGTCTGCGGGTGCCTATGATTGCCCGCTGGCCGGGAAAAATCCCGAAGGGACAAGTCATTGATGTCAACTGTGGCTCAATTGATATTTTCCCCACGATCTTGAAACAAGCTGGAATCCAATTGCCCGCCGACCGGGTGATTGATGGCAAAGATCTGTTTCCCGTCCTGGCAGAACAAGCAGAGTCACAGCATGAAGCCTTGTATTCGATGAAGGGCAACTTCCTGTTTACCGTTCGCAGTGGTCCCTGGAAACTGCATGTGAAACAATCTCCGCGACAGCTTCTCGCCAAACAGGGCAAAGACTGGGTTGATCCCCGCGGCCCCGACGGTGTGACAATCATTGCCCCTTATGAACAGGCCATGCCCGATCTGCCACCGGGACTGTTAACCGGAGATCAGCCCGAGCCGATGATGTTGTTCAATCTCGAAGACGACCCAGGTGAGCAACACAACGTTGCGAAACAGAATCCAAGTGTCGTTGCGCGACTGAAGAAATTGTACGTTGAGATGCAGACTCAGATTCCTGATTCGATTCGCAATTTCAACCAGAAGCCGAAGAAACCCCCGACGCCCTCAAAGTAAAATCGTCTGCTGACGATCAACGAAATCGTTCTGATTTGTGCTCAGGCGGTTTGCTGCTTGTACAGTCCCGTACCTTTGCCTGTTAGATTATTCACGTTCAAACGTCCCCTCGGGCTCCTGTTTCGTGTTGCTAAAATCCAACGCTTGACGCCTGCTGATCGTAGATATGATTAGTAATTGCAGCAGAGCAAAAAGGCTTGACACTTCAGAATGTTTCAACATTCAGACCAGTCGTGATGTCTTTTTACACCATGCGTTGTCCCGATGTAGAAAAAACACAACAGTCCCTGTTAAGAGAAGATGAATCTGATAAGGGTGAATAATTCATAAATCTATTTATATCAGTGGTTTATCGATTATGTAAACGGGGAGTAAACAATTCGGAACAAAAATGGTCCGCTCTTTGCGTCTATTCAATCTTCTTAACAGTTCACTGTTCAACAGCATTGATACTCAACAAGCAGAAAGAGAGAACGACAGCATGGCATCAAAACGCGATCGAATGAGCGTCTACGTGCGTGAAGGAGTGACTGTTCTAGATTTCGGGACAATGGAAATCTGGGACGGAGCAGATCTGGCCTTGCTGCGTGAAACATTGACACGTCTGGTCGATAAGGAGAAATGTAAATCGATTGGTGTCGAGCTGACGTTTGTGAAATATATTCCGAGTGGTTTTTTCGGAATGCTCTACGATCTCTATGAAAAAGGGATCGCGGTCACGCTTTACAGTCCGCAACCAAACGTAGCCAGCATGCTCTGGTTCAAACAGTTTTGCCAGCATACCGAGGACGGACGCTTTCTATTAAAAAGCGACCTGGCCATCGATCAGGAAAAAGCAACCGAAGAGCAAATTCTAGCAGAGAAGGAAAAGTGGGAGAAAAGCCTGAAACAATCGAGTGACTATTCCACAACCGTTTCATAAGGATATGAAGCGTTACGCGAATTGTTAGCCAGCCATCTGAAGAGAGAGATCTGATCTCAGAGTCTATTCGTTCTCAACCAGCACAGCGTGCTTTTCCAGACGATTCTTCAAAGAGAGATAATTACTGGCTGCCGTTGATTCTTCTCTGAGTTCACTGTCAATCTTTTCTGCGATCTCAAACAAATGGAACTCATCCCAGGCTTCATTCAGCGCCAACAGTTGATTTAACCCGTTCGGGTCCTGTCTCAGAGGATCAGGGATCAACGACGCAACGGCCACGGCGGCAGCGGGGGTTTTACCCAGTTGCGAGTCTGTAAGCAGCTTCAGACCTTCATGGTGCAGGTAGACAGAGCAAATCAGATCGTCAGGGAAAGACCAGTCCAGCATCACATTGGCAGCAGCCGCACAGTGGTCCCAGGTGAAGTGCCTGCGTTCGTATTCTTTTAAAAGACAGGGATCATTATCCTGGTTGATTGTGAATTGCAGATAGAGGTCAAAAAGTTCTTTCGATAAGACCGGCAATAGAAAATCCTGAAGCATGGCTGCGGAAAATGCTACATCGGGATCGACTTTCATCAGCCGTGCCACTTCCCGCGCCGTCAAGGCCCGCTCCAGATTCGTACTCCAGAAGTTCGGCAAATTGATCAGCTTTGAGTCATTGGACGACATCGCCTGCTTCAATCCGGTGGTGACCAGAAAGAGTTTGGTCGAACGAATTCCCAGCAGTGTGATTGTTTGCTGAATTGATGAGACTTTTCGGCGTAAACCGAATGCGCTGGAATTGACCATCCGCAATAATTCGCAGGAAATCCCGGCATCGGTTTCAATAATTTTACTGAGTTCTCTAGGCGTCGATTTGGGATCTTCTGCCTTTCGTGAAAATTCCATCACGGCTTTGGGCAACATCGGAAGCTTGATTGAAGAAGGAAGAGGACTTTGCTTTCCCTCACCAATCAGTTCTTTGCGTAATTTTGTCCAGTCCATTATTTTGCCCTCAGTATCATTCTGCGAAAATGAGACAACCTGCCATCGCTTTCATTATTTGTTCGCTTCCAGACATTCAATGCGAATCGTCACAGCTATTTTCTGTCAGGAAGTGAGCTTCGAGTCAGGATTTATCTCGCTAAGTTAGCTCTAATCATATTGAAAGCTTAGCTTAAAGATTCCTGGGATGTGCGGGACTTTTTGTACAATTCTTCGTTATCTGAATCTGTCAGTAACTCTGGCCAAAATTCATTTCATCGTCAATTCAAAACGCGGATTGAAAAAATATCATAAGTCACTAGAATTAAGCCACTTATAAACGGCTTCTGGGGTAGCACACATCAGGAATATGAGAGGTGCTATTTCGTATAGAAGTTAAAACCCTCAATCTTCCGGGAATGTTTTCATGGACGCACAATCGCTAGATTTTTTGAAGAAACTGCTTCACTCACCAGCTCCTTCTGGCTACGAAGGACCCATTCAGGAAGTAGTTCGCGAGTACGTTGGCGAATTTGCAGATGAAGTAAAAACAGACCTGCACGGAAATGTGATCGCCGCCGTGAATCCTGGTGCCAAACGACGGGTGATGTTGGCCGGACACTGCGACCAAATTGGCTTGTTAGTGCAATATATCGATGATGATGGTTATCTCTGGGCGAATCTGATCGGGGGTTGGGATATCCAGATGTTGCTCGGGCAGAACATGCAGGTACATACAGCATCTGGTCCGGTGCATGGGGTGATTGCCCGGAAAGCCATTCACCTGCTGACTCCTGAAGAAAGAAAAACGGTTCCAGAAATTAAAGACCTCTGGATTGATATCGGGGCTAAAAATGGAGACGAAGCCCGCGCGCTGATTGGAATCGGTGATCCGATTACCTTCGAACTCGGCTTCCGCCCTATGTTGAACCAGCTGGCGTCTGCTCCCGGAATGGACAATCGAGTTGGTGTCTGGGTTGTGATGGAAGCATTGCGCCAAGTCAGTGAAAAAGCACCAGACGTGGGTGTGTTTTCTGTTTCGACCGTCCAGGAAGAAATCGGCCTCCGCGGCGCAAAAACCAGTGCCTACTCCATTCAACCCGAAATTGGAATTGCCGTCGATGTCACACATTCGACAGATTGCCCGGCTGTCAGCAAGCAGGAAAATGGTGATATCAAGCTCGGTAGCGGGCCGGTTGTATATCGGGGGCCGAATGTGAATCCGGTGGTTTTTGCAACACTGTCAGACCTGGCGACTAAGAATGAACTGAGCTACCAGATTAACAGTATCGCCCGCCCGGCTGGTAATGACGCCAACGCGATGCAATTGAATCAGGGAGGCATGGCGACCGGGATCGTAGCGATTCCCAACCGCTATATGCATAGTCCAGTGGAAGTGGTCTCGTTAGAAGACCTCGAACACGCAGCACAATTATTGGCAGCGTTCTGTCTGGATATCAACGAAACAACCGACTTCACGCCGTGAGTCGGTTATTTTAGCATCTTGAATAGAACGAGTCCTCTCAGGCAATCTCCTGCAGGACTTCTTCAGCGGCCTGAATGGTGTGGACAATGTCTTCCTCAGTCAGCATCGTGGAAGTGAAGTTGGCTTCAAACTGACTGCAAGGAAGATAAATGCCCCGATCCAGCATGCCTTGAAAATAGCGTGCAAATCGGGCGGTGTCATTTCGGGCTGAGATCGCGTAGCTGGTGACTTTTTCCGGATTGAAAAATAGAGTAAACATGGAACCACACTTGGCCAGCGTATGCTCCAGGCCTGCTTTGGTGGCAGCTGCAATAAGCCCCTTAGTCAACTGTTGTGTCTTCTCTTCCAATTGATGATAGGGGTTGGTTTCTCTCAGGCATTCCAGCGTGGCGATTCCTGAAGCCATTGCAATCGGGTTGCCGGAGAGTGTTCCCGCCTGATACACGGTGCCGACGGGAGAAATCGCATCCATGATTTCCGCTTTGCCGCCGTAAGCACCCACGGGCATGCCACCACCGATCACTTTACCTAACATGCAGATGTCAGGCATGATGTTGAATCGCTGCTGGGCACCACCTAATGCAATGCGGAAACCAGTCATGACTTCATCCATGATGAAAACCGACTCGTGCTGTGTGCAAAGTTCACGGACACTTTCCAGGAATCCGGGTTCCGGAAGCACTACTCCCATATTGCCCACAACGGGTTCCAGAATAACGCAGGCAATTTGATCGCCGACTTGGGTAAACGTTTCTTTGAGCTGTTCAACGTCGTTATATTCAAGCACCAGTGTGTCAGCGGTACAACCCTGTGGAACGCCGGGGCTGGAAGGAGTTCCTAATGTCAGCGCGCCGCTTCCGGCTTGAACCAGCAGACTGTCGGCGTGGCCGTGATAACAGCCTGCAAATTTGATGACTTTATCCCGACCGGTATAACCACGTGCCAGTCGAATTGCACTCATCCCGGCTTCGGTCCCCGAATTGACCATACGGATTTTTTCAACACAGGGCACCAGTTCTGCAACGAGTTCAGCCAGTTCGGTTTCCAGTATCGTGGGAGCGCCGAAACTCGTCCCCTTCTTAAGGGCTTCCTCGATGCTGGCCATGACACGGGGGTGTCGATGACCCAGAATATGCGGCCCCCAGGACCCGACGTAATCGATGTATCGGTTTCCATCAATGTCGTAGAGATATTGTCCTTCTCCGCGATCAATAATAACAGGATGGCCTCCCACTGCGCCAAAGGCCCGTGCAGGGCTGTTTACGCCTCCGGGGATGACTTTCTGGGCTCGTTCAAACTCTTTTTCACTATTCGGGCGTCGGCTGGATGACATTCTTCTATTCAGACCTTACTTCAAAGGAGATTTCTCGGTTGTGACGGGAGCTGGGATTTCGGACTTCAACTGTAAACATTTCAGTGTCTTCTGGTCTCTGACAAACAGAAGTCCATTCGATAACGCAGGTAGAGCCCGAGTTGTTGAATTAAAAATCGAGGCACGACCGAGTTCTTTATATGCTTCTAACGAGGCTTCCGCCAGAACCAGTGTGCCATCCGTTTTCATCATAATCAGTTTGTTGTCCGCTTCAAACAAGGTGGCATATCCAAAGTTGTCCTCAGACCAGTTTACTTTCTGAGTTTGAGGATCGAAGCAAATCAGCCGTGAAGTCCCAATGTCCTGGCGACCGTCGATGCCGATTAACTTTCCCCCGTATTCGATGGGTGTTGTATATTGGCTGGACATGATTTGCTGGTTGCGCCAGACTTCGCTGGCATTTGTACGGTCTATTTTACCCCAGAATCCGCCCACTCCATAACTGGCTGTTGCAAACACATAGTTACCAATCACAACCGGGTCGGCACCATTAACCGTCGGTCCCCGCTTTCCAAATGGAAATTGAAACAGGATATTTCCATTCTGAGGATCAATACCAACCAGATGTTGACGAGTGATAAAGATCGCGTAGAAACGCCCGTGTAAAAACGCAGAGGTCGGCGAGGAGTAGCTGGCGTCATCCTGCATTGTTTGCCAGAGAGTAAATCCCTTGTCGAGTGAGAATGCGACAATTCCTGCATTTTTGCGTTTACCACCAACATTTACCAGCAACCTGTCTTCCACGATAATCGGAGTACTGCCCACGCCAAAGTAGCCTTGTCCGACCTGGAAATCCTTGTGGGTATCGCGAGACCAGATTTTCTTGCCGGTCTCCAAATCCAGGCACTGCAGATTGCCGGCAATTCCAAAAGTATAGATACGATTTTTGTGAATTAAGGGGACAGCAATCGGGCCATCATTGGGATTAAAGGAGCCCTTATAGTTGATGGGGGTGGTCTGTTTCCAAAGCGGTTCCCCTGTTTGAGTATCGAGGGCTTCAACCGTTTCGAGGTCGCCTACGCGATGAAATAAGATCGCCGTTTTCTTATAAACCGAGATACCGGCATAACCACTTCCGACACCACGCTGCCACTTGACAGGGGGGCCGGTTTCAGGCCAGGCTGAGTCAAGGGTCTCTCCTGCTGCATGACCGTTGCGATAAGGGCCTAGAATTTGCGTCCAATCGCCAGCCTGACAGAGGGAGGCCGAACAGAGGATCGTCAGTAAACAGTAATTGAAAAAACGCATGTATCCGGCTCCGCGTTCCAGGTAAATTGTGGCAAGATATCGTGGAATTCTATTTTAATAACATCGGGGCTTTGCTGCATAGGAACGTCTGTTATAGTCTGCTAAGATAAAAAGTAAAACCGAACCGATCTACCAGACTGCGCTTACCGAAGAGGAAATTCGTGAGATCGCTTTCTAAGCAGGAGAAACTCTTGGATTCGAACCCACTACGGTTATTAAGAAATTTACGGAGAAGCCGTGAGATTGTCACGGTTCTCGTGAATTACGGTTTTGATGACCTGGTTGATCAGCTGGGGCTCAGGCGGTATCTGCGCTGGGGACGTCGGCTGCTGTTCTGGAAACGCACAGAACCTGAAATCAAGTTGACACGTGCGAAACGAATTCGCCTCGCACTCGAAAGTCTGGGAGTCACGTTTATCAAGTTTGGTCAGGTTGTGAGTACGCGCCCTGATCTCGTTCCCCGGGATGTCGTCAACGAATTGTCAAAACTGCAGGAACGCGTCCCTTCCTTTCCCAGTGAGATCGCAATAAAAATTGTGGAACGGGAATTGGACGGTTCGATTGATACCCTGTTTGCTGAGTTTGATCGACAGCCATTGGCAGCCGGTTCACTGGGGCAGGTACACAAAGCCCGTCATCATGATGGCACCGAGCTGGTGGTGAAGATTAAACGACCTGACATCGACCGTGTCATCGAACAAGACCTGAGTTTGATGTACGAACTGGCAACGATGATTGAACGCCATTTCCCTGATGCCGAAGTATTTGATCCCGTCGGTCTGGTCAACCAGTTTTCCCGTACAATCAGGCGGGAATTGCAATTTATGAGAGAGGCGCGTTCGACCGACGAATTTTATCGCCTGTTTCAAGATGATGCGACTTTATATGTTCCTAAGATTTACTGGGAGATGACACAAGGCGACATCATTACGATGGAATACATCGACGGCTATCGGATTGATGACGATGAACAGTTAAAAAATCTGCCGATCAGTCCGCATGAAGTTGCCGCCAACGGCGCTCGCATTTTTATGAAAATGACGTTTGAATTTGGAATCTTTCACGCCGATCCCCACCCAGGAAATTTTCGAGTTCTGCCCGATGGTTCATTATGCCTGATCGATTACGGCATGATTGGCATACTTGAAGAAGAACGCCGCGATTTACTGGTTGACTTGCTGTTAAATGTCGCGAGGAAGGATTCCGCCAAACTGGTGGATGTTGTTTTGAATATTGGGAAAGCCAAACGAGCCGTTGATCATCAATTGTTGCGTGCCGATCTCCGTGACTTTATCGGAAATTATTATGGTATCCCGCTGGATCAGATCAGCGTCGGAAAAATGTTGACCGACTTTATCAACATTCTGGCAATTCACCGAATCCGTTGCCCCGTCGATATCATGCTGCTGATTCGCGCTTTGATTACGCTCGAAGGTGTTGCTGCTCGTATGGCTCCAGATTTAAATATTGCGCAGGAAATGGAACCTTATGTTTATAAGCTTTCCTCTGAGCGATATCATCCTCGCGCGATCGCCACACGCTTCTGGTCAGAAGCCTGCAGTCTTTCGAAGGTCATGCATGATCTGCCTGAGCAGATCGGCCGCACGTTGGGGAAATTGAGCGACGATGAACTCCGGATTCATCTGGAGCACGAGGGGTTTGACCATCTGACAACTGAAATGGACCGTTCAGGAAACCGGCTGGCCATCGGCATGGTCATGTCTTCTCTGATCCTGGCTTCCGCGATTACGATTTCATCTGATACGCGGCTGGTTTATGTCAGCATTCCGATTTTCATGATGTCGAGTCTGTTAGGAATCTGGTTGATCTACGGCGTATTTCGCAGTGGTCGATTGTAGCAGTGGGCGATTGTAAGGTCAGGTTCCCTTACAATCGCACTGCTCGCTTTTTCCTATATGACAGATCTTTCGTCACTTCTTATTTATAAACTCGCGATTTCGGATCGCCACCTGACAGCAGATACGCCATCAAGTCCCGGATTTCATCGCCGTTCAGTGCATTCAACATGTCTTTTGGCATTTGTGAAACAGGGGACGGCATGATCTCATCCACATTGTCGGCAGAGATGACAATCGGTTTGGCTTTCGCATCAGCCGGGTAGACGATTACTTTGTCGCCGTCTTTCGAGACGAGTCCCGTAAATGAACGACCATCCTCGGTCAGTACCATCGATGACTGATATTGATCCGAAATGACCTTGCTCGGCTCGATGATGGATTCGAGAATGTAGCGGGCATCAAATTTGTTCTTAACCGTTGTCAGGTCCGGACCCACGTCGCCGCCAAGGCCATCAAACCGGTGACACGCGGCACAGCGCATCGAGTGGAACAGATTGCGACCGTTCTCAAAGCTAGCCGCTTTCATTTTGCCACCAGAGGTATGTTGGCCTGCTTCTCCAATAGCCCAGATCTTGCCGGGACCTTGTGGCGGCGTAATTTCGAAATCGGGAACTGGATTGAAATTCTCGCCACTGATATCGGCCAGTGCGGCACGATCGGCGTTGTTCATGTAACCGAGGAACTCGTCACGCAGGTTGCCGAGAAACTTGGCATAGCTGTTACCACCGGGAAACTTTGCGGCGGAGTTAATGAACTTAATGTATGTGCGGCGCTGGTCCATCGTCCAGCCTTTACGCAAGTTGCGAAGCATGAACGCATAATTGACTTCGTGCGTCGGCGGATGATTCTCGAGCATTGCCAGCACGCGACCACCGTAATTTTTATTGCGACCTGCGAGTTCGGTCCAGTCGGGTACTTCAGTCTCGCCACGGTTTGTGATCAGTGCAATGGCTTTCGAAATTACATTCGGTGCTTCAAGATAGACTAAGACGCGGACCAACTCGGTGTTGATATTCTTGCTCTTATTAGGCAAATAAGGGTCGAGTTCGGCGATGATTTGCTCGCGTTGCTCAGCCGTTGGTTTACCAAGACGGATGAAGGTCAGAGAATAGGCACGCAGAAGACCGAGGAACTGTGCTTCGTTCAAATCAGCCGGGTTCAGTTCGAGCAGTGCAGCGATTTGGGCATCACGATGTGTTTTATTTCCCATACGAGCAAGAGCGACCGCGCCGGAAATTTTGGCTTGGGGGTTCTTTTCTGAAAAGACTTTCGCAGCCCATTGATCAACGGGCTGTGATTCAATTGCGATGCGTGCGGCGTGACGTAACCAGCGGTCGGAACTGGAAAGGTGAGGCCAAGCTGCATCGACGGCAGCAGGGTTCTGCTTGCCATGAAACGCTTCGAGACTGCGACGAAGTTTCCGTGCGTCGGCTCCCGCGATTTCTCCCGTGACTGGTTTGGTCGATTCGTTACCGACATAGGTGATGCGGAACAGTGCCGATTTGGTACCCCGACCGCCGATGGTAAAGTACAGCGCGCCGTCGTGTCCAATTATCGCATCAGTCAAAGGAAGTGGTGAGCCATAACAGAATGCTTCCTGCTCGCCACGGTAACCAGCACCGTCCGGAGTAAGGTGAATGGCATAGATCGTGCCGAAGGTCCAGTCGAGTGCGAAAATTGCGTCCTGATATTTCGCAGGAAACTTCGTACCCTGGCCGCTGATCACACCGGTCGGACAACCGGGGCCAATATTCACCACGGCGGGCAGGCTGTCTTCGTAATATTCGGGCCATTTACCAGAGCCACTCCGCCAGCCGTAATCTGAACCGCTGACGGCACAGTTGATTCTGGTAGGACGATACCAGGGCGTTCCGAGGTCCCATTCCATATCGGCATCATAGGTGAAGAGATCGCCGAATCGGTTGAGGGCAATATCATACTGGTTGCGGTAACCCGTTGAGATGATTTCATGTTGCTTTGTCTCTGGAGAGAATTTCGAAATCCAACCACCCGGTGCAAGACGGCCGCGGGCATGTCCATTTGCGTCCCATTCGCGTGGTAAAAGCAGATCTTCGTCCCAGGTCGGAACATGCGAGCGAACAATGCTCTCTTGTGGTGGTAAGGATGCATGGTTTCCGCCGATGACATAAAGATTCTTTCCATCCTCAGCTACGATCACGGCATGGTTTCCGTGCTCGCCGCCACTGCGTTCGCTGGGTAGTGCCTCAGCTTTGTCGAATTGGTCATCACCGTTCGAATCGGTCACTTTAAAGAGGTTGCCGCCACTCTTGTGAAGGTAGAGTGCATCGTTGTGCCAGGTCATGCCCTGTGCACCTGAAAGATCGATCTGCAGTTTTTCCACTTCGACCAGTGGTTCCTCAGTGCCTTCAGTAACGGTAATACGGTAGAGTCCTTTGTTGCCTTGATCGCTCGCCAGCAAGCGGCCTTTGCCGTCAGTCGTCAGTGAAACCCAGCTCCCTTGTTCGTTGCTGGGTACTTCGTAGAGTAGTTCGACTTTGAAATCTTTAGGAACAGTGATGGTCTCGGTGAGTTCCTCAAGGTCAACGCCGCCGCTACGGGTCGTGATTCCCGGTTTGCCCCAGGGACCACTTCCGAAGTTCCCCATATTTTTCAACTTCAGGTTCCAGGCAGAATCGTCGAAACTGGCCAGTTGCCAGTCTTTGGCTTCGGTGTCGGCGAGTTTCCATTCGGGCGTGGAAATGATCTGCTGTTTTTTGCCATCGGCGGTTTCGACTTCGAGTTTCAATACGAACGCAGCAACGCCGCCGTTGTTCTTTGCCTGGACCGCAATTTGATTCATTCCGGTTTGGATCAGCTTTTTGGCATCGCTCATCATGACCGGGTTGCCCCAGTCGGTTGCAGTGCCCGCGTCTTTCCCGTTGATCCAGACGGTTGCCCGGTTATCACAGGTAAAATAAAGGCGTGCTGCTTTGATCGGGCCTGCGACTTCGAATTTCTGACGCAGGTAAATCGGCTCATTTCCCGTAGGATTGTTCGTGCGCCAGACCCAGACTGGAGCCGGCTTTTCTGAAACCCAGTCAAACCGACCAGATTTTTTCGATTTCGCTGCTGCCGTTTTCTTAGACGCTGGTGCCTTTTTTGTGTTCTCCACTGCCGCTTTGAGAACCGCAGCCGCTTCGTCACCCGCCAACGGACGGTATTGCAGATCCTTGAACTCGACTCTCATCGGCGGACCGGCGTGAAGTTGCAGGCCGAGAACGCCTTTGGAAAATGCTTCGGGATGGTCATCGGTCAGATCAATCGTGTTGACACCATTCACCTGATGGACCATGCGGTTTCCAACGGCTACAATCCGAATTTCGTTCCATTCCCAATCGACGAGCTTCTGGTTTTTGTCGCCAATCTCAGCAACCACTTTCGGCTTCCCCTTTGCGCCTGCTTCCACGCGTTGGAAACGTTGTGCGATAATCCCGCGGCCGGTTCTCTCGCCATACATCATGCCGAAATATTCTGGCTTTGGATGGAGATCAGCCTGATATCCTTTCAATGCAAAATTCGGAGGATCAACCAGTTCGCTGCGATATTGAACGCCGGAGTTATTCCCTTTGAATCGGACGGTGGCCTTGAATTCAAAGTCGCCTACCTCACCCCCTTGCCAGACGAGGAAGGTATTCGGTTTGGCCGGTTTTTCTTTTGTGGTTTCACCAACAATGGTACCGTCTTGAACAGTCCAGAAGCCCTCTTTTCCAGCCCAGCCGCTCAGGTCTTTCCCGTTAAACAGGTTCTGAAATTCCTGGGCGCTGACTGTGCTGCTGGAAAATGCGAGGAGTGTAAGTAGAACGCAGACAAATTTTCGCATGGTGGTATCCCGATCGATAAGGGCGAGTGTTTATTTATGGGAAATTATTATCGAAATTAGTGAGGGTTGTGGCGTGTCTCGTGAACCGGATTTCATTCGTCACCAGAAAACAGAATCTCTCGTAGAGAGCCTCCTGAAAAACGCGTTTACATCTTAACATTGCCCGCCAGCCTGTGTCGAGCATGTAATCAATTTCCTGTGTTGGGACCGCATGAATTCCCATCACAGCCCTGATAACAGGTTACGTCAATTCATTGTTAAGGCCGCTTAATTCGAGCTGCTGGCGTCGCTGATCCGTTGGCGGAGATAATTCGCGCGGGCCGCATTCCGTTCACTCGATTCCAACTCTCCCCCTTGCAGTTTCTGCAGGTGAGCCGGTTGGGTAAAAATAAACATCTCATTCAAGGCGGAGATTGGCAAGTCTTCGATCAGCCCCAGATTCACACCCATCCGCACGCTTGAGAGCAGGTGCATGGTTTCTTCTGAACTGATGGTCTGCGCGGTGCTTAAAATACCATAAGCGCGTGAGACTTGATCGTGTAATCCCTGGCGGTTTTCTTTGATCAGCGAATTTCTGACGCGACGCTCATAAGAGATGATATTTGGGACGACTTCCTTGATGCTGTCGATCAACTGCTGTTCGGTTTGTCCCAGCGTGACCTGATTGGAAATCTGATAGAAGTCACCCATGGCCTGGCTTCCTTCACCGTATAATCCACGTACTGCCAGATTGATCTTCTGCAGCGCCTGGAATACTTTCTGGATCTCTTTAGTGATCACCAGCGCCGGCAGATGCAGCATCACACTGACTCGGATACCGGTGCCCACGTTCGTCGGGCAAGCGGTCAAATAGCCGAATTCTTCATTGAAAGCATAAGTGACCTGCTGTTCGAGCAGATCATCGATCTGGTTGATCGTTTCCCAGCATTCATTTAGAGAAAACCCGCTACGAAGCACCTGTAGTCGAAGATGGTCCTCTTCGTTGACCATGATGCCTATATTTTCTTCACTATCCAGACCAACGCCTCGCGGACCACTACGTTCGGCGTGTTCGCGGCTGATCAGCTGTCGTTCCACAATGAACTGTCGATCCAGATTACTCAGCTTGTCAACATCCAGATAGGAGAGTTTTTCTTCCATGGAAAGTGACGTGATGATCGGGCGCATCAGCTGCTCGATCTCGCCCAGAGTCGATTCTGTACAGCGATTTATAAAGGGGAACTGTGCGAGGTTTCTAGCCAATCGGATGCGGCTGGACATGACAATATCCGAGTCCGGACCGATCCCTCTCAGCCATTCACCACTTGTGCGAGTGAACGCGTCCAAATTCACCCTGGTTCTCCTTAAAATAATGAAATTCGATCAGATCGAGAGGTCCGAAACGGTGTCTCTTTCCTGTATTGTAACTCGCGTGACTTTCATCCCCAAACGGTGTAGACTCAGGGAACAAATACCATAGTCATTCAGCCGTTGAAAACAAAGTCTAATGCAGTTCGATCTTATTGAAAGCTCTGTAAGATCAAACTTGCTCAGACATTTTATGCGATGGATGCCAGTAATACCATTCCTCTCGTGTGAATCGACATTTTAAATACCTGAAACTCTTATCAGATGCCCTCTATTTTAATTGACGGTAAGAATTCGTCTTTTTGGAGATTTTTGAGAACTGTTCCTGCTCGCAACTTGTCTCCGGGGTGGGAAATGCTCATAAGAGAAACCGCGATATAGATAAAAAAACGGGATGCTTGTTCATCCATAGACTGTGCAATTAAGAGTATTCATGAAATACGTTCCAGAATTTGAAACATTTAAACGGCTTTCTAAAGAGGCTAACCTGGTCCCCGTTTATCGGCAGTTAACCGGGGATACGCTGACTCCCGTCAGTGCCTACCAGTTACTGGAAAAGGGCCCTTATTCCTTTCTATTCGAGAGTGTGGTCGGCGGGGAACAGATCAGCCGCTACAGTTTTCTGGGAGCAAATCCGTTTTTGACGGTTGATGCCTACGAGCAGCGAATGGTTATTCGGCAGAATGGACAGACGGAAGAAAAAACGGTAGATGATCCCCTGTCAGAACTGGAGACGATCCTCAACCAGTACCAGGCAGCCGAGCTACTGGGGCTCCCTCGTTTTTGTGGTGGTGCCGTTGGATATGCCGGCTACGATGTCGTCCGTTATTCGGAAAATCTGCCGAACGCCCCTGAGAATGACCGCCGTCTGCCCGATCTGTCTTTTGCGTTATACGATCATATGGTTGTCTTTGACCAAATTAATAAAACTGTGTTGGTCGTCGCACATGCCCATATCCAGACCGATATGAGTGAAGCAGACCTGCAAGCCGCTTACCAGTCAGCGTGCCAGCGAATTGATCAGACCTGCGAGCGGTTTCAGTCCGGCGATGCAACGGTATTGAAGATGGCAGACATCAGCGTGGATGCGCATGCCGAGCCCGATTTAGAATGGACGTCTAATTTCACGCAACCCAAATTTGAAGCAGCCGTCGAAGCCTGTAAAGAATATATTGTGGCGGGAGATATTTTCCAGGTGGTCTTGAGCCAGCGTCTCAAACTGGAAACCGCAGCGACACCACTCGACATCTATCGCAGCTTGCGCGTGGTCAATCCCAGCCCGTTTATGTTTCTGCTCAAAACTCCCGAAGTCGATCTGGTCGGCAGCTCTCCGGAAATTATGGTCCGCGTGGAAGATCGGTTTACAACGATCAGACCGCTGGCGGGCACTCGCATACGGGGGAAAACCGAAGCGGAAGACAAACGTCTGGCTGAAGAATTACTGGCCGACCCGAAAGAGCGGGCCGAACATGTGATGCTGATCGATCTGGCAAGAAACGATGTCGGTCGCGTCTGTGAATTCGGGTCTGTCGAATTATCCGACGTCATGGTCGTCGAACGATATTCTCATGTCATGCACATTACCTCGAATGTAACAGGTATGCTCACTGAAGATCGTTCGGCCCTCGATGCTTTGAGAGCAGGGCTGCCTGCCGGAACGGTTTCCGGGGCACCTAAAGTACGGGCGATGGAAATTATTGACGAATTTGAACCACACCGACGCGGTCCGTATGCCGGAGCCGTCGGATATCTCGATTTTACCGGGAATATGGATACGTGTATTGCACTACGAACACTGGTTATGCAGGGATCGACGGCCTATGTCCAGGCCGGCGCCGGGATCGTTGCCGACAGTGTTCCTGAAACGGAATATTATGAAACATTGAACAAGGCAAAGGGGTTGCTCAAAGCGATTGAAGTTGCAGAAAAACAACTCAAATAATCGAGACGAGAATTCATACCGTTTGAATTCTTCCGGCTCTGAGTCGTGTTTCGACGTGGCCCCATCTGTCGAAATTTAAGGTGAAGCAGGAATACGATGGAATCTCAAGACGAGAAAAGCGCGCTCAATCCGTCCGTAAGTTCTGAGGAAAACGAAACCCTGGATGCTCCGACCGACTGGTGGGGGATTACCAAACGGCTAGGCCCGGGATTGATTATCGCCGGGAGCATTGTCGGCTCGGGAGAGTTAATCGCTACCACCAAAACCGGAGCCCAGGCCGGAATCGCTCTGTTGTGGCTGATTATTGTCGGCTGTCTGATTAAGGTCTTTGTCCAGATTGAGCTCGGACGTTATTCTATCTCGCGCGGCGAAACCACGCTGGCCGCGTTAAACCATGTTCCTGGCCCGAGGCTCGGTTTCTTACGTACTTCTAATAAGGCCCCCAACTGGATTCTCTGGTTCTGGTTGATAATGAGCCTGTGTACGATCGGGCAACTGGGCGGCATCGTAGGCGGCGTTGGACAGGCACTCGCGTTGACGCTACCGATCCAGGGAGATTATCTCAAAGCGATTCAGGTTCCCTCAGAGAAGGAATTTGTCAAATATCTGGAAATCGAAGAAGCACTCAAGGACGAACAGAATTCACTGGCTGCGTTGACACCCGCAGAGCGGGAACGTTCTCTGCGTGGTCATGCCAAAGTGAAAGAACGGATTGAACGACTGCAGGCAGAAGGTCAGGTTATTCTCCAGAAAATTCGGAACAAGGATAAGCTGGAAGATGAGGACGGGAAATCCCTGATCGAACCCCAGACGTGGGACGACAAGATCTGGGCCGGTGTCATCGCCATCTTGACCTCATTGTTATTGTATTACGGCCGCTATAATTTGATCGAACATTTATCAACGGTCTTGGTCGTTTCCTTTACATTCATCACGATTGGAAACGTGATCTCGCTGCAGACTTCCGAAGTCTGGAGTATCTCCACCGAAGAAATTATCCACGGACTCTCGTTTGGTATTCCGGAAGCCACCGGTGGTATGAATCCGCTGCTGACAGCACTGGCAGCGTTTGGGATTATCGGCGTGGGAGCAACGGAATTAATCGCGTATCCTTACTGGTGTCTGGAAAAAGGCTACGCTCGATTTACCGGACCGCATTCAGAAGAGGACGGTTGGGCGATCCGCGCCAAAGGCTGGATGCGCGTGATGAAAATCGACGCCTTCGCTTCCATGTGTATTTACACGTTCGCTACGATCGCATTTTATCTGATGGGCGTCGCTGTTCTGCATAAGGAAGGCTTAGACCCGGACGGCATGAGAATGGTCAGCACGCTGGCCGAAGCCTATGTCCCGGTCTTTGGAGCCTATGCCAAATGGCTGTTCCTCGTCGGAGCTATCGCGGTACTCTATTCCACGTTCCTGGTTGCGAATGCCGCGAATGCCCGCATCTTTTCGGATGGTCTGCGATTTTTTGGCGTAGTCAATGAGAACAAGCCTAACGCAGTTCAAAACTGGATTAAAATCATGTCCTTGATCCTGCCACTACTTTGCCTGGCGGTCTTTCTGACAGGCGCTAATCCGGTCAGGCTGGTCTTAATCGCCGGAACGATGCAGGCAATCATGCTGCCGATGCTGGGCATCGGTGCCATTTATCTGCGTTACACTAAAATCGATAAGCGACTGACCCCGGGACGTCTCTGGGACCTGCTTCTGTTTCTGTCCTGCTTAGGGCTACTGCTGGCAGGTAGCTTTGGTGTTTACAAGCAGTTATTTGCCTGAGTGGGCTTAATCCGAAAAGTGGCGATCAAAAGAAAAGGCGATCTCAATGCACGCCGAGGTTCTGGTCGTTGATGTCAATCAAACTGGCAGGATATAATGAATGTTCCGGGGCAGATCGATAAGGAGTTGATTGATTATCCCTGTGCTGATGTGTCTTCAGAACAAGGTTTTGTCTGTTTTCTCTGGAAGTTCAAAAAAGCGGCGAATGAAATAGAAGGGATGTAGGTTAAATGGTAGGTGAGAAAACGATTTTCAAGAAAATCATTGATCGCGAAATTCCGGCTGAAATTGTCTATGAAGACGAATTCTGCTTGGCGTTCAAGGATGTCAATCCGCAGGCGCCAATTCATGTGCTGGTGATTCCTAAGCAGGAAATTCAATCGGTGGCACACTTGGAAAAAACCGATCAGGAACTGGCCGGGCATCTGATGTTGACGGTAGGAAAAGTAGCAGAAATGTTAGGCTTGGATAACGGATATCGCACGATTGTTAATACCGGTGTAGAAGGGGGACAAACCGTCAATCATTTGCACCTGCATTTGTTAGGCGGACGTTCGATGCAATGGCCCCCCGGTTAACAGAAAATATTTCTGTTGTGTCCGGGCCGTATCAAAATCTCATTGCCAACACTCTCACCCTCAATCATAATAGAATCAGTGACAACCAAAGTATCGAAATAGTGGGGGAAAGTATTGTGTTCAATTTTAGAAAATACTCAGGAATTCAGAGCCTGATGGCAGTTGCTTTGATCGTTTCGACAATCGGTTTACAATCCGCCCATGCACAAACTGCTGGAAAAAAAGTAAACACGAAGCAGCTCAACGTCCAGGCCGATAAACTACGCGATAGCTTTATCAGACAGTCTGCAGACATCGCCAGAAAATATTCTGATGCCGGAGACTATGAGAAATCTCGCGAGATGCTGCAGTCGATTCTCAGCATCAAAAAAGATGTCCCCGGCGTGAAAGCGATGATCAAGCAGCTCAATGAAAAACTGATGACGTCGAATTCCTCTGATTTCGAAATTGACGCGTCCCGCAACTGGAGCACTCCTACTGGTCTCGTTGCGAAAGGAAAAATGGTTCGCATCCAGTCAACAGGCACTTATGACTTTGTGACCGATATCAAAACCAGTGTTGAGGGATTACCCGATTCCACACCGATGAAAGAACTGGCCGCGGGAATCCCTGCCGGGGCTTTGATGGGCATTGTGATTTCCCAGGAAAAAGGAAAACCCAAAATCGGGAAGCCGTTTAAAATTGGTGAGAAAGCCGAGTACGTACCCAAGGATGATGGCGTATTAATGATTGGCTTGAATTTGCCAGCCGGTCATCGCTCAACGGGTAAGATTAAACTACGCATCAGTGGCTATATCAGACGATCCTCAAAATGAGGGATCTGGCTTACGGATTCTTTTTTCGTGCGGTAATCTCAGCACGGATTTCCCGTTGAAGTAATTCCGTCATCTGGCTGCGTTCCTGCAGCAGAGGAGCAGTCTGCGCGATCACACGTCGCATGTCCTCAACGATGCCGTTTTCCAGTTCTTCTGTGGTGATCCCGTCACAGGCATTCACGCAGGCTACAACACGGCGAACGAGCTCCTGATTTTCAGGGGAATCTTCTCCCAGAATCTCTCCTTCACTTGAGATTACAAAATGTGGAGGTTGGATTGTTTCACGCTCTGCAGTCATTCGCCGAGTGCTCCAAATAGTTCAAAGAAGAAAAGAAAGATGATTCTGTTCTTTTGTTCTGGTTGAGAAGTGGACCTGTACCTGAATCAGGAAGTCAAAAGATGACCTGATAAATAATCTATCGGCGTTGATTTGAACCAGTATTGAATCTCTCTTGCGCATAGTTGCAAAATGAAACTTGTTTTTGCGGTATCAAATCCGATTAAACAAACGTTGGTACGGCTAGGCAAAATAGGATGGGGTTCATCCAAGTTTAACCACTACAAGTGTGTTGAAACGAGATTCGATAAGCGAGGTTTTTCACTACACATACATGAGGTATATGCCTGTAGTAAAATCGCGCACCCTGCTTTTGATGGGGGAAATCCCCCAGTCTTCAAACACTTGTCGATGAATGGACAGAGTCTACTCAAGCACGATCAACAGGTCTCCCGATTCCACCTGCGTACCGGCTTCTGTGACGACCTCTTTCACTACGCCATCCTGTTCCGAAATCACACTCGTCTGCATCTTCATCGCTTCCAGCATTAGCAGTTGATCACCGGCTTTCACCTTGCTTCCGACTTTCACTGTCAGTGAAACAATCACGCCGGGCATCACAGAGCCAATCTGTTTTGGATCAGACGAGTCTGCTCTACGACGGGTGTCACCTTCCGGCTTCAACGATTTATCCACAATCACCACTTCACGTGGCTGACCATTCAGTTCGAAGAACACGGTGCGACAACCATCGGTTTGTGGCTTACCCACCGCCAGAAACTTAATGATCAATGTCTTGCCTGGTGCAATCTCAACAGAGACTTCTTCTTCCGGCTCCAGTCCGTTGAAGAACGCATATGTCGGCAGACCACTCGTGTCGTAGTACGTTTTTTGGTGCGTGGTAAAATCTTCGTAAACCTTGGGATACAGCAGGTAGGTTACCACTTCCTGATCGGTGGGCGTGCGGTTGATCATTTTTTGAACGACCTTGGCAGCGTCTTCAAAATCAGCCGGCGGAAGAATGCTTCCCGGACGTTCGGTCAACGGCTTTTCGCCACGTAATATTTTTTTCTGGACGTCTTCCGGGAAACCGCCGGGAGTTTGCCCCATGCGGCCACTAATCAGATCCAGTACCGATTCCGGAAACGCCAGATCGCGTTCGCTGTTCATTACATCGTCACAGCTCAGGTCATTAGCAACCAGGAACAGGGCCATATCACCGACGGCTTTCGAAGTCGGCGTGACTTTCACAATATCGCCCAGTAACTGATTCACTTCCGCATACACATGACAAACTTCAGACCAGCGATCACCCAACCCCAGGGATTGCGCCTGCTGCAGCAGGTTCGTATATTGACCGCCGGGCATTTGATGCTCGTACAAATTCGCACCCGCCGGAAGCACAGGGCTTTCAAACGCCGTATAGTAATTACGAACCGCACGCCAGTATTCGGAAATGTTATCCAGATGTTCGACTTCAACCGTTGGCTGATGCTCTTTGAAACGCTGCGCTTCCACAACCGTCGTCAGGTTGGGTTGTGAAGTTCCACCCGACATCGAAGGCACCGCACCATCGGCAATGTCCAGACCGGCCTCTGCTGCTTTCAAAATCGAGGCCGCCTGTCCGCCACTTGTATCATGCGTATGGAAGTGAATTGGAATCCCGATTTCCTGCTTCAGTGTTTTTACCAGCAACTCGGCTGCATACGGCTTACATAGACCGGCCATATCTTTAATGGCAAGAATATGCGCGCCCATGTTTTCCAGCTCTTTCGCCATCTTGACGTAATATTTCAGATCGTACTTCGACTTCGAAGGATCCAGAATATCGCCCGTATAACAGATACTGGCTTCGCAGATCGCACCACTTTTCTGAACTTCTTCCATCGCCACTTTCATGTTCGGCACCCAGTTCAGTGCATCGAATACACGGAACACATCAATGCCCGCATCAGCGGCTTCTTTCACGAAAGCACGCACGACGTTATCCGGGTAGTTCGTATAACCGACGGCACTCGAAGCTCGAATCAACATCTGAAACAGAATGTTAGGCACACGTGTTCGCATCTCGGACAAACGCTGCCACGGCGATTCTTTAAGGAATCGCATTGATGTATCAAACGTCGCACCGCCCCACATTTCCAACGAGAATAACTGCGGGCAGTTATGTGCGTAGACTTCAGCAATCTGCAGCATATCATGCGTACGGAACCGCGTCGCATACAAAGACTGATGCGCATCGCGGAACGAAGTATCGGTCAGCAGCAGTTCTTTCTGATCCAGAATCCACTTGCCGAATTTCTCCGCACCCAGTTCCAGCAGTTTCTGTCGCATCCCATCAGGGGGGGACAGTTCTTTTTTGTTATATTCGGGAACCGGTGCAGGCGTCCGCCTTACTGCTTTCGGTCGGTCCTTCACCATCGCATTGCCATTGACGACGGTCTCTGCCAGATACGTCAACAGTTTGGTTGCCCGGTCATGTCGCTTCGGAAACTTGAACAGCTCCGGCGTATCATCAATGAACCGGGTATAACAATCCCCGTTCAGGAAAGTAGGATGCGCGATCAGTTTCAGCACGAACGGAATGTTCGTCTTCACGCCGCGAATTCGAAATTCCTGTAGGCAACGCTCCGTACGGGCCGCTGCATCTTTGAAGGTCCGTGCCCACGTGGTGACTTTCACCAGCAGTGAATCGTAATACGGGAAGACCATTGCGCCAGAGAACGCCGTCCCCGCGTCCAGACGCACGCCCATCCCGCTGGCAGAGCGGTAATGCGCCACGCGTCCATAGTCGGGCATGAAGTTGTTCGTCGGATCTTCCGTCGTCACCCGGCACTGCAATGCAAATCCGTGTGTCTGCAGTTCTTCCTGGGAATTGATGCGGATTCCCGGATCATTCAGCTTGGCCCCTTGTGCGAGCAGAATTTGTGATTTCACAATGTCTATGCCGGTGACTTCTTCGGTCACCGTATGCTCGACCTGAATCCGTGGATTCACTTCGATGAAGAAAAACTGATTGGTGTCTGCGTCCAGCAGAAACTCAACGGTTCCCGCCAGTTCGTAGTTCACACTCCGACCAATTTTCAAAGCCGCCGCACACAGCGCGTCTCTGACAGCCGGATCAAGATTCGGAGCCGGCGCAATTTCTACTACTTTCTGGTGACGTCGCTGAACCGAACAGTCGCGTTCGAAAAGATGCACCAGTCCGCCATGCTTGTCACCCAGTAACTGTACTTCAATGTGTCGTGCACGTGAGATGAATTTCTCGACGAAGACATCCGCGCTGCCAAACGCCGACAGCGATTCGCTCCGTGCCTGTTCAAAGGCGGCGTCGAATTCTGCCTCTTTCTGCACGACCCGCATCCCACGACCACCACCGCCGTGTGCTGCTTTCAAAATAATAGGGAAACCAATCTCGTTCGCCGTCTTTCGCCCCGAGGCGGCATCGACAATCGCTTCGCCACTTCCCCCCAGAACGGGAACGCCTACCTTCTCAGCAATTTTACGAGCCGAGATTTTATCTCCGAGGGCCTTCAACGTTGCCACCTGGGGACCAATAAAGATAATGCCGGCGTCTTCACACGCCTGTGCGAATTCTGCGTTCTCTGAGAGAAACCCGTAACCCGGGTGGATCGCATCAATTTTTTTCTGCTTGGCCAGCGTGATAATCGCATCAATATCGAGATACGATTTCACGGGATGCCCCGGCTTGCCAATCTGATACGCTTCGTCGGCTTTCGTGCGATGCAGGGCATAGCGGTCTTCATGGGTATAGATCCCGACCGTGCGAATTCCCAATTCATGCGTACTTCGGAAAATACGAATGGCAATTTCACTACGATTGGCAACGAGCAGCTTTTTGATTTTACCCTCAGACATGAATCTTCCTAACTCTTTGTATACATTAAGTTTGATGGCTTGATTGATGTAAAATTCTGACTGGCATTCCTGACAGGCCAACGGTCACTAGAGTACATGCCTGGGGCCAGAAAAACAATCCTACACACCCCTTTACGTCGATTCTCACCCCGAGCCGGAACGCACAGGCATTCAAGTCGAACAATCTCACTAAACCCGCCTGGGAAATAGCCTTGGATTGATTCATCTTGACCTGTTTTCCCTCTCCGATTAGTGTTCACGCCGTTCTGATCCGTACGACTCCTGCCAATTGGTTTGTCCGAGTCGGGAGCAGCAGAAATATCATAGGCATCTGGCGTAAAAAAACGGTGAATCAAATGGCAGAAAAAAAGTGCGATCTCTGTGCGGGAACCGAGTTTGAACAAATTGGAAACCGCGATCGGCACGGGAACTCGTTGGAATCCGTAATCTGCAAAACCTGCGGCCTCGTCGCCCACGGTCAGATCCCGACCGACGAAGAACTGGCCCGCTACTATGCCACCGAATACCGCCAGAGCTATCACGGCGAGATGACTCCTTCGGATCGTCGTGTGATGCGCGCCTGGAAAAACGGCGAACGTATTTTTAACCAGATCCAGCCACATATCAAATCCGATGCCAAAGTCTTCGAAGTCGGAGCCGGCATCGGTTGTACCGCCAAAGTCTTTGAATTGAACGGCCACACCGCCAGCGGCATCGAACCAGGTGAAGGCTTTCAAACCTACTCCCAACAGAAGCTGCTGACCGACGTCGTCCGCGGCGATCTGTTCGAACAGCCTCGCGATCACAGTCGCGAACTCGTGCTGCTCGTGCATGTGATCGAGCATTTCAATTCGCCACGTCGCGCTCTGGAATACATTCGCAGTATGCTTGCCGACAGCGGGCAATTTTATGTCGAATGCCCGAACATCGCGGCTCCCTTCGCACGTCGCAGCAAAATGTTCCATTACGCACACATTCATAACTTCACTCCGGCCAGTCTCAAAATGCTGGCCGAGAGTTGTGGCTTCAAACTCGAACAGCAGTTCGGCTCCAGTGAAGACCCGAACCTGCAGATGCTCTTTTCCTGTAGTGAAACTTCAGCACCCAGCATCGACACCACCAACTACGAAAAAACAATGCAGGTGATCAACGGTGCCACACCAGTGCGTTATCATTTGCGCCCGTATTACTTCTCGTCCCGGCTGGCCAAAGTCAGCAGCTATCTGAAAGAGCACCTGACCGCGAAGCAGTTCGTCTCGAGCGTAGTTCAGGATTGTCAGCAGCACGCCGCCGACCAGCAGAACAAACAACCCGCTGAACGCCGCGCCGCAGCCTGACCAACGTTGTCGCACCAGTGAGTCGGAGCCCGGCGATGTGTTGGAAAAGTCGCCGACGAAAATGCCCTGTTTTGTAGTGCAGAGATGCATCTTGACAGTGCCACGCCGATTCGAAAGATGTGCTTTAAGCATCGCGCGCACGAGCAAACAGGATTTGCACTGGTAAACACGCCACAGCCTGTTGAAATTCGCACTATAAAAGTCTCTGTGTAGAACCACATTTCTTCCAAATCGCCGCGACTGCTTCGCAATGTACCCCATCGCATCGATTGGCTTCGTGGGCCTTCGCAGAGACTTCATTAGTGGTTCATAGAGTATCCCTGTGTCTTCGTGGCCCTTCGCTTGCGTGTCATTTTCCGAGTCCCCCTTGACCCCTGTGTGCCCTTCCACAAGATGCAAACAGTACGCAAACCATTTC
>TARA_R110002095_G_scaffold84398_1_pt1 | contig 41241 bp, 43 predicted proteins | sample TARA_R110002095 | Tara Oceans TARA_R110002095 (sample SAMEA4397255) | marine metagenome | biome: Polar Biome; feature: [SRF] surface water layer (ENVO:00010504); material: water (ENVO:00002006), including particulate matter (ENVO:01000060) such as... | depth 5 m | reverse complement strand
CCTCAAGATTAGGAATCTTGCGCTCTATCCTGATGAGCTACGGGACCATTTCCCGGGTTTAGCAGAGAGCTATTTTCCGCGCCATATAAAAATGAGGCGGACCGGTTCGTCGGCCCACCTCAAATATTATATTTATCAGTCCGACGTCAGGACGCAGTTCTTGGCATAGTCCGCCGCTTCATTCGCAGACCAGTCACCTTTTGGCTTTTCTTTCATTTCTGCGCACCATTCCTTGCTTCCCACTTCCGGATCACAGGCTGCCAGGCCAAGCGTAAAGAGTGACAGTAGAGCAAGACATACAATTTTTTTGGTCATAATATTCCCCACCAGACATGAGAAAGGGACGGGGTGCAATCAAGCATCCCGTCCCTCAAAATCAGATCGTCAAAATTTACTTGCCTTCGACAGTGATAACAACGCGGCGGTTAGCGGCGTTTCTTACACCATCAGCAGTCTCAACTTTCAGGTCCTTCTTACCGTAGGAGCGCATGATAATCCGTTTTGGCTCCATGCCCATGTCCATGCCCATGAAGGCAACGGCTTCGGCACGACGCTCGCCCAGCTTATCGTTGTACTCTACGCTACCCACCGTATCGGTGTAACCGGCTATCGTGATCTTCGGATCCTTGAATTCCTTCATGTACTCCGAAGCAGCCTTAATCTCATCATCAGAACCAGGCAAAGGTGTCGAAGAATCAAAGGCGAAATTCACTTCAAAGGATTTCGGCTCCATCATCATGGGCTCTTTCTTCTCCATGACGACCACTTTTTCCTCTACAACAACAACCGGTGCCATCGCCGTTTCAATTTCCTCAATCGCAAGGATGAAAGCATCCCGGCATGCAGCGATATCCTTCGGCTGGCGATTTTCTTCCTGCTCCTGCACCCAGCAATCAAAGCTGGTCTGCGCACGCGCAGCAATAAGAGGAAGTTTTTCAGAGGCACCGGCACCAAGAGCAGCCATCAAACGTTCCCGCGCACCAACCAGAACCGGTTCGCGATCCGCAGGAAGGCGCCATTCTTCAGGATGATATGGGTCAACTTGCTCGCCACGTGTTGCCGCCATCGCTTTTTCAGCAAAGCGATCAGAATCAATATAGTCGCCCTCGTTATATTCCGCCTTTGCGAGGTCAACATACCCCGTGTAGAGCGCCTGTTGGAATGCGGTACCACCGGGGCTTAACTTTTCCGCCTGTTCCAATTTACCGCCACATGCCGCTAATATGAGCGACGCGGCGCCAACAATTGCGAATTTCATCGTGTTTTTCATATTCTTCCCCTCAACCGTCTTCTAGGTGCAAAGATTTTCACACCGAGTATGGTTAATAGATAGTACGTTGTAAACCTGCAAACAATAAGAATTACGCTTACTGTGCTGAAATAAGGGACTTGCACACAGTTTCAACTCCTAGTTTGCAAATAATTGGTGGACGCTAGGCAATAATATTGTCCGAATTACGGCAACTAATGTCCATTATTGTGCTCAGGTCATCCAAGCTACCCTGAATTTACCACAGTAAAGCTAACCTGGATCATATTGTTCAAGTTTTTTTATGGACAATAGCCGCCATAAACCTGTCTACTCAGGATCAGATTTGTATAGCAACGACGAATTTTATGACTCACTCCCATCCCAACGAAAGCACTGGCGTGCACGCTCATTCACACGATCACGCCCCGAAGGTAACCGAAGATAGCGAACGCCGTATTTTCTGGGTTATGTGCCTGACGGGCGGCTATATGCTGTTGCAGGCAATAGGCGGCATGTTTTCGGGATCGCTCGCATTGCTCGCTGATTCCGGACATATGCTCTCCGACACAGCCGCCCTCGCGCTAGCCTGGTTTGCTTTTCGACTCGCCTTCAAACCGGCGGACAGCAAACGCAGCTTTGGGTATCACCGGTTTCAGATTCTGGCCGCTTTTACAAACGGCCTAACATTATTTTTCATCGCCGGCTGGATTATTTTCGAGGCCATTGAGCGACTTATAAATCCCGGAGATGTGATCGGCGGCATGATGCTCGCGATAGCCATCGGCGGGCTGATTGTTAATATTGTCGGTTTCTACCTTCTTCATCGCGGTGATCGGGATAACGTCAATATGCAAGGGGCCCTCCTTCATGTGATGGGGGATTTGCTCGGATCCATTGCCGCTATCGTTGCCGCAGCTATTATCATCTTTACAGGCTGGATGGCGGCGGATCCGATCCTGTCCATCCTCGTGGCCGTCATCATCCTCAAGAGCGCATATGGGCTCGTGCGGCGGTCAGGGCATATACTGCTGGAAGGAACGCCCGATCACCTGGATATGACACTCATTCGGGATAAGTTAACAGCGTATCTTCCTGAAATTGTCGATGTACATCATATGCATGCCTGGTCTCTGACAGCAGAGAAACCGATCGTTACCATGCATGTCCAGGTCGAACCATCAGCCGACCTCGAGACTACACTGCGCGCCATCAACGCCTTTTTATTGTCAGAATTTGAAATAGATCATGCCACCTTGCAGCTGGAACATAGTAACTGCGCGACGCAAGGGTAAAATTTGATTTCCTCACTGCCAGAGAGGCCGGGCAGCGCTCGATGTCCCTTTCGCTGCTCCCCAAGGGCCGGTGCTGGTAATCGAGATCCAACGGAGCGGAGGCATGCTTACCTGCCTTATTTCAACAACATCGCCGCGTGTAATCGTGGCATCCAAGCGTTGCGTCATTTTTGTTTTTTGAAGACTGCAGCTAACTGCATCACCCGGCAGCCAGTATTTCGCCGGCACCTTTCCCTGGAGGCGATATCGCTTGACTGGCTTCTTGCCGGAGACGATTCGGCAATCGCCTGAGAAGGCAGCGCCGGAGTCGCCGCCGACATCAAGCTGTATCAGTTCCAGTTTGGAGGCGTGACTGGTCCCACTGACAAGCAGGAAGAGAACCAACAATCCTTTAATCCAAGCAGTATATCGCATATACCCAGACTACCCCAGACATGGTTAAAAAAATGGAAACCATAGTGCTGGAAAGGCGGTCGAAATAGATAACTTTTGTTTTTGGATCAGGAGGTTGGTGGTAAGTCCATGTCGAGAATGGTCATGTGGAAAGCGAAAGATACCTCCCCTTCATCTTCGTCACGATAGACAACTCCAATAAATTCATCATCCAGCATCACTTCGGCTGTGCCATCGGAAGGTCTTCTCTCTTTGACGTTGAAGTCTTCATTGTCGAATTTTTCACGTAGATATCTCTGTACGCGCAGTGTTTCTGTTCTTGTCATCTTTACCTCGCGTTTCTAGAGGACTTCGAGCGAATCAGCAATCGGGCCTTTTACGCCCATTCGAACGACGCACTTCACCCGCGTATCAATCCCAAAGTTTTCAAGGTCAATATCTGAGCGTTCAAGCATGTTAATGTGTATAAACACATCGTCGCCGCCGCCATCAGGGGTTACAAATCCGTACTTATGTTCCGGCACATATGTCGTCACGACACCCGAAACCTCGATATCGACGCCGACAGGAACCTCTTCTTCTTCTTCTTCGGGCTCGTGAATTGCCACAACCTGTTGCCCACGGTCCCCGTCTGCAAGATCGCAGAGTATCTGCATGCCTTCCTGCAGCTCTTGATAGGAAGTATTTTGCAAAACCGAAATATGGACAAAAGCGTCCGGCGACCCGTCGGCGGGAGACACGAAACCAAACCCTTTGGCTTCATCGAAAAACTTCACAGTTGCGGAGATATTCTTACGGACAGGTTTGGACGGCTTACGATCATTCATCCTTTAAGGACCTCATTGTTTAATTACAGACTGTGCAATACCTAAATTAAAGACAAAGCTCAATCTTTCCGTTCATTTTTTATCAGATCGCAGAACCGCTGTCTGCACTGATATTTTCTTATGACAACTGCAGATACGCTTTTGCGGGCACTTAACTCGCATTTGCGGCGCATCTCGATATACTCAGCTGAATCAGTTTGACGATTTCCGGCCGACGCCCTATCGCGCCCGCATAATGAACCGCCCCGGCGCTCGCGGATTTTCTACGCCAGCTCGCAATGGCTCCGGGAACGTCCTCCATGGCATGCGGTCCTTCGGCTGCAAACAGGCCAACGAGGATGAGAGGTAAACCATCTTCGTAGTCAGTAGTCAGCACGCTGTCGAGATATGGTGCTTCATTCAGGAAAGCAACCGATACATCATTAAATTCACCCCTATCCTTAACGGCCTGTTGCTGCAAATAGGTCGCTTCTGCTGAGGCGGACGACTTTTCCGACCCGTGGGCAACCAACACAAGCCGCACTTTCTCGGGCTCATAATTTTGATCACGGCATATATCTTGCGCCATGGCGGCAATGATGCCGGCAAGTTCAGGATCAGTGCCCAATGCGTCACAAAGATAAAGTTTCCGCCCAATTTCAATGCGTTGTCCGTTCTCAAGCTTGAAAAGTTCCGGTATTCGATTACTGACGAAATAACCGTTACTCATAAAAAAGGGAAGCAAGAAAACCTCTCCGTCTGGCAAAATCGGAGGGGACTTATCCCGCGACAGAAAGCATACGTCCACCACTCCATAGCGATGACTCTGCTGAAGCGTGAAGGCATGTTGAATTGCAGCCTCTTGCGCTTCATCTGAAACGCGGGAGCCATGGGCAACAATGATTACAGAAGGACGCGAGGGCGACATTGATTTCCTCTATTGGCAACAGATTTAAACAGCCTCAGTAACGCAGGCAACCCGGTGTTTACAATTTTTCGGGTAAATGTTGAGAAAATATAGTCTGGAATTTCCTTTACCTCGTTGTCATAGACCAGTATCTAGATTTTAGTAGCCTGTGGGCTTCGAAATATGTGATAATGATTTCATAAATGGCAAAAAATAAAAATTAGCCATTGTTAAAAAAGCAAATTGTTTAATTGGGAGGAATAGCAAAATGATCAAACGCACCATTATGTCGATTGCTGCAATTTCGGCCGCGTCGATGATGACGTTTAGCGTCTCGGCCGCCGAAGTTGACGGCCCGGAAGTCAACTGGAATCTATCTGTCTGGGGCAAAGAGCGTGCCTTTACTTCGGGCATAGAAGCAATCCGCGACTATGTTGCGGAAAAAACAGATGGAAAATTCAATATCAAGATCCATTACGGCGAAGCGCTGTCCAAGTCGAGAGAAAATCTTGATGGTATCAAGCTTGGCGCCTTTCAGATGGCGGCGCTCTGCACGGCTTACCATCCGGCAAAAAACCCGACGCTATCCGGTCTTGATCTGCCATTTCTGCCGTTCCCGAATCTGAGGGTTCAAACTGCTGTTCATGAAGCATATTATCAGAATCCTGCTGTGGCTGAAGACATGGCCCGATGGGACGCAATGCTGCTTATGAGCTCACTTCTGCCGCAGTATGAGTTTACAGGTGTAGGTGATCCGCCACTTACGCTGGAAGACTGGGACGGCATGCGAGTTCGTGCGCTTGGCGGTATCGGCGAAGCAATGAAGAAAATTGGTGCTGTTCCGACAACCGTGCCTGCACCGGAGGTGTATACGTCCCTCGAACGCGGTACAATTGAAGCGGCGTCCTTTCCCTTCACATATGCGCATGTTGCCTATCGCCTGACAGACATCGGCAAATGGCACACGGCAAATATGTCCCCGGGAGCAAATCACTGCCCGATCGTCGTCAATATTCCGGCATACGAGCAGCTTACACCTGAGTATCAGCAGCTCCTGAACGACGCCAAAGGTCCAGCTTACGAAGCCCTGTATGCGGCATATGAAGCGGCTGACAAGAAGAACTTCCCGCTCATGAAAGAAAAAGGTATCCAGGCGATTACCTATTCCGACGAAGAGCTGGACAAATTCCGTGCAGTTGGCGCAAAGCCGGTATGGGATGAATGGATCGCGAAGATGGAAAGCGAAGGTCATCCCGGTACTGAGTTGTTTGAGTTGATTATGACAACGTCAAAGCAAGCGACCAATTAGGCAGCCTAGATCGAGGGTCTGGTTCACCAGACCCTCTTTCTCTTAAAGTAAAAAATCATGACAACTAAAAATCTCCCGCAGGGTTCGGGATCCCGGTCGGCGTTCGCGTCATTTAATCGCGGTTTTTCCAAACTCGAAGATTTTCTGAACGGTATTTCCGCTCTGGCGATATTTTCCGTGATGATTCTTGGCGTTACCCAGGTTCTTAGCCGAAAATTGCTTAATTGGCCAATACTCGGATATATCGATTTTATCGAGCAGAGCATGGTCATATTTGCGTTCTTTGGTATCGCCTATTGCCAGCGACTTGGCGGTCATGTCCGAATGGACCTTTTCATGGCCAAATTCAGTGCGCGTCCGCTGTATTTCTTTGAAGCAATGGCAACGCTGATCGGCCTGGTCGTCGTCACGATATTAATTGATACAAGTTGGCTCCATTTTCTGCGAGCGTATCAACTTGGAGATTCAACGATCGATATCGGGCTTCCAATCTGGCCCGCCAAATTAGTCATTCCCTTGGCATTCGGTGTCCTTTGGGTTCGCTTTGCCATACAGCTTGTAGGCTTCATACGGCTATTCATAAATCCAGATGCGGAAATTATCGGGGTTCCCGTTATTGAAGATGTCACCGCAATTGCCCGCCACGAAATTGAGGATGCACTCGGCGAAGAGGCGGCGAAACAAGCCAAATTTGACGAAACATATAATAAAAAGGGGAAAAAATAATGGAAGTGGATCCTCTTTTAGCAGGTGTCCTCGGCATGGGCGGCCTGGTTATCATGGTCTTCCTGGGTGTGCGCGTTTATATCGCCGCAACATTGGTTGGCATGATCGGCATTGTTTCGATTATCGGTTGGGATGCGGGAACCGGTATCGTTGGGACAATTCCTCATTCGAAATCAACGCTCTATTCCTTGAGCGTGCTGCCCATGTTCATCCTGATTGGCTATCTCGCCTTTCATGCGGGCATTACAACAGCTGCATTTGATGCTGCAAAGAAATGGGTCGGCTGGGTTCCGGGAGGCCTTGCCGTTGCGACCGTCTTCTCCGCTGCCGGTTTTGCCGCAGTATCAGGCGCCAGCACTGCGACAGCCGCCGTATTCAGCCGTGTCGCTATTCCGGAAATGCTGAGCAATGGCTATGATAGAAGGCTTGCGGCCGGTGTTGTCGCAGCGGGCGGGACCCTCGCATCCTTGATCCCGCCCAGCGCAATCCTTGTGATTTATGCGATTATTGTGGAAGAATCAGTGGGCGCACTGCTGCTCGCGGGTTTCATCCCCGGTATCGTTTCCGCTCTGATTTATGCCTTGATCATAATGGGGCGGGCAACCGTCAATCCCAAGCTTGGTCCGCCCGTTCGCGGCTTCACCTTTGGTGACAGGATGAGATCTCTACCCGGCACGTTTCCGATAATTGCCGTTATAGCAATCATCTTCAGTGCCATTTACGGCGGCTGGGCCACCCCCACCGAAGCAGGGGCGCTCGGTGCGTTTGTCGTGCTTATTTTTGCCTTCTTCCATGGCATGCGGACAAAAGAGCTGAAAGACGCCCTCTTTGAGACGGCCAAACTGACCGTGATGATCTTTTCGATCATCTGGGGCGTTTTGGTGTTTGTTCGGTTCCTCGGGTTCTCGGGCCTTCCGGAAGCGTTTGCCGAATGGATATTGGGTCTGCCACTGCCGCCAACGGCTATCATTATTCTGATCTTGTGTGGTTATGCCATCCTCGGGATGTTCATGGATGCCATCGGAATGCTGCTACTAACGCTACCCGTAGTCTTCCCGGCCGTTATCGGACTCGGATATGACCCCATCTGGTTTGGCATTATAGTTGTGAAAATGGTTGAGATATGCCTGATTACACCGCCAATAGGGCTCAACTGCTATGTGGTCAACGGTGTGCGGCCTGATATTCCGCTGTCTGACGTGTTCCGTGGGATTGGCCCCTTCTTTGTCGCCGATGTATTGACGGTCGCCCTATTCATCGCCTTTCCTTGGCTGATAACTTGGTTGCCACAAACAATGCTGAATTGACATTGACTCAATAGCCCGATCTCCTGCTAATAGAAAAAAATAAAAAGGAGTAGGTAAATGGATTTCACGCTCACGGAAGAGCAGCATGCTATCGTTGAGAACGTCGCTGCACTTTGCGCCCGTTTCGATGATAATTACTGGCGGGAAAAAGATCGAACGGGTGACTTCCCGTTCGATTTTCATGCTGCCATGGCAAAGGATGGCTGGCTGGGAATTACCATGCCGGAAGAATATGGCGGCGCTGGACTTGGTGTCGTTGAAGCCGCCTTAATGATGCATACCGTTGCAAATTCATCTGGCGGCATGTCGGCTGCATCGGCAATCCACATCAATATCTTCGGCCCTCACCCGATCGTTGTCTTCGGAAGTGACGAACAGAAAAATCGCTGGCTGCCTCCGCTCATCAAGGGAGAGGTTAAATCCTGCTTCGGGGTGACCGAGCCCAATGCTGGACTGAATACAACGGCGCTTCAGACCCGGGCAGAAAAAACCTCCGATGGATATCTCGTGAATGGTCGAAAAATCTGGACCACGACAGGCCAGGAAGCCGACAAGATCATGCTGCTTGCCCGGACCACACCGAAGGAAAAATGCAAGAAGGCCACCGATGGTCTTTCGTTATTCTACACGGACATGAACCGTGAGTTTATGGATGTGCGGGTGATCGACAAAATGGGCCGTAAGGCCGTTGATTCAAATGAGGTTTTTATCGACAATCTTCCTGTCCCCGAAGAAGACCTGATTGGCGAGGAAGGCAAAGGCTTTCATTATCTATTGCACAGCCTCAACCCCGAACGTGTTCTCGTCGGCATCGAAGCAATTGGTATTGGCATGAATGCGTTGAAACGTGCAGCAAAATATGCTCGCGAACGGGAAGTTTTTGGGCGACCAATTGGGAAAAACCAAGCCATACAACATCCACTTGCCGAAAACTGGATGGAACTGGAAGCCGCCTATCTAATGGCGATGAAAGCTGCGTCAAACTATGATGCCGGGCTTGAAGCAGGTGTTTATGCAAATGCCACCAAGTATTTGGGCGCCGAGGCGGGTTTTAAAGCCTGCACACAGGCTGTCATGACTCATGGCGGCATGGGATATGCCAAGGAATTTACGGTTGAGCGATTGATGAGAGAAGTAATGATCTGCCGCATTGCTCCCGTAAGCCCGCAATTGGTGCTCTGTTACATCGCTGAAAAAGCGCTGGGTATGCCCAAATCCTATTAATTCCGGCCTACTAAGCTGAAGGTAATAACAATGACCACTGCCAAAGACGGGCCGCTGACCGGCCTGCGTGTTGTCGATTTAACATCGGTACTCCTGGGCCCTTATGCGGCGCAAATCCTCGGAGATATGGGAGCCGATGTCATCAAGGTCGAAGGACCGGAAGGAGACACCACCCGTGATCTTGGTCCGCGCCGTTCTCCAGGCATGGCCGCGATCTATCTTAACGCCAACCGCAATAAGCGAGCGCTATGCATGGATCTGAAGTCGGCGGAAGGGCATGCCGCATTCCTGAAGCTTGTGAAAACGGCGGATATCTTCCTTCATAATATGCGCCCCTCCGCGATTAAGCGGCTTGCCCTCACGTATGAGGATCTCCGCAAGGTAAACCCAAATCTTATCTATTGCGGCGCTTACGGATTTGACCAGGACGGTCCCTATGCCGATAAACCCGCTTACGACGATATGATACAGGGAGTGAGCGGGCTGGCTGCCAGTCAATCACAGCTGATGGGCCGACCCGGCTATATGCCAACAGTCATTGCCGACAAGGCAACTGCTTTAACTTCTGTTTATGCCATAACCATGGCTCTCTATCATCGGGAGCGGACAGGAGAAGGCCAGGAAGTGAAGATTCCCATGTTCGAAACCATGGTGCAATTTCACATGCTGGAACATCTATATGGCGGTAATTTTGAACCGCCGATAGGTCCTGTCGGCTATCCTCGCGCGCTGTCGCCAAACCGTCATCCCTATAAAACCAAAGACGGCATGATCGGCGTGCTACCCTATGTTGATAAACAATGGCGCGCTTTCTTCGAGATGGCAGGCCGTCCTGAGTTGATGGACGACCCGAGGTTTTGCAATATCGCAGCGCGTCTTGATAATATCGATGCCGCATATCAGGTTTTAGGGGATATCATCGAAACCCGAACCTCCGCAGAATGGTTGCGCGACCTGGATGCGGCCAGCATTCCGGCTGTGCCAATCAATACGCCTCAGGATCTTCTTGAAGACGAGCATCTGAAAGCGACCGGATTTTGGCAAACCATGGAACATCCGAGCGAGGGAACGCTCAACTATCCTGGTATTCCGACAGAATTTTCAGCTTCTCCCGGTCGCGTGAGACGTCATGCGCCCCAGCTAGGCGAACATAATCGCGAAATCTTGCTGGAAATTGGCATGACGGACAACGAAATTGACAAGATGATCTCCGACGGTATTCTCGTTTCCCAAAATAAATAAGCTGCCCATAGTAGCAAAATAAAGAACAAGAAGCAGGCCATGCACATACGTGAATTCGCGAAAACGACACCGGATAAACCTGTCATCATCATGGCGGGCGGCGGTGAAACCACAACCTACAAACAGCTTGACGATCGCTCCAACAAAGCGGCCCAATATTTACGGGCACAAGGCCTCAAGATCGGCGATCACATCGCTTTGCTCATGGAAAATAATCCCCGTTTTTATGAGGTCTGCTGGGCCGCGCAGCGCGCAGGCCTGTATTATACGGCCATCAGTTCCCGCCTGTCTGCGGAGGAGGCAGCCTATATCATCAATGACTGCGGTGCGCGCATTTTCATTACCTCTAATTATAAATCAGAGCTGGCGACACAGCTTTTGGACCGCATACCGAATGTGGAACAAAAGTTGATGATTGACGGGGCAATAGCGGGGTATCAATCCTATGAAAGCAGTGTAAGCGAGTTCCCTGCAGAGCCGCTCCCAGATGAATGTGAAGGCGCAGATATGCTCTATTCATCGGGCACCACGGGACGGCCGAAGGGCGTCAAGCCCGCCGAGGTCGGCAATCCCATTGGGACCGAAGATAACTTGTTCAACATGTTAAAAAGCCAGTATAAAGTTACACAGAATTCGATCTACCTTTCACCAGCGCCGCTGTATCATGCGGCACCGCTTCGCTATAACATGCGCATTCAACGGCACGGTGCAACCTCCGTTATCATGGAGAATTTCGACGCGGAGAATTATCTGAGCCTGCTGGAAAAGTATAAAGCGACTCATTCACAGTTAGTTCCAACGATGTTCGTCCGGATGCTGAAGTTACCGGAAGAAGTTCGGCAAAAGTATGATCTCAGCGCCCTGAAAGTCGCAATCCATGCGGCCGCCCCGTGCCCGGAAAAGATCAAGCGCCAGATGATGGAATGGTGGGGCCCTATTTTACATGAATATTATGGCGGAACCGAAGGAAACGGATATTGCGCCGTCACGCCGGAGGAATGGTTTGATCATCCCGGAACCGTTGGACGGGCTTTGGTTGGCAACCTCCATATCGTTGACGATGCCGGGAGCGAACTGCCCGTCAGGGAAATAGGCAATATTTATTTTTCGGATGGACGTGACTTTTCCTACCATAATGACCCCGAACGCACCGCACAGAGCTATAATGACAAAGGCTGGAGCACGCTGGGTGATGTCGGTTATGTTGATGAGGATGGCTTTCTCTATCTCACAGACCGGCAAAGCTACATGATCATTTCCGGCGGCGTGAATATCTATCCGCAGGAGATAGAGGATTTACTGCTGACCCATCCAAAAGTCTACGACGCCGCGGTGTTCGGGGTTCCCAACGAAGAGTTCGGCGAAGAGGTCAAGGCCGTCATCCAGCCTATTGATATGAAAATCGCTGGAGACGAACTCGCCGACGAACTCATCGAGTTTTGCCGCGATAACATCAGCCATGTCAAATGTCCAAGGTCGGTCGACTTTGAATCGGAGCTCCCCCGCCATCCGACGGGGAAACTCTATAAACGCTTGTTGAAGGACCGTTACTGGGGCGATAAGGCATCCCGCATCGTCTGACGTTAAGACGCCAGGCGTAGCTCCTTCAATCCGCGCATATTATCGAGGGTCATGCGGCATGCATTCGCAGCCTCCTGCCCCTTGATGACAAAATGCTCGCGGAAAAACTTCATATGCGCATCTGTTTCCTGGAAATGGTGGGGTGTCAAAACGACGGACAATATCGGAATGCCGCGATCGAGTTGAACCTGCATCATTGCATCAAGAACGGTTTTTGCGACGAAATCATGGCGATAAATCCCGCCGTCGACAATCAATCCTGTTGCCATGATCAGGTCGTATCGCCCGGACTCAGAGAGCTTTTTCGCCATTAGTGGTATTTCGAGACTTCCCGGAACATTATGAATGTCAAATCCATCCGCATCGTATCCATGGCTCACCAGATCCTCGATAAAGGATTTGCTGGCCTCATGCACGATATCCGCATGCCAGTTCGCCTGAATAACGGCAATACGGTTAGAAATGTTGCGAATGTCCGGGGTTTGATTGTCAGTAGACGTGTTTTTGATTTTCATTTTTTGGGCCTTGCTTTAACAAGTTGACAACAACCCAAGGCAAATAGGAATAAGAAACGGGCTGGCACCTGCCAAGCCGTCCCCATTCTTCCTGTTCTCTTCCATCCGGACTATGACCGTCGGCTTCGGAATTACACCGAATCTGCTGTCCCCGCCTAAGCGGGCGCTCGCGGGCTTGAACAAGAACCTGTTCTTTACCGCCGGTAGGGACTTCCACCCTGCCCTGAGAACATTCCTTCAATGAGTAAAGGAATATCACGTCCTAATTTAAAGATGTTTTCTTCGTTTGCAAGTCTAACCGCATTCATATTAGTTTGATGCGCGCCCTGTAAGGTTTATTAGAGAGTATCCATTGAACGAGAAAGCATTTTTAGAGCTTCTAAAAGACGCTATTCGATATAATCAGTTGGAACGGTATTTCATCTCCGAATCCTGCGATATTCAAGCAGTTCAAAGCCATTATGACCTGAAACCTGATCTGGATGCGATCCGGGAGGATCAGGCAGATAGCGGCGGGTTAAAGCTATCCCATGCTCAGCGACGAATGCTGATGATCCTTGTCGCGCTATGGGACGGGAATATCGCAGACGATCTGTTTGGTGAAGGACTGGGAAGCCTTTCCCGTGTTATCCAGTCCATGGACCGGAATAACCGCAAACTCCTAGGTGAATTGATTGTCACATATCCGGGATGGGGCCAAAGTTGAAAACACCAACAAGTGATTTGGCAAGTAGTTGAATTTCCTGCCCTCCCGACAAATATTCATTTTATGGTAAACAGTTGTGAAGTAGCTTATCTGCATGATGAACTGGAATAAACTTCTCTCGACCAAACGGTATGGACAGGATCACAATGATCCGGTTCTGGCCTCCCGCAGCCCGTTTCATAAAGACCAGGACCGAATTGTCTTTTCGTCGGCTTTTCGGCGGCTGCAGGACAAGACGCAGGTTCACACCCTCGCGGAGAGCGATTACGTCCGTACGCGCCTGACCCATTCCATGGAGGTTGCGTCCGTCGGACGCTCACTCGGAGCCAATGCCGGTCAGGTGATTATAGACCGTCACTTGAAGGGAAGCGATTACAGCCCCGCCGACTTTGGCCATATCGTATCCGCCGCCTGTCTTGCCCATGATATTGGCAACCCTCCCTTTGGTCACTTTGGTGAGGAAATCATCCGTTACTGGTTCAAAAATGGCACAAACGCCGCGGGCCGGATTGACGGTCTGGATCATGCACAGATCTGCGATTTCGAAATGTTCGAAGGCAATGCGCAAGGCTTCCGTGTTTTAACCAAATTGCAGAACTGGCGCAATTCCGGCGGATTAAGGCTGACTTACGCGACCCTTGGAACCTTCATGAAATATCCGAGAACTTCCATTGTAGACGAACTCGCGCCGGGGGATAGCGGCGGCAAGAAATTTGGTGTCATGCAGTCTGAACGCGATGCCTTTCGCGATATTGCGAGCGAGCTGGGGCTCATACAGCGGGGAACCAATGACTATTGGTGCCGGCACCCCCTCGCCTATCTTGTCGAGGCTGCCGACGACATTTGCTACAGCGTCGTCGATATTGAGGATGGGTATAAACTTGGTCGGCTCAATTATGCAGAAACGGAAGAACTGATGATACGTATCCTCGGCAGCCCCCCCAAACGCTACGCCGAGGTCGACGATCCGACAGAAAGAATTTCATATCTCAGGGCAAAATGTATTGGCCGTTTGATCGGTGAAGTTTCCGATATCTTTAAAGATTGTGAAGGCGAAATTCTCGCAGGAAACTTTAAGGGAGATCTATTGCATCATTCACGCAGGGCAAAAATATTCGATGAGATTTACGCCCTATGCCAACGCGAGATTTACCGGCATCCGGAGCGAATTCAGGCGGAGTTGAGTGGCGCTGAAATCTTGAACACCATTCTTGACGCCTTTTATGAAGCCAACCTCGACTGGGAAAACTATAAGACCGACGGCACATCAATGAATCCGCGTTCCAGTGTCCTCATGACGCTCTTCCCAGAGGGCGGAGAACAAAAGCTTAGCCGGTATGATTGGCTTCTCGGCATCACGGATTTCGTATCCGGTATGACTGATTCATTCGCGGTGCGTCAGTTTCGTGAAATTAGAGGCATCGGATAACCCGTTCCTCATCAAACGCAGGTAACTACCTGTTAACCTGAATATCATAAAATCATATTTTTAGTTTCAGGCAATGAAAACGATGCTGGCTGATTCTTCTATTTATGGCGATCGTATCGCCGCGATGTTTGCAAAAATGCCAACGCCGAAACGGGTCAATGCGGCCCGTACGGCCGCGATAGAGTTTGCTGCGGAAAAGCTTGCGGGCGAAGATTTGGAGCTGACGTCGGCTCTAATAGATTATTTTGTGGACGATATCGATAAAGCTGTACGCCAGACGATTGCCGAAGCAGTAAAATCCTGCGAGTTTCTGTCCCATAAATCTGCAATGAAACTGGCCCTTGATGCCGAAGAAATCTCACTTCCTGTGGCAACATACTCCCCCGTTCTGACAGATGATGATTTATGGGAAATTCTACAATCGGCGAGCAACAACAAGCAAACAGCCATCGCTGGACGTCCGCATCTCGGCATCAAATCGACTGGCTGGATTGCTCAGGACGGATGTTACTCCGCCATCAAGGTCTGTCTCAAAAATGAAACGGCAATTATCGGTGAGGCGGGTTATGACAATATCCTCGGCCGGTTTGGCGACATCGATCCGATACAGAGACTGTTGGTCCACCGCCCCTTCTTGCCGGCTGGATTTGTTACCCGGATGTTCGATATAATTTCTATGGAATATAAACAGATTCTCATGGATCGAAATCCGGTTTCTGAATCTACTTCCGTCCGCAAAATCATGAATGCACGGGAGAAGGCTCTAGCCAAAACGCTGGAAAGGCGAATGACGGATCACGAGCAAAAAAAGAAATGTATCGCGCTCGATCGGGAAGGCCGCCTGACAGCGACGTTGATGCTCCGCATGCTGATCGCCGGAAACAATTCCTTTTTTGCCGCCGCCCTTGGTCATGCCTCCGGCATCTCGAAAAAGAGGGTTGTTTCACTGACGTCAGGCCGTGGATACCTTGGTTTCCAGCGACTCTATGATCGTGCAGAACTACCACCATATCTTTACACCGCTCTCCGAACCACCATGGAAGAACATCGTAAGGCCGCCCATTATCACCCACGCGCCGATCTTGATAATTTCCGCCAACGCCTGATCGGCCGAATTGCAGAGACATATGGCTGGGATCATGAGATGTCTTTGGAAGAATTGATGGAAAAACTGCTTCCCAAGCGCCTCCATTGACCCTTAAACTCCAGGCAATCGAAATAATAAGAATGGGATTGCCTTGTGACGAAAACAATCGACTACTATTTAACGCTCGTTTCCCCTTGGGCCTTTCTCGGACATGATCGTTTTGTCAAGATAGCGCAGGAGAATAGTGCCAAGGTAAACGTTATACCCGTCAATTATGGAAAGATTTTCGCTGCAACGGGCGGATTACCACTTGGAAAGCGCAGCCCGCAACGGCAGGCATATCGCTTGATGGAACTTGCTAGATGGCGGGAAGAAACGGGCGTTCCCATCAATACTCATCCAAAGTTTTTTCCGGCTTCCGACCAGATCGCGGCTCATATGGTAACCTCGGTTGCGCAGGCAGGGGGCGACGCTATGAAACTGACCGGCCTGTTCCAGCGCCTGGTCTGGATTGAAGACGGAAATATCGCCGATGAGGCCACTGCCGTCGATGTCGCCGACCGTGCCGGTTTTGACGGCAAGAAACTTCTAGAGGAAAGCCAAACACCGGAGATAGCGGCACTTTATGAAAGCCATACGGCTCAAGCAATTGAACGCGGCGTGTTTGGCGCCCCGACCTATATTATTGATGACGAGTTGTTCTGGGGACAAGACAGGCTTTATTTCGTTGAAAAGGCCCTCAAGAAATAACCAACAAGGAGACAGGGAATGACGTTGGATCCACAGGCAAAATGGGTGCTCGATATTGCAGAAGAAAAGGGATTGCCCTCCCTCGATGAACTCACGCCGGAAGAAGCCAAGACAGCGTATGAGGAACGAGCGCTCACTCTCACATACAAAAACGTGGATATCGGGAAAACTATTGATCTCGATATTCCCGGACCGCTTGGCGAAGTGCCAATCCGAATTTATCATCCGGTTGGTATGACGGAGTCACTTCCAGTTCTCGTCTATTATCATGGCGGTGGCTGGGTTGTCGGCAGCCGGAATACTCATGATGGCCTGTGTCGGCTCATTGCAAATTCCGGTCCGTTTATCGTTGTCTCTGTCGACTATCGCATGGGTCCGGAACATCCGTTCCCGGCCGCCGTCGTTGACTCTGTCGCCGCGCTTAACTGGACGGCAGACCATATCGGCGAATATAACGGCGACGCCGATAAAATAGCCGTTGGCGGGGACAGTGCAGGCGGTAACCTTTCGGCCGTGGTATCACTGATTGCTCGGGATGAAAAATCCTACTTACCCAAGTTCCAATGGCTTATTTATCCGGCTACGCAGATGGAAATGTCTCATCCGTCCCACGAAAAATACGCGGAAGGATATTTCCTGACCCGCCCCTTAATGGAATACTTCCAGGACCACTATCTGAAGAATAAGGAGGATAAGCGAGATTGGCGGGCCTCTCCTTTGCTGGCGCCCAGCCTTTCAGGGCTGCCGCCTGCCCTTATCCAGACCGCAGGTTTTGATCCACTGCAGGATGAGGCAATCGCCTATGCCAACCGCATGAATGATGAAGGGAGTCAGGCCACCCATACGCATTTTGAAGGAATGGTACATGGATTCATTAACCTTGGCGGCGCCATTGACAAAGCAACGGACTGCGTGAATGAAGGCGTTGCGGCTCTGCGCGAGGCATTTTCGAAGTAATTGCTCTAACAGAGAAAGGGGCTCGAAAGCCCCTTTTCCAATTCATTATTCTGAGGCTTATCGCCATCCGACACGATCGAATATCTTGACGGCTTCCGCCTGAGCATCCGCCACCTTGTCGAGTCCGATTTCATCCGCCTTAAATTCACCCCAACTCGCAACAGTTTCATCTAACACAACTCCGGGCTTGACCGGGAATTCATAGTTTGAGGAAGCATAGAATTCCTGAGCCTTGGTATCGGAAAGATACTCGATCAGTTTGATCGCCGCTTCCTTGTTCTTCGCAGATTTGGTAACGCCGGCACCTGAGATATTCACATGTGCACCGCGCCCGTCCTGATTTGGCCAGAACAAAGCAACTTTTTCTGCCGCCGCCAGTTGCTCCGGGTCGTCGGAGTTCATCATGCCGCCAAAATAATATGTGTTTGCAATGGCAATATCACACTCTCCGGCGGCAACAGCCTTGATCTGATCGCGGTCACCTCCTTGCGGTTTGCGCGCGAGATTGTCCTTGATTCCTTGCGCCCATTTTTCTGCAGCTTCCGCACCATCATGCGCGACGATCGAGGCCAGCAGGGACTGGTTATAGGCGTTGCTCGAAGAGCGCACGCAGATACGCCCCTTCCATTTCGGATCCGCAAGATCTTCGTAGGTTGACAGCTCTGATGGCTTAACCCGTTCTTTCGAATAAAAAATTATCCTGCTACGCGCCGACAGACCGTACCACTCTCCTTCCGGGTCACGGAAATGCGCAGGAATATTCTCTCCCAGCGTTTCAGATTGGATTGCCTGAAGAACGCCAGCTTCCTTATGAGCGGCGATACGGCTTATATCAACCGTCAAGACCGCGTCGGCCGGGCTGTTTGCCCCTTCTGACTTCAACCGTTCCAGCATACCGGACTTTGCAAAAACGACATTTACCTTGGTTCCGGTATCTTTCTCGAAATCGTCAAGTATGGGGCGGATAAGGCTTTCCTGGCGTGAGGAGTATAAATTAACCTCATCAGATAGCGCGGGAGTAGCTGTGGCGATTGTTGCAAATGCCGCAACTGCCAGCAGCACAGAAGAAAATGATAGGCGCATAGTCGATCCTTAGTTAGTAATGCAAACGATTCTCAGTTTTCAGGGGAGTTTTAAACTGAAAATCTTGCGTATGCAAGTCATTATCATTTTCATTTCATTGAAGAACGCAGACATATACAAAATGGCGGCACCCGACTGGCCGCTGCCGCCAACTTGACTTGCTTTCGAACAACAATCTTATGGAGCTATTGTTCGGCTAGATGTCTTTAGGCGACTTCCTTCAATACTTCCCGAATCGTGTCGAAAATCTGGTCAATATGGTTTTTCTCAACGATCAAGGGTGGAGAAAGGGCGATAATATCGCCAGTCGTCCGGATCATCAGGCCTTTCTCGTAACATTTGAGAAAGGCGTCAAACGCCCGGGCCGTTGGCTTGCCGGGGATAGGTTCAAGTTCAATCGCCCCGATAAGGCCCAGATTTCTCAAGTCAATGACATGAGGCTCGCCTTTCAATGAATGCAAGGCGTCTTCCCAATAAGGGGCAATCTCATTTGCCCGCTCGAACAACGCATCTTCCTTATAGCAATCCAGCGTCGCAAGGGCCGCGGCCGCGGCGACCGGATGACCGGAATAAGTATAACCATGGAATAGCTCAATCATATTCTCCGGCCCATCCATGAAGGCGTCATAAATCCCCTTCGAACAAACTACTCCGCCCATCGGGATGGTCCCGCTCGTCAGTCCTTTGGCCAGAGTCACAAGGTCGGGCTTGACGCCAAAGAAGTCCGTCGCAAAGGCACTTCCAAGACGCCCGAAACCGGTAATGACCTCGTCAAAAATCAGCAAAATTCCATGTTTGTCACAAATCGCCCGGAGCCGTTCCAGATAGCCTTTTGGCGGCAGGATAACACCGGTCGACCCTGCAACAGGCTCAACGATGACAGCAGCAATTGTAGAGGCATCGTGAAGTGCGACGATGCGCTCAAGCTCATCCGCAAGTTCCGCCCCATGTTCCGGCACGCCCCGGCTGAACGCATTTTTATCAGGAAGATGTGTATGCGGTAAATGGTCAACCCCTGTTAGCATAGTGCCAAACGTACGCCGGTTTGCAACGATACCCCCGACTGAGATGCCGCCAAATCCGGTGCCATGATATCCCCTCTCCCGCCCGATGAGGCGAGTGCGGGCGCTATCGCCTCGGGCCCGGTGATAGGCCAGCGCGATTTTAAGGGCCGTGTCCACAGACTCGGAGCCGGAGTTCGTAAAGAACATATGGTCCAGGCCGCTTGGAAACATGCCCGTAACCCGGGCTGCCAATTCAAATATCTTTGTATGGCCCATCTGGAAAGCCGGCGCATAATCCATTTCCCCGATTTGCTGGCTGACGGCGTTCACGATACGCAGATCTCCATGCCCGGCGTTACAACACCAAAGCCCCGCCGTACCATCCAGAATCTGCTTACCTTCTGCGTTCTGGTAAAACATTCCTTTCGCACTGACGAGCATACGCGGGTTTGACTTGAACTGCCGGTTCGCCGTGAAAGGCATCCAAAAGGCATCAAGATTATTCGGGCTTGAGGCGGCTGTATCGGGCATATTTAAATCTCCGGAATTTGCATTTATATCACCTTATGTAGATCATTTATTTGCACAAGCGAAAATGAGAGCCTTTGTTTTCTGCTGATTTTCGATTAATGTCGTGATGTCGGTGTTTAGAAAGTTAAACATTCTTTCGAATCAACCAAAAGGATTCGCGCATGGATTTTGATCTTGGTGCCAGACTCCGGGGCTTAAGAGAACAGCACGGATTATCCCAACGTGAACTTGCCAAACGGGCCGGTGTCACGAATGGAACCATTTCGATGATAGAACAAAACCGGACGAGCCCAGCAGTGGGTTCCCTGAAAAAAGTACTCGATGGTTTTCCAATTGGCCTATCCGACTTTTTCGCCAATGATTTCACCTCGCGGCATAAAATATTCTATGACAGCAAGGAATTGACGCAGATCTCCGAAGGTAAAATTTCCTATCGACAGGTCGGTCGTGACCTGACCGGCAAGGCGCTACAGGTTTTGCATGAAGTCTACAAGCCGGGGGCGGATACGGGTCGCAACATGCTCTCTCATCAGGGGGAAGAAGCCGGCGTTGTGGTGAAGGGAAAGCTGGAAGTTACAGTAGGTGCGGACAGAAAGGTCCTGGGTGCTGGTGATGCCTATTATTTCGAAAGCCATCGGCCACACCGGTTCCGTGCCATCGGGGACGAAGAAACGATGGTTGTCACCGCCTGCACCCCGCCAAGTTTTTGAGTCAGATCGGCGTATCTACGCCTATGGCCTCATTGATACTCTCAAAGCCATCCTCACGCAGCAATTGTGCAAGGCCGCGCGCAATCTTTGCCGCGACATAAGGGCCATGATAAATCATCGCGGAATAAAGCTGGATGAGCGAGGAACCTGCCCTAATTCTCTCATACGCATCAGCCGCCGTTTCTATGCCCCCGACTCCGACGATCAATATTTTGCCCTCCGTCGCCTGATACATTTCCTTTAAAACGCCAAGGGAAATCTTTTTAAGCGGGCGTCCACTCAATCCGCCGTTTTCCACTTTCTGGGTATCGATGAGAGAAGCTGGCCGTGTAATTGTCGTGTTACTGATGATAAGGCCTTCAATTTCCATCGCCAGAACGGACGCGGCAATATCCGCTTTATCATCGTCCGTCAGGTCCGGCGCGATTTTCAACAGAATGGGAAAATGCTTCACGCCATCTTCTGTGAGGGCGTTTCGTGCCTCACAAAGACGGCCAAGTAAATCATCCAGCACTGCTTTTCCCTGCAAAGCCCGAAGGCCCGGTGTATTCGGCGACGAGATATTGACGGTAATATAGCTGGCAAGCGGAGCAAGCCTATTCATCCCGCGAACATAATCATCTATCCGATCTGGACTATCCTTGTTTGCCCCAAGATTAGCGCCAACAACCGCCTTTTCCGCAAATGCCGTAAAACTGTGCTCGGCTTCTTCCAGCCCCCTGTTATTGAACCCAAGACGATTGATAATGGCGGCATCCTTTGCGAGCCTGAATATGCGCGGTCGTGGATTACCCGGTTGAGCCCTCGGAGTGATGCTGCCCGCTTCGACAAATCCAAAGCCAAGGCCCGAAATCGCAGGAATTACTTCCGCATTCTTGTCATAACCCGCCGCCAGACCAATGGGGTTAGGAAAGCGAATTCCGAAATGCTCGGATACGAGAATCGGATCAAATTCATTGCTGATACGTGGCAACAGTCCATTCTTCAAAGCCCAGATAGATAGATTATGCGCTTTTTCTGCCTCGAGACAGAAAAGTAATGGCCTTGCTAAGGAATAAAGAGACAGCATTTCTCTATTTCAGTTCCGGGAAAATATGGAGGTTGTCGGGTCCTAGCGGTAAGCTCACCGCGCGCTCTACAAGCAGCGGATCCAGCGGTCCGTATAGATGTGGAAATAACGTGCCGCCCCGCGCTGGTTCCCATTTCAGGTTATCACCGAGAGCTTCAGCATCAACAAAGAGAAGGAGTAGATTCTCAACGCCATTCCTGTGTTTTGCCGCACTTTCAACAACAGTTTCAGCTGTCGAAAAATGGATAAATCCATCTTCCTTGTCATTCGCAGTGCCGTAATAAGCTCCGGCTTCTTGGGCCGACTGCCACTCATCCGCGTCAGCCATATGGTAAATTATCGTCATTGGTCATGTCTCTTTATCGATATGCCGCATATCTACAGGATGCCCTGTTCTTTGGACAGAAAAAATCAACTTAATTTGACTCCAAACAATTGACCAGCGCTTGCCTGCGCCAATATTTATCTGATAGAGATTTTAGATGAAAATTTGAGAAAGGATGATCCGGCTATGGCTGGTGTCTATTTTTACGACGGCAACTGGTATGATGAATGCCCGCATGTTATGGGACCTATGGATCATTCCTTCTGGATGGCTTCCACAGTTTTTGACGGCGCCCGTTCTTTTCGGGGAATGGCACCAGACCTCGATAAACATTGCGCGCGGCTGGCGCGTTCTGCCCGGGCGCTCGGTTACAATCCGACATTGGAGACAGGTGAAGTTTTCGAGCTGTGCAAGCAGGCAGTCAAAAAACTTCCCAAGGAATCCGAGCTGTATATCAGGCCCATGTATTTCGCACGCGGCGGCTTCATCGACCCAGAACCGGATAGCGCAGAGTTTATTCTGGCCGTCTATGACAGTCCGATGCCCGAAGCAACCGGCTTTTCCGCTCATTTCGCCAAAGAAAGACGCCCTGCCCGGGATATGGCGCCGACGGATGCGAAAGCCTCCTGTCTCTATCCTAACTCCGGTCGGGCAATTGCCGCAGCGCGCAAAGCAGGATTCGACAACGCTATACTTATGGATGCGAACGACAACGTTGCGGAATTCGCAACGTCCAACATCTGGACGGTTAAAGACGGTGTTGCCTTCACACCCGCCGCAACAGGATGCTTTCTTGCGGGGATCACGCGGGAACGGGTAAAAATACTGGCAGACGCTGCCGGGATTGAGGTTTGTGAAACCGCCATGACGAAAGAAGACATCATGACCGCCGACGAAATTTTCAATAGCGGGAATTTTGGCAAAGTCATGCCTGTCACCCGAATTGAAGACCGGGAACTGCAGCCGGGACCGACGGCCATCAAGCTTCGCGAGATGTATATGGAGTTTTCCCGAGAGAACCAGCTATTCTAGAAACTCAGGCGGCGGGCTGTTCCGCCGCCAGATCCTCCCCCGCAAGCACCCGCTCGATAAGCTGGATAGTTTCCTCAATCCCGTAAAGCGCAATAAAGGAGCCCATTCGAGGGCCTTGTGACTGCCCGAGCAGGGTTTCATAAAGCGCTTTGAACCAGTCCCTCAGATTTTCAAAGTCATTTTCGTTCCCAACCTGGAATACCCGGTTCTGAATTTCCGTCGCATCCGCATCTTTCGGGAGTTCTTTCAGCAATATCACCAGCTGTTCCAGCGCCCGACGTTCCTTGTCCGTCGGCAATCGATACTGCTTCGAGGGTTTCACGAAGTCATGATAATAGGAAATCGCATAGCCAACGAGCTTATCAAGCTCCGGATTTGCCTCCGGTGTTGCGCCCTGCGCATAACGGGTGATGAACCCCCAGAGCACGGACGGCTCATGCGCATTAACCACGGCCGCAAGGTTGAGAAGGATACCAAAAGTGATCGGCAGCCCCTCGCTTGGCGGCTTCCCGCCATGAATATGCCAAACCGGATTGGCATAACGCTGCTTGTCGTCCTGTTCCGGGAATTTACCGAGGAAGGTAAAATACTCATCCACTGCTTTCGGGATTACATCGAAATGGAGCCGCTTTGCCTTCTTCGGATTTTGATACATGTAAAGCGAAAGGCTCTCCGGTGACGCATATTTCAGCCACTCCTCAATCGTGATACCATTTCCCTTGGATTTCGAGATTTTCTTTCCCTCCTGATCGAGAAAAAGCTCGTAGTTAAAGCCTTCAGGAGGTTGTTTCCCCATAATGCGGACGATCTTGCTGGAAAGCGTAACGCTGTCGATCAGGTCCTTGCCAGCCATTTCATAATCCACTTCCAGCGCATGCCAGCGCATCGCCCAGTCCACCTTCCATTGCAGCTTGCAGTGTCCGCCCGTGACAGGAACGGTGACTTCTTCAGCAGTCCCCGGATCCCGATAGGTCACAGTCCCCTTTTCCTCGTCCCGCGCGATAATCGGTACCTGCAACACGGCACCGGTGCGCGGACAAATGGGAAGGAAAGGAGAATAGGTCGCCTTCCGTTCCGGGCCGAGTGTCGGCAGGATCACGTTGATAATGGCTTCATAATTCTTGAGCACGAGCAGAAGGCTCTCGTCAAACAGGCCAGACTTATAGCATTCTGTTGAAGAGAGAAACTGATAGTCAAAACCGAACTGATCAAGGAACGCCTGAAGACGAGCATTATTATGCTCTCCAAAACTATTGTGGGTTCCGAACGGGTCGGGGACTTGCGTCAGAGGCTTGTTCAGATTGTCCTGCAATAACTCCTGATTGGGCACATTGTCAGGGACCATGCGAAGACCGTCCATATCGTCAGAAAAAGCAATCAGGCGAGTCGGAATATCGCTCAGCACCTCAAAGGCGCGACGGACCATTGTCGTGCGGGCAACCTCCCCGAAAGTGCCAATGTGCGGAAGGCCTGACGGCCCGTAGCCAGTCTCGAACAGGACATAGCCTTTTCCCGGCGCAGCTTTCGCATAGCGGTCAACAAGCTTTTTTGCCTCGACAAATGCCCAGGAGTTGCTCGATAGTGCAATTTCTGCGTCAGGCGACATTTTAACCCTCATTGGAAGAATGGTTCGTTAGAAAGCGCGGAATGTAAGCGCACAAGGGGTTTGCGTCAACGACCGCAAAGCGATTTTCAGGCGGCTGAAGGGAAAAATGAGCGAAAATCCGGACAATAGTGAGATAATCAGAGAAATTCGCCTACCGGATGTCCCTGCGCTCGTCCTTGGGGGAGATGGTGGGTACTTCCTCACGACCGACGGCGAAATTACAAAATCAAGCCCTCAGGAAACCGCCGTTCAGGTCCAAAAACAACCGCCTTTACTCGTTCACAGGCTGAACATTGCCCGTCGCCTTGGCATAAATCCCTTCCCCGCTTTTGACCTGCTGGAACTATATGCCTTCGCCTATCCGGCCCGGCAATGCCTGCCAACCGTAAGAGGTCTTGCCCATGCCCTGGGACTTGCGGTCATAACGGATCCGGAAGAACAGACCCTGCTCCTGTTCGACGCCGCTTCTTCTATTTTAAATTTCTTAACAGGTTTAAATATAAAAAACAGAAAATCTGCGGCTGCGATTGCGATGACGATGGGACAGGCTGGATGGAACTGGGCCCCTACAGTACTTGCAGCACTTGGCGTCCCGGAAGAACGTGATCGTTTTGGCGGGCTAGACGTCTGGCGCACGCTGGCTGAATGGCCGGATTTCGCGCCGGAAGCACCCGCTGATGATATTGCGATCAGTGAGCTTGAAGCCCGGGACCGCCTGAAGGAAATGCTTGGAACCAACTCGGAAGCACGGCCACAGCAGGCGGATTTCAGCGCCCTTACCTCCCATGCCTTTCTTCCCCGTGCCCAGGTCGACGCGCCGAATATTGTTCTGGCAGAAGCCGGAACGGGGACAGGAAAAACCCTTGGCTATATCGCCCCCGCCAGTGTCTGGGCGGAAAAAAACGGAGCCACGGTCTGGATATCCACTTTCACCAAGAACCTGCAACGGCAAATTGATGACGAGTTGAACCGGCTTTATCCCGATCCGGCTGAAAAAGCGGAGAAGGCTGTCGTTCGCAAGGGGCGCGAGAATTACCTGTGCCTGTTAAATTTTGAGGAAGCGCTGCAGGGCGGTGTGGCCGCAAAGCAGGATCAGATTGTCCTTGGCCTGGTCGCCAGATGGATTGAGGCAACCCGAGACGGGGATATGGTTGGCGGCGATTTTCCAAGTTGGCTGCTGGAACTGGAGGGTCGGTCCCGCATTACCCGCCTTGCCGACCGCCGCGGAGAATGTATTTTCTCTGCCTGCCCACATTACCGTACTTGCTTTATTGAGAAATCAGGCCGAAAAGCGAGAAAGGCCGACATCGTGATCGCCAATCACGCCCTCGTCATGATCAATGGCGCCACGCGCCCGGATGATCCCTATTTGCCGAAACGCTATGTTTTCGACGAAGGACATCATTTATTTGATGCCGCCGACAGCGCGTTTGCCGCACATCTTACGGGGCAAGAGACCGCCGAGCTCAGGCGCTGGATCGCGGGAAGCGATACCGGCCGTAAAAGTCGGATGCGAGGTCTGGAAAACCGAATATCGGATTTGCTTGGCGATGATGAAGCGGGACTTGATGCCCTTCAAAAGGCTATCCGTGCCGCGCGCAAGCTCCCCGGTGATGGCTGGCTTGCCAGAGTCCGGGAGCAAACGCCAAGCGGTCCGATGGAAGAATTCCTGACCCACATTCGTGGACAGGTGTTCGCACGTTGTGGTCAACCGGACAGCGCCTATTCCGTCGAATGCACAGTAGGAGAGATTTCGACTGAGCTCGAGGATGCCGCCTCGAAGCTTGAAAAAGCGCTCTCGGCGCTTGCCACGCCGATGACGAAGCTTGCCAAGCTACTAATATCCAAACTCGATGAAGAGGCGGAAGAGCTTGATACAGCCACCCGACAGCGTATCGAAGCCGCCGTGCAGGGTATTTCGCGGCGCGCAGCTCTTTCGATTACACCCTGGCGCGCCATGCTGAAAAATATCACCGCTCAAACACCCGATGGGTTCGTGGACTGGTTTGCGATTGAGCGCGTTACCGGACGAGAACTGGATCTAGGTTATTACCGCAGCTATATCGATCCTACCGGTCCGTTCGCGGAGGCTATATTGAAGCCGGCTCATGGTGCCGTCATCACCTCGGCGACACTGCGCGACAGCTTTGAGGAAGAAGAAAGCTGGCAGGCAGCCGATATGCGAACCGGCGCGCACCATCTGGTGCTACCCCCCAAGCGCGCACATCTCGCCTCCCCTTTTGATTTTGCCCGGCAGACACGGGTGATTGTCGTCACGGATGTGCGGCGTGATCATATGAAAGAGGTGTCCGCCGCATATCGAGAGTTGTTCCTGGCAAGCGGCGGCGGCGCTCTGGGGCTGTTTACAGCCATATGGCGCCTGCGCGCTGTGCATGAGAATATCAGAAAGCCTCTCGCAGCAGCGGGATATGACCTCTATGCGCAGCATCAGGACGCGCTGGATACCTCCACCCTGGTTGATATATTCCGCGAGGAAGAAAACTCGATACTGTTGGGCACTGATGCCGTACGGGATGGTGTGGATGTTCCGGGCCGCTCCCTCCGCCTGCTTGTTTTTGATCGCATCCCCTGGCCTCGACCGGATATCAAACATAAAGCCCGGAAAAAAGCATTTGGTGGCAGTAAGTACGACGACAAGCTGACCCGATTGAAGCTCAAGCAGGCTTATGGCCGGTTGCTCAGGCGGGAAGATGACTTCGGTGTTTTCGTCATGCTGGACAGCATGATGCCATCGCGTCTCGCGTCCGCCTTTCCGCCAGAAGTCGAAATTCACCGTCTCGGCCTGAAAGATGCTATTTCTCTGACACGCAACTTCATTGCTGAAAAAGAACAAGCATTAAGAAAAATATCATTGGATAATCGGGATTGAACCTCATATCCTGAAAGTAACAGTTTAAATCAAGATCGGAGATACTGTAAGTATGACGACCCTCAACCTGCATACCGCCCTAATTTCGACCATGGTTATTGTATCTGCGGCAGACCGCGAAATGACGGACCGGGAGCTGTTTACCATTGGCGAGATTGTCCGTACCTTGCCCGTATTCGCCGATTATGAAGAAGAGCACCTTCCGGATGATGCTGCAACTTGCGTTGACATGCTGAATGGTGAGCAAAAGCTGGATGAAATCATTCGGAAAATCCGGGCCGTCCTGCCGAAAAAGATATATGATACGGCCTACGCATTGGCATGTGATGTTGCTGTTTCTGACGGTCAACTCAGCCAGGAAGAGCTTCGGATGCTCGAAATGCTGCGCCATGGCCTGGATGTTGATCGCCTGACTGCCGCCGCGATCGAGCGTGGCTCTGCCGTTCGATACGCACGCCCCTAACCCAACAAATATTTGCCAAAAACCAAACAACCTATAATAATCTCCTTTAACTAAAAAAGAGGGAGCTAATTTATGGGAAGTTTAACAGGGGTATCAGTCGGGTTTTTGGGCCTCGGGGAAGTAGGACGGCCCGTGCTACGCCGTTTGAAAGCATGCGGCGCCAACGTGCATTCAACTAGCCGATCGCCCGCGTTGCGTTACAAGATGGCGCGCGACGCCGTAGACCTTTACAAAACTCCCGGCGAAGTAAATGACCGTGTGAAAGATGGTGTCATTTTTCTGATGCTTTCCAAACAGTCTCTCATAGATGCTTTTCTGAACGGAGAGGACGGCCTGCTTTCCAACCTGAACCAGGGCGCTCTGGTTATTGATCTCGGCCAAACACCGCCTGAGGCCACCCGGCGATATGCAAAACTGGTGGAGGAGAAGGGTGCCCACTGGATGGATGCGCCAGCCTTAGGAAGTGAGCAGGACTCGCTTGACGGGCGCCTCAGCATTCGTGCCGGTGGTCGCTCAGAGGATTTCGAGCGAGCCCGGCCTCTGCTGGAAGAAATCGCCCGTGACATAAAACATATGGGTGAAGTTGGGTGCGGGCAAGCAGCAGTTCCGACATCTTAAGAAACTTGTGAATGCACGGAATTTGCCGGATCACTACTCTTCACATTTCCGCCATGTAAATGAATTTATTGGTTATTCACTCTCTCGCCTCTTATCTTGAAAGAAGGAAGTTAAGAGCGTGGAACGAAGATGCTTGATTATATTGCCAGTCATGAGCCGACAATTCGCCTGAGCTTCTTTCTCGGGACACTTGGCGTTGTGGGAATTTGGCAATCTTTGGCCCCAAAGCGCCCGCCGAGCGTTTCAACCATATGGCGCTGGCTGAATAATTTTGGCGTGACGCTTTTCAACACCTTGCTGCTTCGGCTCCTGTTCCCTTTTCTCGCCGTCGGCGTCGCTGCTTTCGCAGCAGAAAAAGGTTGGGGCATCCTTAACCTGATTGACCTGCCGATTGCCCTTTCGGTCCTGATAGCGGTTATTATACAGGATCTGGTGATCTACTGGCAGCATGTGATATTTCACCGCGTCGGTTTTCTCTGGCGGTTTCACAAGATGCATCATGCCGATGTCGACTACGACGTATCCACAGGGGCACGCTTTCACCCAGTTGAGATAATTTTTTCCATGCTGCTTAAACTATGCGTTGTCTTAGTCCTTGGACCACCAGTCGTCGCCGTCATAATTTTCGAGATCCTTCTAAGCTCGATTGCCATGTTCAATCATGCCAATGCCGGCCTTCCCGCAGGGATTGACAAAATAGCACGAAAAATTATCGTGACGCCAGACATGCATCGCGTTCATCATTCGGTTATCCGCAGCGAACATAACTGTAATTATGGATTTAACATGCCCTGGTGGGATTATATTTTCCGCACATATCAGGCGCAGCCGTCAGCGGGGCATGAAAAGATGACGATCGGGCTGGATGAATATCAAAAAGACCGTAAACAAAACATATTCTGGATGCTTGCGCTTCCCTTCAGACAGCGTGAAAAGCCTTAGTTCGCTGATTTCAGGTCTTTCTTGTCGAGTACAAAGTCCTCGTATTCTCGCCAGAGTATGAGGAACTCCTTAAGATTATCTTCAACCTCTTCGCTAGCATCTTTATAAAGGCGAGCGTTGAAACGGAGGGTATCCGCAAAATAATCTGCGCGAACGGACGCGCTTAACCTTCCCAGTATGATCATGCCTTCCTTGATGTCATTTATAAGCCCCAGATAGTCCTGCATCTTCACCAGCAGAGCGAAGCCTTCGTTTATCTTCTCCTTGCGAAAGAGCGCCGAGAAGAACCGCAAATGATAGCGAGAGCGCTTTATATATTTCCTGAGGTCGTGAAGTTCGCTGGCGGAGAGATTTTCGACTTCCGCCCCCTGATTTAAAAGGTCTATATTTCCTTCCTCAATCGCGGAGAGCGCAAAGGGAGCAATGGGCCCCACCATGACCTTGCGGGCCGTCCGGCCAAGTTTGGCCGACCAGTTTCCACTAAGCCATTTATCAAATGATTTTGACAAACGCTCGAAATGGCCCCCGGAAATTTCATGAATGATAATATCATATTCTTCCGCGCGCGTTTCCTCCCCGAGCCGTAAAAGTTCTTTCGACACGGTTTTGAAGTCCTTGGTTTTGATATCCGGCCGAAGCGTCCCGTCCAGAAACACATCCATATTTCTAGCATCGCCGAGGAGGTTTCCGAAATAGCGATATTCCCGATTGAAATTAACGCGTACTTCTTTGGGAATGATCGTCCGGAAAACATAAAGTGCAACCCGCATTCGGCGTACCCCGATCCGTATCTGCATCAATGCCAGCGGATCTCCCTCTTCCTTGAACTGGCGGAAATTTTCTTTCAAGTGATGCGCACATCCCAGGAATATTGCCTTTGCCGCTTCCTCAACATCCATACTTCCCTTTAACTCGATATCAGAAAGTTTAAATACTTTTGATTTAGCTGGCATGTCGGCTCTCTGGTTTGAAATATTTACCCGGCGCAATAATGCACATATGCTATTCAAATCGATACAGGAAAAGCAACAATGAGAAAAAACTTATGAAAAACCTGCAGGAGTGGGTCGGCAATCAGATATCCGGCAATGAAATCATTCATCAGCAGTCGCTGAATGGCTTCGCGGCTCTTATGGATGAACCGGGCCCGGCATCCGATATCGTGCCGTCTGGCGGACACTGGATGTATTTTCTTCCAACAGACAGGCAATCCCGTATCGACAAGGATGGTCATGGCATGAAAGGTGAATTTCTGCCGCCAGTGGAACTGCCGCGACGGATGTGGGCAGGCGGACGGCTCGCGTTCCACGCACCGCTCCGAGCCGGAGATTTGGCAGAAAAAACCTCTACGATCAAAAGCGTAACCTCTAAGACAGGGCGGACCGGTGAACTTATCTTTGTAACCGTAGAGCATCAAATCCGGAATGAGGCCGGGCTTTGCCTGACGGAAGAGCACGATATCGTCTACCGGGAGGCTGCAGGCGGATCAAACAAAATTCAGAAAGAGCCTCAGGCTGCACCAACGGATGGCGAATGGGATGCCTCAATTACGCCCGATCCGGTGTTACTGTTCCGCTACTCCGCACTGACCTTCAACGGACACCGAATTCATTATGATCGGGACTACTGCCTCAATGAAGAGGGATACCCTGGCCTGGTTGTCCATGGTCCGCTCCTCGGAACCTTTTTGATGCAGCTGGCTATCAAAAAAATGGATGGCCGCCCCCTCAAAAAATTCAGCTTCCGGAATTTCAATCCGATCTTCGATATAGCCCCCTTCACCTTAAGCGGCAAGAAGGAGTCTGAAGACAAATGTCAGGTTTGGGTAAGGGGGCCGAATGGCGAGCTTGCTGTTAAAGCAACCGCCGAGTTCTAAGAATAAGGGGCTGCATTTGCAGCCCCTTTCATCAATTCAGGATCGATTAGCGATAGTCACTCATGCTTATGCATGCCCATTTCACCGGCATCTTTTACGTGAACGGTCACAGTAACGTCACCTGCCCGCGCAAAATTCAGTGTCAGGGGAAACTCCGTTCCCTTGGTCAGCGGCTTCTTCAGTCCCATCAGCATGACATGAAATCCGCCGGGTTTCAACATGACGGTCTCTCCTGGTTCAATGACCAGTTCCTCAATACGCATCATACTCATCACGCCGTCCTTCATAACGCTGTTATGAATCTCGACTTTATCAGCAACAGGGCTTGATGCCGATACAAGGCGATCGACCTTGCCTTCAAAGTTTTTCAAGGTAAGGAATGCTCCGCCCATCATGGCGTTCGCTGGCCGCTCCCGGGCCCAGGGTTCCATAACCTCCATCCCGTTGACTTCCGTCGCATGGGAAATGAATCTATCAGATTCCGCATTCAGGACCATCACGATGGCCAGTAGCACAAGAGGCAATGCCTTTACATATTTCATCAACTTTTCCTCTCAGAACTATAATTGTTCACGTATCTTTGCAGCAATTTCCTCTGCGGGGACGCCAAAAGAGAATACCGTAATCAGGTCGCCGTCTTTTCCCATCAAATAGGTGAATGAGGTGTGGTCGACAAGATAATAGTCCGGATCTCCACCTTCCTGCTTCTGGCCGTAAACACGGTATTTCTTTTTAACATCTGCGATCTCTTCCTCGCTGCCCGTCAGTCCAACAAGGGATGGATGAAAGGCCGCGACAAAATCCGACATTGCCTGTGGGGTGTCGCGCTCAGGATCAACCGTTATAAATAGGGGCGTGACTTCACTCGCCTGCTCGCCAAGCTCTTCCATGGCAAGAGAGATGGTTTGCATTTCCGTCGGACAGACATCAGGGCAATTGACGAAGCCGAAAAAGATAAGGAGCAGTTTTCCCCTGTAGTCTTCATCTGTCACCCGTTCCCCTTTGTGATTCACAAGCGAGAAGGATCCGCCAATTTGCGGCGCGCCGACAATAATAGACGATGACTGGCCCTTATCCTGACCAAGGCCCGTCAACCCGCCCGTAAACCAGAGGCCGATGACGACAGCACTGATAATAAGGAAAAACGCGATCAGCAAGGGAAACAGCTTGTTCATTTCAATTTATCCGTGGTCCTTCAGAGCCGGTACTTCGGAATGATTGTCATGCTTAAGTCAGCAATATCAGAATAACAAGGATAAATACCCGACTGCGGCATTCCACCGCATGGGAGATTGACCGTTTATTCATCTGCGGATACGCTGTTTATTGGTTAAAATTTTCATCCGCCAATCCTATGTCAACGGATCGACCTCACGGAAAAATATGAGCGTTTTTATTGCCAAGCGAGTCCTGACCCTGATAGCGACCCTGATCGGCGCATCGATGGTTATCTTTCTTGTCATGGAAATCCTGCCAGGAGACCCCGCATTGGTGATTCTTGGCGTCGATGCATCGGAATCTGCTGTCCAGACGCTCACAAAGGAGCTTGGCCTCGACCGCCCGCCGCTCGAACGCTATATAAGCTGGATTGCCGGATTGATGCAGGGCGAGCTGGGAAACAGTTACGCCTATAAGGTTCCTGTTTGGGAACTTGTAAAAGGCGCGCTTCTTATCACCCTGCCTCTCGCCATCATGTCCATCACACTGAGTATTATCCTCGCGCTGGTCATCGGGCTTTATGCGGCGGCAAACCATAACAAGGCAGGCGATGTCACTCTGATGGGCATAAGTCAGCTCGGTATCTCCATCCCGAACTTCTGGCTGGCCATTTTGCTCATTATCCTCTTCGCCATAGAGCTTAGATGGCTGCCTGCCGGCGGCTTTCCTGGATGGGACGAAGGAATACTGAAATGTCTTACGGCGCTATTGCTACCGTCATTGGCACTGGCAACCGTAGTCGGCGCCATTCTCGCGCGGATAACACGTTCCTCCGTGTTGGAGGTATTCCGTGAAGACTATGTTCGAACGGCCCGTGCGAAGGGATTGAGCCAGCGCGCGACGCTCTGGCGGCATGTTTTGCGCAACGCCCTAATTCCTGTTTTGACCGTCACGGGTATTCAGTTCGCCGCCCTTTTGACCGGCACCGTTGTCGTGGAGAACGTCTTTCATATTCCGGGACTTGGTTCGCTTGTCCTCAAGGCAATCAACAACCGCGATACAATTGTCGTTGAAAATGTCGTCCTGTTGCTGGCAACGATGGTCATCATGGTGAACTTCCTTATCGACATTCTCTATGCCGTTATTGATCCGCGCCTGAAAGCGCATGACATATGAGTGATAAGCGCTCTCTTTCCTTTCTCAGCCGCTCAAGTCGGAGCCGCAGCTTTGTGATTGGCGGTATAATGACGTTATTTCTTCTGATTTGCGCCGTTATTTCACTCTTCTGGACGCCGGGATCTGCCTACAACATCGTGATCGCAAACCGCTTCCTGCCGCCATCTGGCGACCACTGGCTTGGAACGGATCAGTTTGGCCGGGATATCGCATCAATGCTCATGACTGGCACGCAGAATTCAATTGTTGTTGCTGTCGTCGCTGTTTCAATCGGACTTTTCATTGGCGTCAGCCTCGGCCTTCTGGCTGCCGCTCGGCGGGGCTGGACCGAAGAAATCATTATGCGCCTTTCGGATTTCTCCTTTGCCTTTCCGGCCATTCTCTCTGCGATCATGCTAACGGCCATTCTCGGGCCCGGCGGGGTGAATTCCATTCTTGCCATCGGGCTCTATAACATTCCGGTGTTCGCCCGTTTGACCCGCGGCTCGGCAAACGCCATCTGGACACGGGAATTCGTTATGGCCGCCCGGGCCTCTGGCAAGGGTCGTTTCCGCATCACATTCGAACATATCCTACCCAATATTCTCTCAATCATTATCGTTCAGGCCACCATCCTCTTCGCCATTGCAATATTGGCGGAGGCTGCCCTTTCCTATTTGGGGCTCGGGACACAGCCGCCGGAACCTTCCTGGGGCCGGATGCTCAATGAGGCCCAAACCCTGATGTTCCTTGATCCGATGCAGGCGATATATCCGGGCCTTGCCATTGCAATCGCCGTTTTCGGCCTTAATCTGCTTGGCGACGGTCTTCGGGATGTCCTTGATCCAAGACTATCGAGGAAACGTTAAATGACTTTGCTTTCCGTAAGAAACCTGACTGTTACGCTGGCGACAAATGACGGACCGGCCCGTGCCGTAAGGGAATTAAGCTTCACGCTTGAAAAAGGGGAAACCCTCGGCATCGTGGGGGAAAGCGGTTGTGGAAAGTCCATGGCGGCACTTGCTCTGATCGGCCTGCTGCCATCAATGAGCCAAACGACCGGACGCATCGACTTAGATGGCCAGAACCTTCTGGAAAAAACGGAAGCTGAGATGTGCCGCATTCGGGGCAATCGAATGGCCATGATCTTTCAGGAGCCCATGACGTCCCTTAACCCCGTCCATACCATCGGGCATCAGATCATGGAGCCTTTACGCCTACACACTGGTGTCTCCGACGATGAAGCCCATAGGGAAGCAATCCGTCTGTTGGATAGGGTTGGTATTCCGAACCCGAAAGAGCGGATAGACAACTACCCGCATCAGCTTTCCGGCGGGCAGCGGCAACGCGTAATGATTGCAATCGCGCTATCCTGCAAGCCGCATATACTCATCGCAGACGAGCCAACCACCGCGCTTGATGTGACCATTCAGGATCAAATTCTGGACTTAATCCAGACACTGGTCCGCGAAGACGGCATGGCCCTAATTCTGATCTCCCATGACCTCGGTGTCATTTCGGAAAATACGGACAAAATTCTGGTAATGTACGGAGGCGCAGCTGTCGAGACGGGAAAGACGGAGAAGATTTTTGAGGAACTGGTGCATCCCTACACCCAGGGTCTCTTCGCCGCCATGCCCAAGCTGGGCCGGGCGCGGACAAAACGCCTTGTCACTATTCCGGGCACTGTTCCGGACCTGATTTCCCTTCCCTCAGGCTGTACCTTTACAGATCGCTGTCCACTCGCAACTGAAATATGCCGGGAAACGCCCCCTCCAGTTATAGAAGTAAAAGCGCATCATTTTGTCGCTTGCCATCATCTGGAAGAAGCGCGCGCGAGGAAGACGGAGGAGCTATTTTCATGACAGAAGAAGCTCTTCCGGTTCCGGTCCCGGTCCTTGAAGTAAAAGATCTCGTGCGTCATTATCGCCTGCCACGCGAGAGCCTTTTTGCCGAACCCGGCCATGTCTATGCTCTGAACGGTGTCAGCTTCGAAATCCAGAAAGGGAAAAGCTTTGGCATCGTCGGGGAAAGCGGGTGCGGAAAATCAACGCTCGCTCGCAACGTCATGGCACTGGAGAATACGGATTCCGGGTCCGTCAAAATACTGGGCAAGGAAGTTGTTGGCCTGAATTTCGATCAGCTTCGCCCGCATCGACGGCATTTTCAAATGGTGTTTCAGGACCCCTACGGCTCGCTCGACCCGCATCACACTGTCGGGCGAATTGTTGCGGAACCGCTTGCGGCTCTCGGAGCCGTCACAAAAGCTGAAAAGCGACGGCGGGTTGCCAAGGTTCTGCAGTCTGTCGGCCTAAAGGAGCATGATGTTGATAAATACCCTCACGAATTCTCAGGTGGCCAACGACAGCGCATTGCCATTGCGCGCGCGCTTATCACCCACCCGGAACTCATTGTGGCGGACGAGCCGGTTTCCGCCCTTGATGTCTCTGTTCAGGCGCAAGTACTCAATCTCTTGAAGGATCTTCAGGATGAATTTGGCGTCACCTATATGTTTATCAGCCATGACCTTGCCGTGGTCGAGTATCTCTGTGATGAGGTCGCCGTCATGTATTTGGGAGAAATTGTCGAAAAAGGTCGGACGGAGGATTTATTTCACGCACCTGCACATCCCTATACAAAAATCCTGCTGGATGCCGTGCCAAAGCCTGGATCTGGTATTCGGCGGGAAAGGATCAAGCTTAAAGGCAACGTTACCGGACAGACTGAACTTCGTATAGGTTGCTCTTTTCAGGATCGCTGCCCGATGGCGGAGGATATATGCCGCACAACTAAACCTTCGCTTGATTCAGTGAGCGGCACACATCTCGCCGCTTGCCATTTCTCAGCCAGATTGCTTGAAAAGGTTTAATAAGGCCGGCCATCCTTGTGGGTGAATTGCCACTGGCCATCCGAACCGAGCGCAGCTTTCAAGTCATCCTTTGGATAACTTCCTTCATCGCCCGGCGTGCGGTCTCCCACCTCCAGATAGACAATATCCTCATCGGTCCGATTGACGAGCTGATGAGCCTCCCCCTTCGCCGGAAAGCCGGCGCAAAAGCCTGGCTCCAGTATTATCTCCGCTGCCTCGGTTACCAAAGTCGGTTTTCCTTCAAGAATATAGATGAATTCATCCTGCCTGCTGTGGCGATGTAACAGGGCTGACTCCCCTCCCGGCGCAAGCCGGGTCAGGTTTACTCCGAAATTATTAAGGCCGAAAACATCGCCAAGCTGACGCTTTACCCGGCCCTTCATGCGGGAGAAAAAGGGTTCCGGATAGTTTGACGGTTTATCGCGCGGGGCGACGTCAGCCGCCCGGACAGCAATCATGCCGGATGTGCGTTTTTCTGTCATTAAACGGGCCTTCTTTTTTTAAGGGGGTGAGTCAGTCTTTCTTTTTAAAATCCAGCGCTGCGGAATTCAGGCAATAGCGCAAGCCGGTAGGTTCCGGTCCGTCTGGAAAGACATGCCCCAGATGGCCGTCACATTTATTGCAAACAACCTCGGTTCGGCGCATGAAAAAGCTTCGGTCCATGACTTCGCCGACTTTTGAAGACTCAATCGGTTCCCAGAAGCTTGGCCAGCCGGTTCCGGAATCAAACTTCGTTTCCGAAGAAAAAAGCGGCTCCTCACAGCACACACAATGATAGGTCCCATTCTCCTTGTGATCATGATATTGACCACTGAAGGCTCTTTCCGTTCCTTTTTTTCGAGCGACGTTGTACTGTTCAGGCGTCAACTTTGCCCTCCAATGTTCATCAGGTTTCTTGACTTTCTCACTCATGGCTATCCTTCCTGCTCCTCAATTTCTATTTAACCCGGCGCCCGCTATCCCAAATAGAAGATATGGTGCCGGGCATCATTTCTCAATACTTGACGAACACGTCTGCTTGATCGACAATAACCCCTTGAGACCAATGGGAGTTAAAATGAGTGAGGTTGTAAGCTTCGACGATCACAATTTAACCCGATCTGCCAACAAGGGGAGGTCGGGGCCGCAACAACCAGACGTGTTCTTCAACCGCAACGAACTTAGTCAGATCCTACAGGTGTATGGACGCATGGTCGCCAAAGCGGAATGGCGCGACTATGCAATCGGGGAGACGAAAAACGCCTGTATTTTCGCCATTTTCCACCGGACCGCCGATCGACCACTTTTCAAGATATATAAGGAACCACGCCTTGCTGCAAAACAGGGTGCCTATTCCGTGCTCAGTCAAAACGGACGGACACTGAAACGCGGCAAGACATTGGCCCAGGTTCTTAAAGTCTTCGACCGCAAACGGTTTCATACTATCGATGCGGAATGAAGCCATTCCGATATCCAGCTATTGTGTGCTGCCCTAAATCGGAATGCCGAGTTTTCGATAAATAAAGCTCATCAGCCAAGCTGGTCCGATCAACAGGAACTGAACATCTTTGAAGAAAGAAGGCTTCTTGCCTTCAATCTTGTGGCCGATAAACTGGAATATCCAGGCAATGACAAAAGCAATGATCGCGAATTGCCAAAGGGAAAGCCCAAACACCGGAAATGTTCCATAGGCGTTTACCAAACCGATACAGATGAGGGCAAACAGCACCATGCCGATAGCCAGTGTCCAGGATAAAGCCGCGTAATATATTATCGTCAGAGAGAGCGCGATTGTCGCCCAATTCAGATAGGGAACTGAACTGAACGCCTCCGGCACCGGGATAGACCAGAATAGGGCCACTATCGTCCAAGCAATGATTGGAACAGCGAGCCAGTGAATAAGCTTGTTCTGCCGGTTCTGATGGCTTGATCCATACTCGCTTAACAGCGAGAAAATTCTCCTGTTGCTCCCTTTTTCAGCTACTTCCGGCCGTGCCATAATAATCCTCCACGATCAGTTACGTTCCCTTGCGCGCGCCAGCAGTCGCGCATCCATGGCGACGTTGTCCCGAAAGGCGACCCGCGCTTCAAGCAGCGGGAGTGCCGTTCCATAGTCGCCTGCATTCAATAAACTGGTGAGCCATGCCAGTTCAAACAAGTCTCTTTGTGCATGGCTCCCGCCTATTTCCTGAAATCGCGGACGCGCCGCCGACAGCCATTTTACCGCCTCCTTATGATTTCCGTCGGCAATGGCAATGAAGCCTCGGGTCGCGGGCAAAGCCACTTCCGCCCACGCTTTTCGCGTGACATCAGGTGCGTCCGTCGCCATTTTCTCCATGCCCGACATCAGCTTTTCCAGAGCCCCCTGATGCTGTCCTCGCGCCAAGGCATAGCCATAATGCATGTCGAAAAACGGCTGATCATTGATAAGATATCTATCGGACACATACTCGCTCACATCCGCCCACCGGTCGCCCACGTCAACTCCGAGCTGCTCCAGACGCCAGAGCAGCGAGACCGCATTCACCTGGTCAAGACTGTAGGTTTTATCAACTCCCCACACCCTCTCATCATAGATTTCAAGCGGTGTCGCAAAGTCTTCCTGCTCCAGAAAGAATAAAGACTGATGCCACCAGTTGTGAGTAAACATGAAGCTATTGCGATCTTCCCATTCATCGGACAGATTCTGCATCCATTTAATTCCCTCCTCATGCCGACCCTGCGTCAGCATAACATGGGCGACCGCGTGATGGGCCCAGGGCTCTTTCCGTTGCATTTCAGTTGCACGGCGACCATCCTCTTCCGCGAGGTTAAGCTGGCTTGTTTGCTCTCGCCCGAAAGCCCGCATACCATAGGCGTAGGCGCAATCTCTGTGCCGCCCGATGACCTGATCGGCAATCCAGAGCATCGTTTGATCGTCACCGATATTGAAATAGGAGTTCTGGGCGAGTTTGGCGGCGAACAGGTCCCCTGGAAAATCGATCACGAGTTGACGGAGCTTTACAAGCTGATCCCCTATCCTGTTATTCAGTAAATCACCGACAGAGGCAACAAACAGCCGCTCACGTTCCGTTCCCTTATCCAAGGCTGCCTTTGCTTGCCCATAATACTTGCCCGCAATTTCAAGCCGATCCGGCGTTTCAAGCATCAGGCCGAGCAACGATGCATACCCACCGGCGAGAATACATTCCGGATCGTTATCCGCCGCCTCAAATATCGGGGCGAAATCGGTACCGAAACCGATATAGCTGTCCATAAAGCGGTTGATGGCATCAAGGGTCTGGTCGGAGCGTGTGCTCACTCGATTTCCAAACATATCTTCACGCACGGCCTTACGCCTCGTTCAAAAGATCAAGTGGATAAATCGGTCGGCGAACCTTCTCATACCGCAAGAGATTATTATCGGATGTCGTAACGCCCTTGCCGTCCAGCGTCAGGGTTGCCTTGCCAATCGGCGCAAAACCGGCGCGATAATGTATTCGGCTTTTCAGGATCAGGTACCGTTTATATTCCGGCTGGATTCCGACTGATGTAAAGACGCCAGTATCCCATGGTTCGTGATGGTTGGAGACTATGACAATTTCCATGTTTCCGGTGTCAAGGACTGCCGTAGGGCCCATAAAGACCTTCACGCCGGTATACATGGGACCACGGACAATCCATTCCCCGTTAGTGAGCGTTTTTACCTTCCCCGTCAGAGTGAGCGGCTCCCCCGCCTCGCCGATCGAGGGCATATCGGTCTTACCCCCGAGCTTTAGCGTTATTTCATTGCCGATACCGGCTTTCTGCATTTCCCGAACCGCGGCCGGATCCCAGACAGCGGCAACGGCAACATCTTCAAGCCCCTGCCGCAAAACCTCTTCAATCACGGTCATCACATCCTGCGTTGCGCCGGAACCGCAATTATCCGCATGATCAAGCAGAAGTATCGGTCCGTCAGTCATGGCCTTGGCTCTGGCAACCTGCTCTTCAAGCGGCGTATGTTTATAGATAAAATCCTCTTTCAATTCCCAGGCCTTGGCGAGAATACGGTCACGTATTTCATCCGCTTTTGCTTTATCGCCGTCGGTAACCACAATAACCGAATTTCCCGCATCCCGCATATCGGCAAGGGCGAAGCCCCCAAAAGCGGTCGCCGCAAGTACTCCTGGCTCTTTCTCCGCCTCCTGACACATCCTGATCAGAGTTGCCATGGGTTCGTCATCCGTCCCCTGGCACAATGTCTGACTCAGAAGCTGTGTATTGCCCCAGGACATAACCGGATTGACTTTCCCGGCCATTGAATCCAGCAGAACCCGGCCAATCTGTGCGCCCACTTCATACATATCCACATGCGGGTATGTCTTGTAGCCGATAAGGGCGGTGCAGTTATTCATGATCTTGTCAGTAAGGTTGCAATGCAAATCGAGGGTCACGGCGATCGGCAGATCCGGATCAATCGCACGCAT
>TARA_R110002095_G_scaffold193151_2_pt1 | contig 41623 bp, 36 predicted proteins | sample TARA_R110002095 | Tara Oceans TARA_R110002095 (sample SAMEA4397255) | marine metagenome | biome: Polar Biome; feature: [SRF] surface water layer (ENVO:00010504); material: water (ENVO:00002006), including particulate matter (ENVO:01000060) such as... | depth 5 m | reverse complement strand
AAAACGCCGATCCAACATAAAAAAAGTAAAGTAAGTACCATTAGGCTAGCGCCATTCCGCTCACTGGTTGGGTTGTTTTCCCGTTGATGTGGACGTGGAAAATGAGTCGGTTTCCCCATTCGGAACACGGGGGCGTGTGCCACTGGTCGGCTTGTCCCAATACTGTTCGGCTCACCGTTTGCTGACGCTCTCAAATAATAGCTTCAATTAAAAATATTGATTTTAAGAGCAGCGTTGATTGGTTTGTTTTGTATCGGAAAACGTTTCCACGTGAGCGGAACGGCGCAAGCCGTCCGTTTGTGGGTGGACGATGTAAAGTGGAACCGTGCGATACTCTCGGCATTCGGAAACGAGTAATTCCGGTTTGTCACTCGGCGCAGAATTTGTACTGATACGTTTCGTGATCAGAGGCATCGACTCGACCCGGTTCTGGAGTCGGGTTGTCGGTTCAAAAACGGTGGCTGGCGCCATGCCGCTCATTTTTGGGTGGGAACGTTTCTACCGGCGGATAGCGCCGTCCCGCTCACAATATTACTATCGTGAGCGTTCGTGTTGTTCGTGGTCGAAATCACAGTGATCGATTCCATTCCCTAACTATACTCTTCTTCTATCAACCAGGGAATCTCTCGGATTCTCATTTGCCACTTCACCAAAGCTGCAAATCTGTCATGGTTCTGGAGATGATTAGCGTCGAATATAAAATTGTAGCCATCCTCCCTCACTATGCAAAAACTTCGACTTCTGATTTTGGGAATCTCGCCATCCAATAGGTTGACAGGTACGCGAGGGCGTTCATAGAGTGCCGTTTCTTCTGCAAGCACAATCTGATCCCAGGTAAAGACTTCCACCCGCTGATCGCGAATCACACAAAAACCCTCATCCCCAAGAAACACTCGCAAAGAGGCGATCGACCTGAGCCAGTGAAACAGAAAGATACTGGCAATAATCATTCCGGCCCCCAAAACACAACCGATGCTTAATGAAAACAGCGACTCTCCTTTCTCGACAAACAATGGCATCTGTTTCGCCCGACTCAGCTTGAACGCACACATGAATAAAAGGCAACAACCGCCCACCAATAAAAAAGAGACGATGATGTAACCGGCCATCTGATTGTTCCGATTTGGACGAAACATCTGCTGCACTTCACCGATGGGTCGATCTTCTGTTTGCACTATTCAAACTCGTCTAAAAGATTCTGTAGGTCACCTGCTTTCATATTATCAGAGATCCTAAACAAAACTCTTGTATAATCACATACTTTTAGCCAAAATCACCGATGTTGTTCATTTATTCGAGCTATACATGGTCTCTCCCCGACAGGTCCCCAATGAAACTCTTTCGTTTTCTCATCCTGACTTGTCTCGTTTTTGGTTTTCTGGACCTGGCGGGGGCGGAAGAGCAGGGGACGGAAGCGAGTCGTAAGCCGCGGCAGGGTGGCACTGGTGGCTTGCCACCAGTGAAAAGCAGTGAGGGCGTTCCAAGTTCTCTTGCCTGATTGAGGCCACTAAAATATCACCCGCTGTTTAGGATTGATCTCTCATATTCACACAGATCCAAGTTTCTGCTTTCGTTCACTCGCAACAAAGTAATCCCCAAAGACAAGAATGCTTTATCGGATTGTACGTCAACTCTCAACACTGTTGGGCCAGCCAACAGTGGCACCCGTTTGTGTGAGATTATTGAGAACTGAACTTGGATCCATGCCTCACTTTAATCCCCACTCACGCCCGCGAATACATACTCTACTGGCTGTCCGTCCTCATACACCGTCAAATAAACTGCCTGCCAGCGGTCGCAGAGAGCATGCAACCTGCCGTCCTGTTCGGCGGTCTGGATCATGGTTTTTGTTGGCTCGGTGGTGCCGAACAGGGTTTGCAGTTGGGACTCGCTGAGGGGAGTAGCGGCGCCCAGTTCTGGAGCAGGGGAGACACCTTCGATGTCGAGAATCGAATGCGTGCCCGCTTCGGCGCACTGTTCGAGGAGTTCGTCGATCGTCGTCGGCGGTGCGTCTTTTGGTTTCAGAGCCTCCCGCGCGGCGGCAGCGAAGCCGGCCTTGTCGATCTTTTGCATCATCTTCTCGACAGCGCCGGTCTGCTTCGTGGACTCGTTCGTATCAAGCCCCAGGCCGCCAAGCGCCTGATCCAGAGCCTGGCTGATCTTGAGCAGCTTCTTCAAATCCGCAGTCGGCGGCGCGACGCTGTTCAGCGTGGCATCATCCATCCCGTCGATCAGATCGCCGGGCAATGAATATTCACGACGGTCAAACACCGCCTGCCGCAATGTCTGTAATGCCGCGTTCGTATCTGCTTCATATGGACAATAATAAACCCAGCCACTCGCTCCCATGTTCGTCTCTCCCGATTGATATTGATCAACAATACTCCATTCCCACTAAAACTATTTTATTCTTTTTCCACGACCTGGAAATTCGAATCTTGTTCTAGTTGGGCCAACAGATTCTCGATACGCCTTCCACGAACACCGAAAGTGTAGTCACCCGGTTTGGTATGGGAAGGGCTGATCACAAAGACTTCAAAACCGTATTTGCTAAATCGGCTTGGGATGAATTTCCTGGCGTCTGAATTACTACACCAAGCATGAAGTTCATAAGCTTTTTGGGGAGAGATGACAGACCCCAAACAAATACGGATCGACTTTCGATTGGATCGAAAACCAAAATAATGGAAAAAGGCGACGATGATACAAGTCACCGTCAGCGCAATCAGATATCCCGTATTACTCATGCTGGTTGGTCCTATGTCTTATTAATAATCGAATCAAACTTGCGACACACTCACATTTGTAAACTGTGAGATTCAAAAACACAAGGCTGGCTTTCATTACCTAAGAGAACAGAGGATTTTGTACTACCACGAAAAACACGAAATGACACGAACGAAAAAAGAGAGCTTGGTTCGTTTCTTGATCGCCTGATCTCGACGTTCTACAATTTGGATCAACGACGATTGGGGCTTATGACTGGTTCTGCGGAACTCTGATGGGAAATGTTGATGTACGGCACTCTGGAAACGGTTTTACTCATCACGGCGACACTGGGTTCGGCCCTAATTGCCGGTGTCTTTTATGCATTTTCCACGTTCGTGATGGGGGCGTTGAAGCGGCTGCCGTCAGAGCAGGGGATCGCGGCGATGCAATCGATTAACATTGTTGTGATCAACGTCTGGTTTCTCGGTGCGTTCTTCGGTACGGGAATTGTCAGCGTGGGCGTGTTGGCACTCCTCCTAAAGGGGCCGATCAGTGTCTTTGCGATGGGAGGAACCGGCGTCTATCTCATTGGCTGTCTTCTCGTGACGATGTTCTTTAATGTGCCGCTGAATGACAGGCTGGCTGATGTCGCTCCTGATAGTGCAGAGGGACACAAAGTCTGGAACCAGTATCTGACGAAATGGGTATTTTGGAACCATGTTCGCACGCTGGCTTCACTGGTCGCAAGCGGTCTCTTTCTCGCAGCACTCGTTTGATGCTCTACTCCGCGATTGTGTTCGCATCAGCCTCATCAGCAGATTTTGTACTACCACGAAAAACACGAAATCACACGAAAATGAAACTGATTGTGTGCCACTGGTCGGCTTGTCCGACAGTACTGGTTCGATCTCATAACAAACGAGCCAAGTCCAGCGTAGGGGTCGTCCCATGTGACGACCCGCAGGGTTGGCGTTGAGGACAGCGCCCGCATTCGCAAGGTGAGGTTGGTTCCATTTGAACGGTTTATCAATTTCGACCATCGACAGGCGGGGCGACACGTGGATCGCCCCCTACCTCTGGATGCTTCATAGCCGCCTGTTGCCGGTATGGGTTTGGGTCGCTGTATCAAAAACGGCGCCTGGCGCCGTGCCGCTCACACTAATACATCTCGTGTCTTTCGTGGTAGCAAATGAAATGACGTGCCACCTGTTTCGGTGCTGATTGTTTATCTGAGGCCGTCCGGGGGATATCTGGTAGGATTCTCGAATGGCGGGCGGACACGAGGGTACCGCCCCTGCTTTTAACAGTCAGGTATTCGGATTCATTGTTTCTATTAATAAGATTGACGCCAGATTCTAACAGTATTGGTTGTCATTGCTCTGCTGTTAAATGGATTATCATCAGAGATACGAGGGAGTCAAGCTAAAATGGAATTTTGCGACACACGAACCGGTGCTGAGATGCTGCGAAGTGGAGACGAGACATGCCTGATGTTGTGCGATGGTGTGTCGAAGTGGGTTGATACACACTGTGTGAAACGCACGATATTTTCAAATGTGGCTGAAACCAGTGGGTTTTGTAGTGCTCATATTGTGAGCAATCACGGTCTTCACCTGAAACGATGGTGCTCTTTCGCGCGCGACCCACAGCGGAGCAGTTTCGGGAAGTGCGCGATCAGGTCAAGAGGGATTTTCTGCAGTGAGAGGTTGTTTACGCACTGGTGTCAAACGGGAGCGAAAAGAGAATTTGATACGACCACGAAAAACACGAAATCACTCGCAATATGAATTAATCTGGGACTTTTCTGGCGGGTTGTCAGTTACTACTGGCGATTCTGAGGGCCATGTAATTGATCAGGAATTTTTGATTGCGAGTTTCTCAAACCGGATTCATTTCAGTAGAATACATGCTCGATGTAGCAACAAAGCAGGAGACATATCATGCAAGACATCCAATTTAGTTTTGAACGAGTCTGGAGTATCGACGTGCGGGGCAAACATCTGCTGGAAGGCCCCGTGCTTTCCCCCGATGGCACGCGGGTTTATTTCACCGACTGCTTTCAGGGGACAATCTACGAATTCGACCCCAGTCAGCCCACGGTCGCACCGGTTGAAGTATTCTCTTACGCACCCTACTGTTGTAACGGGCTGCAGTTTCTTCCGAACGGCAAACTGATCGCCTGCCTCTGGAAGGGGCTGATCTGGCCGAAAGGCATGCTTCATGAACTCGACCTGCACCATAAGCCGACCCCCAAAACAGAGGAACGGATCTCACATTCCACGGCCGGCAAACAGTTCCGACACCCCAACGATCTTGCAGTGGATGAAGAGGGGGGCATCTACTTCACCGACCTCCGCGGCGGTCACGTCTATTACTATAGCTGTGGGGACACTCAGGCGACGTCCTGTCTGGAACTGGATAAGCCTAACGGGATCGAATTGCAGATAAAAAAAGGGAAAGCGGTCTCGCTGTATGTCGCCGAATCCGGAACGTCGTCTGTGTTGCAGTATGAGATCAAAAGCCCGGGGGTCATCGGCGAACAAATCGCCAATCAGCGTTTCAAGATCAAACATGCCGTCGATGGTCTGGCGCTGAGTCCCACTGGCCTGCTGTTTGTCGCAGAAAAAGGAGCCGTCTATGCACTGGACGCCCACCTGGACCCGATTGGACGTGCGCCGCTGATGAAACAAGATCCGCCGACTCCTTCCAATATCTGTTTTATTGACGAAAAACGATTTGTCGTAACCAGCTACCGTTCCTTATTATGTCCCAACAAAGCAGAACTCTTCATTGGCACAATCGATGATTAGGAAAAACAGAACTTATCCCGCATTCCAGAAAATCGGTTGCCCGCCGTCAGAATCATCTGGAAAGCCAACTCGCACTCTGATACGCTCAAACTCATACTAAGCTTTTGAATACGCCACTCACAAACCCAGAGAAGAAACGAGGCAAATCGTTTCGAGTGCGAGTTCTTCAGAAAAGGGGCATCTCATGATTCGTTACTGTACCATTCTATTCAGTTTTACATTCGTATTAGCCACTTGGGAAATGAACGACGTGGCGTGGGCACAAGGGATACAGGTCCGTTTCTCGTCACTTGCAAAAACATCCCGCATCAAACCGGCTGACTTCGTGTACCACATTCGTACCGACTCCATCACCCCCGAAGCGAGAAGCAAGCAACTTGTCGAGGAAGAGCGTGTTTACGGTCTTCTCCTCAAGTCAGACAAATGCGTTCGCAAACAGGGGCCGTCTACCGAACAGGACTTCAATCAAAACAACTCCTTTAGTGCCATCGCCAAACCACACCAGAAATGAGATGCTAAACCAAAGCACCTTCATCAGAGATCAGGAGAAAGTATGAATTGGTTTTATACAATCAGAGTTTTACTAGTCGTCGGCTGTCTATTTTACTCTGCCGACGTGCCAGCGGCTTTCGCCCAGAAACCAACCGGGGACGAAATACCTGAGCAGGTGGAATTACTGCATACTCTACTACAAGGAATGCAGGAGCAGCGGGAATTGCTGAAATCGGGGGAGTTCAAAGCCGACGCCGTCGTGACATCTCCCCTCGCGGAGCTACGTATTGAACTGAAAGCAGACTGTTTCTTTTCCCAGCAGTTCAAACAGTTTCGCTTCGACCAGGATGTCAAACAGATCACCCCACATCTGAAAAACAAAGGCGAAACACGAACGCTGCGTTCTCGTTCCATCTACATCAGAACGCCAGAATACAGCATTCACACCGAAGGCAATAACACCGGCGTCCGGATCAACGAACCGGAATATAAACCGTATGGCTATTATTCGCCGTTTGATGTCCGCGTAGTCGGACTCATCAACGACTTCGAACTTATGCGCGGCATGTCGCACTCAGGCAGTCGCTGGTTCCTGCCAAGAGTGATGCAGATGTATCAAACCTATAAGCTGGAACGAATTATCCCACAACGCAAAGGCGTGTACGAGGTAACCTGGCTGTTCGGAAAATCAAACGAGTTCAAGCTCGTACTTTGGATTGACGAGCGGCACGGATTTACTCCCACGAAGTACTCTGCTTATCGAAAAACGGGTACGCCAAAAATGTTCGGCCCTATGCCCGTTACCAACAGTGAAATCACCTGGAAAGAAATCGAAAATGTCTGGGTCCCGGTCGTTTTAAAAACAGAAAGTCAGTTCAATCATCAACGACTCGAAATGAAATTCGAGTGGCTTAAGATTAATCAACCCGTTCCCGTAGCTATTTTCACCGTTGAGGGAATGAAACTTCCGAAAGGCAGACGGATAGAAAATAATCTCGGAGAACCTGGGATCATCGAAACATCGGTCATCGACCACCGCTTCGGAACGAAAAGATTGATCCGCGGCGGCGCATTTATTCCAGACAATAACTCTGACGATAAATAGTCGCACAGCATAAATACTTCTTGGGCGGAAAGCCGCTTATTCCACAATCGTGCCCAGATCCCGTAGCAATTCGAATGTGAACAGGCCCGTGTTGTGCCCATCACTGAAGGTGATGCGATAGGCGTAACTGCCCGTTAGGCTCATACGGTCAACTTTGATCGGCTGTAGTTCGACGGGGGAAAGCACAGTCAGTTCCATGGGGTCCGCGGCTTCTGCTGTTTTTTCATGACGGCACGCCGCACATGGACAGGCATTTCGTAATTCCAAATAGGTATAGCGACGCCGTTGACCATCATTCCAACCAATCAACAGGGCTGCTTCGTCAATCAGTTTCAATTCAGTGGGAGTGAGGTCCATGCAGTCTTTATTTCTTTTTTGCATCGAGGAGTACAATATAATACTCGATGCCGTTGATTTGTTTTCGTTTCCAGCCGTGCGGAATGGCAGATTGTCTGGGAACAACAGTGACCTTTTTCCTCGGCAACTGAAGTAGCATCGGAGGAGCCTGTGAAGGAGCCTGCGGGAGAACCATCCTGAGGGGGGGCTTTTCGAGCTGTGCCACCCGTTTCTCAAGTTGTTTGATCCGCTTCAGCAACTCCTGTACGTTCGCTTCTGATGAATCCAGTTCAGGAGCACTGTGTAAAATCCCCGTCAGAAGACTAATCATAACAAACATTACCATCAGTGGAATAGTCCAACGTCGCATGAGGAAAAACTCCTTATCCTGTTGTTGAGTGAAAATAAATCCGTTCACAAACCCGAATCAGAGAAACCAGTCCCGATCACCGTTTGGCGTTACGACCAGTCGAAAAGTTCCCTGAATTTCTCAACAAACGTTTATTTCAATGCCGGCATTGTAACGGATGATAAGTCCAAAAGGCTTCTACTGGCAACAGTGGTATCACCATGACCAACGGATTAAGGAAAATGCTCGGAAACAAGACTGAACCAACGCTCTTAGTGGCATTTAATGGATAACAAGATCTCTTTTAAGTTCTCCATTGAATCAGGTTTATCCCTCCACGCACACTTTAAAACAGCGACCTATGATTCAGTAATCAGGCTTTATACAGCCCCATCATCGAGCAGTAGAGCTGCATGGAAAATCGTAAAAGCCAACTTGGTACAAGGCTGAAAAAAGAGAGAAAGCCCTAAGTGGATAAAACTGACATGCCGACTAATGAAATCTCACAAGAGCTTGCTGACGAGACGAATTTTCGCATACCTCGATGGCAGATGCTGTCCTACACATTTCTTGCCGTCATCCTCATTGCCGTCTTCATTCCACTGGAACAATCAACGTGGCAGGGGAATACTGATCTGCACACGATGATTGAAGTGGCAGCGACATTGATGTCTTTAATCATCGGTGTCCTCGCGCTCGTTCGATTCTATACCCGAAAAGATAATTATCTGCTTTACATCGGAACCGGCTTTATCGGAACCGCATTTCTGGACGGCTACCATTGTTTAGTCACAAGTTCATATTTTCATAACCTGTTTCCGTCACCTCCTCCTTCATTAATTCCCTGGAGTTGGAACGCCTCTCGTCTGTTTCTATCAGTTTTAATGTGTCTGAGTTGGTGGGCCTGGTGGTGGGAACGCAAAAATCCAAAAGCGCAACACAAAGAAACCGTGGTCTATGGCTTCGTGTCTGTTCTTACAGTACTCAGTTTTTTATTCTTTGCGTTCGTTCCACTTCCCAAAGCATACTACCCTGATCTGATTTTCGGTCGACCGGAAGAATTGATTGCAGCACTATTTTTTGGTATTGCGCTGGTCGGTTTCTTAAGGAAAGGCAAGTGGAAATCAGATTCGTTCGAGTACTGGTGTGTCATGTCTCTGATGATAGGCTTGTTTTCACAAGCCCTCGTCATGTCCCGCTCCTTCACTCTATTTGACAGCATGTTTATCTATGCACATCTCCTGAAAATAGTCAGCTACCTCTGTATCTTCATCGGACTGCTGACCAGCATGTTCATCCTGTTTCGCAAGGCCGAAACGAGCTCACAGGAACTGGAGTCTTCATGGCTGGAACTGCAGGAGGCCAAGTGCGCCGCGGAATCTGCAAACAAGTCCAAAAGTGAGTTTCTTGCCAACATGAGCCACGAACTCCGCACACCACTCAATGGTGTCATCGGAATGACGGAACTGCTTTCAGGCACAAATCTGAGTCACAAACAGCATGAATTTGTTAAAACCTGTCGCAACAGTGGTGAGTCGCTGCTTAATTTAATCAACGACATTCTTGATTTCTCAAAAATCGAAGCGGGAAAGCAGGAAATAGACTGTCATGATTTTGATTTAGAACTGCTTGTCATGGATACCGTCAGTACCATGTCCTGGCGCGCAGCAGAAAAAAAACTGGAGCTGCCGTGTTATGTTGATCCTGCCTCACGATTTGTGTTGAAAGGAGACAGCTATCGACTGCGACAGATTCTCGTGAATCTGGTTGGTAACGCGATCAAGTTCACAAATATCGGTGAAGTGGTTGTCCGCACAAAGACAGTAGCACGACAGGATAATCAGATCACAGTTCGCTTCTCGGTCACCGACACTGGAATTGGTATCTCTGAAGACAAAATCCATCAACTGTTCCAGTCTTTTTCACAAGTGGATGCATCGATCACACGCAACTACGGCGGGACAGGATTAGGCCTGTCGATCTCTCAAAGTCTTGTGGAATTGATGGGGGGAAAGATTGGAATCGAAAGCGAACTGGGAGCTGGCTCGACATTCTGGTTTGAAATCCCTTTTACGATCATGGCTGAATCAGAGACAACGCTTACTAACATCAAGCCGCTTGCAGGAAAACGCTGTCTGATTGTCGATGACAATCTTGCTAATCAGAAAATCCTGCAGAAATATGTAACTGAATGGGACCTTGAATCTGTCACAGCGGCTTCGGTCGATGAGGCATTGGCTGCTGTCGAATTTGCGAATACCAACAACACACCATTTGACCTGGTCTTAACAGACTTCATCATGCCACAACAAAATGGTTTGGATTTGGCCCGGGAACTGAAAGATCAATCCCTTATAATTGTTCTCGTATCTGGCTCGACATGTATTGATCTCAGTCCCCGTGAATTGCACGATTACAATATCGATGCCACTCTCAGCAAGCCAATCCAGAGGTACTCCCTGTATGATCTTCTCTGCGGACTGTTCAACGAGAACCAGAACAAACAAATCCCATATATTGCTGGTGACAATACGTTTGTCGCAGCTAAGGCCAATCTGACATCCAGCCATATTTTGGTCGCAGAAGACAACAACATCAATCAGATTTACGTTACAGAATTGATAAAACAACTGGGCCATACATGCGATATCGCTAACAACGGTCACGAAGCGCTCCAACGCGTTCGGCAGAAAAAATATGATCTGGTATTGATGGACTGCCAGATGCCCGAACTGGATGGTTTGGAGGCCACTCAGCGAATCAGACAATTAGAATCTGAGGGGACACTCAAAGGACATCTCCCTATCGTGGCACTGACGGCCAACGCCATCAAAGGCGACCGCGAACAATGCCTGAAGGCAGGCATGGACGACTATCTCAGCAAACCGGTACAAAAAGAGCAGATTATCAACGTATTCAAACAGCAACTGACTAACCCACAAGAGAACTCGGAGAAAACAAAAATGACAGAGGCAGAAAGTAAGAGCGACCCTGATTCAACAGATTTAGCGTCAATTGATGCCAAGACACTGTTGGATCGTTGTTTTGGCAGCCTGGAACTTGTCAGTTCACTTTTGCATGAATTCGAATCGACGGGCCGGTCGCGAATCGAGGAAATTCGGCAAAAAGCCGCAGAGCAAGATGCCAGTGCGATCACTCATGCAGCACATTCACTCAAAGGAGCAAGTGGCGTACTTTGCGCGACGTCTCTGCAACAACTCTCTGCAGAGATCGAACAGGCAAGCCATGTAGAAGACCTGGGAGGAATCGAATCGCTGATACATACTCTTTCAGCAGAAATGGAACGCTGCCTGAATGGCTTGCCAATGCTTCGAGATGAAATCCAGCTAATCAAAGCCAACAATATTTGAAATACTGATGGCTCAAATGCAGTGGGACTCCGGAAACTTAATCCGCCCCGAGCCTGCAGCCTGATTACTTTTAGGCTGGAACCTTAGCACCACATCACTTCAGAAAAGTGGAGTCACTCGCCAAGATTCGCTCGATACCAGCGATAGAGTTGTCGAAACGGCGGAGTAAACTGCTGTTCGTTTTCGTGTAACATCTGGTCTATGACAGACAGTTCGAAAAACTCGCCTCGTTCAATCTCTTCAGGATCAAACGTGAAAGGCCCATCGGAGAACGTGCGAAACAGAACGGTATGCTCATTCGCGTTGTGAGGGGTCCCGGGAAATTTCTCCAGCCATTCCAACGGGGTCCCAATTCCGATCTCTTCCAGCATCTCCCGTTCAGCTGACTCCAGATAATCCTCGCCGGCACTCAGATGACCGGACGCGGAAGAAGTATAACAGTGGGGGTACTCATCTTTGGTGACTGAGCGAAACTGCAGTAATAATGCCCCCGCAGAATTGAAGACAAATACATTTGCGGCCCGATGCAGCAATTTTCGCGCATGCACGACAGAGCGGGGCAGTTGTTCTAAAACCTGGTCGTGTTCATCGACCACATCAAACAGTTCTTCTGATTTCATCGCCATCAACTTACTTCGCGCAGAGTAAATAGAAGACCGACAGAAAAACGGCTACTCTGGCACAGTGTTACTTTTGTTCAAACAGCAGGAAGCCTGATTATTTCAATCTAAATCACTGCACAACAAAAGCAGGATAGCAGAAAACTAAATCGAATTCTCGGAGAAATAACTTTCTTCGAAATTTTCCTGCCCTTCGTCGTCGTAATAGCTGACAACGTAATTGGCCATGCCGATCGTGATGACATCACCAGGATACAGGGGCGCTTCATTCACACTCGCGGAATTCACAATCGTTCCATTGGTCGATTCCAGATCACGCACGCGGACGGCATTATTATGGAACGTCAATTCACATTGTTGACGACTCAACATTGGATCCAGGATCCGCAGTTCACAGCAGTTACTTCTCCCAAGCACTACAGGTAACTCATCAACACAAACTTCAATATCTGGTAGATCAGGATGATCACTGATAAGATGAATTTTCATGGAAGGAACCTTTTCACTCTCGAGCAGAAGTTAAATCAGTGTGGTGATTTGTCAACATCTGCGGCTGGGGTAGGCCAAATGGGGGTAGGACCAAGTGAGGGTAAATAACTGCAGGACATAAATTCACATACGTGAATGCTTATGTGTAATTCTACTAATACTGTTTGCACCATGCAATGGGAAACCTGAAAAAGATCGCAAAATCTGAATTTCCCTCAGAATACGGGAAATCATTGATTTCCTAATGAACGTGGAATCTGGGAATTCAGCCGGATTTCTCTGGCGATGTTTCGTAATTCCCAGAAAATAGTACCGGTAGTAACTTCCTTAGTGGTAAAATTTTATCAGGCCATTTTGTTTCCTTTAGAGTCAGAGAATCTCGTGATCGAGAAAGGTAATCTTCTACGATGGGCAACTTTGTTGGTTCGTTTATTCTGTTTCAAACCACCCTCGATCAAAAAGTCCACTGGCTGGCACACTGGAACTATGAACGCCAGGAATTCATGCTGCCCGGGGCCAAAAAAAAACCTTATGAAACCTTCCAGCATTGCCTAATTTCTGAAATCGAAAAGACATTCGAATTAGTCCCTTTTGAGGACTTTATCATCTCACAAGATCCACAGGCACATCTGGCATTCAGCGACAAACCATCAACTGAGCACCCCTCTGAACATTATATTATTGAACTGTTCGACTTCCAGGCTCTCAAAAGTTCGGCTCGTAAAATATTGGACGCCGACCTCCGTAATCGCTGGGTCAACGAACAGGATATTGAAGAGGGCACAACCGCAGACGACTTTCCCATTGCCGGCCTGTTTCGCGCACTGTTCCACAAAGCCAACCTCGATGGTCGTCTCTCCTGACATCGAATTGATTCTCTCAAAATACTCAGGCTGCCTGCTCATCAGGTTTCCGTTTCAGCATCGTTTCAGTAGAATTTACTCTGAAGACGCCTTGATTGTAGTATTTTTGATTCCTTTGGATCTATAATGGAAACAATCTGAGACGAGGGACCGTTCTGCTCTTGCAAGATGCGATCTAATAAACCACTTTTTTCATTTATGCTGAACCGAGCACATTGCCCGGATCCTAAGCTTTGGAGAGATCGATGAAACGCTTCAAAACAATGACCATGCTGGCAGCCGTGCTCGCAATCGCCTGTTCGAATTCTTTTGCTGGCGAAACCAGCAAGAAATCAGTGTCCCCCGTCTTGAAACACAAATTAAAATCCCTGGATGGCAAAGAAGTCGATCTCAGTAAATACCAAGATAAAGTCTTACTGATTGTCAACACCGCCAGCAAATGTGGCGCAACTCCCCAATACAAAGATCTGCAGGCACTACACGATAAATACAAAGACCAGGGTCTGGTCGTCCTTGGATTTCCCTGCAACCAGTTCGGCGCCCAGGAGCCCGGAACCGCGCTGCAGATTTCTGAGTTCTGTACCAAAAACTACGGCGTGACGTTTGACATGTTCAGCAAAGTAGACGTCAACGGCGCAGAAGCCAGTGACCTCTTTAAATACCTGACATCTCAAAAATCAAAACCTCTATCCGCTGGCCCGGTGAACTGGAATTTTGAGAAATTCCTGATCAACCGTGATGGTAAACTCGCCGCCCGCTTCCCGACACGTCAAAATCCGCAATCAGAAGAGGTCACAAAGGCCATCGAAACCGAATTGAAAAAGAAATAATCATTTTCTGATTTACCCCAAAGGGATACATCTGCATGAGATGTGTCCCTTTTTTTATAGATTGTCTGACATGCACTACAACTTTTTCTCTCCACAACAAATCTGTTTCGGTTGGAATCGATTTCAGGAAGTCGGACAACGGGCCGCTCCACTCGGCACACGCGCTTTGATCATCAACGGCTCCCGTTCGCTGGAATCAGATGGAGTGCTTGATGAATTAAAACGTTTGCTGCTTCGGTCTAATATTGAAAGCGAATTCGTCCGCACCATTTCTAATGAACCGGAGGTTGCTGACGTTGACCAGGTCACAAACATCCTGCAACATCTGGGAGCTGGGGAAGGGGATTTTCTGATTGGCATTGGAGGCGGCTCAGCCATTGATCTGGCCAAAGCCTGCGCCGCCATGGTCACCAACCGAGAAAGCGATACCGTTCTCGATTACCTGGAAGGCGTCGGTCAAGACTTACAACTGAAACAGGCACCTCTGCCGCTGCTCGCGATTCCCACCACCGCCGGAACGGGTAGCGAAGCGACTAAGAACGCCGTTATTTCCAGTTATTCGCCCGCCTTTAAAAAGAGCTTACGTGCCGACCAGATGATTCCGAATCTCGTGCTCTGCGATCCGAAACTGGCCTGCTCAGTTCCCTCTGAAGTGACAGCCAGAACCGGCATGGATGCAATTACCCAATTGCTGGAAAGTTATATCTCCTGCCGCGCACAACCCATTCCGCAGGCACTCTGTCTGCAAGGTCTCAAACTGGCTTTGCCCGCACTGGCAGAGGCAGTCGAAGAGGGAACATCCCGCAACGCCCGCGAATGCATGGCGCATGCAGCACTGCTCTCGGGAATCGCGTTGGCCAACTCCGGCTTAGGCATGGCCCACGGCGTCGCTCCCGCGCTGGGCATTCACTGCCGCATTCCCCATGGTTTGGCCTGCGCTGTGATGTTGCCTGCCACACTGAAAACCAACTTGTCGGTGCGACAAAAAGAATACGCCGAAATCACCCGATTTATCGCCCCGGAACTTTCACTCTCGGAATCAGAGGCGGCTCAACACCTGATTGACAAGATCGAAGCCCTCAATCATCGCATCCAAATCCCCCACAATCTCGCAAGTCTGGGCGTCACCCGCACACAAATCCCAGATCTAGTCGCCAGTTCCCGAGGCAACAGCATGAGCGGCAATCCGCGCGAACTTTCAGACGCCGAGCTCACCCAAATCCTGGAAGACCTGCTGTAAACGATTTCCTCCTACAAGTTACTGGACTTGTGAAGAGCGCTCATTTCATTCTGAGATTGTATTCGTTAAAATGCTTGTTTGACATTCGCACTCATGGAGAAAAGATTAGATGCCCAGATCCTTTTTTAAGCTGCTCCCCCTTGTACTCTTTATCATTAGCGTACTCTTTATCTTTAGCACATCCGGTTTCGCGCAGGCAGACACTCCTGTTTACCATTCAGTCAAAGCCAAACTGGTCAAACCTCGCCAGGGAATCGGCAATACGCTTCACAAGCTCAAACAGAACGAAGAAGTCCGCGTGGCGTATCTGGGTGGTTCCATCACAGCGGCTGCCGGCTGGAGAGTCAAAACAACCAAATGGCTAAAAGAAGCTTTTCCGCAAGCGAAAATCCACGAAATTCACGCCGCCATCGGCGGAACCGGCAGTAATCTCGGAGCGTTTCGTGTGGACCATGATGTTCTGCAACATCGCCCTGATCTGGTCTTCGTGGAGTTTGCCGTGAATGATGGAGGCCGACAACCGGAGGCCATCTGGGAATCGATGGACGGGATCGTCCGTCAGATCTGGAAATCAAATCCAGAAGCCGATATCTGTTTCGTCTATACCTTTCGTGTGAAATATGAACACGACCTGAGAAAAGGTAAGTGCCCCCGAGCCGCTTCCGCGATGGAACTACTCGCCGATCATTATGGCATTCCGTCAATCAACGTTGCATTGAAAATCGCGGAGCTAGAACAGCAGGGAAAACTCAAATTCACTTCCGACACTCCCGTAGCCGATGAAATTGTGCTCTTTTCCAAAGACGGCGTACATCCCCTCAGTGAGGGTCACGAGATCTACACTGAAGTCATCGCCGATGCCATCAAACAGATGCAGTCCACTTCAAAACCCATCAATCATGCATCAAAACTCAAACAACCGTTTGTCACTGGACACTGGTCTGATGCCAAGATGGTCCCCTTGAATCGCTCAATGCTCTCCGGCAACTGGCAAGAACTTTCAGCCGACAACACTCTGCAAAAACGATTCGGCGGTCGCATGGGGCAAATCTGGGAAGCCGACAAGCCAGGCAGCCGCATCACGTTTCGCTTTCGCGGCACGCAGGCAGCCCTCTATGATTTGTTAGGTCCCGACGGCGGACAAGTACAGATCACCGTCGATGGAAAACCGCATTCGAAACTAACCCCACGTTTCGACAGCTATTGCACATACCATCGCATCGCCACTTTGGAACTCGGACAGAATCTGGACCCGGACATTGTCCATACGGTGACTATTGAAATTCATCCGGAACAGCCGGACCGTAGCTCTGTCTCGTTTCGTCTGAAAAACCCCGAACAGGAACTCAAATCCCCCAAATTTCAGGGAACCAAAATCCGCGTCGGCAAAATCATGTTACGTGGTGAATTAGTTCCTTGATACGGTTGAGAGAATAATTCCTTTACCCCTTGTACCAGATAAGGCATTCAAATAATGATCATTGCAGCCGGCCTGAGTCCGGCCTGGCAACAGATACTGGAAGTGAATTCTCTGCAAGTCGGAGAAGTCAATCGCTGCCAGACTGCGCATTGGTGTGCTTCAGGCAAAGTAATCAATGTGGGAATTGCACTTCAGCACCTCGGCAGTCCTTGTGAAACAATTTTTCCTGCGGGCGGTTATGCCAGGAGCCTGATCGAAGCGGAGCTGAACGAACTCGATGTTTCATTTCGTGACCTCGACCAACACAATCCAACTCGTATCTGTACTACAATTCTGGATCGCGCATCAGGCCAGACAACAGAGCTTGTTGAAAACGCAACGCCGCTCTCGGAACAGGAAGTCAAAGCGTTTGCCGCCGAGTACCGTCGCTGCGCCGAAACAGCCACAGTTGCCGTCCTCACTGGATCGCTGCCAGAAGGAGCCCCCACCACGTTTTACCGAGACCTCATCGCCAAAACAAACTGTCCGGTGATTCTCGACGCACGAGGTGCCGAATTGGAAGAAGCATTATCAGCGACTCCCTTTCTGGTCAAACCCAATCACGAAGAACTCGAACGCACACTCGACCGCTGTCTCTCCAGTACCGAAGATTTAATCAAAGGCATGCAGGAAATCAATCGCCGCGGTGCGACCTGGGTCGTGATCTCACAGGGAAAATCAGCCTTGTGGGCCACATCCGCCGATGAGGTTTACCGATTTACTCCGGCTTCAGTCGAGGCAGTGAACCCCATTGGGTGTGGTGATAGTCTCGCTGCAGGCATTGCCTGTGCTATCTATCGAGGCTGGACGGTTCCCGAATCGATTCGCTGGGGTATGGGCGCCGCAGCCGATAACCTGACACAATTACTGCCCGCCCGACTTTCCGAATCCAGCGTGCAGGAATTCTATGAGCAGGTCGAAATGGAACAGGTCGTCTGATGAATGAGGCTCCCAGTGACCCCGACTGCCTGCTGGAAGCCCGGCAGATCGGCAGGCAGACATCAGCCGGACAATGGTTAATCCGAGATGTGTCGCTCTCTGTCCATCCCGGCGACCGGATCGCCATCGTCGGTCCTACTGGTTCAGGTAAAACGCTTTTCCTGCGTTCGCTGGCCATGCTCGATGAATTCCAGGAAGGGGATCTACAGTTTCGGGGCGCGCGTCTCAAAGATAAACAGCTCCCCGAATTTCGCAGTCAGGTCGTTTATCTGCAGCAACGACCGGTTTTGATTGAAGGGACCGTAGAAGACAATTTGAAATTCGCACTCCAATTCCAGGTAAACCAGAACAAATCGCACAACATTACATCGATCATCAATTTATTAAACATCTTTGACAGGCCGGAATCATTCCTGCAACGCCAGTCCAGCGCCCTCTCAGGAGGAGAAGGGCAGATTGTGGCCTTACTGCGCGCCCTGATTCTCTCGCCGCAAATTCTGTTACTGGATGAACCCACGTCTGGCCTCGACCCCAGCGCCACGGAACAGTTTGAATCAATCATTCTCAAATGGCTCACGACCTCAGACAAAACACCCGCCTTGGTCTGGATTACCCACGACCACAGCCAGGCACAGCGCATTGCCAGGCAGATCATGACTTTTCCCACAGGGACACTCTCTCCCGTTCAGGGAAGCAATTGATTCTATCCCAAACCGTCTGATGAAGTTATTTTAAATTATTCAGAATCAGATTGGAAAGAAATTGCAAATCAATTATGCTTAGCATTGTTGGACTATCTCTCACCCATTCTAAGGAGACAACCGATGCCTATTGAGATTCAAGACCACGCAGATCAGAACTACGTCGAAATTAAACTCTCCGGCAAACTGGTCAAAGAAGACTATCACGATTTCTCGCCCATCATCGAAACGTTGATTGAACAACGCGGCCCGCTGCATATGCTGGTCGAGCTGGATGATTTTCATGGCTGGACCGCAGGCGCCCTTTGGGAAGACGTCAAATTTGACATGAAACACTTCAAAGACATTGCGCGACTGGCAATGGTTGGTGAAAGTCAGTGGGAAAAAGGCATGGCCAATTTCTGCAAACCGTTCACGAAAGCCAAAATCAAATACTTTGACGTCGCAGACACAGAAGCAGCCAAGACCTGGATCGCGGAAGAGAGTTAAACCAATAGACTCAGCAGATCATTCAGCTGCTTGCGCTTCGCAAAAGCGGTTCACAAGCTGTACCAGAATTTCAGTCGTCCATTCCTGATCGGCGGGAATGGCGACTGCCTCTGCCTGTTCGGTTGATGTTAGTGGTTCCAATCCTGTCAACTGACGTGCTAAAACTTCAGTCGTCGCATCAGAAGGATCGCCGCCTGCAGCCTCGCGCGCCGCAATCCGCGATTCCAGAACACTTTGGTCCGCCGTAAAGTACAACAGCAGAAAAGGTACTTTCAGCTTCTCAGCCAGTTCCCGAAACAGGCTGCGTTGCCAGATTTTGAGCGTAGTAGCATCGACAATTACATTCCAGCCCGACTGCAGAATTGTTTGCGCGAGGTCAGACAATCGCTGATAGGTCTTTTCGGTTGTCTCTCGAGAATATAGGTCTGTATCTGCGATCTGTAATTCCGTCTGCAGCCGTTTGCGTTCCGCATCAGAACGAATGCGAATCGCATTCATTCCTTCCAGAAGTAAGCCACTCCCGTACGATTTCCCGCTCCCCGATACGCCGTGCGTCAACATCAGCAGCGGTTCTGTCGGCGTGACGTATTTCTTTGCCAGTTCCAGATAGGACCAGAACTCCTCACGAATTGCTGCACCTTCCGCTTCCAAATAATGATGCTGGCTCAACCGTAATGCAGCCACTTTCGCACGCACCATCGCTCTGTAGGATAAGTAAAACCGCAATAACGGGACGCCCGCATAATCGCCGGTCCGTTCCAGATAGCCATTCAGGAACTGCATGGCAAAATCGGCGTGTCCACGATCTTCCAGATCCATTACCAAAAATGCCACTTCGCTCATCACATCCCCCCAGCGCAACGCAGCATTAAATTCCAGACAGTCAAATAAAGTGACTCCCTTTTCACTCAGAATCATATTATTCAAATGCATATCGCCATGGCATTCGCGAATAAACCCACAAGACTTGCGTTGCGCCAATAATGATTGATGAGATTCATACCAGTGTTCATTCTCCGTACGAATCAACGCGACCATTTCCAGAATCGAATCATCGGACGAAAACAACTCGCCCAGGTGGCGAAAGTTTTCTTCCACCGGCGCCATAATTTTGTCCGGTCTGCCATACTCCATGTCGTCGCCGGCAATGTCGATTTTTTCGTGAAACGTGGCGACTTCCTGAGCCAGTGAATCAATCTGAGTCACTGTCAGAGTGCCTTGCTCAATCGCATGACTCAGTAGATGCTCCTGAGAAAATTGAACCATTTGCACCGCGTAATCAATGACTTCGCCGGCCCCATCCCATTCCGGTTCCGCCTCGGTTCCGGTAATGGGAATGACCTTCAGATACAGATCCGGCGCCAGTCTGCGATTCAGACGGACTTCTTCCTCGCAGTATTTCTTACGCAATTCTAACGTCGAAAAATTGACGAACCCCAGATCCACATGTTTTTTCAGTTTATACGCAAAAGGTCCTGTCAGCAATACCAGGGAAATATGCGTCTCCAGCACCTGAAATTTATCAACGGGATGATCATAAAGGGATTTATTCTGTAGTGATTCAATCAACATGCTGCTTCTTCCATGCTCCTGCTGCGTTGAATGTAATTCTGGATGAGGTCATATTATAACAGAATCGAAGCAGTGCGCAGAGCGTAGAAACAGACTCAAGTCGGTTTTTGCGCGATCAGAATGTAGTAGGGGACTTTGCAGGACGGCACAAAGGGCAGGCTCCCCTGATTTTCCGTCAGCGAGATCATTTCAAACCGATCCAGCAGGTAAGGCAAATGATCGGAATTGAGAAACACATTATCGCCGGCAAACCAAGTCGGCCAGAAATGGCGTTGAAACCAGGAGTGCGAATGAAGATGCGCGCGCGGATATTTTCTTGAAACGTAAAAATCAACAATTCCCAGGGTTCCTCCCGGGCGCAACAGATCCCAGGCATGATTCAGAGCCTGAAACCAGTCCGGAATCATCGTTAATGAGTAAGAAAACGTAACCAGATCGACTTCTGATTCCGGAGGCGTAAACAGAGTCGCATCGTCGCAGACCGCTTTCACATTTCTCCAGCCTCGATCAGAAATTCGTTGCGCACAGACATCGAGCAGGGGTTGACACAAATCGACAAGGTACGCACGTTGAAACTGCGCAAGCCGCTGCCCCCACAATTCGGCGTTCTCACCCGTTCCTGCTCCCAGATCGACCCAGACACCATCTTCGGCGACTGGCAGACTCTCAAACAGTTCACAACGCCCGTGCAATAATCGTTTGCGGAACTGATCATAACCGGCAGCCTGACCTCCATAAAATGAATTGAGGCGTTCGGCGTGCGTTTGGCCATCAACGCGGGAAATCAACAGGTGCCACAACGTTTTAAAATCATTTAACCGCGCACTCAGATTGCTCATTTCATCCTGCTTTCAAAAAAACGTCCTGGCCCCTCGCTTCATTCACCGCGTTACACCAACAGATCCGCAATATAGAAACTGCCGTAGGTATTCACGCGGTCCCGCCCATGCAATTCCGAAGCCAGTTGGCTCTGGTAGTTCAGCAGTTCGCCGACTTCACGACTACGTCCTTGACACTGCACCTTCAAAGGATCAATGAAATCGACTTTCATACCGGCACTCCGCCAGAGAATCCGAGTCTGTTCGGCGGCGCGATCCAGAATCGCCTGCCATTCGCTCTGCAGCATCTGAGGCTGCGCGCCGGCCATCCAGTCCATATGGTCCAACAACACATAACGGGATATCGTGCCCGAATGCTGTTTCAGAAATCCTTCCACGGTATTCGTATTCACGGTGATCCGATCGATCAGCCCCGCTTTGAGTCGCTCAAAGTTTTCCGGCTTAAGATATTCGGGACAACAATCCGGTTCATAACTTCCCGTCAGATAGACGCGCCAGAAATAATTATCCTGCAGAGACCGACTGGTAAAAACGGTCTCGATTCGATCGATTACAAACTGCACAATACCGCCAGCATAACATTGATCGATCTGCGCCCGTTGCGCGCGGGGTACACCCAGCATCGACAGCGTCAAATCTCGCCCCATGCTCCATTTAATCATTCGCGTCCATAACAGTTCGCTCAACTGACGAGATTGATAAATGTCGTTTTGCTCCGTCACATCTCGGGCTGCCAGTAAAGAATTAATGTCGTCGCGAATCTTAGCCACCCGGTCGATGTAACAGTTTACAAACCAGGCAAATAGACCCGATGAACCGCGGAAATAAAAACTGGATCGTTTGCCGTCACATGAAAAGAATTTCCCGTGACGGTCCCAGTATTTCCGAGACAGTAATGAGAGATCGGAACGCAGGTGCTGTGAATAGAGACTCTCCCAGTTCCGGGATTGTCCTCGGCCAAACAAATCAAAAAACGACTCATAATCCAGATTGCGAATCGCCGACAATTTTAACTCCAGAAGAGCATTTTGTTTGGGATTCATATCGACGGCATGTACCCGTCGCGGCTCATCCAGCAGATAGTCCAGTGCGTTGCAACCCGCGGAGGTAATCACCATAACTTCGTCATCCGGGCCGAGACTCAGAGCCCGTCGATCGAGTCGGGGATCTTCCCAACAAGTGTTATAAACCAGATTTCCCTGATGAACCCACTGAAAACTCTTACGGCTGATCTGTTCAGAAATCATAACATTAGCTCCCACTAATTGGATCAAGACAAGGTTGGTTAACGACGAATCAACCGCAAAGGGTGACATCTTTTTAGAAAACGGTTTATCAAACTCGGCATCTCTGTTTTCTCATAATTCTGCTGTGCATTGTTCTTGACGGCAGTCTGTGCTGGTAGAGTCGTCTTTTGAGTTGGCGCAAGATCCTGATCGAAAAACACAATCTCCATTTCTCCGTCGCTGTATTCAATCAGAGCACTGCAATGCTCCACCCAGTCACCGGTGTTGCAGTAATCGATCCCGTCAATCTCCAGAATATTCGGAGCATGAATATGGCCGCAGATAATGCCTTCACAAAGCCGTTTGCGAGCGTGAGTTGCCAGTTTCTGTTCAAAATCACTGATAAACCGCATCAGGTGTTTAACCTGAGATTTGACAGCTGAAGAAAGCGCAAACTTTGCCTGCCCTTCGCGTTTCCACAGTCGATTGAACAGACTGTTGGCCGTCAGCAAGAGGTCATAAGCAAAAGAGCCCAGGACTGATAGCCACTGCGCACCGGTTTCAAAATTGTCAAACTGGTCGCCGTGGATAATCAGAAAACGCCGCCCGTCGGCCGTAATATGCACGAATTCATCAGAGAGTGTGACAAAACCAAAACGTTTGCCAAAGTCACGCAAAAATTGATCGTGGTTGCCGGGGGTATAAAAGACTTCTGTCCCTTGTGCACTTAATGCTTCCACTCGTTCGAGAATCGCGTTATAGCTTTCCGGCCAGCGCCACTTCTTACGTAACTTCCAGCCATCAATCAGATCCCCCACCAGATACAGGGACTCCGGCTCATGCGAGTTTAGAAACTCCAGAAACTCATCCGCTCGTGAGTGCATACATCCCAAATGCACATCGCTGACAAAAATTGAACGAATGGGTCGACACGCCGCTCTGGCGATCGGTTCCTCGGACACGATCATATCATTCTCCTTAATGACATTGTTCCGCGAAAACGCTTGTCCGCTACTCTGATGACACAGCACTGACTGTGGGTTCTTTTTATTTGTTCTGTTTGCATTCTGGCGGGGATGATACCAGCCAATAATTTACTGATGATGAATGCAAAGTTAAGGTCTTGAGAATTCACAAAAACAGAAAAACCCCGCACTTTAAAGATCTTGTTAAGGTTATAAAACCAATTTATGAAGAGTGCTCTGGACTCGACCTGACTTCTCATCTCACACAGAACCATTTATGATTTCATTCTTACTGTTTCCATTCTTACTGAAAAACGAAGACAGGCGATCTTCATGTACGACTTAACTCCTTTGAACATTGCACTGGCGACACTGCTCGTTTTAGTCAACGGCATCATCTCCGTCTGGCTCAAGCTAAACATGGAAAAGCGACTGCTGATCGCATCCCTGCGAACGATAGTCCAATTGTTGTTAATTGGCCTGATCCTGGAATGGATCTTCGAGCTGTCGTGGTGGTCGGTGATCCTGCTCTTGATGTTTTCCATGACACTCATCGCCAGTCTGACCGCCGTGCAACGTTCGCAACGTCGTTTTCCCGGCATCTGGTTAAACAGCATCGTGGCGGTCTTCGTCAGTTCCTGGCTGGTCACCGGCTTTGCATTAACCGTGATTATTCCACCTCAAAACTGGTCGGAGACTCCGGCCCAGTATCTGATCCCACTGCTCGGCATGATTCTGGGAAATACATTGAATGGAATTTCGCTCGGCATGGATCGACTCAGCGAAGAGTTGGTGTCGCGCAGAGCAGAAGTGGAACTCAAACTCACATTGGGTGCCACCCGAAATGAAGCGGCCCGGGAAGCATTGCAAAATGCAGTGCGTTCGGGCATGACACCGATCATCAATTCAATGATGGTCGTTGGTCTGGTTTCACTGCCCGGTTTAATGACTGGACAGATTCTGGCCGGAGCCAGTCCTCTCGATTCAGTCAAGTATCAGATCGTGATCATGTTCCTGATCGCCTCAGGGACGGCACTGGGCACCGTGATTTCCGTACTATTGGGATATCGGCGGCTGTTCAATTCGAAACACCAGTTCCTGTTCGAGCAGATCAAACGAGTCGGGTAGGGCAGACCGATACCAAAGAGTTTTACTCAAAAGTCAGTTTCTCAAACAGCGCTTTCAAGACTGGTTCGGGGTAGAGTACAAACGACATCTCCCGGCTTTGAATCACCGCGTTCGCGTCCATCTGCTGTCGCACACTCACCAGATCATCGTTAATCTGTTCCCGCAGTTTTGTCGTCAACCCTGTCAATTCGGCATCAATCTGCCGCAGCTCGCGAAATCGGTGCCTGTTAATACGCCTGCGTTCCGCCCGGTCTCCTGACCTTTCCTGGTCAGCAGTTGCAGCCTGTTGCTCACGAATTAACGACTGCTTGCGCTCTAACAAGGGAGCGGCCTCAGACATTTGATTGCTCGTCAGATGACGATCTGAATTGAAATCCAGATCGCGTAAGATGCGTTTCAGGCAGGTTTCATCGCATTGTTGCACATCGTACGGTTCGCAGAAGGGCAGAAACTTGGTCGCAGACAATGTCAGATAACGCGGAGGCGTCAGACGAAAGAACCGGGTAAAGATCCGGTCTGTCATTTCATCGTACTTGGCACCGCCAATTCCATGCACGAACAGATCGCCCAGGAACAAACGGGCAAACAACGTTGTCGTCAGAGCCCGCGTTCGCAAACGAATCCCCTGAGCCGGCAGTTGTTTCAGAACTTCGATTGCCGCAGATAAATCGCAGTTTTCCTGCATGGGCAGTGCAGCGATCTCATTCGTCCCATCAGAAAGCAAAATCTTTTCCTGATCACGTTTCACAAACAACTGGTGCCGACGACTCTCTCCCGCGCGCCAGATCCAAAAGGGAGATTCGATCCAGCCATCCTGCTCTGACAGTTCTGGAACCGGGTGCGTTTTGCTTCGCACACGATTCACCTTACGATACTCGGCCAGCAGTTCGTTGTGTGTCGCGCGAAACGAGTCCGCAAACTTAAACAGATAGCAGGCGAACCACAGGAACGGACTCGTCGTACACAATCGACTGATCGGTAGTTCCAGATTTTCGACACCCCAGCGTTGTTCCTGGGCATGACGGGCTGCCGCCAAACAGTCTGCCAGACGGTCGGACGCATTCATCTGAGAAATTGCTGCAGGCCAGATATCGTGTAACAGGGGAGCAGGCAGATCAGGCCACTGTTTGAGAGCTGCTTCAACCCGTTCCGAAAATGTACGAAACAACTCCGGGTTTTGAATGGTTGTCTCTTCCCACGGCTTTTGCTTGATTGATTCATCAAAAGCGATATCAGTCAACGACGGGGCAGAACGAGATCCCTGTGGAACTCGAATCGAAGTCGAACTCACCAGATCATTATCAACAATCAGATTCAAACTCAGTCCAGAAGTTTGACGCGCCACTTTTCCAATCAGCAGATTTTTCATCCACACACCGGGATGGTATAGCGCCGGCTGATGACCAGTAATCAGCAACAGACGCTCATTCAGATCATTGGGGAGTTCAACAGCGTTTCCCGTTAGTTCGGACGTATACCGGGCTGCTTCTTCCAGCACACTGCGTCGTGCCCACTCTCTGAGGCTGGAAATAATCTTCCCGCTTCTGTCTCGGGAACAGGCGGCAAACATGCGTCGATTTTCTTCCGCGTCGCTGATAATCTGACTCAGCTCTGGACGGGAAAAAACCGCATCATCGTATCGTGGTACCCGTAAATCCTGCTGGACCCACAATGGTTCCGGAACAGATTCCGTACCGGAATCAAATCGGGAATCAGGATTCTGACAGGGAAAAGGAGTCACTGAAGACATTTCAATGCTTTAATGGTGTGCTGAATTTGATCAATTTCATTTGCGTCTGACGATGCAATCCACCAGACAAAAATACGACGTGGTGAGTACTCTAGTTTGACTAGTCTCCTACGAAATGTCGAGCCTTTTTGATTTGAATTCAAATGGAAATGCACTGATGCATACGATTCTGACCATCAGTGAGAAGCAGCTTACAATTCACTCACAGTAAGAATCGGTACGATCGTTACAACACTCCGTTGCACAGTAGGCTAAACCCGCTGCCTGCATTTCGCGATCGAGTACTTCATCGTAGTAGACTTTTCGTTTGATCGCATCATCCAGTGAGCCACCGAAACTGCGTTCTTCTTCAAGATACACCAGGGGAACCGGAAACTCGACAATCTTCATTCCATGTGCAGCTGCCTGAACCCAAAGCTGGAGCGGCATCGCATATCCCAGATCGGTCACGTTAAATTTCGACAATGACTCGGTCCGATAAGCTTTCAAACCACAAAAGGCATCTGTAATTTGAAATCCCAGTTGCTCATTAATTCGGCGTGTGACCGCCACGTTAATCTGCCGACGATCTTCCGGGGGAATACTGGCACCGTCATAGCTTTTTAGATAACGGCTTCCCGAAAGGAGATCAATCGGAGCAGACTCTGTCTGATCACGCATCTGCTGGACCAGATCTGGGAGTAATGTGGGCTCGTGTTGGCCGTCGCAATCGATGGTAATCAGCACGTCATATTCATCCTGGTGTGCTACAGCAAAATCAAAGGCGCTTTTCAGAGCAGCTCCGTACCCCTGATTCTCCGGATGTGAAATCACTTTGATTCCCGCCAGCTCGTTCAGCAATTCCGGTGTCCGATCGGAAGAACCATCGTCGATGACCAGAATTTCTTCGGCATACTTCTGGACTTCGGTTAATACCTCGATGACATGTCGTTCTTCATTGAAAACCGGCAAAGCGATTAATGCTTTCCTGCTCATATACAGATCCTTTGAAAATCTGGAGTCTTCTATCGGATTTTTTCAGCACGGTTCCATTTTAGAACACACCACCTCTGGGTCAACTATATCGCACCTTTCAAAGTCCTACGGAGCAGGAACAATGTGAAAACTTCCCGCTCGGTTGGTTGTGAGAATACATAAATCTTCTACAATAACCACAGTGGATGTATTTGCACAGAAATTGGTTTCGTCCCCATAATAATGAGTTCGACACACCAGGCAATATACGAAAAGTCACCAACCCTCAGACTATTTAGACGGAAACAAAGGAGTTAATCGAATGGCTTATACGCTTCCCGAGCTACCCTACGCTTATGATGCGCTGGAACCTCACATTGATGCCCGCACCATGGAAATCCACCATACCAAACACCATCAGGCCTATATTTCCAAGGCCAACGCCGCTTTGGAAGGCCACGATGCTCTGGCAGCCAAGTCGATTGAAGACCTGGTCAGCGATCTGAGTGCCGTTCCAGAATCGATTCGGGGCGCAATTAGAAATAATGGTGGCGGACATGCCAACCATAGCCTGTTCTGGACTGTCATGTCACCTGACGGAGGCGGAAACCCAACTGGCGCACTTGGTGACGACATAAACTCTACCTTTGGGAGCTATGACGCATTCAAAGAGCAGTTTTCCAATGCTGCTGCCACCCGTTTTGGAAGCGGCTGGTCCTGGTTGTCTGTTGACGGTGGTAAACTCGTCGTTGAAAGTACACCTAACCAGGACACTCCACTTTCAGAAGGCCGTACTCCCATCTTGGGACTCGACGTCTGGGAACACGCATACTACCTAAACTACCAAAACAAACGTCCTGACTACATTTCAGCATTCTTTAATGTGATCAACTGGGACGAAGTAACCAAACGTTACACCGCAGCCAAAGGGTAATTGACGTATTTTAATCGACAATCAACCCCTAAATTGCCGATAATATGAAAGCGGTCTTCATGTTTTTGAAGGCCGCTTTTGGTATTTTAGGGGAAAATCAATGTCAAATCGCAGCTGTTACTTCGTAGCTATTTTGCTCTGCTTCGCTTGCACGCAAGCAGGCTGTCGAATGATTCCCGATTACCACCAGCCGGCTGGCTTTAGCAGTACCTATCACCAGGCGATTTACCCCGAAACCAGGATCGCATCACTTTCGGATGGGAAAACAAAGGGAGGTGCCGAAGACCAGGGAGTTTTCTATCCGACCGATGTTAAGGTCAAGCAGCCAAAGTACCATGCCCCACTGGCTGAAATCAAAGGTCTCACTACGGATGCGGAACTGCAAAACGAACAACGTAAACTGCAATACGATAGTTTGAGACGGGCCGACGACTATATCAACCAGGAACAGATCTACAACGACAACTTCCCGTCACCATCTGCCTGGTAGCAGAAGAGGGGTACTGCTCACTTGCTGTCTTCAGTTGTAAAGATTACATAATCCCAAAAACTGAATTTCAGTTGCCGGTTCTGCTTTTGACAGGAATTTTGTTACGAGTTATCTTCCCGATCTGCCTTAATGAAGATTTGACTGTGATGGAATCTTCATAGAATACCGTGGTTATGGGAAGGACCCCAAAAGTGGTGAATGGTCAGCATGTTGTCGTCTTTGATGGTTTGAATGAAACAGAAGCAGTTCTCAAAGCGGTCCTGGAACCCCAGGGATGCCGAGTCAACCGAATTCGACAACATCATTCAGATAGCCTCATCTCCCGGAATGAAGTCCCCAGTATTGTGGTCGTTTACGATGATGATGCCGAAAATTTCACGACCAGCCAACCCGATTGGAACGAAGTCCCGAGAGTTATCATTGGTTCAGTAAGCAAAACAAGCACAGCGCAGCACAATCAATCGACTCGCTTTCTCGTTCAGCCTTTTCAATATGCCGAATTGATTGATTCGATTGAAAGTCTTTTAAATCAGTCAGAGACAACATAGCCATATTCTACGAATTCTCCCCTCATATCATACTCCAAACTGAAGCTGGGATTTGAACAGGGCTCCCCATTGGGATATGATTCTCAACTGGGGATAAGAAATACTGACTGAATAACATCGAAATTGAGCATTGGACCGGGTAGGCTGTATCTCTCGTTTAACATCAGGCCGACAGCGACTGGCTTTTTCCGAGCAGGCAAACGCAAATCAGAATTGAGCCAGTCCCAAACTGCTGTATTCAATGCAATATGTGATTCAGAATGAGTATTCGGCTGACAACACCATCATGCGCGGCAGGCCCAGTCATCGACTGGGAATAAGAAACAATGAAAAGGTTGATACGGAATGACGGGACCAAAGCGACACTGCTGGTAATCCAGGGCGTTGATTTGGGAACTCGATTTAAGCTCGGCACAGAGCCTGCAGGAATAGGGCGGGGTGTTCGAAATGAAATCCGGATCCTGGATACGGAAGCCTCGCGTCAGCACGCGCTGATCTCAATTAAAAACGGTTCCTATATCATCACCGACCAGAACAGTTCCAATGGTACGCTGGTTAATGGCACACAAACACAGTCGGTCAAACTGAGTAACGGTGATCAGATTCAAATCGGCCGCAGTCTGCTGCTGTTTTCAAGTCAGGCCATTGATGAAGATTCCCGCTACATGGCGGAAAAAGTTGATCTCATCAGCAATGAGGACTCCAATCACTCCAGCATTACGCACGAAGTCAATCATCATTTTGATTCCGTCATTTTGGATACAACCGAAGACACAGGGATTGTCCAGCAACAGGCAATTCAAAATGATCTTCAGGCTCTCTATCGCATCGCCGAAGCGTCGGTCAGTCCCACCATCTCGCAGGAAGAATTACTCAAACGGATTCTCGACCTCACGATAAACACGGTTGGCGCAGACCGGGGATGTATGTTGATCACAGACCCGCATTCGGGCGAAGTTCTACCACAAATCTACAGCAGTCGAGATAAACAGAAAACCGGGCCGCGCATGCCCGTTTCACACAGTATCGTGGACTATGTGCTCAATAAAAAACAGGGCGTTCGCACGTCGGATGCCCGGCGTGACCAGCGTTTTGAAGGAGGCGGCAGCATTCTTCAGGCCGGTATCCGCGAAGCCATGTGTGTTCCCATGCAGGGCCGCCACGAACTGATGGGAGTAATCTACGTCGACACCACAACGGCCCATCCGGAAATCCTGCTTAAAAATGGTGCTGTCGAAAAATTCAGCGAAGAACATCTCAGACTGCTGGTCGCAATCGGACGTCAGTCCGCTTTGGCGATCGAAAACTATCGTTTTCAAAACGCAATGCTCAAAGCTGAACGCTTCGCCGCGATGGGGCAAACCATTGCGACTTTGAGCCATCACATTAAAAATATTCTGCAGGGAGTTCGGGGCGGCAGTTACCTCATTGATATGGGGTTAAAGAAATCAGAAGAAGATCTGGTTCGCAAAGGCTGGACGATTGTTGAAAAGAATCAGAACAAAATCTATCACCTGGTGATGGACATGCTCACTTTCAGCACCGAGAGAAAACCGGCATTGGAACCGGGCTCAATCAATACGCCGGTAAAAGATATCGTGGAACTGATGCAGGCACGGGCAGAAGAGTGTGGCGTTCAACTGAAATGCGAACCTGCAGAAGACCTGCCGGAATCGGTCTTTGACCATGAAGGAATGCACAGAGCGATTCTGAATATCGTGATAAACGCCATTGATGCTGTCGAAGGCTCGGAAGAGGGGATCGTACTCCTCGAAACCAAGTATTTAGCCAAACCAGATCAAATTTTGATTCTGGTCTCAGACAACGGTCCCGGGATTCCTGAGGATCAAATCAACAAGATCTTCAATCTGTTCGAGTCAACCAAGGGCGCCCGTGGAACGGGAATTGGACTGGCTGTCAGCCAGAAAATCATCCGAGAACATGGCGGCGAAATCAATATCGAAAGTGAAGCCGGAAACGGTTCGCGGTTTACGCTTTCGATTCCCCGATTGGACGAAGATAACCCGCCTGCCCCAGCCCCATGAACCGATGCTTCAGTCCCCACTTAGAAAGCACGCTTGATTCGCTCCCGTTGCCCCGAATTTTGACTCCCCCCCTGAACCATCGCCTGTAATAGAGCGGGGTCAGCGCCAAGCTGTTGTTTTAAATCGGACCAGCTGGCAGCTTTGCAAGTCGGCAATAATTGAAAGTGGGCCGGATCAATTTTGACCAAAGGTGGCAGTTTCTGTTCCTGAAAGATAATGCCCCCTCGGATTGACAAAGCACGATGATCGGCTTCGTCACCAAACAGACGCTTCATTTCATTGGAAAACTCAACTCCCGAATTTTGAGAACCGGCAGAGGTTCCGCCCAGAACCTGCAGACGTTCTACCATAAAACCGTTCGAATTCCCCCACCACTGAATTTGCTGCCCCTTCTGGAACGCTTGTGGAATTGAAAATAAACTAGCAGTCTTCGAAAAATCTGAACGAGTTGCTGAAGTCGCAGGAGCGGGTAGAAACAGAGATTCATCCGCAAATATCTGAGCAGCATTTCCGACTGTGGCCCTTCCAGGGGATTGTTGAAAGGCAAATACCGTCCCGCCGGCAGCAAAGCTGCTTTGACTCAAAGAAACCTGGAGAGCAGCAGCTTGCGCATTGAATGCAAAAATATCTTTCTGACTGAGAAGCAGGCTGTTTCGAATTTCAAGGCTGAGCCGAGGCGTACGCGATTCAACAACCGTTCCGGACGCTGCCAGAAAGGAATCGTTCATAAAAACCTGACTCGATTTCCCGGCACCTGAAGGTTCAACATACACAACAGACTGAAAACGTCTGTCGTTGATCAGCATCGCGCGCAGAGCACACCGATCCAACGCAAGCTGACTGTCCTGGCAAATCAGGAAATGCTTCGGAATCACGCCTTTTCGCTCCATGGAAATCCGAAAGTTGCCCCCACTCATGCTTAAGGTCGAGTTCTTCAGCGTAATAAACGAGGAAATACCGGCTGTCTTTGGATTGCGAGAACGTGCTTTTGCAGCGGAGGGGAGAAGTTTCAACTCAATAACCAGAGGAGTTCTCCCCGTTCCCTCAAATTGGAGACGAACCTGTTTATTCTCAAGTATGATTGGCGAAGTATAACACACACCCTGACCACGGACAGTCACCTTCGTCGGCCCGGAAACGGCAGAACTGCTCAGGAAATCACTCAGATTCCCCTTTGTCATGTCAAAGGAAATGGTCTTCGCTTTCGCAAACACTTTCTGAATTTTTTGTTCAACATGCGGTTTATTTAAACTCGCGTTAAGACGTTTCAACTGCCCCTGAGACAGAGACCACAATCCAGCAGGATCACAGCCGGCAATAACGCCTCCTTCCGAGACGGCGTGAACGGCCTGCTGTTTTGAAAAATTCAATAGCGGTTTTACAAAAGCAGGGTCGCTAAGTTTGCTTAATCCCTCTGGCAGATCGGGATTGAATACAGCTGCCGGGATAAGCTTGCCCCAGCTTTGCTGCCAGGTTCGATGAGAGTCGACTTGAAATACATTTTTCGAGTTTCCAGGTTCGGTCGAACGCAGATAAAAAGGCCAGCCCCAGAACAAGGAACTCTCCAGATGTAATTGTAAACCATCAAACCGGCTCTTGCTTTGTTCACGCAATTTGTCCTGAGACCAGTCTTTCAGAGAGATTACCGCAGCCTGCTTTTCAGCCGGATTGCCAATAAACACCGAATTCACAACGATAATCTCAGTTTGACGAGCCGCTGGTTCAGGCTGATCTGGTTGTTTTGGCTCTTTAGATTTTGTTGACCCATTCAGTTCTAAGATTGATTGATCAGAGAGCAGGGTACTGGAAAAGATCCGGGCTGTGCGAGGCAGCTTACGCTCCTGCAAGATTGAACGGGACTTAGAGTGGGCGTCCAGACTTTCCAGTTCCAGGCAAGGTGCCCCCTTCGTCGAAATAAAACAATTGGAAATCAGGACATCTGCATAAGGCTGATCGATGCGAATCGTTTGCAGTTGATTACCGGTCACAACGAAATTCTCTAACAGTATCCGTGACTCACCTTCCGGTCGTTGTGTCGTTGTGCGAGGTTCTCCAGTCGAATTGATTAAGCGAAAGATTCTTTTGCCTGTTCCAGTGAGTGAGAAAGAACAGTCTTGAAAGCTCAGATCACTGCTATTGGACCCCAAGACATTACATACTCCCTTACCGGGAATCTGCGAAGCATCGCACAGAAAATGAATTCCCTGAAAACGAAGCACGCCTGATGAAAACGAAAGCAAATCCATTTCCGATTGATTCGCAGACAACTCATTTGCCTGAATCAACACAACGGGGGACTGTTCAGAATCTGCCATAATAATGAGCTGAGAAATATTCTGTAACCGGTGAGGTTTGAGCCGAAAAGGTCCCTGACCATACAATCGGATCATAGCCCCTTTACCAGTGACCGCTTCGATCGCTTCGTTGAGACTACCATAAACACCGGAATCAGTTTTACCGGAAGCAACCTTGAGTACCGGCAATTGGGAATCAACTTTAGCTGCTTTCGCCCCCACCAAATCAGAGAAACTGGAACCCCACTCAGGAAGAAACTTCTTTTCCATCCCGCGGACTGCCGTATTTTGCCATGCTCCATTGGACTGCTTGCTCTGCTTAGAATCCGGACTTGCTCCCTCGTTCTTAGCAACTTCGACCGTCGTCTGAGTGAGGTCGTTCTCCTTGGCTGCTGCCTGAGGATCTCCTTCCGCCGGGTTTTGGTTGGGGGCAACCTGCTCGCTATTCTGCTGATTCTGTTTGGCTGTCGCGAACGGATTACTTCCGGGTCCCTGCTGAACAGGATCTGAAGAACTAAAGGCCTTGATGGCCCACCAGACCAGCAGGATCAACAGAATCGCGCCACCAGCAAACATGGCAATTTGCCGATAATCGATTGCGATCTGACTATCTGAGCCTGCGTTTTCTACAGGTGGCAGAGGCGTCGCTTTATGGGACTTTCGAGGCGGTCGACTGCGCGTGGGCGATTCTTGCGGGGAGGCTTTCGGACCGGCCCCCGTTTTCTGAGCACGTTTTCTCTGTTCAACAGGTGTATCCGACTTCCGCGAACGGGCAGCTTTTCTGGTTTTCATGGCCGAGTCAGAAATGACTGAGCCTTCCTCTTCCGATTCCGGAGCAGGGCGGCGCGAACGGGACGGCTTTTTCGCTTCATCAGACAGTGGTTCTTTTTCTCTCGAGCGCTTACTTTCAGAAGGCGTTTTAGATCGGTCCCCCTCAGGCAATGTGGCCCCAGATTCAACATCGACATCCGCCAGTTGCTGCAGGTCGAAACTTGTACTCAGGCGACTACTCGATTCCTGCTCTTCTTCTTCATCAGTCTGACTGCTGAAATCTGGAATGAATTGATTGATTTGAAAATCGCTACTGTCTGCTGGCAGATTGGCGCTGGGGTCGAGTGTCGCGTGTTCGCTATCAGACTCACTCGCTAAGGCTTCCAATACATTGTTATCGACATTCGAACGCTTCAGGTTGGAATTCTTTAAGTCTTCCAGCAACTCTGTGGGATTCTGATAACGCGCCTTTTGGGACTTGGCCATCATGCGCTGAATGATCGCCACGATTCCCTCCGGAACATGCTCATTCAGTGCACGAGGATCGGGAGGAGCTGTGGTAGCATGTGCCGCCAGCTTATTCGTCAAGCTGCCTTCAGAAAAAGGAGCGCGCCCCGTCAGCATGTGATACCAGGTACATCCCAGCGAATAGATATCGCTCCGAATGTCTGCGGCCTTGCTGTCCCGGGCCTGCTCGGGAGCCATATAATCAACGGTGCCCACTGTCGTTCCTGCTCGGGTAATACTCGTCTCGGTATTATCGTCTATCGAACGTGCCAGCCCCAGGTCGGTCAGTTTCACGACCCCATCTAGTCGAATGAGAATGTTCGCCGGCTTGATGTCCCGGTGCACAATTCCCTGCTGGTAGGCGTGTGCTAAAGCCTCGGTAACCTGTGTGATGATCTCCAGAGAACGACGTACGGGAATCCGGTCACGTTTATTGATCAGATTGTGTAAGTCGGTCCCTTCGACATACTCCAACGCGATATAAAGATAACCATCCTCTTCGCCGGCATCATAAACGGAAACAATGTTTTCATGTCGCAGATGTGCCGCAGCCTGACCTTCTGCTTTGAAGCGTTTGACGAGTACCGGATTCTCGGCTTTGTCACGGGGTAATATTTTTAACGCTGCCAGGCGATTCAGCGTTGTATCGCGAGCCAGGAAGACGGCCCCCATCCCTCCCGCGCCAATTTCTTTCTCAATCTGATATTTGCCCAGAGTTTCCATTTTGGGCACGCGCGCAGACTGGCGTTTTTTCTTCGGAGAAGAATCTTTTTTCTGCTTGGCCATCGCCTACCCCAGAACTGTCTGAATCGACAAATTCAAAAAACGCCTTACTGCCTGTGACCGCTTGTTGGAATTTTTTTAGATCTGATTTTAAGTCACAAGTAAACTGAAGCTGGAAGACCTTATATCATAGGCGGTTGGAAGGGTAGAGTCAAAATAGAGCCTTGGCCTTTTCTGCAATTCTGAGACAACAGAATCTGAACACTTTGGCCCCGCATCACTTCAGATACGATTAGGCCTTGAAATTAGTTCAAATCGCGTCGGACCAATCCAGGCACTGAACCAAGCCGGATTTCAATCCGCAGACACACCACTGGCCGAACGGGTCACAGGCCACTTCAATGGCTTCATCGGGAATCGCGCCCCCCCAAAGGAGTTTTCCCTCTTGATTTAACCAATACAATTCCTGCTCAATGGTCGCTGTCACAATCCGGTTGCCGATAAAATCACAGGCGAGAACTTTGGGAGTCCCTTCAAAAACGAGCGTTCCCGCTGAATCCCCTTCATAATCAAAAATTAAAATCCCGTAATTGAAGCCCGCCAGAAAAATCCGTCGCCCATCGCCGGACAGCGCGATTCCCCCACAATTCGACCAGTGCTTCTCGGTCCAGATACAGTTTCCTTCCAGATCGTAGCAGCAGAGCAGGCCGTTTTCAGCAGCACCAATCAAACGCGGCTCGCTGACCTGAAACTCTAAATAACTCAGAGGACGCATGGTCTCAAAGCTGGCAACTTTCCGTTTCTGCGAATCAATAATAATGGTCTTACCGCTGGCTAGACTGACGGCGATATAATCGCCATAAGAATCCATCGTGATCGCCAAAGCTTCCACCGAAAAAGAAATGGCCCACAACACATTCAAATCGCGATCAAAGCAGCAGATATTATTATCAGAATAAATCGCGGCTCCCAGTTTCCCTCGATCACTCCAGTGAACCAGTTGCACGTCCTTGATGCCGCGATTCAGATGCAGAAACTGTCCCTGCCGATCCAATAAATAAAGGCCGCCCGAAATATCGGCGGCCAGTATTTCTCCGGTTTCACGAGCCAGATCCAGCGCAATCAAAGGAGCTTCTGTCGAAAACGACCACCGTAAACTGGGCGTCGTTCCTTTTCCTTGTGTGAGCCAGGCGGCACGTTCATCCATCATGGTGCTACAGCATATTGACTTTGCAGAATTTGTAAGCCACGTTTGATATCAGAATCTGCTGCCAGTTTTTGCTCTTGTGACGCACCATACATGGCAGTCTGCAGCTCATCTTTCTCAACCGTGATACTGGGTTTGATCCCAATCTTACCATAAGTGTTCCCCTGAGGCGAATAGAATTTCGCCGTTGTCAATCGTAATCCAGTTGAACCACGAATCGGGAAGATACTCTGGACTGACCACTTGCCGTAAGTTTTGCGACCAATCACAGTCGCCCGGCGGTGATCCGTTAATGCTCCTGCCACAATTTCACTGGCACTGGCACTGTTGCCGTCCACTAACAAGACGAGTGGAATTTTCCAGGTACCAGGGCGGTGAGCCGTATAGCTCCAGTTCTGATCAGCAACACGTCCCTTGGTCGAAACCAGCTTTCCTTCTTCCAGAAAACGGTCAAGAACTTCGACAGACGCAGATAACAATCCCCCCGGATTACCACGGACATCCCAGATCAAAGACCGCATGCCTTCGCCGTTCAGTTTTCTTAACGCGGCATCCAGTTCCGAAGCCGATGTTTTCTGGAATCCCGTCATTTTGATGTAGCCAATCCCATTTTCCTTATCGATCATTTTCACAATCGGAAAACTTTTGACCTGCACCGCTTTGCGGGTGACGCGTGCCACTCGGGTCTTGCCGCTGTCCGGACTTTCCAGCTCCAGAGCAACCTGACTTCCTGAGGTTCCACGCAACAGGTTCGCTGCCTGGTCAGTCGTCATATTACGACAGTCTTTTTGATCAATACTCACAATGTGATCACCCGCCAGGACGCCCCCTTGTTCGGCAGGACTTTCCGGCAGCACATTGATCAACAACATGCCTTCCCCGATTTCCGCCTTCATCTCGATCCCGATTCCGACAAATTCCCCTTCGATGTTGTCGTAAAGATCACCCAGACGATCAGGCGTCAGAAAGCTACTGTAATCATCCAGTGCATTACAGCCACCAAACATGTATTCTGAAATCACGGCTGTGTCTCGTAAGCCGATATTTCGATAAGAAAGATCACAAACTTCGTTAATCAGCTGATGTGCTCCATGATGACTGGAAATCGATTTATTCCAGTAAGTCTCTCGCAAGATCCGGCGTACTTCGCGAATCTTTTCAGGAGGCACGCCGCGCAAATGCGCTTTGATGAACCGATCATTCGCCAACGCCAGATACAAACTTTCCGTACCATGGGCGACATAAGACGTCGTGCTCAGCGGATCGACGAAATGCGATTGAATTTTTGATAGAATCTGGTCGAACAGAATAAACGCTTCGCGTCGAGACTGTGACAACAGAACTTTGGAAAAGCTGTCGTCCATATAACGGCGGTCGATTCCAAAATGAATCTTCGCCCGTCTGAGACCGTATTTGATGTTATCGTTCTCAGGCCATTCTTTCAAAGAATCTTCGTAATGCTCAATGGCCTTAATCCATTGCCGAGTCCGTTCATACTCTTCCCCTTTGGCTATCGCCTGGGTTTGTGTAACCGGAATGACAATGGGCAATGCGCCGGGATCTGCATAGGCAACAGTCGAACCGAGTGCCAGAGAACAGGCCAGAGAACAGCCCAATAAACAAACCCAAAAATGTTTCGATTGCAAGCTCTTTAGAAGTCGCGTCTTGGTTGATAAATACATAGTTCCCCCTCTATACCAGTGCGTTTCCCGTTTACTGATGGCCGCCACAAGCAGGGCTCATCAAAAGCAAACTGGAAAACAACCGCTGGTTCGCGCTGCACAAAATCTGTACAACGTTTATTTAAACAAGTATCTTGCCGATATGATTAACATAAGTCATAAAAAAACGATGGTCAAACAATCGTTTTTATTAAGATACGGCACGACCTGCGTAATCGATTCATTTTTAAACCGGCAATCAAAACCAGATCCAGACGCATTGATTCTGGTCAGAGGGTGTTTCTCTTAACTCGTTACTACGACATGCGCATTCAGAGCCGAATCGCCTCGCCATTCTCGCTAAACCGACCAACCGGAACAACCAGAACCGAAACAGCTCGCTTCAGGAAATATTAAAAGGGAATTCGAATTTCACTCAACTCGCCAGTTGGGTACTCAACGTTCCTGCCCCCACTGAATGGCCAGTTGCACTAAGACGTCAACGGCCTGCTGCATCTCTTCGACAGATGTCCATTCCAGCGGCGAATGCGGATTATGCTGCCCGCTGGAGAGGTTCGGTGTCGGCAACCCCTTTTCTGTCAACAGGCTACCATCGGTCCCGCCCCGAATCACATTCAGGTTCGGCTCCAGACCAGCCGCCCGTGTGGCTGCAATCGCTTTTTCCAATGCCCGTGGCTCTTTCGGCAATCCATCCCGCATATTGCGATACTGTTTGTGAATCGTAATCGTAATTTCCGCTTTCGGATGTTTCTCCCGCAAGGGTTCCGCCAGCGATTCCAGCAGTTGGGCGTATTCAGTTAATTTCTCCGTCTCGAAATCCCTTAAGATCAATCGAGCCGACGCTTCCGCCACACCACCTTCAATATGGTAGGGATGCATAAATCCCTCGCGCCCGTCCGTCGTTTCCGGACTGAGTGTCTCGGTCGGCATCCGGGAAATCAGATCGCTGAGAATCCGAATCGCATTCACCATCACCCCTTTTCCCACAGAAGGATGCGTATTCACGCCACGCACGTCAATCACGGCCTGATCGGCGGAAAACGTTTCCGAATCGATCCGGCCGCTGCCATCACTGTCCAGCGTATAAGCACAGCAAACGCCGAACACGTCTAAATCCAGCTTTTCAATTCCGCGACCAATTTCTTCATCACAGGTAAAACAAAGACGAATCGGACCGTGCTGGATTGATCGATCATTCATTAAATGGGCGGCAGCCGTCATCATCACCGCCACACCCGACTTGTCGTCGGCTCCCAGCAATGTTGTCCCGTCGGTGGTAATTACCGTTTTCCCCACCATCTGCTTCAATCGCGGCTCCTCGCTGACGCGTAACACGCGCGAAGGATCGCCGGGCAGTACCAGATCCTGCCCATCATAGTTCTCATGGACAATCGGTTTCACATGCGTGCCGGAAAACTCAGGCGACGTATCGACGTGCGCCACCCAGCCAATCGCAGGGGCATCTCCTTCAACCGTGCGCGGAATCGTGGCCATCACAATCCCGTACTCGTTAATCGTCACATCTTCGAGTCCCAGTTGCTCACACTCTTCAAACAACATTCGGCTCAAATCCAGCTGTTTTTTCGTGCTGGGAAACGACGGACTTGTCTCATCGGATTGAGTATCAATTTTGACATAACGCAAAAAACGATCAATTAATGTATCCATCAGATGTCACTTTATAATGCAGGGAGAATGTGAAAGAGAAGCGCGACGCCTACGGGCGGCTCGCTAAAAATTGTGCTAAATCAAAGGCAACAAATTCGATTTTCTGGTAACCGTCCCGCTCATAGAGCAGACCAACATGACCATCAGAGAGCGCCGCCAGACAGGAATAAGCAGCAGAGCCCGGCATCACCAGTCGCGAAGCCGTCCACGTTTTGCCGTCATCTTCACTCAGCCGCACGGTCATTTTTTGCCGTTTTTTGCTGGCTGGGTTACTGAAGAGAATCTGCCCCGGCTTTCCTGACTCCGGAAACCGTACCCGGATCAAACTCGCCTGACAAACCGGCTCAATGAGCGCTGCATCCAGAGATTCATTAGACCACGTTGCCCCGCCATCGTCAGAAAAGGCAATCGCCCGCCGGTTCTTGCCGTGATAACTCCGCATATTCATCAACAGCCGGCTATCTGCCAGTTCCACGACGGCACATTCATTCGTCTTCACACCGATCGGCTGGCTGAGCTGCCACGTTTTGCCATGATCGTCCGAGTAAATCGCGTGTGAGCGCCGTATGACTTTGCCGTCCAGCGTCACATTATGATCGCAGGGAATCACCAGCCGCCCTTTGTGGGCTCCTCGCGTCAGTTGAATGCCATTGCCGGGCCCAGTGGCATACCAGGTCCACTCCGGCTTCTTGGTCGTCTCTGTCACTTCATAAGGCGGCTTCCAGGTCACGCCGTCATCATCGGAATAACTCATATAAACGCGTCGCGTGTCCCGCGCGGATTTGTCTTTGATCTGCTTCTCGCGATCCTTGCCATGATTCCAGGTCAAAGGCAGCCAGATCCGCCCCGTCGATTGATCCACGACCGGGCAGGGATTGCCGCAGGTATTCTCACCATCATTCCAGAGTACCGACAAATCGGACCAGGTTTTTCCCTGATCTGAACTTCTTTTGAGAACCAGATCGATGTTACCACTGTCTCCTAAGTTGTTCTTGCGACCTTCGGCAAACGCCAGCAGCGTGTCTTGGGGAGAAACAATCAAAGCCGGAATACGGAACGAGTGGTAACCACCATCGCCCCGTTGAAAGACGACTGTTTTCGTGACGGTTTTCAGAGCAGGGGACTCAGCTTCTTGCGCGTGGACTTCCGTCAAGCCACTCATTAAGCCGCCGGTCAGAAACAGGACACAGGAAACCAGTAGAAGAGGAAAACATATTGTCATGCATTTAGTCATCGTTGAAGCGCTCCGCAGGAGAGACAAATAGTATGAATCCACGGGAATCGAGTATACCGCCGCGCGAAACCGGTCACAATCAACCAAATTCGGTCACATTTCGCGTTGAAAGTGGCGGTTGACTTGCGATCAAGCAAGAATTTGTTAAGCTTTCGACTTCTCACGGCTATTTTTGCCGATAAAGTGAGATATCGAAGGAAGTTAGCGTCGGAAAACCACTTTTTTCTCCAACTTAACTTTCAGTAGAACGGGGCATATTATATAGTGTGTCCCAACCTGAATTT
>TARA_R110002095_G_scaffold78106_1_pt1 | contig 43144 bp, 38 predicted proteins | sample TARA_R110002095 | Tara Oceans TARA_R110002095 (sample SAMEA4397255) | marine metagenome | biome: Polar Biome; feature: [SRF] surface water layer (ENVO:00010504); material: water (ENVO:00002006), including particulate matter (ENVO:01000060) such as... | depth 5 m | reverse complement strand
ACACATGGGTCCGCCCCTACACTATTTCGCCCGATCGATTCATACCCATTGATGGCATACCCTGTCAGTTTCCTGCTGTCTTCCGACAACACCGAATTGCATTCGGTGCTACCCGCTTTGATTTTCTTCATCGGACCACTCACGCAAATCCACATTCACCCCGCCGTAATCCAGCTTTCGTACAGCAGGATAGCCGATCTGTTCTTCGATTATGTCCAGTGATTTCGAAAAGCAGCCGTCTCCTGGGCACATTGATCTCATAATCTCCTCGTCGGTTTCCAGAATCCATTCCTGTTGATCCATACAGGTATCGCGAAACAACGCAATGGTGCGTTTCAGTGATTGCATCGCACTGGTTGTGCCTCTGAAATCTCGATGTTCCTGTTCCCACTGTTCTCCCACATCCAGAGGAAAGATCCAGATTTCCGGGACTTTCATGCAGGTGATGGATTCATTCCAAAGGCTTACCAGTGAATATTCTCTCCCTTGCAGTTCAGACACAATTTCGTCGAGGGGACGTCTGCCTCCACGTCGTATCAGGGCTTTCTCTGCCCGTCGTTGATTCCATGACATCTTGAGCAACAGACCAATGATCACAGCAGCAAAGGCAGCTAACACAAATAATGCGGTATATCCCAAGGCCAAAATCAGAGGCTCTAGAAATTCGGCGACCTGGATAAGCACATTCCTCATTCGTAATGCCATCCAAAAACACAATATGATTCCAGCTTCATGACCTTTTCAAGCCTTTGCACATTTTTACTGTCATTTTCCTGTTGTCTCACGACAACACCGAATTGCATTTGGTACCACCCGGTGACCTTTTTCAAAATCGATGTAGTTCAATAAATGACGCGATTTTTCGTACCAGTTTTTCCGCGGACTTCGTTTTCGCAACCACCATATAGCCCGACCAGAAATCCCATTCCAGGCCGACCATTTTTCTCTGGTGTTGGAACTCCTGAAACAGTACATCCGGGCTGCTCACCTGTTCTCCCACGGGTTCCAGTTGAAACTGGTCCACAACGATTTGTGTGATCTTTTGATACATGTCGGCTTCGATTTCAAAAAACTGAATCGTCAGCCGGTGGCTGGCATCCCGGTGTTTTTGCATCTCACTCAGGCTCTATCACGACTGCGGTGCCATAACACAGGACCTCGGTCGCCGATCCCTTACTGACCACTTCCGAGGCATCGTAGCGCAAACCGACAATCGCATTCGCCCCCAGCTCCCGGGCATGTGCGAGTAAACGATCATAGGCCTGCTGCCGGGCCTGTTCGCACATTTCGGCGTAGGCACCAATCTGGCCTCCCACGATATTCTTCAACCCACCCATAAATCCCTGCGCAATCGTCGGCGACCGGACAATGATGCCTCTAACCACGCCTTTATACTCTTTGATCTTGTATCCTTCGATCGTAAACGTCGTCGTGACCTGCATACTCATGGGGTTTCTTTCTGATTCAGGATTTCATTTCACTGCAAACGAATCCAAGGTGATATTCTAGCGACGAAGCTTCTCTAAATACTCTTGATACGCTGATGTCGCTTGGTCGGAAGTAATTACGTATTGTTCCACATTAATTTTGACGAATTCGTTTCTTTTGAGCCATTTCAAGCCTTTCTCAGCAGACTGAAATAGTCCCCCTTTCGACTGGTAGACACGCTCAATACTTTCAAGAAAGCAAGCAGCAATCCGGATTTGATTCTCCTTGCAAGTAATCACACCATGCTGTGCCAGCTTTGTCAACGTCTTTGAAAGTTCCAGCTCTGTTGGAATGGCATGATTAATAGCATCCGCTGCTCCAATAATATCACTGAGTGCACCATCCGTTTTTTGGTTCGCAGCATAAATTGACATCAGAATCCAGCCGTCTCTCCAACTCCAAATGTGATTCATGAATCTGATTCCTGATCCGCTTTCGGCGGGAAACGAATCGTTTTGATGTACTCGCGCATGATCAACGGCAATTCTGTCATCTCATCTGCAATCTCATATGAAACTCGCCACCATTCACCATCTCGATTGATAAACAGGTCATACACTGAAAAGGCAGGGGCGTCGAACGTATCTGTCCTCAATACATACATCCTTTCATAGGCAGGAAATCCCTGAAATTCGACACGGACAGAATCGGATATTTGTTCTGTCTGCGGCGGATCTATCAGCTTACAGCGGAAGTTGGCTCTTTGATAACGTCTCGATATCCCTTCACGCGGGACAACACTCAATCTGGAAACTTCCTGATGGTACTCCATGTTCAGATTCGAATCCCAATTTGGCGGGGCAACGAAAGAGAGCCCCGAGGGATGGAAAATTCGGTTTTCCTCACGTGGTGACGTCTTGGGAATTGTCCTTCCAATTGGCCCCTTGAAATTACGTGTCATGTCAACATAAACTATGAACAACACCGTGAGGATGCACAATACAATCAGCAATTCGATCTTTGTGAATCCTTTTAATTTCGTCACAAACAGAACTTCCCACTTACTCTCGCGAATCAGCCGACGGTACATCCACCTTCGTCGTCCCGGAAATAATTTTGTCAGAAACCAAGAATAAGCCCGTAGCGTTCGGCCCTCGATTTCCTTCCGCGGGCTGCCAGTTCTTCACGATCGTTTTCCCATCGCTGCTTGTAAACGTGGTCTGAAACTGAAGAGGTTCACCCTCTGCGAAAGGAACGGTCACAATCGCGATCACGTGTTTTGGAAAACGGGCATCAACGTCGATTGCGTCGACCGCCCCTGAAGGCAGCGTTTTTGTCACCTCTTTCAGATCCAGCTCCCGATACAAACTGTGGACGGCTCCGTTATTCTCCGTGACTTCAAAGGGTTCTATTTTCCTGTCTTTTTTGGATTGTTGGTTAAATCGTACCAGAGCGATGACAATCACAATTAGCACCAGTTTCACAACAGTTCGCATGAAAAGTTTCTCCCCATGACTTCCTCGCCGGGAAGTTCAAGTAATGTGTTGCCTCACACTTTTAATTACGTACTCGTACGAGTGGTACGCGGCTGAAACAGTCGCCGCCAACCAGAGTGAATACACCAGGCGATTCCCAGCGACAGAGAAACATGAATCGCTAAAATGATCAGTTTTATAACATGAAATTGAGATTGGACATAAAGGGAAACGATCGTCCATCGCGGCCATATCCGATTCAAGTCGACTTGTAATCGACCATTTTCTGGTACGACCTGAAGCAGGGAAATCAGACTGAATACAATAAAAAACCAGAGCCAGAAGCGTGAGATCCTGATACTCCCAAAGAACGCAGTGAAAAGTCCAAAACCGCAGGCCAGCGCAAACGTTAGCCAAAGCATGAATGATTTCATTCGCTCTTCAGGCCAGGTCAGATCTGTTTCAAGCTGTAACAGGCCCAGGAACATAAACGCATAGGCCAGAAAAACATATGAGCCAACAAAGCCAATTGCTGCCCACCCGATTTTGGGTTGTATTCCTTCAGACTGAGTCTCTGTAACCGTCATCGTTTTACTTTCTCTTCAAACCCCCACTCATCTTCACCTGACTCCATCTTCTCATACTATCCAGTTGAACACAAGGCTTGCTTTGATTCGCTGGCCATGCTTTTCTGGTGCAGTCAGTAAGATGCCAGCCCTCAGTTTACATTGTCGCCAATATCATTTATGATTTGCCAGACGAAAATCACACCGAGGGACACCGATGCAGATTTTGACACTCACGAATTACATCAAAGCCGATCTGATCGCCCGGCTGTCGCGCGCCGAGTTGCCGCCCGAATCTCTGACGCTGGCTGCGCTCTCCGATCATTACCAGGTGAGCGTCACCCCTATTTATCATGCGATCAATCAACTGATTGAAGCCGGTTATCTGTATCGCGAAAAGAACCGGCGGCTGCATGTCAACGAGGAGAAGATCGGCGACGCACAAACTGCCGCTCTAACACCTCAGCCTGCGCCCCCGGAAGATCATTTCAAGCGTATTACGGACGACCTGCTGACGATGAGCCTGAACGGCGAATCGCTGTTTTTGCGCGAAGCCGCTTCCGCGAAAAAGTATGGCATCAGCCGCACCAGTCTGCGAAACATGTTTAATCGACTGGCCGGAGATGGTGTGCTGGAACACGTGCCGCGGCGGGGCTGGAAACTGCGGTCCTTTAACCAGCACGATCTCGATGCCTTTATCGAAGTCCGCGTGGTGCTTGAACTGAAGTCGCTTGAGCTGGCGAAAGGGAGCCTCGACAAACAGGTCCTCGAAAAAATCCTGGCCGGCAATCAGGTGCCGAAAACCGATGACGAACTACTGCAAATCGACAACAGTCTGCATGAATATTTGATTAAACAGTCGGACAACTATTACATCATCAGTTTCTTTGACCGGCACGGCCGTTATTTCGATCTGCTGTTCCTCTGGGAATCGAACGACCGGGAAGCCGCGATTCAGGAGATCCAGCAACACCAGCGTATCCTTGCCGCGCTGATCAACGAAGACTGGAAAACGGCTCGCAAAGAACTCGAACTGCATCTCCGCAGCAATCACCCCGTGCTGTCACAGTTGAAACGCTGAGCTAATGCTTTGTCAAGCTAGAAACTGAGGGTTGGGGGTGTTGTTTACGTGCTCCGTTGTCGCACTCTCGTGATATCTATCAACCCCAAATTTAAAAATGACGCTCCACTAATCTACATCTTTTGAATGCGTCACGGTAATCGTACTGCTGATGCCGCCGCGAGGTGTAAACTCGGCTCGCAGTTCCAGCCAGCGGGGATCGGTGACGGCGATCAGGTCATCCAAAATTCGATTGGTCACGTCTTCATAAAACGCACCCACGTTACGATAGCTCTGCAGATAGAGCTTGAGTGACTTGAGTTCGAAACAGACCTGATCCGGGATGTAGGTGATGATCAGCGTGCCAAAATCAGGTTGACCCGTTTTAGGACAGACTGAGGTGAACTCCGGGCAGACCGTTTCCATAACGTAATCACGATTCGGATACGGGTTCTCAAAAGTTTCCAACAGATCGCGGGGAGATTCGGTTTCGCTCATGGTGGTTTGTTTCTGTATAAGATAACGGTGCGTAACAAATTTGTGACCGTGTTCTATAAGGATTCCGCGGCCCGTTCAAGCATCAGCACGACAATTCGCCTCAAAACCAGTCAAATCTTGACAAAGATCCGCTGCAGATACATCCACAGACAAATCAGCCACAGCACAAACAAGACGGTCGCGGAAATCGCGATCGGAGCGTAAGGGCAATCCGCGCTGAACAGCGAGCCAGCGACCGACCAGCCCGTCGCTTCATCGAGCGTTGTCAGATGAATCTTGAGCGATTTCTGAACCCAGGGGCGAATCAACTGGGCCATACAGTACATGGCGATCGAATTCATGCCGACCACCACAAACGGAAACGCCCATTTTTTATAACCTTTGACGTCAATGATCCAGTAAAAGACCGCCAGAAACCAGAACGCCCAGCCCGCACTGAAGATGGCCCAGCCGGGGGACCAGATCCGTTTCACTATCGGCACCAGATGCCATTCCCACTGTTCCATAGTCACCGGCCAGATCGACGTATCGAGCAGCATCGAAATCACAAAACAGACGAGCCCCGCCTGCAGCAGCCATTTGACTTTCATTTTTTCGATGCGATTCGAAATTAAGAGTTGCCCCGCCATCAATCCAAACAGCATGGTCGCGATCGACGGAATGAAGTTCAACGTCTGATAGCCACCGTTATTCACCCAGAAGGTATCGCCCTGATCGGGATCGTCGTTGGGATCATCATAGCGGGGGAACTGATTCAAAAACTGTCGATCGACGGCCGCTGCGGCGTTGGTATGTTTATTCCAGGCACTGCCAACCCCTTCAAACTGCGACCATTCCGCTTCGTCTTTGTGTTTGACTTCCGTAAGATAGGATTTGACGGCCGTCAATTCGTCTTCAACGGGCATGTACTGATAGAAAAAGAACCAGTAGCCGCCCAGAATCGTCACCACGCCGATGAGTTGCGTCGCAAATGACCGGTTCACATAAAAGAAGACCACGAGATATCCCAGGCCGATCTGACATAACACATTCGCAAATGTGAAATTCGTCTGCGGGCTGTACTGTGACGACAAAAAGACACCCAACGCCACCAACAGCACCGCGCGAAAGATCGCATGCGACCAGATGCGGAGTGTTGAATCTCCCTTTTGGTTCCGTTTTCGGACAGAGAAGGGCATCGACACACCGACCATGAACATGAAGGAAGGCTGGATCAGGTCCCAGAACGCGGTCCCCGTCCATTCGACATGACTCAGCTGATACGAGAGTGTCTGCCAGAGGTACTTCCACGAGAATTCCCACTGGGTGCCGTTATACTGATCTAGAATTTCCGGTGAATTGCGGACCGCACTGGCAATCGCCAGACCGCCGGAGGCCATCGCCAGCATCACGAACCCGCGATAGGCGTCCAGTGACACCAGACGCTGGTTGGGATTCGGTTTCTTCTGCTGCTCTTGTTTCTGAACCGTTTCCAGGGGAGGGGTGATCGGTTTTTCAGGAATCTTCTGCAAAGGGATTGTTTCCGGTATTTGCGAGTCTGAATCGGGATTATTTTGCGACATCTGATTTACCGATGATCAAAGAACAGCTAAGGTATCAAAAAAAACGTATCATTCAGGCAAGAAACGCCTGCAGTCATGGTACTCTGTTTGCATTTCAGAGTAAAACATCAATCAAAGTCTATTTATCTATATTTTTCGGGGAATACTTTCATGACCATTCTGGTGACGGGCGGGGCAGGTTATATCGGCTCCCATTGTGTGCGACAGTTGATCGACGCCGGGCACAAGGTCTGTGTGATCGACAATCTTTCCCGTGGCCATCGCACTGCCGTCCCGCCACAAGCGTCCTTTTTTCAACTTGATCTGCTCGATACCGAAGAGTTGACCGACATTATGAAGTCACAGCGGATCGAAAAAGTGATCCACTTCGCGGCTCTGGCGTATGTTGGGGAATCAGTGGCCGAACCACTGCCGTATTACACCAATAATGCCGCCGGCACGATTTCGCTCTTACGGGCGATGCGGCAGTCGCGCGTCAGTCAGATCGTCTTTAGTTCGTCCTGCGCCACGTATGGAATTCCCGATCAGATTCCGGTCACTGAAGACAGTCCGCAGAGCCCCATCAATCCCTATGGCTGGTCAAAGCTGTTCATTGAACAGATCCTCAAAGACTGTGCACACAGCTATCCCAACTTCGGTTTCATCGGCCTGCGTTACTTTAACGTTGCCGGTTGCAGAGAAGATGGCACGCTGGGTGAAGATCATCGGCCCGAAACGCATCTGATTCCCAATTGTCTGAATACCGCACTCGGAAAACAGACGCAGGTGACCGTTCTGGGTAATGATTATCCCACCGCCGACGGCACCTGCATTCGTGACTATATCCACGTCGATGATGTCTGCGCCGCGCATCTGCTGGCATTGGATGCACTCACACCCGAGTCAAAACGGTTTTTTAACATCGGTCTCGGACACGGTTATTCGGTACTTGATGTGATCAATACAGCAGAGCAGGTGACCGGCGTCGAAATCCCGATCGAGTATCAAGCCCGTCGCCCCGGTGATCCACCAGTACTGTCGGCTTCGAACGAAAAAATCAGTAACGAACTGGGCTGGACTCCCCGTTACACGTCCCTGGAAGCGATCATTCAAACCGCCTGGGACTGGTTCCGTGCTCACCCACAGGGATATCAATCCACGGCTGCTCCCACTTCAACAGATCCTTCCTAAGCAAAGCGTTTCCTGCTCTCTATCGGATCCATCGCATTTGGGAAATCTTTGGCGAATCAGCAGATTCACAACGAAATGGCTGACAGGCCATCGCGCGACTGGTACAATAATTAGCATTGTTAATGAAACACTCTCCTCAGTATCCCACCGCCAAATCCAACAGGGCCGAATACAACAGGAATTACGATGACTCAGAAACGACGCCACCGAAATTTTCTCGCACTCACATTCATCGGCCTCTTGATCCAAACGGGCGGCTCTCATGCAGCGAATCCAGTTCAGGAACGCCGCAAGCTCATCGGCACCACAGCCGCAGATCAGCGTCTGACCGACTATTTCCGCGACCACGCTTCGCGACTGGCCAACCGCAGTCTGAAGAACATCAAAGATCTCAAAACCTGGGAAACGAAACGCGTTCAATATCGTAAGCAACTCTTTGAAATGCTCGGCCTGTCACCGCTGCCTCCCAAAACCGATTTAAAACCGGTCATCACGAACAGCATCACCAGCGATGGGTTTATCGTCGAAAACATCACATTTCAGTCGCGTCCCGGCCTGTATGTCACGGGGAACCTGTATCGCCCGATCAAGCAGGAAGGAAGAATCCCCGCGATTCTGTATGTCTGCGGTCACGGCGGCGTCAAGAAAAACGGTGTCATCTATGGCAACAAGGTGCATTACCAGCATCATGGCGAATGGTTCGCACGCAACGGTTATATCTGTCTGACGATTGACACACTACAACTCGGTGAAATCGAAGGAATACATCACGGAACCTACCGCGAAGGAATGTGGTGGTGGCTTTCCCGCGGTTACACTCCAGCCGGCGTGGAAGCCTGGAACTGCATTCGCGCGTTGGACTATCTGCAGTCGCGTCCCGAAGTGGATGGCGAAAAACTGGGCGTCACCGGCCGCTCTGGTGGCGGCGCTTACAGCTGGTGGATTGCTGCCCTCGATGAACGCATCAAAGCCGCCGTTCCGGTTGCCGGCATTACGAATCTCAAGAACCACGTGATCGATGGAGCCGTGGAAGGGCACTGCGACTGTATGTTTATGGTCAATACCTACCAATGGGATTATGCCCAGGTCGCCGCGCTCGTGGCACCGCGGCCCTTACTGATTTCCAATACCGATAAAGACAGCATCTTCCCGCTGGATGGCGTGGTCGACGTTTATAATTCGACAATGAAGATATATGAACTGTATGGCGTTCCTGAAAATCTGGGTCTGCAGATCACCGAAGGGCCTCACAAAGATACGCAGGAACTGCGGATTCATTCCTTCCGCTGGTTCAATCATTTCCTCAAAGGCGATGATTCCCTGATCGAGATGGCGGCAACAAAATTCCATACGCCAGAAGAACTCAAAGTCTTCAAAACGCTTCCCGAAGATCAGAAAAACGCCAAAATCCAGGAAACCTTCGTCAAACAGGGGAAAGCCAAAGTCCCTGAAGATTCCGCCCAATGGCACCAGATGAGGGAACAATGGAAAGGCCAGTTGTTGAAGAAATCGTTTCGTGCCTGGCCTAAGAAAAAGGATTCGTCTACACAAACGAAAGTGGAAACCTCAATAAAGGACGGCCTCACGCTGAAAACGATTTCGTTTGACAGCCAGAAACATGTTCCCTTGAAATTGTTTGTTGTGATACCTGAAAACACAAAAATGCCCCGACAGGTTGAATTGGCCGTCTTGAATCAAACAGAATGGGATACCTACCTCAAGGAACTGACGCCCGTTTTTTCGGGGAGGGACTCCGCGACACCACTTTCTCCCCGAGGCGAAAAACTATTCCAGAAACTGCGTAAAAATGTGTTAGACAATCAGTCAGCGGTTGCTTATTTCACACCCCGCGGTATCGGCCTGGATGTATGGAATTCCGAAGAACGCAAGCAGATACAAATTCGTCGGCGTTTTTATCTGCTCGGTCAATCTCTGGAGGGAATGCAAATCTGGGATGTCCGCCGTGCCATTCAGGAATTGCAGGCACAACCGGAATTCGCAAAGGCAGATCTACGACTGGTGGGAACGGGGCAGGCGGCTGCACTTTGTCTGTATGCTTCGCTGTTCGAAAAAGGGATCAGCGAACTGGACCTGACCGGCATGCCCGCTTCACATCAGCATGGTCCCGCATTGCTGAACGTGCTGCGTTTTATGGATCTGCCTCAGGCACTGGCGATGGCCGCCAGTCGCAGCAGGGTAAAACTGAATGATGTGAAACTGGAAGACTGGAAGTACTCTGCCGAAGTCGGCCAGAAAATGGGCTGGGGCGAAAAACAGCTGCAGATCTCGAAATAATCGGGAGAATTCGAGAACCAGACTGAATCCGCTCACGCGCCAGCGTTTGCTCATTCCCGTGGTTCAGCTATAATTAGATTCGGCCCTCGTACAATCTGGTGCAGGGGGTCGTCCACGATGAACGATATTCCTTTATTATTGAACAAGGTGACCCGACGTGAACCGTCCTCCACATACTGCTGCGCCACAACCTGATCCTACAATGAATATGACCGAAGGCTGGCACTGCCTGCATCTGTATTACCGCGTGGATCAGGGAATACTGAATCAGATCGACCAGAGCACCCGTGACGCCGGCCGCGAAGAACTGGCAGCAATCCTTGATCCCAATCATGAAAACGCACCAATTCGCATCCAGACGTCCATCGTCTCCGGTCATAAAGCCGATTTGCAGGTGCTGGTCATGGACACGGACCCTATCAAAATTGACAGCATCCAACAGGCCATCCGTACTTCCGGCCTGGGCCCGGCGCTCATTCCCACTTATTCGTTTGTTTCGATAACGGAAATTTCCGAATATGTTCCGACTCTGGAACGGTATGCGGCCAAACTGAAACAGGAAGGCACCGATCCGGAGAGCCCTGCGTTTCAGGCAAAGCTCAAAGCCTATGAAAGTCGCTTACCAGCGATGAACCAGCAGCGAGTCTACCCGGAATTCCCTGACTTTCCCGTCTGTACATTCTACCCGATGAATAAATCACGCGTTCCCGGCGCCAACTGGTACATGGAACAGTTCAGCAATCGCTACAGCATGATGGCCGAGCATGGCATGAGTGGCATGAAGTTCGCCGGTCGCGTCGTCCAGGTCATCACCGCGTCAACGGGCTTTGATGACTGGGAATGGGGTGTCACTTTATGGGGCAGGGCACCAGAGCCGATCAAGGAAATCGTTTACACCATGCGATTTGATAAAGCGTCGGCCAAGTATGCGGAATTCGGGCCGTTTTATCTGAGCTATATCATGTCCCCACAAGAAGCAATCGCCCACCTCAAACTTTGATCGTTCGAGATGGGCGATAATCACTCAGGCAATATATGTAAACCGCGATCGCTTAGCGGCGAAAGCGGTAATCGGTGTTCTTGTCACTGAACTCTGTCGTTGCCAGTTCGGACTTCATATTGATATCTGTGAATGAATAGGATTCAATCATCGTTTTCTCGTCCAGTTCTTCAGCCGAGGTGCTGGCCAGACCATCTTCTGGCCAGCCGAATCCGCGAACAAAAATCGGCAAACAGGTTTTATAATCGATGTAAATCACTGACTTACGATATGAGGGGGACTCTTTGGCGTTCGCAAAATGGGCAATGAAACAGTAGCAGTCTTTACCATCAAATTTCTGATTAGGCAGCATGACACATTCGGTATTGAGCTTTTCATCGAGATCCTTTTTACGAAAATCGATAATCGTTTCGGCCAGAGCCTTAATACCGGCTTTGGTAATGGGATAACGGCATTCCTGCATTGCCAGTGAACCTTGTGGGTCAAGTTTCAGTGTTGGCATCAGGCGGCCTTTGAGACCTCCCATTTTTACCAGCATCTTTTCTTCATTTTGACCTTCGACATACAACAATTCCTGGCCTTTATCGCCCACAACCCACTTCATATAAACGCTGAATGGTTTGTGACGGCACTTCAGGTTGATCACCTGATTCTCTGTCAAAGCGCCTCCCACAAATTCCTGCTTCGAAAATGTTGTGGTGTAATCAGGAACGGTTTCCAGATAACGGCAACCTTTTTCCAGCAACAGCATGTTCATCAGCAATGCCATCCGCCCCGTTAATGTTCCGTTTTGTTGTGGCGCCTGTGTCTTTGCTGTATCTGCTTTTTCACCCGATAGGGGAGCAGATAATTGAGTGGGCTTGTAAGCAATCACCGGGATACTGACAGGCTTAGGCGCAACAATAGCCATATCATTGGGATCCGCGTCTGCAGGCGAGGGATCATAACTAAAGTACAGGATTCCGATCGCTGCAGAAAAGATGGCCGATGCCAACATATTCGAAAAATGGTGTTCTGTCCTGAGTTTTAGCATGCGCATCATGCGGTACCGTTCCTTTTCGATAAGAAAACGCAAGGCACCGTCTTGTCTGAAGTGAATCCAAATAAGGGGATCCATTCATCCGTGAAAAGACGTAAACCGGGCTTGCCCGTAGTAGTGATATGATGTGGCCAGCACACGAAAATCCTTTTGTGCGTCTGACAGATGTTTGTTTCCATATAATTCTTTTGCTCACTGCTATCTGAAACGGAACGAACGAGTTTCGCACGTTCCCGCTATTTTCAAACACGGAGAACAACTGGCTCACTGAGTTTTATTGATCAATCCAATACGTTTCTCTGATCCAACCTCACTGTTGAATAGGTATTGTGAAAAAACCAGGGTCGCTATAACTAAAAATTCGTCATTTCCATAAGCCAAAATGAGAGAAACTGGTGCCAGCTTTTAATCAGATCACTTCTCACTTCGATCGGGGTTCAGATTAGATTAAACCCGCATTCTCACCCTATTTTGCCAGATCGCGATTTTCCGATTCTTCACCTTAACGCCTGATCTGAATTCATTTGAAATTAAGCGATCTCATTGTGTGGTTTTCTTTTTCTAAGCTATTTTTCTATAATCACTTAAGGTAACCGCCTGCATAAACGGGCGTGAAAACATCAGTCATCGTTGATTTCAAAACGAGTGATTTCACTATCTCTTCCAACAGAAAAGGGCAGCAACATGTCTTTCGATCGGCGTTCATTCCTCAAACACTCTAGTGCCGCCCTGTTCACCGGCACTTTGACTCAATTCGCCTCCGCTGCATCTTCTTCAGAGGGAACTAACCCACAGAAAGGAAATCGCCCACAGAGAAAAATGAAACTTGATCTCTCTTGCGGACGGATTGGCGTCCGGGCCGATCAAAAGCAAGCGATTGACTACGCACACAAATATGGCTTCGAAGCGGTGGTTCCCGATGCCGGTTATCTTGGTAAACTTTCAGACAGTCAGTTGGCCGATCTCAAAGCCGACATGAAATCGAAGAATCTCGTGTTCAGTGCAGCCGGCATGCCCGTTGACTTCCGGAACGACGAATCGAAATTCCAAAAGGGGCTCAAAGCACTTCCCGCTTCGTCTGCAGCATTACAACGTGCCGGAGTCACACGCACCGGAACCTGGTTGATGCCCACCCATGCCGAACTCACCTACAACGCAAACTTTAAACGACACGCGCGTCGCTTAAAAGAAGTCACACGCATCCTGGCCGATCACGACTTACGGTTTGGAATGGAATACGTCGGCCCGAAAACACTCTGGTCGAGCAAAAAACATCCCTTCATTCACTCCATGCCTGAAACGAAAGAACTGATCGCCGCAATCGATGTTAAAGGCGTTGGGCTGATTCTGGATAGCTGGCACTGGTATACCGCCCATGAAACAAAAGACGATTTACTTACGCTCTCGAACGCCGATATCGTGGCCGTCGATTTGAATGACGCACCCGCCGGTCTGGCAATCGACGAACAGATCGATCAGAAACGGGAGCTGCCTATGGCAACAGGCGTGATCGACGTCGCGACATTTTTAAACACGCTCAACAGCATCGGCTACGATGGCCCCGTGCGTGCGGAACCGTTCAACGCAGCACTCAGAAAGCTGCCTGCAGATCAAGCCGTTGCCGCGACATCCACCGCCATGAAAAAAGCCGTCGCGTTGATCAACTAAGCGGTTATTTTTTCGCGAGCGATATTTCAATCGTCACTGGCGTTCCGCGGGGAGGAATCTTGTCCTGATTGGCTTCAAACAGCAGATTTCCTTCCCCTGACGCCGAACTGGCAATGCTAACGTCAATAATTGCCGTCGGGAAGTTGGCGACACAAATCAGGTCGCCACTTTCCGCATGGTAAAACTTCTCGCCCGTCATTTCATCAATCGAAAAACCACTGCCAGCGAAGATCCAGTCCGCTTTCATCAGTCGGGGCTGGGTTTCGTCATAGAATTTCTTGATCGCGGCCTGGAATGGTTTGTCCTTCGATTTCGCCAGAAAATCATCTCGCTCTTTTTTCGACATCTGTCCGAACCAGATCAATTCCTTGTATTTCTCGTCGTACCGCAATTCGCTCTTTTTATCGATCACCACTCCTCCAGGCAACTGATCCAACTTGGCGGTGAAATACCGGCTCGTCGCTGTTCGCACCCAACCCTGGGCTGGCTCACGGTGCAGCTTCCCGGCTTTGTCTTTCCATTGCAGGTAGAGATTCAGTTTTTGCCCCTGGGGTGGCTGAAACTTTGGTGAAAACCGAACAGGCGATCCGACTTTTGCACCAATCGCCAGGAGGCCGGCGTGAATGGCTTTCGCCGAGGAATCAATCGAAAGAATCGACTCGTGCTCTTTCGTCTGCTTTTTGCAGCACAGCATTTCCAGCACGCCTTCCTGCAGACAGACTTTTGTTTTTAACAACAGTCGCTTGCCTTCCAGATCCAGCAGCACCGTCTTCTGTTTGTTCAAAGCCACCAGACCGTCGTCGCCTTTTTTCGTTTCCGGCTTGGAATCAGAACTCGTTTTGTTCGCCTTTTCTGATTTCGGTTTTGCCGGGTCCGCAGCGGAAAGCAATTGCCCTGCCAGCAATACAACAGCCAAAGAAAAAATTGACAAGTGAGAGAAAGTCTGTCGTTTCATGAATACGTCCCATATCATTAAGGGTCTGGAAAGCCCATCTGTTACATACTGTTATTCTAGGTACTTCGAAATAAATGTCTGCCCCGATCCAGCAAGATTTACGAGATCGGGTGGGAAGAATTCAAATCAGCCAACCAGTCAACGTAATCTGCAACGATCTGATCTCGATTCGGTTCAAATTCGAGCGTATGACGGGCCTCCGGATATTGAACAAGCTGTTTCTGATCCGCGGCAATGCGTTGGAAATAAACCTCGGTCGCGGCATTATCAATAATCTGATCTCGCCCCGCCAGTTGACACAACGTCGGACAGGATATCTGTCCCGCCGCACTGTCTGCCAGCCGATCCAGTTCCCGGTTGGCCTGCAGAAACGAAACGGTTACGTCGCGTAGCGCCAGTGAGTCTGTTCTGATAAAGTCCTGATACGCGGCTTCACCGGTAAATAACGCGGGATCATTCAACGGAATCTCAACCCGCTTTCGTTCAACCCCCAATTGCTTCGCCAGTTTTAATTGAAACTTCTGTAATCCCGTCGGCTTAACCACGGCTTTAATGCCCGGATACAGCAATGCCAGCCCGTCAATCAGATCAGGACGCAGCGCCGCCACAACCACGGCCAGTTTCCCTCCCCAGCTCATGGCCTGCAAAATGATCGGCCGCTGTTGTTTTGACTGCTGCTGATAACGTATTTGCGTCAGCAGCTGCACAACATCCTGCACCAGACGTTGCCAATGCGATACATGTCCCCGCTCATTCTGATTCAGGCCTGATCCGCGGCGATCAAAAAAGCAGACGCGAAATCCCGCATCGCATAATTGACTGCAGGAATAGTCATACCAGCCGGAATGGCTTTGAATCCCATGCAGCACCACCAGCGTTCCCCGCGGCTGCGTTTCTTCTGGCGTCCAGACACGCCCCTGCAGACGATAGTTATCGGAAGCCACAAATTCCTCAATCGCGGGATCACCCATAGTTTCAAACCAGCATCGTTTCTAAAACACGGGCATAACAACCGAAGGTGCCCTGGTCGAACAGCACAAAACGGACCAGAGATAATTGATCGAATGACTCCAGTTTGACCGCAACCGTGCGTAATGCCACTTCCGCCGCCAGATCAACCGGATAACGATAAACGCCTGTGCTGATCGAAGGGAAGGCCAGGCTCCGACACTGATGTTTTTCAGCCAATGCCAGACACGTCTCATAAGCTGACTGTAACTGTTCCCGTTCTTTTTTGCCGCCACCGTGCCAGATTGGCCCGACTGCATGAAAGAGATACTGGGCCGACAGATTCCCGGCAGAGGTCACGACGGCGCTCCCCGTGGGACAACCATCCGGATAACGCCGCTGCAGTTCTTCCTGGATGGCAGGCCCGCCGGCATCATGAATCGCACCATCCACGCCACCGCCGACCGCCAGCATCGAATTGGCCGCATTGACGATCGCATCCACCTGTTGACTGGTAATATCTCCCAGAACCAGCTCAATCTGCCCGGATCCAAACTGTACGATCATCGGTTTTCGATCTATGATATAAAGTAAGCAGCCGCTCAGGACCAGAGATTGGTCTATTTCACTCAGTATAAAATACGATAGACTTTGTTCAAAGAGCGAACTCAAAACATTTCCCAGCAACGATTGCGAATGATTCTACCGTGATAAAAGTCAGCCTTCTCATTCCGACACTGGACCAGTCCGGCGCAGAAAAACAACTTGCATTACTCGCTACATCCTTACCCCGCGATGAATTTGAAGTGCAGGTGATCGCTCTCACACGTGGCGGCCCCTACGAAAAACTGCTTAAAGAACACGATATTCCGGTCACGATCCTCAATAAACGGTTCAAATTTGATCCACTTGCGTACCGTGCCCTGAAAAAAACATTACAGAAACAACAGCCCGATATTCTCCATACCTGGCTGTTCGCTGCTAATTCTTATGGCAGAATGGCCGTCAAACGACTGGCTGCTTCACAAAAAATCCCCAAAGTCATTGTATCGGAACGCTGTGTTGATTCCTGGAAAAGTAAATGGCAGCACAATGTCGACCGCCGCTTACTGCCTCAGACATCATTACTTGTCGGCAATTCGCAGGGAGTTGTCGATTTTTACCGCGAGAAAGGCGTTCCCGACTCGATTCTTCGTGTCGTATGTAACGGCATTCCCACTCCCGATACCACGGTCTGTGAAACCACGCGTAATCAGTTATTCCAGGAACAAAATATTCCTGAAAATGCACGGCTCATCGCGTTTGTAGGTCGCCTCGCCAGACAAAAACGGATCGAAGACCTGCTCTGGGCAATACAGCTGGTCCGACAGATGGATGAAAATATCATTCTGCTCCTCGTCGGCGACGGCCCCGAGCGGGAAAAACTCGAACAGTTGGCGCACCAATATACAATCACACCCAATGTCCGCTTTCTTGGTCATCGTCCCGATGTTAATAAACTCTTCCCCCTGTTCGAACTGTTCCTGCTCGCCAGTGATTTTGAGGGTCAGTCGAATAGTATCATGGAAGCGATGTCATACGGAATTCCGGTCGTCGCCAGTGATATTCAACCCAACCGTGAACTGGTGATCCATGGTGAAACCGGTTTTTTAACGTCCGTCAGCGATTGCACTGGCTATGCACAATATGCAGAACGCATCCTCGCGGATCCGGAACTGGCAAAACAATTGGGAACCACGGCCCAAAAACGAATGCAAGAAGAATTCAGTGTCGATAAAATGGTAAAAGGGTACGCCGCCCTTTATCATGAAGTGCTCAAATAACTTAAAGCTGCTTTCTGCGGCCCAGAATCTTCAATCAGAAATTGAACCTGTTTTATGTGTGGAATTACCGGAATCGCGTGGACCGCGCGAGAAAAAAATATATCGCCGCTTGTACTGCGACGCATGACCGATGTGCTGTCGCATCGAGGCCCCGATGATTCCGGCGGCTACCATTCCGACATTCCCGGCAAGTCCTTTCAGTTGAATGACCAAAACACGACTGCCGATTTTCAGCCTGCATCCGACAGCGGCGCAGCGCTCGGACACCGCCGGCTCTCCATCATCGACCTGGGGACCGGTCACCAGCCATTATCCAATGAAGACGGCTCGATCTGGATTGCCTTCAACGGCGAAATTTACAATTACCAGGAACTACGGAAAGAGCTCATCCAACAGGGACATCAATTCAAAACCGAGTCCGATACCGAAGTCATCGTGCATCTGTATGAAGAGCAGGGGGCCGCTTGCGTAGAACGCCTGCGAGGCATGTTCGCCTTTGCCATCTGGGATGAACCCCGACAGCGTCTGTTTCTGGCCCGCGACCGCATCGGACAGAAACCCCTGTTTTACCGCGAAACAACCGACTCGCTCAGCTTTGCCAGCGAACTCAAATCATTACTGCAACTGCCAGACGCCAGCAGAATCGTCGATCCTCATGCAATCGACCTGTTCCTCGCTTATCAATACGTGCCGCATCCCTGGTGCATTCTGAAAGGGTATCAGAAACTCCCGCCAGCACACCGCGCCATCTATGAACAGAGCAAACTCACCGTCGAACGCTACTGGAAGCCTCCGTATCAAAATCCCACTTCCAATCCGCAGTTTCCGTTCAAAACACCACAGCAATGGTCAGACGCACTCCGCGAGACACTCACTGAATCTGTTAAGATTCGTATGCGCAGCGATGTCCCCTTAGGCGCCTTTCTCTCCGGCGGCATCGATTCCACCATCATCGCCGGCTTAATGCAGAGTATGTCCGATCGCCCCGTGCATACTTTTTCAATCGGTTTCCCTGTGAAACAATTCGATGAACGCACCTATGCGCGGGAAGCAGCCAAAATGCTGGGAACCGATCATCACGAATATGTCGTGGAACCAGAGGCACTGGAAATGCTCCCGCGACTCGCCTGGCATTACGACGAACCCTTCGCCGACAGCAGCGCCATTCCCACGATGTACCTCTCCCAGGTCACGCGGCAGGAAGTCACCGTCTCACTCTCAGGCGACGGCGGGGATGAACTGTTCGCCGGTTATGACCGCTATCGCGCGGTGGCACTTTCTCAATGGTTTGATCGCCTGCCGGCTGTATTAAGAAAAATGATGACCGCATCCATTTGGCAAAAGCTGCCAGCGTCGGTCGAACAAAAATCATTCCGCCGCCGCGTGAAACGTTTTCTCGCCGGCCTCTCCGTGCCCCCTGAACGACGCTATCTGAAATGGGTCGGCATTTTTGATACAGAACGTCGGCACGAAATGTATTCCCCCGAATTCCGGGAGCAGTTAAACGCGTTCGACTCGGATCAGTTTCTGCTCGACGCCTATCAGCTCTGTCCCGATCGAGATTTTGTCACCCGCACCACAGCCACGGATGTCCTGACCTACCTCCCTTGTGATATTCTGACGAAAGTCGATATCGCCAGCATGGCGCACAGTCTCGAATGCCGCAGCCCGTTTCTCGACCATCATGTCGCAGAACTCGCCGCGGCCATGCCGATGAATCTCAAAATGAACAAAGGCAGAGGCAAGCAGATTCTGACGAAGACGTTTTCCGACCTGCTGCCCGAATCAATTCAGACCCGCAAAAAAATGGGCTTCGGCGTGCCCCTTAATCACTGGTTCCGCAATGAACTCAAACCGCTGTTGTTTGACGTACTCATGAGCCAGCGCGCCCGAGATCGACAGATTTTTGATCCTGCAGCCGTCGAACAACTCATCAGCGAACATCTGAATCTGCAATGGGATCACAGTGCCCGCCTCTGGTCTCTGCTTGTTCTGGAAATGTGGTTCCAGACCTTCCTCGATCCGGTTTCCATTCCCGATCATTTCCCCGAAACCGTGCTCACATAAACGGACGACGACCATTCTCGGCTTCTGATGCTTGAGCTTTCCCCCTCAATCGGCGAAAATATCAACTGACGTTGATTAGTTGATCCGCCAGGATCACAACCCACCTGATAATCCCGCCAATACGAGTTGATGATGCGTTACATTTTCAGTTTGCTGACTCTGATATTGTTGATTGTTCCTGCTGTGATCCAAGCTGAGAAACCGAGCCAGGATGCAAAGCAGTTGAATATCAAATATGAAGAGTGGCCTCAATGGCGCGGCCCGCGCGGCGATGGAACCTGGAATGGTCCCCCAATCAAAACAACCTGGCCTGAAACGGGCTTGAAAAAAATCTGGGAACAGGAAATTGGCGGCGGTTACGGCGGGATTACCGTTGCACAAAGAAAACTCTACGTGATGGATCGGCCGGCTGCCTCGAAAGAAGAACAGAAAAAAGCCGCAGGAATTCACAGCCATCGCGTGAAACGTAAGAACATCGAACGCATTCTCTGCCTGGATGCCCGCACTGGAAAAAAAATCTGGTCGCATGAATATCCCTGCGATTACAACAAGCTCGATTACGGCAATGGACCGCGGGCCGCCCCGACTGTGCGGGATGATCTTGTCTACACTCTGGGAACGATGGGCGATGCATTCTGCCTGTCAGCCAAAACAGGCAACGTTATCTGGCACAAGCAGCTTGTCAAAGAGTTCGGCGGCAAAGTCCCCCAGTGGGGTTATGCGGCTGCGCCCTATCTGATAAGCGATCTCGTCATTCTGATGCCCGGCGGTGAAGAGCAGGGGACGGCGATCGTCGCCCTCGACAGAAAAACAGGAAAGGAACGCTGGCGTTCGATCAAGGATACCGCCGGTTATGCAACACCGCTCCTGATCCACCATCAAGACCACGATCAACTCATCGTCTGGTCGCCCCATCATATCCACAGCGTTATCCCCCAGACAGGGAAACACCTCTGGTCGATTCCTTATAAAGTCACCTATGGCGTGGCGATTGCCAGTCCGATTGAAAAACAGGGGCTGATCTTAGTCGCCGGCTACTGGGAAGGCTCCAAAGCAATTCAGCTCGGCACGAAACCGGAACAGGCCCAACTCAAATGGGAAGACCGCCGCACGCTACGCGGGCTGATGTCACAACCACTCTACCGCGATGGATACGCCTACTTGCTGGACAAACAATTCGGTCTGACTTGCTTCGAATACGCCACCGGGAAGAAAATCTGGGACGACGACAACAAAATGACGCCCGGAAACAGCAGAAATCCGCAGGCAACGCTCATCTGGCTTAACCAATCCGCACGAACTTTGATCCTCAATTCGGAGGGAGATCTGATTCTGGCCGAATTAACGCCTGACGGCTACAAAGAATTAACTCGCACCAATCTGATCGGGGAAACCTGGGCCCATCCCGCTTACGCGGAAACCCGCATTTATGCACGCAGCAATACAAAATTAGTCGCATATGAGCTGCCAGTCGACGAAGTGATTGGCGAATCCCCATAAAAGCAAACAGGCTGACCTGTAAAGTTCTTTGTAAAGTCGATAAAATGCGTTCTAGCGCTACCCGCAAACTCAACGGGTATCTTGCATTTAAATTCTTAACTGCGATTATCTTATCTTCTTTATTTTCACCTGAAACGTTTTACACAATATGAATTCACCATCGGAAAACCAATCCGAGAATCCCAGTTCAGGGACCGAGTTATTAGGACCAGAAATCTGGAATCTGCCCAATCTAATCACCCTCAGCCGCTTGGTGCTGGCGCTGATTCTGTTTGTGATGATCTATCTTGAAGGCTGGTGGAAAACCTCGGCCACGCTGTTTATCGTCGCCGCCGCGACAGACTTTCTGGATGGCTATTTCGCACGAAAATACAATCAGGTCACGACGCTGGGCCGAATTCTCGACCCGTTTGTTGATAAAATCATCATCTGTGGTGCATTTATTTTTCTATTGGAACGGGGCCCCGAGACAGGCATCAATGCCTGGTTTGTGCTGATCATCATTGGACGCGAAATGTTTATCACCAGTCTGCGTGGATTCCTGGAACAGCACGGCCGTGATTTCTCCGCCAGTTGGAGCGGAAAAATCAAAATGGGCGTGCAATGCGTTGCCGTCGTTTTGAGCCTGCTCTCGTTAAGCCCCGATTCGCCGTTTAATACATCCGGTTTTATGTTGCTACGAGATATCTCCATCTGGTCCGCTGCCCTCATTACATTATATAGCGGCATTGATTACGTATTCAGAGCGGCCCGAATGCTCCGACAGGCACCACTCCGTTAAATATGCGAATGCACGGAATCACATTTCTGGTTTCTTAGGACACATCAGGATTGAATAATCCCGGAAATTCGACAAATATTCCACGCACTTTCCCAACATCGCTGTATAAAATACGAATACCCGATCATTCGACTTTCATTTTTTAGATCTGGACTTATGTCTGACGAACATGCACCTCAACCGCCCTCTGATAATATCATTGTTGTGCAACCGAGCGACTATCAGTCTGAGGTCAACGATTATCATCATCCTAAGTCCACGCATCCCGTTCCCGTACGCGTCCCACGTAGTCGAGTTCCGCTGGTTCTGTTCATTCTGACCTGTTTGAGCACATTGATCGTTGGCGGCTATAATCATCAACCATTCGTTCCCACTCCCGATGGATTTTTTGCACTATACGCGTTCATTGAACACGTTGGCTGGTCCACATTTCTCACGAATGGATTTTCGTACGCCGGCCCTGTGATGCTGATTCTGCTCTCGCATGAAATGGGACACTATTTACAATCAAAGCGTTATCGCATCCCCGCCACGCGTCCGCTGTTTATCCCCATGCCCATCAGTCCGTTTGGCACCATGGGCGCCGTGATTCTGCAGCGGGGAGGCATCGCGAACCGGAAACAGATGTTCGATATCGCCGTCTCCGGCCCCCTCGCGGGGCTCGTCTTCGCGATTCCTTTCGCCTATTGGGGCGTTCTCAATTCCGAGGTCATCACGGTCCCCAGCAGGGCAGGAACATATAGCTTTGGAGAACCTTTAATCCTGCAATGGATGGTCTCACTCGTGCACGGTCCACTGGCGGATAATCAGGACATATTGCTGAACCCCATGCTGTTCGCCGGCTGGGTCGGCATCTTCATCACCGCTTTAAATCTGCTCCCGATTGGCCAGCTCGACGGAGGCCATATTCTTTACACCATGATCGGCAAAAAAGCGAATCTCATCGCACGTCTGTTCCTGACAGCCGGAGTGATCTATATGATCTACAACGATGAATACGGGTATTCGCTGCTCATTCTGTTGCTCGTCTTCTTCGGCATCACACACCCGCCTACCGCCGACGATACCGTTCCACTGGGCCCCATGCGAATTGTGATCGGCAGCCTGACGCTGGCATTTTTCGTGATCGGTTTTACCATCACGCCGATCATTATGCACTAATGTAGCCAAAGGATCGTTCCACCGCCTCGCAGCCAGGGCGAACGATTCCCGCTTCTTTTCCTGGTTTATCATCTCTGGGTTTATCATCTCTGGGTTTATCATCTCTGGAAGAAGTTGAAATCAAGCCTGAAGCTCAAATTGACCGTCGACCATCTCCTGACCATTCACAATGATCGCAATCCGGTGCAAACCAGGATAATACTTGCGCGTGCTAATCGGCTTAAAGGAATAGCTTCGTGAATAGGACCGGGAACTCTGGGAAACTTGACCTTCTGAGATCTTGAAGACTTTTCGAGAAGAAACCCCGTTCTGGCGGACAAACTCAATCGCATATTCCACGCGCAGCGGGCCCAGCTCTCCAGCCTGGGAAACCAGCTCAAATTGAAATTGGACATCTCTACCCCACGCCACACGCTTTGGTGAAATTTTAAATCCCTGCAGACGAATCTCTTCCGGTGCCTGATAGCCAAACAATGCCAGCACCTCAGGACTCCCCTGTTTCAACAGTGTGCGACAGGCATGTTTGACAATCCATTGTGTCTCGGCTTTTCCTTTGATCCATTGTTTTGCAATGTCAAGTACCAGATCTGGATGATCTTTGGAGATGTCATTCAAATGGTTCGCCACGCTGCGCCGGACATACTCACTTGGATCCGCTTTCAGCTTTTCAAGAATGGGCAGGGTGGGACCAGGATCTTTTTTGAATTCCGGCAGCGCCATCGCCCAGGGTAAACGGGGGCGACTCCCCTCGGAAGCCAGTCTACGCACATGATGATTCTTTGAAGTCGCCCAGCGATTCATCTGCCGCATCATTCGTTTCTGATCTTGCTGAATGAAAGGGCGTACGGCAAATTCGCTACTGGAGAATTCTGTAAAATGTTCCAACGCCGGCAAAGACAGATCCCATTTTTCCAGTCCATAGACTTCGACAAAGTCTGGGAAGAACATCGCTTCAAAACCACCAAACTGAGGGGCCGCCTGCTTCAAGATGTTGAGTGCCGCTTCATAGTCTGATGGTAAATATTCATGCATGGCGTTCGAAATATGCCGCATCCGTTGCTTCAGTTCCCTGTGCTCCCATTCTGCATCAAAGACAAATGACAGCATTTTCTGTTTGGGAAACGCGGGTTCGTGTTTTCGAATCTCTTCAGCGAGTCGACGAAGATAGTCTCGATCAAAATGATCCTTTAGCAGCTTTGCCATAATCGCGCGTTGTTTCAGTCTGGTATTAATCTGTTGAATTGTAATGGAAACAAAACAGGCCCCCTCTCAACGAAAGGGGGCCTGATCATAACAATTCACGTCTCTCAGATTAACCCATCAGTTTGGTTACCGCTTGCGCTTTGACCAGCTCTCGGGGTTGATTCAGGTGATTATACACAATTGTTTCCGGGTTAATGCCAAACGAATGGTAAATCGTCGCCAGCAATTCACGCGGATGAACCGGATCTTTACGCGGGCTGGAGCCGGTTTTATCCGATTCCCCATGTACATAACCCCGTTTGACACCCGCACCTGCCATCAGGGAAGTGTAGCAGTAAGGCCAGTGATCACGTCCGTCATCACTATTGGAGTTCCCCGAGGTACTCACACCGCGTTGGGGACTTCTTCCAAACTCACCTACGGCGACAACCAACGTCTCATCCAGCGTGCCTCGGTCATACAGATCTGAAATCAGACTGGCCAGTCCCTGATCGAACATGGGAGCAGACTGATCCCTCAATCGTTTGGTGAGACCTGAATGCACATCCCAGGAATGATTGTTTGAGTTCGCGACTTTAGGCCAAACGACTTCAACAACACGTGTACCCGCTTCTGCCAGACGACGCGCGAGCAACAGACTTTGCCCAAACGTATTACGGCCATATTTGTCTCGAACCGCATCGGATTCCTGATCCAGGGAAAACGCATCACGGGCACGCCCGGAAATCACCAGATCGAGTGCTCGAGAATAATATTTATCGAGTTTGTAATCCTCGACGGCTTTATTCAGCTGAGGCATGCCTTTGTTAATCGTGTCTCGCAGGCTGGCACGGCGCTGTAATCGCGATGTATAAACATCGGGACGCAGCTTGAGATCGTCCACACTGATCCGATCCATTTTATTCATATCCATATCATCTCCAGGTGGATACAGATAGTAAGGATCGAAGGCACGTCCCAGGAATCCTGCTGTTCCCGCTTTCCCGACCACATTACTTTCCTGAAGCGGGCGGGGCAGCATCACAAATGGCAGCATGGAAACATTCGGAGGCTGCAGCCGAATAATATTCGAACCAAAGTTCGGAAAATCTTTTGGACTGGGTGGTTCCAACTGACCAGAAGGACTCACTTTGTCTGTCGTATATCCGGTGAGCATCTGATAGATCGCAGCGGTATGATTGAAGAGCCCTTTGGGGGTGTAGCTCATCGATCGAATCATCGTATATTTGTCGTTGTGCTGCGCGAGATTCGGCAGCAGTTCCGTGAACTGCACTCCCGGTATTTTCGTAGAGATCGGCTTGAACACACTCTTCACGTTATCAGGAACATTCTCCTTCGGATCCCATAAATCGAGATGACTGGGCCCCCCTTGCAGAAAGATCAAGATCACGCTCTTGGCTTTCGCCCAGCCGGGGCCGCCTCCCTCATTATTGTTGGCGGCTGCTTCCTGAAGCTGCAGCATGGAGCCGAGCCCCATTCCCATCATGCTGGAACCACCGACCCTCAATAGATCGCGTCTAGACATTTGACTGCGAGACTCACACACTTCCTTGCCGGGTTGACCTGGAATGATTAGCATTTCAGCATCTCCTCACTTCTTCTGTTAGAGATCGGTTTGAGTATTGTATCCATCAGCGTGTTAACGTGTTTCGAAACAGCATTTAATGATTAAACAGAAACGCAGGGCTGTTGATTAACGCCCAGGTCAAATCCTGAGCCGCAATGAGACGATTATGCTTTGACTGCTCAGCACTGAGCTGGACATCATTTCGCAAGCGAGTCAGTTTCCGATCGACGGGGCGGACTTGCTGCATCGCTGTCAGATGGTTTCGCAATTCGACCAGTTTTGGATCGGTCGGACGTGGCATTTTACTATCAGCGACCGCCTTCAGCTTTGCCTGTAATTGACTATCGGCTTTACTGTAGTATTCAAGCAGTTTCTTTTTCTCAGCCGCGTTTCGCTTTTCCAATGCCTTCGCCAGGATGTTCTGAATCTCCTGTGGATGCTTATCCAGCGTTGTAGGCCCGGTACCGTTGGACACGGAGAGCCGGAACCGGCCAATCGAATGCGTATTACTGTTGAACTGCTGCTTAAGCACGAATGTCAGAATCGTCCCCTGTGCATCAGCGGCAACCGGCGATTGAATATCGAAGCTCGCTTTATGCGGTTTCCCGATTTGCGGAGAGACGGCCCAGCCTTCACCTGACGGTTTGATCTTACCATCAATGGCCGTTTTCACATCATAGGTATTCTGGCTAAAATCAGCCTGTGCATTGAACAGCGTCAATTTGGTCTTCTGGTCCGGTTTCGATTTGGGAGCGGCATAGACTTCGAATTCATTTAACACAAAGTTACCATCGCCAGATCGACCAGGTCCTTTTTTGGGCAGGGAATCATCGGTCAGAACATCCAGACGGACTGCCGTAATCCCCTTGAGATTTGTCTGCGCGACAATCTGATAATCCCCTTTGCCATTAGGGCCCTTTGCCAGGATTGACAGATCCTTCTGCAGCTCCAGGGTCGATTTATTGGTCGCAGTCAGTGTTTCGGGCTTGAGCGGAGTCCACTTTGTGCCAGTGGTTTCTGCTTTTTCCCAAGCCGTAATTCTTGCTTGCACCGTTTTCTGATATTCCGTCAATGCTTTTTGCAATTTGGCGGTACGTTCTTTCTGCTCCTGATTCAACCAGGTTTCTCTAGGGGCGATCGCCGTCTGGAACGAAGTCGCCGCTTGCTGTGCGTCCTGAATATTTTTGACGCGTTGATTTTCTGTTTGGATGATGTTCGCTGACAAACCCTTTTCGTAGTCCGCCAGTTGTTTGGTCAACGCCTGATGCTCACTCTGAATCTGCTGCTGAATCAACTTGACCCCGGCTTGCTTTTCTTCTGCTGTCGCCGGACGGTTCAGAACCCGCAGAAAAATAGAATCGATCAGTGTGACATCATCTTTTTCTGACTGAACCAGTTTGCTCAGAGCGTTATTCGGGTCGCTAATGGCATTTCCAACTGTCGGTCCACTGATCAAAGCCATCACTGGTCCCAATTCAACACCAGACGACCTTTCACACTCACAAGGGCTCTCGCGTTGCGCACGACCAAACTTAGCCAGGAAGTCACCTTTCAGCTTGAATCCCACGTCTGGTAGTTCTGCAGCACGGGTACCAGCGGGTACACCGGGAATATTCGACACCGACCCTGTCACACGGCAGAGTGAGTCATACAACACTTCTGCAGGCAAGCGACGTGCCTTCGCGTGAGAAAAATTAATTTTATCGTCTACGTTCCATTTGTTGGATTCCACCGAAAGCTGATACGTCCGCGACTGACAGACCACCCGCATTAAGTGGCGAATATCGAAATCATGTGATAAAAAGTCGGCCGTTAAACGTTCCAGTAACTCCGGATTGGAAGGCGGATTGCCAGCACGAATATCATCGATCGGATCAATCAGCCCGGTTCCGGTTAGATAACCCCAGACCCGGTTCGCATAGGCTTTCGCAAAGTACTGATTGTCACGTGATGTGATCCAGCGTGCCAGTGTTTCACGGCGTGAGAGGTCTTTTTCGTCTGCCTTAAAACTGGCAGGGTAGGGGAAGGTCGGTGGTGCTGTCATCCCCGTTCGTTCATGAATCATTTCGCCTTCTTTTTTATCAAAGACGACTTCAAATAATGGTTTCCGACCTTCAACGGCAGTCCCACCAATCGTGCGTCCCTTACTCTCAGGTGCATTTTTCAAATCGAACTGGGCAAAGAAAGCCGAGGTTTCATAATATTGATCCTGGGTCCATCGCTCAAACGGATGGTCATGGCACTTGTTGCAGTTAAAACGGATTGACAGAAACAAGTGAGTCGTGTTTTCCATCGTATCTTCAGGAGTGCGATGAATCTTAAAGTACGAAGCCGATGGGACCTCTTTATTGGAACCACTGGCGGAAAGAATCTGGTAGGCAAACTGGTCGTAGGGCACATTCGCTGCCACCGATTTACGAATCCAATCCCGAAAGAGTTTGGCGCCTTCAGGCCCCAGGTATTTACGATTGACCTGTAACAGGTCAGCCCATTTGTTTGTCCAATGGTCGACAAATTCCTTGCTGCCTAGCAGGCGGTCAATCAATTCATTGCGTTTGATTTTTGACTCCCGCTTGTCTGCCAAAAATGCTTTGACATCATCAATGCTGGGAGGCAGGCCGGATAAATCGATAAAGACCCGGCGCATGAATTCAGCATCGGTACACAAATCGGAGGGGAGAGTTTTGGTTTTCTGCAGTTTTTGATCAACCAGTTTGTCAATGTAATTGTAAACGGGAAGCTGCTTCCAGACAAACTCGGAACGATCTCCCATCACGGTGACAGTTGTTGCGGCATACTTTCCCTCATATCGCGCTAACAGCGGTGCTTCACCCCGCCTGAGCACTTCGGCGATACCACCATGATACATTTTGGCAATTTCGATATTACTGCAATCAATAAACGAATCGGAAGTCACATCGCGGACTTCACCATTATCATAAGTGGCTAAGACCCGGAATTGCTGCAACAAACCTGCTTTGGGAACAACCGGATTTTCGGGAGTAATTTTGATACGCGCCACGCGCGGTGTTTCCTTTTTCAAAGGAGTCCCATCCTTGATCCAGGAAGACACAATTTGATAATGCGCATCGCCGGCAATCGCCACCTGACCTCCCTTATGAGGTACTTCCGCAATCGCTTTCAGCAAGATCAGACTCTGCTCAGGAGACGCCAGATTGACGCGACGTGATTTGAGGTCATCCGTATATGCCCGTAAGTCAAACAAATCATCGGTCCCTCTCAGGGAAAGCTTAAACCCGTCTTTCCCCTTGTTGGCACCATGGCATAACCCGGAATTACAGCCCATTTTGGTAAACGCCGGCGCGACATCTCGCCAGTAATCAGGACTGTAGTCTGACGGAAACTTCGCAACGGTAATCTTGGCTGTCGCCTGTACTCCATGTAAACTGAAACTGACGTCAGTCGTGCCTGGCTGCAAGGCCCGCACTAATCCGGTAGGAGAAACATGGACGCTGTCTTGTGTGTTAAGTGCTACTTTGACCAGACGTGTTAGATCGGTTCTGGCACCGGATTTTGTATAGCCCGTCACTAGAAACTGGACCGTGTCATACTTTTGCGCGATCGTCGCTGCAGCAGGCTGTACTTCCAGTTTGACCAGTGGATCGGAATTCGAAAACTCCTCTTTCGGTAACTTCTGTTGCTTGACATCGACCACTACCAGCTTCGTTCCTTGCACAACTGCTTTTTTCTGTGCTACTTCTGGCTGGCTTGCCTGTAGAGGTACGGGCACAAACGCTTTCTTAAGTTTCCCGGTTTGAGATTCATATAGTCTCACCTGACCATCCTGGCCCGCGGTCGCAATGATCTCCCCTTGAGGATGATAACAAACCGTATACAGACCGGTTTCAGGAATTTTGACTTCACTGACCAGTTTGACAGATTTCGTTCGAGTTTCTTCGATTAGTTTTTTCTCGTCTGCACTTCGTGCAGCCACACGTTTGTTTAGAATTTTGACCAGATCATCGGGAATCTTCTTTTCGATATCAAACGAAAAGACTTTTAACTCACCCGTATGATTTAAACTGCTGACAGCAACCAACTGCTTGCCGTTGGGGTGAATATCTACACCAAAGATACGACCTTTCAAAGCAGGGAAGCTGCGCACCAGATTTGCATCATCGCCAATCACCCGCACGGATTGACGAAAGACCTGATAAAGTTTTGGAACACCGTCTGCTCCCCCGACCAGAATAGTGTCCTGCGTTGGATGCCGGTCAATCGCAGCCAGTCCCCCCGTTAATGCTTTCGGGGTGATCGAAGTAATATTGTCGATGAATCGCTGCGTTTTCAGCTCGGCCAGTTTCGTGGTTCGATCTCGGCTGACGGAAATAATGTGGCTCCCATCGGTAGAAAAGACCGTATCCAGTACCCAGTCGTAGTGTGCGTTCTGGTAGAAGACTTCTTTGCCGGTTTCCACCTCAATCGCACGGAGCGTATTGTCTGCACACCCAAAGGCCAGCAGTTTACCATCAGGTGACCAGCTGACGCCGTAAAGTGTGTCATAAGTCAGCGGAATTGATTTCTTTAATGCCTGTTTCGCCACATCCCAGATCTGGATCTCGCCACGTTCAGCCGGTGTTCCACCGGTCACAGCAAGATATTTTCCATCAGGTGAAAATTCAACCGATTCAATCCGTTGCGATTTTCCAATCAACCGTCCCACCAACTTATTGCCCTCGGCTGCATGTAGCAGCACTTCATGAAAGCCGGCAACGGCCAGTATTTTTCCATCAGGAGAATACGCCAGTGATGTGATCACCGGAGGGGCAGAGTAGGTCGGAGGATTCGCTTTGTTAAACCGGTATTCGATTTTCTTCGGAGAATCATTAATCGCCCCCTGTTGAATCCAGGTGCGAATCAGCGTGATTTGATCCTGTGAGAGCGGTGCTTTTGCTTTGGGCATTGCCGCTTCGTTATCGTCCGGCGTGATCATTTCGACCAGATAGCTCTTTTCTGGCTGACCGGGAATAATCGCCGTCGTTTCACTTTCGCCCCCTTTGAGTAAGTGCGAAAAGTCGGTGACGACATAACTTCCTTCAGGATTACGCGGATGATGGCAACCGGCACATTGGGCCTGAAGAATCGGTCGGACCTGCTGATAAAAACTAACCTTACTCTGAGTTGCAGGCGGATTCGCAGCAAACAGACTGGAGCAGGACAAAGCGCTGAAAGCAAGCGCGTAGAAAGCAAATGAACGGAACTTGTCGAAGGACATGAACCTCAACCCCCTTTTGGCAAACCTAAGTTAAAAATAACTCTGGTGATGAAAAGAGGTAATCTCTTCTCATTGCCCCTGATTGATTCTGAGAGGGCTCTGGGTGGAGAGCAAGAAATCAATCCGGGTGAGAGTAGTGGAAGGATAAGTTTATATTTGGCTGACTTCAGCCAAGAACTTAAATTCTCTATTGCAATGATATATGTCTTATTATGAATATATCGTATTTCATCGTCGATGAAAATCTCAACTTTTTCGTAAATTTTTTGAATATTTCTTGCTTATTGTTTCGGAAACCACTGAGACAAAACAGTCTGCTTTTGCCTCGTCACTGATTTGCTTCTGCAAAATTTACGCTTTCAAACAGGGTGATTGAAAGCTGACGCCCACATTAGTTAACAACATTGTCAAAAGCCGTGACCGAGCATTAAAAAAAGAGGTGGCTGTTTCCAGCCACCTCTCTCACTCAGGTAGAACATCAACCCAAGCAGGCACGAATCAAAACAAATTCGTTTGCACTAGAAATCACTTTCGGGATCCGCCAGCAATTTCGCAGGCGGTACATTGGCTGCGATTTTACCAAAAGCAACCAGCAACTGTGCCTGCATATCTTCGATCGTGGCACCGCCAGGGGCGTCGATCCAGATTCCGTTGCAAGCCTTGGCAATCGCCTGCATCAGGTTTCGGTCTGCTCCGGCACCAACAGTCATCGTGTGCACGGTATAGCCCAGGTTCGCAGCTTCGACTGCTTGCCAGAACGCATACTGTTTATCGCGACTGCTGGTAGAATAGTCGGCTTGACCATTACCATCAAAATCGGTGATCTCATCCCAGTCCCAGCCACCCGGAAGTGACCAGCCTGATGGAGAACGGTTTGCATTACCGTCTGTCATCACCAGAATCGTGGGACGAGCACCAGCACGACCATGAGACTCCAACAACTCTTTGGCATCACGAATCCCGTACCCCATTCCGGTGTAGGGAGCATAGTGTGAGGCCTGTTTGTGTCTCTGAATCGTATCGATATCGCCATAGCGATTCGTAATCAGTTCATCCCCCAGATCAACGGTATCAAGGATGCCGTCATCATTCAGAACCGATTCCACGCGTGAAGAATCATCATACGTTACGAGTCCGACATAATCTCCGAACTGCAATCCATCAAGGAATTCCGTGAATAACGTCACGCCTTCTTTCATCGCATGGAACGGATAAATCGGAGCCCGCCACAAATCTTCCGACTGATTGTTCTTCTTACGTTGACCAACCAAATAGCCCATCAAAGTACGATAGCCATACATCTTTTTATAGCCATAGTTCTTGACGGTACTATTCGATCGAACCCATTTGATATAGTTTTTCCACAAACTTTTGTTTGTGTTACCAGTCGGCTGACCATTCAAATTCCCATTGTAATTCTTTCCTTCCTGTGGAAATGGATATTTCAGGTTGCCACTGGAATCGACTTCATCCAGATCCAATGCGTTGAAGATGTAATTATCATCATTTGAACTGATGTACTTCCCGGCTGCGGAATCAATCTTTCCATACCCACCTGTAGGGAACTTCAGTTTGCCCGTATCCGAGTAGGTCGCACCGGAGGCGACTAAGGTATTCCAGATATCATCCAGGTTACCTTCAACAGCTTCCTTACCCATGTTATAAGAGGACATGGCACCAAACTCACTGTCGTAGCTCATCGAACCCGAGTAGTCGAGCACCAGCACAATGTCACGTGCTTCAATGAAGGCGATTGCTGAGGTGGTCACAGCGGCCGTCTTCTCGCCCATAAACCCGGCAAAGAAGAGTTGCAGTTTCGAGTCCTGCTGACCTTCTGCCGCGTTATCACGGCGTGCGATAACCTTCACGACATTATAAGGTTTCGCTGTTTCGCCCCAGACCATGTGAAACGTTCCAGAAGCATCCTGATAACGTTTCCCGAATTTGACATCCGTTTCAGGGTCAACATAAACTCCGTTTAAGCGCGCCACCTTTTCGGCCATTTCTTTTGCGGCTTCAACGGCAATCGAATTGGCGTCCTGCACTGCGCTACTCACATCTTGACCCTCTTCAATGTCATCAGCGGTCGTCTGCACAGCATCGGTAATCTGTTGTGCCGCAGCCAGAGCGGCGGCCTCAACCGCATTTCGCATTCTGGTTTTGGTCATGGTGATGACAGCGATATCAATTCCGAACGCCATGAACCCCATCGTCGCGATCAGAAATGGCACCGCCATAACCATGAACGCACCGCGGCGATTTTGATCGCCCGGCAGATCCATTTTCTCTGTTTTACTCATTGGTATCTGTTTCATGTTTCCCCCTCGTGCTCCCCAGAAGACTGAGCATCATACTCATAAAAGTTATGTGTGTTCCTAGTTGACGATCTTTGTCGTGCCATTATTCAAAATTAAATCCCAGACAGGATCGCCACTCATCGGCTTGGCCATCGAGCCTTCCAGATTCATAATGTCGGTTAGTTTTGTACTGGTTGCCCCATCGGGTATTTCAATTCCAATCCGAAATAATCGATTGCGGTTTGCTGGATCACTCAAATCAAACTCCGTTCCATCACTGGGAGGGTTCGGCATCGGATCCAGTGGAACTCCTTCTGCATCATCTGCTTTAGTGATGGTAACCGTCAGGTTCGTTTCATCATTTTCTATTCCAGACGCCCGCAGAAAATTGCGCACATCAAGAATAATTTTATCATTCAATGTCATCCCCGAAGGCAAATTCAGATCGGCGTCCATGGAAGCCAGTCGCCCCGATTGAGCCAGTGCCGCATCCATGATTGTGGAAGTATGTACGGCACGACGCACCGCAACCATCCCTAGAATTAACGCCAGGAAGACTGGTGCCACCAGGGCAAATTCAACTGCAGCCACACCTCTGCGGCTGGCAATTGCCTTCCCTGAATTTGGTCGTTTGTTTTGAATTACACGCATGAGTTTACTCCTGCAAACAGTGACTTGATTTATTTCTGTTGTTTATTCGTGACGCCTGACAGTGTGCCCGGATAACATCATGCTGTCCTCCTTAGCCTTAGCCTCAGCAGCTTGAACCGGATCAACAAAAAACGAATTCAATATTCGAATATCTTTGTAAGGAACTTCGACACGAACGATAAACAACTGGGCTTTCTCAGCGTTGGACAATTCAAGATCAGGCAGAGAAGAGTAATTAATCTGTGAGACATCGGCTCCGGGAGTATCAAACGAACTGGCATTTTTCACCGAAACCGTCGCTAGATCTGAATCGAAAACGGTATCCAGAAGTCGTTTCACTTTGTCCTGCACCTGGGCAGTCGTGACGTCCTCGCAACGCCCGAGTTTTGCCCCTTCCTGAGTCGCTTCCTGAATGATGTTGGACACCATGTAGGCATAGCCAAATTCAAAAACGGCAAACACAAATGCCAGGAAGACCGGAGTGATAAATGCCAGTTCCACTAAAGTGGTACCGGAGCGATTTGACTGTGATTTCTGATTCAATGCCTGTCGGCCTTGCCGCGTAAACATCGTAAGCCTCTTGAAAATAAATGTTATTGGTCCCTCCTTGGTTTTTATTGTGTTCTGCGGACCTGCAGAGTGCTGGGAGAACTTATTCAAGAGGGGAGGGTTTTATCCATTAAAACAATAGCTCAGGAATGGCGATGTGCTGTTTTTTTTCTGTAAAAATATTGAAATCATCGCCTGTTGCAGCACCGCTACAGGATGTAAAACAGTTTCAGAGAGCTTCTCCCTGGATGATGCAAAAAAACAACATTTGGCAGACGATCCCAAAAAATTGTTAATTTCTTGTACGGGAAAGGGGGTTCTCTACCTGCTTCAATTGAAATTCATGCTGCTTTAGCGATACACTGTCGCCTGACGTGCCGATTGGTTGCTTCTCAAAATTAAAAATAAATATGTTTTGGTAGAATAAATTATGGGTAAAAAGGCATCTTCGACTATCAAAGCAGGCTCAAACGTTCGGGTAAAAGAAGGAATCTGCGTTCCAGAATTTTCCGAAATTTGCTGCGAAGGCTGGACCGGAATGGTGGTCGAAGTCCGCGGTAAAAAGGTCGCCGAACGTTCCTACATTCTTGAATGGGATGAAGAGACAGAACAGAAAATGCCCGAGATATATAAATCTCAGTGCGAAGAGCAGGGGCTGTTCTTTAAAATGGCATGCCTACCCGGCGACGCTCTGCTCCTGTCTGATTCTTAAAACAACCCGCCTGATTCTTAAAGCAATACGTCATCGCGGCGGATCAGTTGATTGCCATTCACCGACCGTAATGTATCAGCGATCTGAGCTAGATCTCTTCCCAGGCCGGGAACACAATATTGGGGAGACAGTTCCGCCAGCGGCACCGCCAGAAAGACACGTTCCGGGATTTCTGGATCCGGGATAATTCGATGCTCGATCTGCAGTTGCTCGCAATTAAATAACACCAGATCAATATCAATGGTCCGTGGGCCATTTTTGTTCTGAGGGTCGCGAACTCGATCCAGTTTGCGTTCGATCTGAGGAATCAATTCCAGGCAGAGTTCAGCTGCATCCAGTTCAGTCTCCAGAAGCACCGCAGCATTCAAAAAATCGGCTTGATTCGTATCCCCGACAGGCTCGCTCTGCCAGACCGCAGATCGACCGACGACACGCCCCGATTCTCCCAGTAAACTGACTGCCTGAGGTAAATAATACTCCGGACGGATATTACTACCTAATGCCAGATACGCCTGATTCATGTCACACTCCGGAAAAATCGTCGCGCGTTCTGTCAATAGTCACTCCGACCGAACGTGCGAAGCGTAATGCTCCCGGCTTTTCAATTCTGATCGTCGTCTGCTGAACACGATCGTCTTGCAGGCAGATTTTTGCCACTTCATCCGCCATCTTTTCTACCAGCTGAAACTGCGAATTCTCTATCAGATCGATAATCTCTTTCGTGATGGTGCGATAATTCACGGCATCACGAATTTCATCGGAACGGCCTGCAGCCCTCAAATCAACCTGCATCGTCAGATTAATTAATACGTCCTGCCTCTTGTTTCGTTCTTCCTCATTAATGCCAATAATGGTGCGTAACAGTAAATCGGAAATGTGGATTTGATCGGGCATATTTATAAGAGAGGTTTAAAATAGAGCAGACGTGGACTGAATACAGGTTACAATAACTAAAAGCCACTATAGTATGAGTCTGCCCGATTGCACAGATTAGAAGACTCATCTTATCGATGGAAATAATTGATTTCTTTTTAACATATGATCGGGCTTAGAACAGGGAGAACGATGAATCAACAACAAGACACAACACGACGCACCTGGTTAAAACAAGCGGCTTGCCAATCACTGGGAATTGCCGGACTCTTAAATAGCGGCTTGCTTCAACAGCAGGCTTTCTCGCAATCGACAACAAAATCAGACAGCCGTCCCACGCTTCTGCTCCGTTCCGGCTGGCAGACCGTCAATATTGGCGATATCGGCCACTCGCCTGGAATTTTGAAATTGCTGGAAATGTATGCCCCCGAATTTCAGATTATCCTCTGGCCGAACAGTGTGGATCGGGGCGTCGAACCCATGCTGAAAAAACGGTTTCCTCACCTGAAAATCGTCAAAGGCCGGCTTCGGAGAGACGGTAAGTGGGACTCGGAACAACTTGAACAGGCGTTCCAGCAGGCTGATTTCTTTCTGCACGGTTCCGGCCCCAGCGTTGTTTCACGCAGAGAACTGGCGTTTTGGAAAAAAACGACCGGCAAGCCTTATGGTATTTATGGTGTGACCGTCTCCAAAATCAATCCGGAATTACACGAACTGCTCTCCGGGGCCGATTTTATCTTCACACGGGAAACCCATTCCCTGAAAAATCTGAAAGACGCCAAAATCACAGCCGCGCATCAGGATTTCGCCCCTGACGCAACTTTTGCTATCGATTTAACCGATGATCCCAAAGCATTGAAATTTCAACAGCAACACCAGCTGGAAACGGGAAATTATCTCTGTGCGGTCCCTCGACTGAGATTTACCCCGTATCATAAAATCCACAAAGGCACCCGCTGGTCAAAAGAGAAAATCCAGGAAGTCGAGTCGGTCAACCAGCAATATCAAGAGATCGATCACGCAAAACTGAGAGCCGCGATTATCAAATGGGTTCGCTCCACCGGAAAAAAAGCTGTCGTCTGCCCGGAAATGACCTATCAAACCGAAATCATTCAGCCACTGGTGATCGATCCACTTCCCGCCGATGTCAAACCGCTGGTTGTAGCTCATGCCGATTATTGGCTGCCCGACGAAGCAGGTTCCCTCTATCGAGATGCCGCCGCTGTCGTAAGTATGGAATGCCATTCTCCCATTATCGCCTGTGCGTTTGGCACTCCCGGGCTCTATGTCCGACAACCAACCGACACCATCAAAGGGCAGATGTGGTATGACATCGGACTCAAAGACTGGACATTTGAAATCGATGAGGTCAATGAGCAACAAATTGCAGATCGCGTCATGAAGGTGGCTGGCAATAATGAGCAATCACTCGCCAAGCTGAAATCGGTGATGCACTCGATCCAGCAACGCCAAAAACGAACCATGCAAATCGTGAAACAGGCCGTTCTCAAGTCTCGGTCTTCCTGAGTCAGTGAATCTCATCCGGATTCTTGTTCTAAAGTCCGGATGAGAACTGCTCACCTCCGGAAACCGTCAGCACTTCGCCCGTCACAAAATCAGAACGAAGCAGATAGAGCAGGGCATCACAAATGTCCTGGGGATTCCCAGCGCGTTTCAAGGGAACGTGTTCGGCACGTTTTTCCAGATAGGATGCGTCCTGACCCGGCGGCGGCAGAATCGCACCAGGGGCAATCGCATTTACCTGGATGGCGGGAGCTAATTCCAGCGACAGACATTCGGTTAAGGTTACCAGGCCCGCTTTGGTAATCCGATAAGGCAGGTGTCCCACTCCTGCCCGCAATGCTCTCCAGTCAACAATATTGACAATCTGGCCTGTTTGCCCTGGCTGAAATGCTTCTGCAAACTGCTGACACAAAAAAAACGGTGCTTTTAAATTGATATCGAGATGGGAATCCCAGTCATGCTCTGTCGATGTCAGCAAATTTTTGTTTTCAAATACGGAAGCACTATTAATCAGGATATCGACTTTGCCAAACTCAGCGACGACCGCATCAATGATCTCGGAAGCCGCTTGCAGGGGCGCTGACAAATCTGCCGAGACAGCAACCGACTTTCGCCCCCGTTGCTCAATTTCCGCACAGGTTTGCTCTGCATCCTGCTTTGAAGTGTGATAATGAATACAGATATCACAGCCCGCTTCTGCGAGCGCAAGCGCCATGGAACGTCCAATACGGACAGCGGCTCCGGTGATAACAGCTACTTTTCCTTCCAGATTCAACTTGGAACTCCATTCGATTTGGTCTTCAGCAATGAAAAAACCCCGGTGATTACCGGGGCCATTCAAAGATCGCTGATAGACATGCTGACGTTTATTCCACAGAAGCAACCGCCTCTTTGACAACCGGCGTTCTTCCGAATGCACGTTCTATTTTGCCAACCAGAATCTGCTTTGTGAAGTCTGTTTTGAGAATATAGTCAGTCGCACCATGGTTAAATGCCTGAATGATCGCCGTCGTGGAACGATTTGACGTCATTACCAGAACTTCGACATCCCCAATAAAAGGCGACTCTTTAATGTATTTCACACCGTCCGCATGACTTCCATCACTACCATCGATATCCAGCAGAATCAGATCAGGAGTATGGATCGCGGCATCCATAAAAGCCTCTTCCACGGTAGCAGCGCTCTCAACGATGTATCGTTCGTGTAACAAGCCTTCGAATAAAGCACGATTCATCTCATCTGGGTCAATGATCATCACGCGTTTCTTGTCTGCTTCATCATGGTCATAATCAATAATGTCGCCCAGCTGACCGACAAAACCAAAATAGACAACAACCGGACCAATGCCAGTTTTGAAAATACCACACTGGGAACCGGCTTCCGGAGGATATAATGTATCGATTTGTTCTGTTTCGATGACAGAAGGATGACCTAACAAAAATCCCATATGGTCAACCGCTTTTTTGGCCTGACCTGCGATCATATTCGACAATTCACATGAGAAATCAGTCAGAACATGTTCATCATCAGCCAGAGATTCATCGATCAGCAGTGAAACAGCCTTTGAAACCAGATCTCGTGGCAGATTGACGACCACAATCCCTTTTCCAGGGCCATTGACTTCAATAGCAGAGCTCTTCTCGTAACGAGGAGCCTCATGCACTTCGACAACTTTGACCAGTTCGACAGTTGTTCCAACAAAATATTTAAATACATCCAGTACAGAATTAATGACTGGCTCTGCAAACCGCCTGGTTAATGTTTCTGTTGTATGTGTAGCTGGGATGAGAGACATTGTACAAACCCGTCTTTACCAAACAAATACTGCTTTTATTTAAAAACTGCGAACGGCATGAAATTTAACGCTTCCACACCAAAACCTGCCATCAGGTTCTCGCAACAACTTAAATTTGAATATTGACTGCCTAAACTATATGTCAGAAAATTCTATTGGTAGTTCCCCTTTGATTGGTGGAGCCCATTTGAGCCATTCCCGAAAACACAAATTCGGCAAAATCAGAACGATCCATCGACATTTTGATGAAGATCGTGTAAACCAGATGGATTAGTCTGTAACGCTAACTCATGAGTTATTAAACAGATACCGACATTCAAAGCCCTCAACACCCTGCTGGCAACGAAAGAGCTTGAAATGAAACCTCTGCTTTTACTTTTTCGCATTTTTTTCATCACTTTTATAACAACACTTTTGCTCTTTCCGGAAAGTAAAGTATATACCTCCACAAAAGATACAGGGATATCTGAATGGACTGGCAAACAAGACAAGTGGCATGGGTTTCAACGAGTTCATTTTCAGATTGATGGGCGTAAATGTTATGTCGTGATTCCCACCAAATCGGCCCCCGGAAAACCATGGGTCTGGCGCGCCCGTTTTCCAGACTTTCATTATGAAATGGATGTCGAACTGCTCAAACGAGGTTTTCATATCGCCTACATGGACGTGGCAAATCTGTTTGGTTCCCCTCAGGCAATCAAACACGGCGATAAGTTCTATGATTACTTAACAAAGAAACACGGCTTTCAATCAAAAGTGGCTCTGGAAGGAGTCAGCCGGGGAGGCCTGTTTATTTACAACTGGGCACTGGAAAACCCTGAGAAGGTCAGCTGCATCTACGCCGACACACCCGTTTGCGATTTTAAAAGCTGGCCGGGGGGAAAAGGAAAAAGCCAGGGATCATCAGCAAGTTGGAAAACCTGCCTCAATGCATACGGCATGACCGAAGCAGAAGCATTGGCATACAAAAACAATCCCCTCGACCGCATCCAGATCATCGCCGAAGCCCGGATCCCGGTCTTACATATCGTTTCAGAAAACGATCAGGTTGTCCCTCCTGCTGAAAACACCTATTTAATGTTCAGTCGAGTTCCCGAGCAATATCGCAAGGATAACTTCAAAGTGATCTCAGTCAAAACAGGGACCGAAAAATCAAAAGGACATCACTTTCAACATCCTCAGCCAGATCAGGTTGTCTCATTTATAGTGCAGCACTCACAGACGAAAAAGAGCAAGCCAAATTGACATATTCACACAGCGCTCGGTAATAGCAGTTCGAAAACTGCCATTACCGAGCAAAACAGTCTTTCATCGACATTGCATCATTGAAAGAATTTTACTCGTTCAAGCAAAAAAAGCTCGTTATTCTCTTTTCATCTCCTGACTGCTTCAGAACAATGAAAGTAGCAGGGATGTGATCTGAACCGAGGATAATTTGTAACCTGCCTTGAATAGAGTATTTTCGAGTGAGTTCCCACCTGGTATCTGCAAAGCCTGACTTAAAGAAGCGACTGCGAAGGAATCAACTTTCGCGGGCTGGCTTTGTCAATTTGCTATGTCTGTTCTATCTGCTTTCCAATACCGGAATTATGCCCTTACTGGATCAGGGAAAACACTGTCGCTGTGCAGACCAGCTGAAAACGAAATCAGAATGCTGTTGTTTCAACAGCACACTTCCTGAAAAATCAACGAAACCCAAGTCATGCTGCAGAGCAAAAAAGCAAGCAGCTCGCAGTTGCTGCTCTCAGAAGAAGAGCACATCCCCTCATTCTGAGTCAGACAAATCAGAATCGAAGCACTGCCAGATCTCATCCCTCTGTGGCTGTGGTAACTCTGCCAGTCAGGGATTGCACACCGCCGCTCCCAGAGACCTCAATGCGCGACCGAGTTTGATCTCAGCGGATCAGCGGGCTATTCCGCTGACGATCTGCGATGACATGCCAGTCACACTCGCCTTCTCCCCAGAAACGCCCCCTCCGCAGCAATTCATGTGGTAACCATCTTCGCGTTTGCGGTGTACTAGTGGAACGTCATTTTTAAATTTTGGGTTGATAGATATCACGTGAGTGCGACAACGGAGCACGTCAACAACACCCCCAACCCTCAATTCCTAGCTTGACAAAGCACTAGCGGTCGACAATTCACTTTGTTATCCGCCAAAACAGCGCAAGCCTTCTTTCCCACTACGTTGATCGTCTAACGTCAAGTCACGTTACCGATTGTTGATTGCATCGGATAAGGTAAACCTCCATGAAATCTTTCACACAGAAATGGAAACCACGAACACGTGGTTTCACACTCATTGAACTTCTCGTCGTCATCGCGATTATTGCGATTCTGATTGCATTGCTACTCCCCGCAGTCCAGCAGGCCAGAGAAGCAGCACGTCGCTCCACCTGTAAAAACAGCTTGAAACAAATCGGTCTGGCTCTGCACAACTACCATGAAACCCACCGCGTCTATCCCCCCGGTTATATCGCACGGGGTGTAAACGCCGCTGATGCCAGCTCCCCAGGAGAAACAGGGACTGGCTTTTCCTGGGGCACGATGCTCTTAGCCTTTATGGATCAGGCCCCCCTTTATAATAAGCTCAACCTGAATCTGGATGCCTCGGTCAGTCCTAATATTGAACTGGGCGATGAAGCCATTCCCATCTTTCGCTGCCCCAGCGATACGAATCAGGGCGTCTTTACCGTTACCGATGGCTCCAATACCTACATGCTCTCTTCGGCGAACTATGTGGGAATCTATGGCTATGGAAGTCTGACAATGTCTCCAGGCGCTCCGGCTATTAAAGGAATCCTGTTTCGTAACTCGAATATCAAAATCCGTGATATCACGGATGGATCGTCGAATACGATTGTCGTTGGCGAACGTTCTCACCAACATCAATTCGTAGGCGCCGCAACGGTCGTCCAGGCAGACTCGACCTGGTATGCAGCCATTCCCAATATCACACGTCCCTCCGGAATGATGTCGATGGCAGACGAAGGCTCTGCAACATTGATTTTAGGTCATGTCGGTCAGCCGGGGGGCATGATGCCCATGGAACATCCACCGAATACCACGAATCATATCGCTAACTTCTCCAGTAAACATGTCGGGGGCGCTCATTTCCTCTTGGGCGACGGGGCCGTCCGTTTTCTCAGCGAGAACATAAACTACGAGACCTTTCGCGATCTGGGAACGATTAGTGACGGAAATGTCATCGGGGAATTCTAAGGCATTCAACCTAAATCAGCGATGATTCTGACTGAAGCCGGGGTACCAGATGGTGCCCCGGCCTCGGTTCGTAAAAGGTTATCATAAAGTCAGTTTCTCTATCCCGCCTGAGTACGAAATCACCGGGAAGCTCCAGACGAAAGGGGCGCATTTCACCTGTAGATTTTGCGCATCTCTGTATGTCATTTGCCTGGAAACCCCAAAGCTTCTTCTGGCTGCATATCCCGCTCAGAACCCCAGATCCTGCCAGTAGTTGGGCCTCAAATTAGTCGAACCGGATTCCCGGGACAGATTCCTGTTCTATTTTTGTAAATTCCAAGCAAATTCGTGAATTTATTTCTTGTGTTTTCTTTCCAGATCACATAATAATCTCGGACTTTGAAAAAAGCGTACCGATATAAGCATTACGATTCGAAATCGTCTCGAACAATTTCATCAACAATCGGATGCCCATTTTTTTCTGGCACCTCTAGTGGAGGGTTTATGAGTTGCATAAAGGAAGACATCTTCTCATTGAT
>TARA_R110002095_G_scaffold37463_4_pt1 | contig 45035 bp, 41 predicted proteins | sample TARA_R110002095 | Tara Oceans TARA_R110002095 (sample SAMEA4397255) | marine metagenome | biome: Polar Biome; feature: [SRF] surface water layer (ENVO:00010504); material: water (ENVO:00002006), including particulate matter (ENVO:01000060) such as... | depth 5 m | reverse complement strand
TTGATTCAGGATGACGCGGAGGGGCAAGATGACGTGAGGGAGACAGGACGTCGAAGCAATCCGGGATCTAGAAATAAAGTCCTACTTCACCAGCGTCATGGTGTCGCCGTCGACGCGGTAAGACGACAGGCGGCTCAGAAAACTCATGCCGAGCAATGACGAACTGCCGTCCGACAGCACGGCGCCGCGCACATCCTCGGCGCGGATCGGGCCGACCTGCAGCCGTTCGAGGCGCACGAGGGCGCCGAACGTGGTGCCGTTCGCTGTTGAAAAGCGCTGCACGTAATCAAGTCCGTTCGGATCAAAGCCGACCCTGGCCGCATCCTCTGGGCTGAGCGTGACGATACTGGCGCCGGTATCGATCAAGAACCGCACCGGTGTGCCGTTCACGTCGACTGAGATTTTGAAGTGCCCGTCCCGGCTTCGCTGCACTGTGATTGCGTTGTCGCCGATTTGTTGTCCGTCGGACGGCACGATCTCGCCGCCCATACGTGCCGCCAACTGTGCGAAATCGTCGCGGAGCGTATAGATCGCCAGCACGCCGGCGCCGAGTAAAATCCAGATCGCAATGTTTTTAGTCGCCCCTTTGAGGTTGCTGCGCGGCACAAACAAAATACCGGAGCCGATGAGAGTCAGAATTAAGAGCGCGCGGACCAGGTGCGCCTGTTCAACGTCACTATCGAGCGCGCCCGGGAATTGGGCGCTTAAAAACCACAGCAGAGCCGCAAGGCCGAGTGCGACGGCAAAAAATATCAACGTACGAAATGACATGATCGATCAGTTTACCTTGAGTTTTTTCAGTGCCGCCGTTGCCGGCGCAAAATCTTTGTCGGCAGCCTTTTTGATCCATGTGATCCCGGCGTCGCGATCTTTGGCGACGCCGTCACCGTTGACCAACATGGCCCCATAGGTATAGGCCGCCGGTATAATCCCGGCTTCAGCCGCTTTGCGGGTCCAGGCGACGGCGGTCGGCTTGTCGAGCGTGGCGCCCTGCCCCCGCCAATACATTATACCCAATTCAAACTGCGCTTTCGCGTGGCCGGCGTCGGCGGCTTTCGTCATCCATGCAAGGGATGCCTTCGGATCGACGTTGATGCCGATGCCGGCCCGGTAGATCAGCGCAAGCTGAAAGTGTTTTTCAGGGTCATCGCTGGCAGCGAGTTTCGCCAGTCGTTGGCGGCTGTTGCGATCTTTCTCGGCGGACGCGCGATCAATGGCGCGACCGGCGACAACGCTTTTGCCGAGTGCATCAATGTAGCTCAAATAGTCGTTGAGGATTTTCGGGACATCCGGATTGAGTCGGTCCCAACGCGCCAGCGCGGGCGCTTGGCTGTCCCGTTGCCAGCGCCGAAAGTCTGCGCACCAATGCCGTTCCAGCACTTGGCGAAAGTTGATCATGTCGCGGCTTTGTTTATTGAAGCCTAAATCCTGGTAGGCGTTTTCCTGGTACAGATAAGCCTCGCATTCCAAATCGACTTCGCGCACATGCTCAAGTCGGCCACGCAGATGCTGAATGCCGTGCCCGGTCAACTCGTGCGCCAATACGGCGGCGAGATCGCGCGCCGACCATTTGGCGCCGAAGCGCCCGACGACGGAGACGAAATCCTTGATCTTGCCATCGGCCTGATAAAAATCCGGCAAGAATGCGGCAATCGTGACCTGTGTCAGCTCGTGCTTTGGAAACGTCGGATCGTAAATGATGATGACGTTGCCGTTGGCCTTCAGGCGATCAATCGCAGCGGCATTAAACGCTGAACGGTCATAGAGAATATCGAGCGCCTCTTTGACCCGGGCCGCCCCCGCCGCCGCCGGGGTAATCGCGATGTCATAGCGCGCATCCGTCGGCAGGTCTTTACCGATAATCTTGACGCCCCGATGCGTGAATTCGACCGGCGCCGCCTGCGCCGACGCGATGGCGACGGTGGCCGCGATCAACAGGCCCAGCGTGAGGTTCAAAAGATGCATACGCTAATGTAAGTGTTTTCAGGGCAATATTCATCCCCGCATGCGCGCACCTACCACTCCATGCCGTCATTCCCGCGCAGGCGGGAATCCATGGTGAGTATGGACCCCCGCCTGCGCGGGGGTGACGCTGTTTGTTGTATTGCGACGCCGATGTTGCGGACGCGCAGAGATCCTTCGAGACGCCGCTTTGCGGCTTCTCAGGATGACGGGATGACGCGGTGTTTAAAAAAATCCAGCCTCTACCCGCCCAGCGAAAACATCAGTAGCAATGTGCGTTGATCATCGTTGAAATTGTCGTCTGAGATCAGATAGACCAGTGTTTCACCATCGGATCCTTGGCGGACATCAATGCCTTCGAAGTTGTCGATGCTCATCGGTGGGCGTAAGTCGGCTATGATCTCGCCTGTGACTTCGGCGCCGGCAAAGATCGCGCGCGCAGTGACCCGTTTGATGCGGATACGCACGCCGGCGCGTGGTGTGTAAAAACGTTCCAACACCAGCACGTCGCCATTGGGCAAGGTCGCTGCGCCGGTTGGGCGGAAGCCGTTGTCGGCGAGGTAAATCAATACCTCCCAGCCATCGGGCTTGCTGACCCAGGCGACGCTGCCGTCTTCGTCGGTTGAGCCTTCAGCGATGGCGAACAGGCGGCCATCGTTCAACAGCGTCAACGCTTCAATGCCGCCGTTGCCCGGCAGCCCTGATAGCTCGTCAGGTGGGCGAAGCGCGCGGGCGTTGATGGCGCCTGGATCGTAACGCCAAAGACGGTGATCGCGTTCAAAGGCGACGATGATTTCACCTTCGACGCCGGGGCTCATGGCCTCCGCATCGGACCACCGCTTACCGACCAAGCCTTCACCGTCTAGGTCCGCCAGCGCGCCGATGTCCGTATCCGTGATCCCGTTTAAATTGCCGCGGTCGTCGTAGCTAAGGTTTGCTGAAAGCGACATGCCACGATCAGAAATGCTGACCATGCGCGCGCCATCGGCACTGACGCCTAACCCGGAGAACCCACCGAAGCGCGGATTACCTGCACGCAACTGCAGCCCACCTTTGTAGGTCAGCGCCCCGACGGTGATCCGGTCTGGGCTGTCGGCATACAAAGGCACGGGTGTTGCTGTGACTTCCACCGGCTCGGCCATTGCCGAGATCGGTAAAAGAACCGCAGCGATCAGTAATTTTCTGAAAATGTCCATACGTCAATGTAAGCACAATTTTCGAAACATTCATCCTCTCTGTCATAGGAATTTATTATTCGCGCGGCCTCAGTTGCGCTAGGATTACCGTATGAAATTTATTCATCTTACCGATCCGCATTTGACGGCATCCGGCAGTTTATTCGAGATCGATATCGATGCCCGGCTGCAGGCTGCGGTGGCGTCGATCAACGCACACCATGGCGATGCCGAGCTTGCGGTGATCACCGGCGACATCGCTCATTGGGGAGAGCCCGGCGCGTATCAGCGCGTAGCGACGGCGTTAACCGATCTCGCAATGCCTTGGTATCCGCTGATGGGTAATCACGATGTTTTAGGCGCGTTTTATGACGGCTTGCCGGCGACGCCGCGGGCACCGGATGGACGGGCATATTATAAAGTGGATACGTCCGCAGGCACGTTCTTGATGCTCGACACCACGTGTGAAGGCTCCCACGGCGGCCTGCTTGATGCGGCGCAGCAGGGATGGCTCGAAGATGCATTAGCGGCTGTCCAAGGAAATGCCTTTGTGTTCATGCACCACCCGCCGCTGGATTGTGGACTCGAAGGGTTGGATACCATTCGGTTAATGAACGCAGACGCGCTCGCCGGCGTTTTCGCGCGCAATCCAGGCAAGGTCCGGCACATGTTTTTCGGTCACATGCATCGTCCGTTCCATGGGGCGTGGCGGGGCGTACCGTTTTCCAGTGCCAAATCGACCGCGCATCAAACCGCCCCTATTTTCGGGACCGGCGTGAAACTAAGGTCGTCTAGTGAGATGCCGGGCTATGCGGTGGCGATGATCACGGCAGACTCGGTGGCTATTCACGACATCAGTTTTCTCGAAGAAGACACCACCTTTGATGATGCCCGCGAATTCGGTGGGCGGGGTAAACCAAGCGCATGAGGCGCCCATGGGCTGGCTGTTGACCGCCGTTTTATCCTTGCCGTAGATCGGCAGCGATATCGAGGTGCGGATGTGGTTCTCGAAAGAATCCTATTGTACGTTCGCGATTGAGAAATTCACCGAAAAACCGTTTTGTGAACGATTCGCCGACGGATCTGTGCGTGAAGGCGAGATCACCAGCGCGACCTGCCGCGAACTCGGCCCCGACGAACATGCTCTGGTGCCCGAGCACCTGCGCTGGAAAACCAAGTCGCTGTTTGGGCGCTAAAGCATCCTTTAAGGTGGCCCACCAACCGCGTCATTCTGAACTCGATTCAGGATCCACGTCGGCGCGACCAATGGACCGTTTGGCGTTTGCACGGCGATAGATCCTGAATCAAGGTCAGGATGACGCAGGGGGGATGACGTAGGGGGGAGGATGGCGCACGGGAAGAGAATGACGCAGGGAGTCGTTGACGCAGTGTCTTCCTGTGACTTCCCGCATGCGCCGTAGCGCGGTGTTGGTGCTATTTTAGCGCATCATCCGTTTGCCGGCGGTGCGGAGTTGGCGGCCGGTTTGTTCGTCGAAAAGCTCGGCCAAGCGGGTCATCATGGTGCCGCCCAATTCTTCGGCGTCGACGATGGTCACCGCTTTGCGGTAGTAGCGGGTCACGTCGTGGCCGATGCCGATCGCCGTCAGCTCTACACTGGATTTATTTTCGATAAAGTGGATGACGTCGCGTAAATGACGTTCCAAATAGTTGCCGGGGTTGGCCGATAGAGTCGCGTCGTCGACCGGTGCACCGTCGGAGATCACCATCATGATGCGGCGTTGTTCGGGCCGGCCCAGCAAGCGATTGTGCGCCCACATCAAGGCCTCGCCATCGATGTTTTCTTTGAGCAAACCCTCGCGCAGCATCAGGCCTAGGTTTTTGCGCGCCCGGCGCCACGGCATGTCGGCGTCTTTGTAGACGATGTGGCGGAGATCGTTGAGGCGACCCGGTGACTTCGGCTTGCCGGCACCGACCCATTGTTCGCGCGCAGACCCGCCCTTCCACGACCGTGTAGTGAAGCCAAGGATTTCCACCTTCACACCACAGCGCTCAAGGGTGCGGGCCAAGATGTCGGCGCTCATAGCTGCAACCGTGATCGGACGGCCCCGCATCGAGCCCGAATTGTCGATCAGCAGGCTGACCACGGTATCGCGGAAATCGGTATCGGTTTCATACTTGAACGACAGCGGTGCGACCGGATCGATGACGACGCGGGAAAGTCGGCCTGCGTCCAACATCCCTTCTTCGAGGTCGAACTCCCAAGATCGGGTTTGCTGCGCCATCAAGCGGCGTTGCAGGCGGTTGGCGAGTTTTGCGACGACGCCTTGCAGGTGCGACAACTGCTGGTCCAATTGGTGGCGCAAGCGGTTCAGCTCTTCGGCATCGCACAGGTCGTTGGCGTTGATCACTTCGTCGAATTCGGTGGTGTAGGCGCGATACGGACGGTTTTCACCGGAGTCGTTGCGGCGCCAATCGGGATCGTAATCACTCGGGCCGGCGGGGTCTTCTTCGCCCTCGCCCGGGTTCATGTCTTCGTCCGAGAATTCCTGATCGAAGTCCATGCCCTCGGTGCTGTCGGCATCTTCGCTTTCGCCGGCCATGGAGCCGTCTTGCTCCAATTCAGACTCAGACGAGTCCGCGTCCTGGCTGCCGTCTTCACCGTCTTCGCTTTCGCTTTCGTCGTCGTCCTCGTTGGTCTCGTCAGCAGGATCGTCTTGCAGCAGATCGAGCGTGCGCAGCATCTCGTTGATGGCTTGGCAGAACGCCTGTTGATCGGGGGCGCTGTCCATCAAGCTGTCGAGTTCGGTGCCGATTTTGGCTTCGACGTCTTTGCGATACAGGTCGACGAACGCACGCGCCGACGACGGCACCGGCTCACCGGTCATGTGTTCGCGCACCAAAAGCCCAAGGGCTTCGGGCAGCATCCCGTCTTCGGCTTCTTTGACGGCATTCAGGCCTTTGGCCCGGCAGCGTTCTTCGAGCAGCGCGTTGAGGTTTTGCGAGGCCCCAGAAAGTCGCCGTGCGCCCAGCACCTCGCAGCGCACCTGTTCGACCGCGTCATAGATACGCCGGGCATCGCCGCCGACGGGCATATTGGCGCGGTGGGTGTCGGCGTCGTGGTGGCGGAGCCTTAGTGCGAGCGCATCGCTCATGCCGCGATACTGCGCCATGGCGTCTCCGCTCATATTCGCCTGTGGGGCCGGCATGTGCGCGGCTTCGGCGGTCAGGCCAGGCGCATTTTGTCCAAAGTTGACCTCAAGCTCACGGGCATGGCCCATGGCGCGGAGCGTCGACGACGTTACGCGCTTCCAAATTTCGGTTGGATGCTCTTTGGACAAGCGCCCAGGCCTATTGCAGGACGGCGTTGGCCGCCGAGTCCGGCAGTTCTTCGCCCATTGCGCGTTGATAGTATTCGGCGACCACCGGACGTTCCAGCTCGTCACACTTATTGAGGAATGTGACGCGGAACGCGTAGCCGAAATCTTTGAAGATTTCCGCGTTCTGTGCCCAGGTGATCACGGTCCTAGGTGACATCACGGTCGAGATATCGCCGTTCATAAATCCGGCGCGCGTCATGTCGGCCAATTCGACCATGGCGTTCAGACGCGAGGTTCCTTCGGCATCGCCATAGTCTGGACACTTGGCGAGGGCGATTTCGACTTCGGCGTCGTGCGGCAGATAGTTCAACGTGGCAACGATGTTCCAACGGTCCATTTGACCTTGGTTGATCTGCTGCGTGCCGTGATACAGGCCCGTGGTGTCGCCCAAGCCGATGGTGTTGGTGGTCGCGAACAGGCGGAAATATTTGTGCGGGCGTATAACGCGATTCTGGTCGAGCAACGTCAGCTTACCTTCAAGCTCGAGCACACGCTGGATCACGAACATTACGTCCGGACGACCTGCATCATATTCGTCAAACACCATCGCCGTCGGGTTTTGCAACGCCCACGGCAAAATACCCTCGCGGAATTCGGTGACCTGCTTGCCGTCTTTCAAGACGATGGCGTCTTTGCCGACAAGGTCGATCCGGGAAATGTGGCTGTCCAGGTTGATCCGGATACAGGGCCAATTCAGGCGTGCCGCAACCTGTTCGATATGCGTCGACTTGCCGGTGCCGTGATAGCCCTGGATCATCACGCGGCGGTTGTAGGCAAAGCCCGCCAAGATGGCCATCGTGGTTTCGCGGTCAAAGCGGTACGTCTCATCGATGTCCGGGACGTGGCTGTCTGCTTCAGAGAACGCAGGGACTTCCATGTCGCTGTCGATGCCGAACGCTTGGCGGACCGAAATCTTGATATCGGGTTCTTGCATCAAAAGCGGCTGAGATTGGTGGCTTGAGGTCATACACACAGTTCCGTTTTTATCGCCACCGGAGACCGGCAGCCGGGTCATAGGCCGGTTAATTCTTACGTGCCTAACGATATAGGGATTAGTGAGCTTCGGTGTTAGGGGCAATCTGGCGATGCGTCAAGAGTTGGCTCTTAACAATGCGCTTCATATGGCGGGGAATATCACGCTGACCCTGGTGCCGACGCCCAATGAACTCTCGATTTCAAAACGTCCGTTGTGCAGGCTTACGAGTGACTTCACGATTGATAAGCCGAGCCCGGAGCCATCCTGCGTGATGTGGGGGTCGGTCTCGATCTTTGCGAACGGCTCTGACACCAAGTCGATTTTGTCATCGGGAATGCCCTGCCCGGTATCGATAACGCTGATTTCGATCTCTTTATCCAGGGCCACTGCCTTGATGGTTATCGTTCCGAAGATAGGCGTGAACTTAATGGCATTAGACAAAAGGTTGAGCATAATCTGCGTCAACGCACGATGATCGGCATTCAGCGGTTGGAAATTATCTGGAATCTCAATGCCGAGATTTAAAGATTTTACCTCAGCAGATGGCGCAAGCTGGTCGGTGCATTCACGAAACAGCGTCGCGAGATCAATTGATTCCTTAACGATTTCCCGTTTGCCGGCTTCAATCGCCGAGATGTCGAGTGCATCATTGACGAGGCTCAGCATATGATTGCCGCTGGAAAATATGTCGTTCACGTACTCTTTATATTTAGCCGCACCGAGAGGGCCATGCGATTCCGTCTGCAAAAATTCACTGAAACCCAAGATCGCATTGAGGGGGGTGCGGAATTCGTGGCTCATAGTTGCCAGGAATTCGGACTTGGCTTTGTTGGCCAGCCTTGCTTCGTGAAGCGCCGCGCTGATCGTCCGCTGCGCCATCAATTGCTCAGTGATGTCGAGGCTTACGGACCCGATGCCGACCGTGCTGCCGTCGACATCAAAAATTGGGAATTTGGTGATCTCGATATAGCGGTCCTCATCGCTGTCGATTTTTGGGCGCTGCACGCGTCGCCGTTGTGTGATGCCGGTGCGCAGGACTTGGTCTTCTTGTGCGTTCATCAGGTTTGCGTCGTCTTCTTGGCGGAAATGCCTCAAAAATTCCGACCGAGACCCGACGACGATATCACGGTCAAGATCATACCATTCCAGATAGGTGTCGTTGACGCGTTCGATAACGTGATCTTTGTTCTTGATCAACAGCGCGACCGGGACGCTTTGAAAAATCGCGTTCAAAAGGTTTTCGTTGCTGCGAATGATCTGCGCGTCCGATGAGGTTTTACGCAATTGATCGTTAAGATTGATCGTGGCCTTCATAAGCCCGCCCAGGATGAGCACGGTGCCGAGCGTGGTCAAATACCAACGGAATTGTTCATGCACCCGCTCAGAAAACTGCGATAACGTCTGTGTGTCGACCCAATAAGGCGCAATCATTTGTAAGGTGAGATCGTAGATGTACGGGCCCATGATTGACCAAAGACCTGCCAGCATCAGTGCAAAGCCAATATGTGCGTTGGCCTTTTTCAGGGTGCGCCAATGCCGTAAAATAATTGCGGTACCAATGGTTGCGATACAGAGCAGGATTATGTCAGCGTAAATGATTTGCCAGTGGCCTGGCAAAAAAATCAGATGCTCGTTGCTGTTCACTTAAGTGCTCCGCTCAATAAGAATCAACCACAAGAATCAACTATAAGGTGATTCTCTGCCCGGAATGCGATCAGGGCAAGGACTTTTGTTTCGTTGGCTAATCTTTGCGATGATCACGCAACGAGAAATTGCTTCAACGCTTCATAGGCTCGACGAATTTCTTTGAACTTCTCTTCGGACGCTTTGGTGCCCCCGTTGGCGTCGGGGTGATGCTTTTTCACGAGCTCTTTGTAGCGCGATTTCAGGGTGTCCGACGCGATGGGGAGATCGAGCCCGAAAATCGCCAAGGCGTCGCGAATCGTTGGGTCCGGCCGGACGACTCCTGCGCCACCGTCACGACCGAGCGGTTTATCGAACAGCTCGAAATCATCGTGAAAATAGGCTGGATCAATGCCGAACGGCCCGATGCCGGGCTTCGGTCCTTTGCGGGGACTCTTGCCGGGCGGCAGATCGCGGTCGCCAATCGGCCAGCTGGGCCGGTTCCAGACGATGTCGTGCCTGAGGTCGGCTTCGACCTCTTCGTCGCTCATGCCGTCGAAGTAATTCCAGCGTTTATTGTATTCACGCACATGATCCAGGCAGAACCAGCGGTATTCCCGTAGATTCTCTCGCGAGGCCGGAGCCCGGTGCTCTGCTGTCATACGGCACGTAGGCCATGCACACAGCCGTACATCCTCGGCAAGGCTGTCGGGGATACTCAACGATGGATGCGGTTGTTTACGTTTTCGCATGCCTCTAATTTGGCGCTTGAGGCGTACCGGCACAAGCGTGATGGCCAAATATGGCGATAATGCCTTACGAAGCGGCTTGACGACCTATGACACACCCACTAAAACACCGGCCAACGGGTCGTGCACGAGCGCGACCCCCGTTTTTTTGAGACAAGGAATAGAGCCATGGCCAAACGTTGCGATCTGACCGGCCGGACCGTACAAAGCGGCAACAACGTCAGCCACGCCATCAACCGTACGCGTCGGCGCTTTTTGCCTAACCTTCAAGCCGCCTCGTTGTGGTCGGAAACCTTGAACACGAGCATTTCGCTCCGTGTTTCGGTTTATGGCCTGCGCACGGTCGAGCACAAAGGTGGGCTTGATGCCTTCTTGTTGAATACCGCGAACGGCAAACTCAGCCCGACCGCGATGAAGATCAAACGCCGCATTAAGCGGGTGCAAACGGCGGCTGCCGCCTAAGCATCACGCTTTACCGATCCTGATGGAAAAGGCCCGCTTTCGAGCGGGCTTTTTTCGTTGTGGGATATGATGCGGGCGCCGATTTAACCAACGCCACCTCGTCATTCCCGCGTCGGCGGGAATCCATGGTCGGGATGGGTCCCCGCTTTCGCGGGGGTGACGAAGTTTTTTTGATGACCGCGACGATTTAACCGTCAGATGTTAAACGCATCCATGCCGGGGTACGCGGCCATAAGGCCGAGCTCTTCTTCGATTCGGATCAGTTGGTTGTACTTCGCCAAGCGATCCGAGCGCGACAGCGAGCCGGTTTTGATTTGGCCGGCGTTGGTGGCAACGGCGATGTCGGCGATGGTCGCGTCTTCGGTTTCGCCGGAGCGGTGCGAGATCACCGTCGTATAGCCGGCGCGGTGCGCGGTCTGCACGGCTTCCAAAGTCTCGGTCAGGGTGCCGATCTGGTTGACCTTGATCAGAATCGAGTTGGCGACGCCTTTTTTGATGCCTTCGCGCAAGCGTACCGGGTTGGTCACGAATAGATCGTCGCCGACCAGCTGGACCTTGTCGCCGATAGCATCGGTTAAAGCTTTCCAGCCGTCCCAGTCGTCTTCGGCCATGGGGTCTTCAAGAGAGATGATCGGGTATTTGCCGACCAAATCGGCCCAGTATTTTACCATGCCTTTGGCATCCAGGGTTTTGCCCTCGCCTTCGAGCACGTATTTACCCTTTTTATAAAACTCCGTCGATGCCGCATCGATGGCCAGCATGACGTCTTTGCCGGGCTTGTACTTGGCGCCCTTGATGGCCTTCATGACGAAATCCAAGGCCTCGGTGGTGGATTGCAGGGCCGGTGCGAAGCCGCCCTCGTCACCAACGTTGGTGTTGTGACCGGCGTCGGCCAAGTCTTTCTTGAGGCGCTGGAAGATTTCAGCGCCCATGCGGATGGCATCGGTGCAGGTCTTGGCGCCCACCGGCATGATCATGAATTCTTGAATGTCGATCGGGTTGTCGGCATGTGCGCCGCCGTTGACGATGTTCATCATCGGCACCGGCAACATGTGCGCGTAGGACCCGCCGATTGAGCGGTATAGCGGCATTCCGGACTCTTCGGCGGCGGCTTTCGCGCAGGCCAGCGAGACACCCAAGATCGCGTTGGCGCCGAGGCGCGCTTTGTTCGGTGTGCCGTCCATGTCGATCATTACCCGGTCGATAAGCACTTGTTCTTCAACATCCAGGCCGACCAGGGTTTCATAAATCTCGGCATTCACCGATTCGACGGCTTTCAGGACACCCTTGCCGCCGTAGCGCTTCTTGTCGCCATCGCGCAACTCGGCCGCTTCGTGCGCGCCGGTAGACGCACCCGATGGCACTGCAGCCCGGCCCATAACACCGGTTTCCAGCAAGACGTCGACTTCGACCGTCGGGTTGCCCCGGCTATCGAGAATTTCGCGGGCGTTGATGTCGATGATTGCGGTCATGATGTACCTCTATTTTGCTTTAATGCAGATGAATGAGTTGGGTTCAGCCGTTTGCGAGTGTCTCAGGGCGCGGGCGCGATTTGGCGACGGCGTCGAAGGCCATCAAATCCTCAAGAACGCGCTGTAAGTTCTTGAGGGGAATCATGTTTGGCCCGTCTGACGGCGCGTTGTCAGGGTCTTCGTGGGTTTCCATGAACACAGCCGCGATACCCAGGGACACGGCGCAGCGTGCCAGCACCGGTGCGAATTCGCGCTGTCCGCCCGATGACCCGCCCTGCCCGCCCGGCTGCTGCACGGAATGGGTGGCATCGAATACGACCGGGCAGCCGGTTTCGTTGGCCATGGTCGGTAGACCGCGGAAATCGGTCACCAGCGTGTTATAGCCGAAGCTGGCGCCGCGCTCGGTCACGGTGACGTTCATGTTGCCGGTGCTTTCAACCTTGGCGACGACGTTTTTCATATCCCAAGGTGCCAAGAATTGGCCTTTTTTGATGTTGATCGCCTTGCCGGTCTCGCCAGCGGCCAGCAGCAGATCGGTCTGGCGGCACAAAAACGCCGGAATTTGCAACACATCGACGGCGTCGGCGACGGCGGCACAATGCGCCCGCTCGTGCACGTCGGTGAGGACCGGCATATCGAAGGTTTCGCGGATTTCTTTAAAGATCGGCAGCGCCTCTTCAAGACCGATCCCGCGCTTGCCGCCTAGACTGGTGCGGTTGGCTTTGTCGTAGGATGTCTTATAGATCACGCCGATGTCGAGTTTTTCGCCCAATTCTTTCAGTGCGCCCGCCATCATCAACGCATGCTCTCGGGTTTCCAACTGGCACGGCCCGGCGATGATGCCGAGCGGTAACGTATTGGCGAAGTCGAGAGCGCCGATGCGGACAGTGCGTTGCGCGGTCATTTAAAGCTCCAAAAAGTGAGGCCTTGGTGATAGCGCCTTCCGCCCCTCGATTAAAGGGCTTTTGGGCGGGGGTGCCTTTGTTACGATTGAAGGCCCCCCCTATCTCTCCGCGTCATCCTGAACTTGATTCAGGATGACGCGGGGGGTGTGGGGCAACGTTGGTGTGCGACTAAATGAAAATACAGACCTCATCTTGAGGAGGCTGAAGGCCGTCTCGAAAGATCGTGTCGCGCCTACACCAATCGCGACTGGTTCACAGCGGCGCGGATAAATGAGGTGAAAAGTGGGGGCTGCGCCTAACGGTCATATTTCGATCGTAAGCGAAACATAACGGTTTGATGATGTGGCATTCTCCGTTCAGCAAAACAGGAGATACCCATGATCACGTGCTTTATCCGCTACCATATCGACCCGACGAAAAAGGCTGAGTTCGTTCAGTATGCCCGCAACTGGGGTGAAGCGATCCCCCGCTGCGGTGCCGATCTGATCGGCTACTTCGCGCCGCATGAAGGCTCTTCGACGTTGGCTTACGGTGTCTACAATATCGAAAGCCTGGCCGCGTATGAAGCGTATCGGAAGCGTCTTTCGGAAGACCCTTTGGGCCGGGAAAATTATGAATTCGCGCAACGGGAAAAGTTTTTGCTGCGTGAAGACCGGACGTTCCTGACGCTGGCTTCAGGTTGATCTTAAACCAACCTGGACTGGTTGACCGCAGCGCGAATGAACGACGTGAACAGCGGGTGTGAGTCGAAAGGTTTAGATTTCAGTTCCGGGTGGAACTGCACGCCGATGTACCAAGGGTGCTCGGGAATTTCGACGATTTCCGGCAGTACGCCGTCCGGTGACATGCCCGAGAATTTGAGCCCTGCCGCTTCGAGGCGGTCTTTGTAGTCGGTGTTGACCTCGTAGCGGTGGCGATGGCGCTCGGAGATTTTGGCGCTACCGTATATGCCCTGCACGCGGCTGCCCTCGCTCAGGACACATGGGAACGCACCCAAGCGCATGGTGCCGCCGAGGTCGCCGTCGTTGCGGCGCTTCTCCAAGGCATTGCCTTTGAGCCATTCGGTCATCAAGCCGACCACGGGCTCGTCTGTTGTGCCGAATTCGGTGGAATTGGCATCGGCGATGCCGGCCATGTTCCGGGCCGCTTCAATCACCGCCATCTGCATCCCAAAGCAGATCCCGAAATACGGGATACCGCGTTCGCGGGCAAAACGGGCGGCGGCGATTTTACCTTCCGCGCCACGTTCCCCAAAGCCGCCGGGGACCAAAATACCGTGCGTGTCTTCAAGGTATTCCAAAGGCGTGTCGCCTTCGAAAATCTGACTGTCGATCCAGTTCAGCTTGACCCGCACATTGTTGGCGATGCCGCCGTGGTCCAAGGCTTCTGAAAGCGATTTATAGGCATCCAGCAAACCCGTGTATTTGCCGACGACCGCAATCGAGACCTCGCCTTCCGGCTTGGTTTTGCGCACGTGGATGTCTTTCCACGTGGTCAGGTCAGGTTCGGGCGCGTTGATGCCGAAATGGCGGAATACGGCGTCGTCCATGCCTTCGTGATGATAGCGGAGCGGCACTTCATAGATGCTTTCCGCATCCAGCGCCGGGATCACGGAATCATGACGTACATTGCAGAACTGCGCGATTTTACGGCGTTCGCCGTCCGGCAGCGGATGCTCGGACCGGCACACCAGCATGTCCGGCTGAATGCCCAATGACAGTAGTTCTTTGACCGAGTGCTGTGTCGGTTTGGTTTTAAGCTCGCCGGCCGCCGCGATGAACGGGACTAAGGTCAGGTGCACGAACATGGTGCGCTCACGGCCCAGCTCGTTGCCGAGTTGGCGGATCGCTTCCAAGAACGGCAGGCCTTCGATGTCACCCACGGTGCCGCCGATCTCGCAGAGCACGAAGTCTTCGTCCTCAAGATCTGAGACGACAAAGTTTTTGATGGCATCAGTGATGTGCGGAATCACTTGGATGGTGGCGCCCAGGTAGTCGCCGCGCCGTTCCCGGGCGATCACGTCGGAATAAATCCGCCCGGTCGTTACGTTGTCGGATTTGCGGGCGCTGACGCCGGTAAAGCGTTCGTAGTGCCCAAGGTCGAGGTCCGTTTCCGCCCCGTCGTCGGTGACGTACACCTCGCCGTGCTGATACGGACTCATGGTGCCCGGATCGACGTTGATATAGGGGTCCAGCTTGCGCAAACGGACCTTGAAGCCGCGCGCCTGGAGCAATGCGCCCAAAGCTGCGGAGGCGAGCCCTTTTCCGAGAGAGGAAACCACGCCGCCGGTGATGAAAATAAACCGCGTCATGGGCGGACACCATACAAGAAAAATCCGCTACGCCAACCCGGCATGTTTTGCGCACACGTGTCGTCTCGCCGCTGATCGCCAGCGGCGCCGTTGAGGCGTTGAAAATCCATCAGTTTTGCGGATCAGACGTGGTCGGCTGTGGTACCGTCGGGGTCGCCGAAGGGGCTGAAGGTGTGCTTGATACAGGGGGTGCCTGATCTAAAATCGATCCCGATTCGCGGCCCGATCCTGCCATCACACCAAGGATGATGCTGGTCGCGATGAAGCTAGCCGCCAAGATCGCGGTGGTGCGCGTCAGCACGTCGGCTGCAGCGCGTCCGCTCATGAATCCGCCGCCGACACCACCGCCGCTACCGCCCATGCCCAGCGCGCCCCCTTCGGAACGCTGCATAAGCACCACGCCGACGAGCGCGATGGCAATAATCAGGTGGACGACAAGAATAATCGTTTCCATAGCAAACCTATAAGTTTGGGCGACCAATTTCCGCGTGTTCTAACGGCTATGAAGCGCTTTGACCAGCCCGGATTTTGTCACAGTGATGAAGGGGGCGGTCCCGGATCGGTGCAATGCGCTGTCCAGGATGACGATGTATCAATAAGTTCGTCATCCCGGAAAGTGCGCAGCGCTTATCCGGGACCTCCCGGTTGCTAACGAAACTCACCTCGCCGCATCTGCAATCGCGGTAAAGTCTTCGGCTTTAAGACTCGCCCCGCCGATCAGGCCGCCGTCGACGTCGGCCAGAGCCAGCAAACCGGCGGCGTTGCCGGGCTTCATCGAGCCGCCGTAAAGAATACGGGTGCCGTCGGCCATCTCATTGCCGAAGCGCTCGGCCAAGTTGGCGCGGATCGCCGCGTGCACGTCTTGCACTTCGGCTTCCGTCGGCGTGCGACCGGTGCCGATGGCCCAGACCGGCTCGTAGGCGATGACGGTATTAGCCGCGGTTGCGCCATCGGGCACGGAGCCTGCAAGCTGTGTTGCGACAACCTCTAACGTCTTGTCCGCGTCGCGTTCAGCCTCGGTCTCGCCGACGCAGACAATGGCCGTCAGTCCGGCACGGTGTGCCGCGTCGCCCTGCCCCTTCACGGTCGCGTCGTCTTCGGCGTGGTCGGTGCGACGCTCGGAGTGGCCGACGATCACGTACGTGCAGCCGACTTCGGCCAGCATTTCGGCGCTGGTATCGCCGGTGTGTGCACCGGACACCGCCGCGTGGCAGGTCTGCGCGCCCAGCTTAATGCCGCTGTTGGCGATTGATGCGTTGACCGGCACCAGATATGGAAATGGCGGGCAAATCAGCAACTCGACGCCGTCCCTGGCCGCCCACGCGGTGAGCGCGCCCGTTAACTGTTCAGCCATGCCGATGCTGGCATTCATTTTCCAATTTCCGGCGATCAAAATCGTGCGTGCGCTCATGCGAGTAATCCCTGCTTGATTTTTCGTGATGATAGATGATTTGCACCTTTGATATCAGACTGGTCGACGTGTGTCATGTGTGGGTGGCAGCCACCCTTCGAGACGGCCCTTCGGGCCTCCTCAGGATGAGGACGATGATAAATATACCTTTATCCTGAGGAGCCGCGAAGCGGCGTCTCGAAGGATGTCGGGCGGATAATTTCTCCGATCTTTGCCCCAATCCTTTCCTGCTATTGCCGCGCCGGGGTGGGTTGCCTAATATGCCGCCGATTTCATAGATAACCGTTAAATGAACTGGGAACTTCTCGCATGCTCCAAGCGATCCGCGGTAAAACCGCCTCTATCGTCGTCAAATTGCTGGCTGGCCTTTTGATTGTCAGCTTCGCGGCGTGGGGCGTTGAAGATTTCATCAGCGCGCGTGCGACTGATACCGTGGTCGCCAGCGTGGGTGATCGCGATATCGATCCGCTGGATTTGGAGTATGAGCTCAGCCGTGAAACGGCGCGGCTACGGCAAATGTTTGGCGGACAGCTAAACGAGGCGCAGTTGGCACAACTCGGCATTGGCCAGGCCGTGTTGCAGCGGATGATCAACGATGCGGCGTTGGCACAGGAAGCCGCAGACCTGGGCTTGCGTGTTTCGGATGCTAAAGTGACGCAAGCGATCCATACCGACCCGTCGTTTAACGGTTTTGACGGCGCGTTCAGCCGTCAACGCTTTAACGAGGTTATGCGCGCTGCCGGTCTGACCGAGTTCGGCTACATTCAACAAGTCCGTAAAGATATCGCGAACACACAGATTTTGCAGGTCGTCAGCGGCACGGCGGTGACGCCGTCGAGGTTCAGCAAGCTTCTGCATCGCTATCGTTTCGAAGCCCGCAGCGCAGACACGGTATTGGTCAGCGCAGCCGCGCAAGCTGATCCGGGCACGCCGACAGATGCGGACCTACAGGCAATCCACGATGCACAAAAAGAACGCTTTACGGCCCCTGAATATCGCAAGCTGACCTTTGTACATCTTGATCCAGCCAATTTGACCAGTGAGGTCACGGCAAGCGATGAAGAACTGCAACAAGCCTTTGAGGCCAATGCCGCCCGTTTTCAAAAAGCCGAGCAACGTACGGTGCAGCAAATCGTCGTTAACGACGAAGCAACGGCAGAAAAAGTGCAGCAGAAATTGGCCGAGGGTGTCGATTTTCTGACCGTCGCTACCGAGGTCGGTGAGATGGAAGCGGCTGCCGTTGATCTTGGCACCGTGACCCGTAATGGCTTGCTGCCGGATTTGGCCGATGCCGTGTTTGCGATTGATGAAGGTGCTGTGACTGGGACGGTGACGACCCCGTTGGGTTTCCATGTTATGCGCGCGATAAAGGTGCTGACGGGAGTCAGTAAGACCCTTGACGATGTCCGCGACGAAGTGACGGACATCGTGAAGCGTGAAAAAGCGGTGACGGCGCTGTATGACCTTTCGGTCCGGTTTGAAGATGCCATCGGCGGCGGCGCGACTCTGGAAGAAGCCGGCAAAAGCGTCGGCTTTGATGCCGTGACGCTGGAGGCAGTCGACCGCCAAAGTATGGCACCGAGCGGTGCGCGTGCTGCCGGCTTGCCTGACCTCGCCAGCCTTTTGCCGGTCGCATTTGCATCTGAACGTGGCATTGAAAGCCCGCTCACGGAAGTCGGCGAGAAAGGCTTTTTCATGGTCCGAGTTGACGAAATCATCCCGCCGGCACTCCGCCCGTTGGCGGACGTGAAGGCCGAGGTCGCCGCCGTCTGGGCCGAAGTGCAACGCACCGAGATGGCGCAGAAACAAGCCGAAGCGCTTGCCGAAAAGGTCCAAACCGGCACGTCGATGGTTGACGCCGCTAAAACCCTTGGTGTCGATGTGGTGAAGATTGGCCCGGCGACCCGCGGCGATCAGAATGTCGCCGCACAAGCCGTGCTGGCCCGGATGTTTGAAATCAACGAAGGGGCAGCCGGTATTGCGCGAGTCACCGGCGGCTATCAGGTGGTGCACGTGCTTAGCGTGACCGCACCGACGGCAGGCGGCGATGTTCCCAGCGTTGCCGATTATGAAAAGCAATTGGACGAAGCGGTCGGCAATGACTTGGCCGCGCAAGCGGTCGAAGCGATCCGTAATGATTACGGCGTCACCGTCAATCAGCGCATCTTGGATGCGGTGATGCGGCCCGGCACGTTCGACCCCCGCCAGCCCATCTAAACCGGCGCCAACACATGAACCTGAACCCGAGCACCAACGATTTCCGCCGCACCTATGAAGCCGGCAAAGCGCAGGTGGTGTGGACCGAACTCGTCAGCGATTTGGAAACGCCGGTGTCGGCTATGCTCAAGCTTTGTCGGGGCATGCCGAACAGTTTCTTGCTGGAGTCCGTTGAGGCCGGTGAGACCCGGGGCCGCTATTCGATCATCGGCTTTAAGCCGGATTTGATTTGGCGCTGTTACCGGGGCGTGGTCGAGATCGAGCGCGATCCGACCGCCGACCAAGGTGCGTTCGGCCCAGCGCCCACGGGCAGTGAATCGGACGCCTTGGAATCACTCCGTGCGCTGGTGAAAATGAGCCGGTTTGAGGTGCCCGATACCCTGCCGCCGATGGCGTCGGGGCTGGTCGGTTATATGGCCTATGACATGGTGCGCCTTGCCGAAGATTTGCCGGACGACAATCCCGATCCTCTAGGCGTGCCTGACAGCGTTTTATTGCGTCCTACGGTGATGGCGATTTTCGATGCGTTGAAGGACTCTGTTTTCGTGGTCACACCGGTGTGGCCGACCAACACCGTCGATGCCCGCCAAGCACTCGACGGCGCGCGTGCGCGCATCAAAGACGTGGTCGATAACTTGAACCGGGACGTACCCCTGCCCCGCGCAGACATGGACCCGCCGTCGCACCCGCTTGAGCCCGATTCCAACATGACTCGCGAAGGCTTTCACGATGTGGTGCGCGCGTGTGTCGATTACATCAACGCTGGGGATGCGTTTCAGATTGTGCCGTCGCAGCGCTTTAGCGTGCCGTTCACGTTGCCGTCGTTTGCGTTTTATCGCTCATTGCGGCGGCTCAACCCGTCGCCGTATTTGTTCTATTTGAATTTCGGCGATTTTCAGGTGGTCGGCTCCAGCCCCGAGATTTTGGTGCGTGTCCGCGATGGCCGCATCACCTTGCGCCCCCTTGCCGGTACCCGTAAGCGCGGTGCCACGCCCGCTGAAGATAAAGCCTTGGCCGAAGACCTGCTTAGCGATCCGAAGGAATTGGCTGAACATTTGATGCTGCTGGACTTGGGCCGCAACGACGTCGGCCGTGTCGCCAAAGTCGGCACCGTCACGCCGACGGAAAAATTCACCGTCGAATATTATTCCCACGTCATGCACATCTCGTCGAACGTCGAAGGGGATTTGGCCGACGACAAAGATGCGCTGGATGCTTTATTCGCAGGCTTTCCCGCCGGCACTGTCTCGGGCGCGCCGAAAATTCGGGCCATGGAAATCATTGACGAGTTGGAATCGGTGCGCCGTGGCATTTATGCCGGCTGCATCGGCTACTTCGGTGCCAACGGCGATATGGACACGGCGATTGCGCTCCGCACAGGTGTGATTAAGGGGGGGCGCTTGCACGTCCAGGCCGGCTGCGGTGTGGTCACCGACAGCGACCCCGAGATGGAATACCAAGAAACCATCAACAAAGCCCGCGCCCTGATCCGCGCCGCCGAAGACGCCAGCCAGTTCCGCGACAGCTGACCTGCGCGGGCTTCCCCTCCCACCATCTCCGCCACCCGCCGCGTCATCCTGAACTTGATTCAGGATCTACTGCTGTGCGAACGCCGGGCGGTTGAGAGGTTCGCGCCAACGTGGGTCCTGATCAAGTTCAGGATGACGCATTCAAGATAACGCATGGGTGATGTGATTAGGGCGCGATCCGCGCCACCGCAGAAATTGGGACGAGTTGGAACCCGGCTGCATCCAAGCCTTTGAGCCATGGCTTGAGCACGGCCAAGGTGTGTTCGCGGGGGTGGCCGATGGCGATGGCGAGACCGGTTTCGCGAGCGATTTCCTTGACGCGGCGGAGCTGACGCTCAATCGCTTTCACGTCGTCTTCGTGATCGATGAACACGTTACGTACAGCAAACGGGATGCCGGCATCGCGGGCCACATCGTGGGCGACGGTGTTGCCGGCGGTCACGGAATCCAAAAATAACAGGCCACGCTGTTTGAGCACGTCAGCGACGGTGCGCATGCCGTCCGTATCGGCGGTAAAGCGGCTGCCCATGTGATTGTTGATGCCGACGTAGCCGCTGGCCTGATCCAGGTTCCAGGTGATATTCTTTTGCAGTTCCGTCGTCGCCATGCCGCTTAGTAAGACGTTTGGGCCTGGGTCGATGTCCGATGAGCTTGGCTCCATCGGCACGTGCAGCATCAATTCATGACCGGCCTTTTTTGCGGTTTTGGTCTGATCACCTAGGTCTTCGGCGTAGGCCATGAACGACAACGTCAGCGGCCCGGGTAATTGCCACGTGCGCCGCGTGCGGCGGCGATCGAGGCCTAAATCGTCCATGACGATGACAACCTTGGGGCGGGTATCGAGCGATGCCGGGACGGCAAAGCGCTGCCACGCGGGCAGTGCTGCGGCGTCTGAGGCCTGCAAGGCGGCAATGTCGTCGGGCATGGCGCGCACCAATTGCACGGGTTTATCGACCAATTTAGGTTTGGGCTGGATGATAGGGGCGTCGGATTGCGGCGGCAGAGCAGCCGTTTCTGGCTCGCCCGATTCTTCTTCAGTTTTTGTCGAGGTGTTTTCGACGTGCGGCGCAGATAGTGGCGCCGCGTCGCGCTCGTAGCTGCCGAAATCGATCTCGGCGTCGGGCGTCGGCAGTTGGATTCGGGTGATCGCGCCGTTCGACTGGATGACGATGTCACCCGGCAACTGTTCTTCGTAGGTTGGTTCGCTGCGGGTTTGCGTTTGTGCAGGCGGTGGCGGCGTTGCGGATTTTTCGGCGGGGGCCAGGTACTTGCCGACAAAATAACCTGCCAGAATGCCGCCGATGCCCATCACCAACAACACCGCTATCCGCTGAGGACTAAGGCCGACACGCTCGCCGAACGCGATCGCTGGGCGCGGCCATCCTGTCAGCTTACCATCGCGATCGGCTGTTCGCATACGGGCGCGGCGCGCGCCAGGGGCTGGTGGGAAATCGGCCACGTTCGGCGATCCATCCTTGCGTTAAGAGGTCGTGCGCCTGCGTAACGCAGGTCTGCCGTAGGGTCAATCGCGACCGGCCAACCATTCGCATTTTATTAACCATAGAATGCTGGAATATTTTGCCCGCTTAATGTATGTTCAACGCTATACCAATCTGCGTCACTGGATGGTTTCCGGAGTGCAAGCTTGGGTTGGGGGTCGCTTTGAAGTCATACGATCTGTCCGCGTTGAACATTCTCGTCTTGGAGAAACATCTCCTGGTGCGACGCATTTTGACCGATGTGTTCTCCGAGTTCGGGGTCGCAAATGTCTATTCGACGCCGGAAATCTATGAGGCCTACAAATTTTTCACTGAAATGGAACCGGACATCATCCTTTGCGATTGGACGCCGGACCTGAACGGCATTGATTTCATCCGTAAAGTTCGGATGTCGGACGATAGTCCGAATCCCTATGTTCCCATCGTTGTCGTGACGGCGAATACGGAACTCCGTCATGTCTGCATTGCCCGTGACAATGGTATGACCGAGTTCCTGGCAAAGCCGGTATCCGCGAAAACCATTTACAGCCGACTTTGCTGTGTTATCGAAAACCCGCGCCCGTTTGTGCGCGTCGGCGACTTCTTCGGTCCCGACCGCCGCCGCCGCAAGGCCGAGGCTCTGGGCCGCGGCGAACGCCGAAAGGCAATGTAAGGCCAAATCCCCGCCGTTTTTTACGACGTCTGTTGCTTGACCCTTGGAGACCGGCGCGGCATTGTTCGCGACCGCATCCGTACAAGGCTGGGACGATGTTTCTGCTCATCGATAATTACGACAGTTTTACCTATAACCTCTTGCACTACCTAGGCGAATTAGGTGCCGAGGTGATGGTGAAGCGCAACGACGAAATTTCGGTTGCCGACGCCATGGCGATGGGCGCCGAGGGGATCGTGATATCGCCGGGCCCGTGTGACCCGGATAAAGCCGGTATTTGCCTGGATCTGGTCGCCGCCTGCGCTGATAAGGTTGTGCCGGTGTTCGGCGTCTGCCTTGGCTTTCAGTCGATCGGCCAGGCGTTCGGCGGCGATATCGTGCGTGCGCCCAAGCCGATGCACGGCAAGCTCTCGCAAATTACACATGACGGCACCGGCGTGTTTGTTGGCCTCCCCTCGCCGTTCGAGGCGACGCGCTACCATTCGTTGGCGATTGACCCGGCCAGCATGCCGAATAGCTTGATTGCGATTGCGCACAGTGAAGACGGCGTGATCCAAGGCCTGCGCCATGTCGATCTGCCGATCCACGGCGTGCAGTTCCATCCGGAAAGTATCGCGTCTCAGCACGGCCACGATATTTTGAGAAACTTTATCGATATGACGCGCGGTAAGGAGGCAGCTTGATGAGCGACGAGATGAAGCCGATCCTCAACAAAGTCGCCGACGGTCGGGCGCTCAGCGCCGATGAGGCAGAGGCCGCGTTCGGTATCATCATGTCAGGCGAAGCGACGCCGGCGCAGATCGCCGGATTTTTGATGGCGCTGCGCGTGCGTGGTGAGACCGTTGACGAGATCACAGGCGCCGTCCGTACCATGCGCGCGAAAATGGACACCATCGAAGCACCCGCAGGCGCCATGGACGTGGTCGGCACCGGCGGTGACGGGTCGGGCACCTATAATATTTCAACCGGCACCGCGTTTGTGGTCGCAGGCGCCGGCGTGCCGGTCGCCAAGCACGGCAACCGAGCACTGTCGTCAAAGTCGGGTGCGGCGGATGTGTTGTCGTCGCTGGGCGTCAATTTAGATGCGCCGTTCCCGCAAATCGAACAATCCATTCGTGAGGCCGGAATCGGCTTTATGATGGCGCCCCGCCACCATAGTGCGATGCGGTTTGTCGGTCCGGTTCGGGTCGAAATGGGCGTGCGCACGATCTTTAATATCTTGGGTCCGATGTCGAACCCGGCCAACGTGAAGCGCCAGTTTACCGGTGTGTTCTCGCCGGCATGGTTGCGACCGATGGCGGAAACCTTGGCTAACCTTGGCTGCGAAGCGGCTTGGGTGGTGCATGGCGCCGATGGTCTAGACGAAATGTCGACCACAGGCGCGACGCAGGTGGTTGCCCTCGAAGCCGGGAAAATCCGTGACTTCGAAGTCACGCCCGAAGATGCCGGTCTGCCGCGCGCGACGCTAGATGACCTCAAGGGGGGCGATCCGATGGCGAATGCCGAAGCCATCCGCAGCCTTCTGCAAGGCGAGCCTGGCCCGTATCGGGATATCGTTTTATTGAATGCGGCGGCATCGCTCATGGTCGCCGGTAAGACGGATGACCTGAAGCAAGGCGTCGCCTTGGCCGCGAAATCGATTGATGAGGGCGCCGCGCAAGCCGCCTTAGATAAGCTCGTCGCGATCACCAACGCCACCCCCGCAGACGCTTGAGTAATCGATGAGTGACGTTCTCACCAAAATCTGTTCGGACAAACTCGCACACATTGACGCTGCCCGCGCCGAACGCTCCTGGGCCGAGATTGAGGATGCGGTGCGCGCAGCAAGCCCGGTGCGCGGCTTTGCGCGTGCGCTGAAAGCTAAGCTTGCTGCCGGCGGCTACGGTTTGATTGCCGAGCTTAAAAAGGCTTCGCCGTCTAAGGGGCTGATTCGCGATGACTTCGACCCGCCGAGTTTGGCGCAAGCATATGAGGCCGGGGGCGCTGCATGTTTGAGCGTACTGACCGATGTGCCCTATTTCCAGGGCGACGATGCATACTTGGTGGCCGCACGGGCCGCCGTTTCCCTGCCGGTGCTGCGCAAGGACTTCATGCTCGATCCCTATCAAATCGCTGAAAGCCGCGCGCTCGGCGCCGACGCGATCTTGCTGATTATGGCGGCACTATCCGATAAGCAGGCGGCTGAACTCGAAGCCGCCGCGCTGGCCTACGGCATGGACGTGTTGGTCGAAGTGCATGACGCTGAAGAACTTCAGCGCGCACTGGCGTTGGAAACCTTGCTGTTGGGCATTAACAACCGCAACCTCAAGACCCTTGATGTCGACATCGCGACGACCGAGGCGTTGGCCGCCGATGTGCCGGCTGACAAGATTATGGTCTGCGAAAGCGGCTTGTTCGTGCGCAGCGACTTGGACCGGATGGCAAAAGTCGGCGCCAAGTGCTTCTTGATCGGCGAGAGCCTGATGCGTCAAGACGACGTGGCAGCTGCCACCCGCGCCCTGCTGTCCCCCGAAATGGCCGCGTAAGATGGGGTGTTGTAAAATAGAGCGTCATCCCGGACGCGTAGCGATCCGGGACCTTCCCCGCTCCAGACAAAGGCAACGTCATGGCTGAATTCACGCATTTGGACGCAGACGGCAACGCCGTCATGGTTGACGTCGGCGACAAAGCCGCGACCGAGCGCACTGCGACCGCCAAAGGCAGCATCCTGATGGCGCCGGAAACCTTGGCCAAAATTATGGCCGGCGGTTTCAAAAAAGGCGACGTGCTCAGCGTCGCGCAATTGGCCGGTATTATGGGCGCCAAGCGCACCCCTGATTTGATCCCGCTCTGTCATCCGTTGGCGTTGACGTCCGTTAAAGTCGACCTCATTTGCGATCCGGACCGGCATGCCGTCGACATTGAGGCGACGTGCAAACTAAACGGCCAGACCGGTGTCGAGATGGAAGCCCTGACCGCTGTTTCAGTTGCTGCGCTGACCGTGTACGACATGTGCAAGGCCGTCGATCGGGGCATGCGCATCACCGACGTGCGCCTGACCCATAAAGCGGGCGGTAAATCTGGCGACTTCGAGGCCCCGTGATGCTGAGCATCGATGACGCGCTCGACAAAATTCGCAAAGCGATTCAGCCGCTGGCCGGCGAGGAAATCTTCGTCGCAGATGCACTGGGCCGCGTGCTCGCAGACGACATCATTGCTGACGTTTCGCATCCGCCTCAGGCGGTGTCGGCGATGGACGGCTATGCGGTGCGCGCCGCCGACATTCCCACTGCCCCTACCGTGCTGACGCAGATCGGCGAAGCGGCGGCGGGCCATGCGTTTACCGGCACTGTCGGCAACGGCGAATGTGCGCGCATCTTCACAGGCGGCGCCCTGCCCGATGGTGCCGACAGCATTGTCATTCAAGAAGACACGACGATGGACGGTGACAAGATCACCATCAACGAGGCCCCGAAACCTGGCGCTTGGGTACGCCCTGAAGGGCTCGATTTTGCGGCCGGAAAGACCCTGCTCGCTGCCGACACATTGTTGACGGCGCGGGATCTCGGTTTGGCTTCTGCCGCAGGCGCCACATGGTTCCGTGTGCGCCGCAAACCGCGCATCGCCGTGTTGTCGACCGGCGACGAGGTGGTAATGCCGGGCGCGCCGCATCGGTCCGATCAGATTGTCAGCTCGAACTCTGTGGCGTTAATGGCGTATGCGCAAGTGCTGGGTGCCGAAGCTGTTTCGTTGGGCGTTGCCGAAGATCGCCCGGAAAGCCTGCGCGCCAAGCTCAAAGACGCGGCGGGATTCGATATGCTGGTGACGTCGGGCGGTGCCAGTGTCGGCGATCATGATCTGATCCAGTCTGTCTTCGGGGATGAAGGCTTGGACTTAGGTTTTTACAAAATTGCTATGCGCCCAGGAAAGCCGCTGATTTTCGGCAATATCGGCGGCATGCATTTATTGGGCCTGCCGGGTAATCCGGTCTCGACCGGGGTTTGTGCGGCGATTTTCATGCGTGCCGCCATTGAGTGCATGTTGGGCCTGCCGCCGCAGCCTTTGTATCAAGCGGCCCGTCTCGGCAGTGATTTGGGACCGAACGGTAAGCGTTTGGACTTTATGCGCGCCAGACTTACGCCGTCGGATACGGATTTGCCCACCGCGACTCCGTTTGATCGCCAAGACAGCGCCATGCTCGCCGCCTTTGCCGACGCCGATTGCCTGATCATGCGCGAGATCGGCGCTGGGCCGGCGACCCAAGGCGATGTCGTCAAAATCGTTCCGCTCGGATTTTCGTCGCTGAAGTTTTAGAGGGTTGCGTTCGGCCCATCCGCGACACCTTCCCGCCCCCGCCTCTCCGCCCCCGCGCGTCATCCTGAACTTGATTCAGAATCAACCGCTGTGCAAACGCCCGGGGGTCGGTGGTTTCGCGCTGACGTAGATCCTGAATCAAGTTCAGGATGACGCAAGGAGAGGATGACGCTGAGGCCTCAAAATGACGTTGATGCCGCACCATCCTACTTGACATGAAAATAGAACTTAAGTAGAACAATTAACGATTGTTTTGTCTTTGTTCTTATTCTGATCCCGAAATGAACCACTATATTTGGGGATGTCGACCAAAGGAACCGCTATATGCTCACCCGCAAGCAGTATGAACTTCTGATGTTCATTGACGAGTCTTTGAAAAAAGACGGCGTATCGCCCTCGTTCGATGAAATGAAGGAAGCGCTGGGCTTAAAATCCAAGTCCGGCATCCACCGCTTGATCACCGGGCTTGAGGAACGTGGTTTTATCCGTCGCCTGCCACACCGTGCGCGCGCCCTCGAAGTCATGAAATTGCCAGAAAACTCGGCGGCGTCAGGTGTCGCAAAACCGGCGCCTAAGGCATCAACGTTCCAGCCCGAAGTGATCAAGGGTGATTTTGCGCTCGCAGGTGCCCGGCCACGGGCAGACGCCGAGGCGGCAGAATCCGTACAACTGCCGTTGTATGGGCGGATTGCTGCGGGCACCCCTATCGAAGCGTTGCGTGACCCCAGCAACTTTATCGATGTACCGGCGGCGATGATTTCCGGCGGCGATCATTACGCGCTTGAGGTCGATGGCGATTCCATGATCGAAGCCGGCATTCTGGACGGTGACACGGTGATCATTCGCGAAACCGAAACCGCTGAAAACGGTGCCATTGTCGTGGCGCTGGTCGATGACGGTGAAGTGACCCTGAAGCGCTTGCGCCGCCGCGGCGATTCCATTGCGCTTGAGCCTGCGAATAAAGACTATGAAACCCGCATTTTTGGTCCCGATCAGGTCAAGGTGCAGGGTGTCCTAAAAGCCCTTTATCGCCATTATTGAGGGTTGGGTCGCAGAACCCAAGGCCTACGTCCGCGCGTTCCGTTGACGGTCAGTATGCTTGGTCCGTTTTCATTGAACGTGACCGTATGCGTGCCGTATCGCCATAAATCAAAACGATCAATTACGCCCCAAGGTGGCCGGCACAGTGTGCGCACCGGCACAAGGGCGATCACCATGTCGGCGTGACGGCAGTCTTCGAGCAGCGCGTCCGTAAATTTGGATACCGCAATCACGGCACCGGTCCTGCGCATGATACAGCCTGCGGCTTCACACCTGAGCCCGCCTGTCGTGACCTCCACATCGACCGGCCAGCGGTCCGCCACATCGCCGTAGCCGAGCCGTTGCGTCCAGCGCGCGGCCTCAAACCGTCCGGCCCGGCGAGTCGAGACCAATAACCCCTGCCCCGGTTCGTCAATCGCGACAACGCGCGCTTCGCCGTCGATGATGATGTGTGGCGTTTGCGCGAACACCGGGCCCAAGATGCCGAAGATGAATACGGGCACGCCGAGAAGCCGCCACCGAGTCTGCCATAGCGTCAACCAAAGGCCGCCAAACACCAACGGCAGCATCGACCACGCCGGCGGGGCGGTTATATCCGCGGTGCCGCCAGGCAAGCCCGAGACCCATGTCGCGCTGGCGAGAATCCATCGGAGCCCCAGGAACATCAGCGCCAACGGGAGCTCTTCTAAGCCAAACGGCATTGCCAGCACTGACAATAGTCCGCTCGGCATCACCCAGAACGCCGCTAAAGGCACGGCCAGTGTGTTGGCGACGATGCCGAGCACGGCGACGTGTTGAAAGTGATGTACCGCGAACGGCCCGGTCGCGGCACTGGCAATGAGGGTCGTCAGCACGACGCTGCCGACATAGCGGACTGTGTTCGAACTTAGCAGAGCGAGCGTCCCCTCGCCCTTTGGGGGTGGACCGTGCAGACGTCGTCGCTGTGCCAACCATGCATAGGCCGATATCAGCGCGGTCACGGCAGCAAACGACATTTGAAAGCCCGGCGACATTAGGCTTTCCGGCGCCAGCGCCAGCACAACCATCGCTGCCCAGGCGACGGTGCGAAGCGTCAGCGTGCGCCGGTCCATCAAAATGCCGGCGAGGAACAGCCCGGTCATTAAGAACGCACGCTCCGTCGGCACCGTGAAACCTGCCAGCATGGCATAGCTGAACGCGGCCGGGATGGCGGCTGCCGCTGCAACTTTTTTGGCATGTAGCCTGAGCCCCAACCAGGGCATGGCGGCGATCAACAGCCTGATCCCACCGAACACCAACCCTGCAACGAGCCCGATGTGTAAGCCCGAAATCGCCAACAGATGTGCGATCCCAGCATCTCGCATCGCTTGCAGGGTCGTGGCGTCAATGGCGCCCCGAAGGCCGGTTAGCAATGCGGCTGCAACTGCACCTGGCGGTCCTCGGTCGCGGACAAGCACGCGCGTCGCAATGGATAGACGCAACGCTTCAACGCGGCGCGAAATCGCTTCCGCAAAGGTTTTGGCCGGTATATGCCCGATCCGCCTCGGCGCCCGCAATGAAAAGCCATACGCGCCGATTTTGAGGAAATATGCATGCCGCTGAAAATCGAACGCGCCCGGCATCACCGGCGGCGGCGGCGGACGCAATATGGCCAGCATCGACAAGCGATCCCCTGGTTTCGGCAGCGCTGCTGCGTCGCCCGCCACACGCACGGTGATGCGGATGCGCTCAGGCGTCGCTTCCGACAAGAGGTCGGGCGCCGCGACATCAATCAAAACCAGTTTCACCGCGCCCGGCGCCGGCGTCGCATGCCGAACGGTGCCTTCCAATGTGAGCGGACCCAATTTGTGCGTTAAGACCGGCGCGCGGACGGTCTCCGTTCTCAGCGTTGCCGCCGTGAAGCCGAGCGATGCCGCCATCAAACCGAGCATGAGCGCGCGGACGGCGTCATTTCTGCTGAGCAGACGAAGGATCAGCAGCGATCCGGCGGCGCCCAGCCCCCATCTCAGCGGCGGCTCAATCGGCAGCGCAAAATACGCCGCAATCCCGCTGGCAAACGCCACCGGCAACCACAAGGCCCATTGGCCCCGTTCTGCCAGAAGTATGTTTTGGATGCGCATGGCGGCGCTTATGCGAGGTTTCAGTGGCTTTTTTGACCGCTTGGTCGTCATTCCCGCGAAGGCGGGAATCCATGACTGGGATGGGCCCCCGCCTTCGCGGGGGTGACGGGTGGTGTTTGTATCGCTTATCCGACCGTCCAACAATCCTTCGGGAAGATGTAACGCAGCCACGCAAAGGATGATGCTGCACTCGCGAAATATATATGATAGATAGGGCGCGTCGACGTGTCGTCGGCACCCCCTCGGACTGGAGACACAATGCCCGTCGTTACCCGTTTTGCGCCCTCGCCCACTGGATTTCTGCACATCGGCGGTGCCCGCACGGCGCTGTTTAATTGGTTGTTTGCAAAGCACCATGAACAGTATGGCGACGGCGGCACGTTTTTGCTTCGGATCGAAGACACCGACCGCGCGCGCTCGACCGATGCGGCGGTCGCGGCGATTTTTGACGGGCTGTCGTGGCTCGGGTTGGATTGGGATGGCGAGGCGATCTCTCAGTTTGAACGCCGGGACCGCCACGTCGCTGTGGTCGACGCGTTGTTGGCCAAAGGCATGGCCTACAAATGCTATTGCAGCCAAGAAGAACTGGCCGTCATGCGTGAAAAGGCGCGCGCCAACGGCGATAAGCGGATGTACGACGGCACCTGGCGTGACCGCGATCCGAGCGAAGCGCCCGCCGGCATCAAGCCGGCGATCCGCCTGCGTGCGCCTCAAGAAGGCTCGACGATCATCGAAGATTTGGTGCAAGGCACCGTCGAAGTCGCCAACGAGCAACTAGATGATATGGTGCTGCTACGTGCGGACGGCACGCCGACGTATATGCTCGCGGTCGTGGTTGATGACCACGACATGGGCATTACCCACGTGATCCGAGGTGATGATCACTTGGTCAATGCGTTTCGCCAGGTGCAATTGTTCAAAGCGATGGACTGGGATCTGCCTGAATTCGCACACATTCCGCTGATCCACGGTGCCGACGGTGCGAAGCTGTCGAAGCGCCACGGTGCGCTCGGCGTCGATGCTTATCGGGACATGGGGTATTTGCCCGAAGCGCTCAGAAATTATTTGATGCGACTGAGTTGGGGGCACGGCGACGACGAGATCATCTCGACCGAGCAAGCCATCGAATGGTTCGGGCTGGATGCCGTCGGGCGTGCGGCTGCGCGTTTCGATGTGCAAAAGCTGGAATCCGTGAATAGCCATTACATCCGCCAGACGGACGATGCGACGCTCACGGATTTGGTCTTGCCGCGACTGACAACTTTGCTCGACGGAAAGCTTGCCGAGGGGGCCGCCGGTCGGGTAAAAATGGGGATGCCTGGGTTAAAAGAGCGCGCGAAGAACTTAAACGAACTAGCTGAAAATGCTATGTTTTATGCTATTCCGCGCCCGCTTCGGCTAAACGAAAAGGCCGAAGAAATTCTGGATGATGACGCGCGCCGTGCTTTGACGACGCTCAGCAGCGACCTCGCTTCCGTCGAGGATTGGCGCGCAGAACCCCTGCAAGACACCGCCAAGGCCTTCGCCGAGGCACAGGGCCTTAAGCTGGGGAAAGTTGCGTTACCACTCAGAGCCGCACTCACGGGCACCAACGTATCGCCCAGTATATTCGACGTTATGGCCGTACTCGGCCGCGAGGAGACACTCGCCCGCCTGAAAGACGCGCTGTAAGCGTGCGGCTGGCTTAGCAATGAAGTGGTCATAAAGGCCGCGCGCATGTCGGTGTTCGAAGGACACGGCTGCGGAACAGAGGAGAGATGAAGACATGAGTAACGAAAGAACCTTTACGCTGACCGATAACCAGTCCGGCGACAGTTGGGATTTGCCGGTTATGCATGGCAGCATGGGCCCGGACGTCATCGACGTGCGTAAACTTTACGCCCAGACCGGTTGTTTCACCTATGACCCGGGATTCACGTCGACTGGCAGCTGCGAGTCCAAGATCACCTATATTGACGGTGATAACGGTGTGTTGCTGTATCGCGGCTATCCGATTGAGCAGTTGGCCGAGCACTCGGACTTTATGGAAGTCTGCTATCTGTTGCTGTACGGGAACCTGCCGACCGGCGGCGAGAAAGTAAAGTTCGAGCACGACATCACCTACCACACCATGATCCACGAGCAGATGCAGACGTTTCTGCGCGGTTTCCGTCGTGACGCCCACCCGATGGCGGTGATATGCGGTATGGTTGGTGCGTTGTCGGCGTTCTATCACGATTCCACCGACATCAGCGATCCGAAGCACCGCATGATTTCGTCGTATCGGATGATCGCAAAGATGCCGACGATCGCGGCGCTGGCCTATAAGTACAACCTGGGTCAGCCATATGTTTATCCGAAAAACAAGCTGCGTTACGCTGAAAACTTCCTGCACATGTTGTTCTCGAACCCGTGCGAAGAATACGAGATGGATCCGGTTTTGGCCCGTGCCATGGACGTGATCTTGATTTTGCATGCCGATCACGAACAGAACGCATCGACCTCGACGGTGCGCCTTGCCGGCTCGTCCGGTGCCAACCCGTTTGCGTGTATTTCGGCGGGTATCGCCTCGTTGTGGGGCCCGGCGCACGGCGGCGCCAACGAAGCCGTGTTGAATATGCTCGAAGAGATCGGTGATGCCTCACAGATCGACAAGTACGTCGAAAAAGCCAAAGACAAAGACGATCCGTTCCGCCTGATGGGCTTTGGTCACCGCGTCTACAAAAACTTTGACCCTCGCTCGCGTGTGATGCGTACCCAGTGCCACAAGGTGCTGGATGCGCTGGGCGTACATGACGAGCCGCTGCTCGAAATCGCGCTGCAGCTCGAAAAAATTGCGCTCGAAGACGAGTACTTCATCGAGAAAAAGCTGTACCCGAACGTCGACTTCTATTCGGGCATCATCTTTAAGGCGATGGGGATTCCGACGACCATGTTCACGGCTCTGTTTGCCGTGGCGCGTACCGTTGGCTGGATCGCCCAATGGAACGAGATGATTGAGGATCCGAGCCAAAAGATCGGTCGTCCGCGTCAGCTGTTCACCGGTGCCGAGCAGCGCGAATACGTACACGTCGACAAGCGCTAAGACGCGCGATCTTCCTCTGTTAAAACGGCGCGTGGCCTCGGCTGCGCGCCGTTTTCTTTTGTGCCGCCGGTCCTCGCCGGCGTCGTCCTGCCTCCGAGTGATCCGCCGTGCGGCCCCTCCTCCCCGCGTCATCCTGAACTTGATTCAGGATCTACCGCCTTACAAACGCCGATCGGTCGGATGGATCGCGCTGACATGATCCTGAATCAAGTTCAGGATGACGCAGGGTGTAGGCTGGAGCGCCGGGACGGTGTGACGACGAGGCTTAGTTGGCGCCTCTAGCCGCCTCGGCGAGCACCACGCGGGCCGCGTTGGTAGACGGCGCGTCGTTGCCGGCGCGGAGTTTGGCGAGGGCATCTTTGATGTCGGCGTCTTGGCCGCCGTTCTGCAGCAGATCACTGAGCGCTGGTGCCAATTTATCGGCGGTGCAGTTTTCCTGAATGAACTCCGGCATCGCCGATTTGTTCAAGATCAGGTTGACGATGGAGGCGTATTTGATGGTCAGCAGGCGCCGCGCCAGCCATGCGCTGAGCGGTGCGACCTTATAGGCGATCAGGCTCGGTGTACCGGCCATGGCGAGTTCCAATGACACGGTGCCGCTGGCGGCAAGGGCGGCGTTGGCGGCGGCGAAGGCGTCGTACTTTTCAGTCTCACCCTCAATGATGCGGGTATTGGCCCATGCGGTCGGTTGTGAGTCCAACGCACCTTGCACGGTGTTTTTAAGCCTGGAGAGCGTCGGTAAGACAATGTGCAGGGGGCCGACGATGTCTGCACGCACGCGGGCCAAGGTGTCTGCAAATATCGGCAGATGGCGACTGACTTCCCCCATGCGGCTGCCGGGCAGCACGGCGAGCAAGGGGGCGTCGGCAGGAATGCCGTGGCGTTGTCGAAATCCGGGCCCATCGCCGTTGCCGGCGCCGCTTTCCAAGATCGAATGGCCGACGAATGTTGCGCGCATACCGGCGCGCTCAAAATACGGCGGCTCAAACGGCAACAAGCACATCACATGATCGCAAAGACCGGCGAGCTTCTGCGCCCGGCCCGGCCGCCACGCCCATACCGAGGGCGCCACGTAATGTACAATCGGGATGCCGGCACCCTTAAGTTTTTTGGCGACACGGAGGCAAAAATCCGGCGCATCGATGGTGACCACGACGTCGGGCTTTGTGGCGCGGATGTCGGCAGCCGTTTCAGCAACCCGGCGCAGGATTTTCGGAATCTGCGGCACCACCTCGGCCAAGCCCATGACGCTGAGTTCGTGCATCGGGAACAGGCTCTGTAGCCCGGCGGCCTGCATATGATCGCCGCCGACGCCGTGGAACGTGGGCACCGATGGGGCCAAGTCTTTGAGTGCCGAGATCAGCCGCCCGCCTAAAATGTCGCCCGACGGCTCACCGGCAATCAGGTATATTTTTGTCATGTCCACCCACCATCGGCATCAATGCCGACTAAGAATAGACCCAGTGCATCGGCCTTTGCGGCTGCGTCTTCGCGGTCCATCAAAAAGGCGTTGCCGGCTTCGACGACGACGCCGTTCAGACCCGCCGCATGAGCATTCTGCAGGGTGTTGAGACCAATTGTCGGTAGGTCGGCGCGCCGTTCCTGGTCGGGCTTCAAGGTTTTCGCCAAGACGCCGCCTTGATTGCCGACGTCGGCCAAGCGCTTCAACATGGCGTCGGTGCCGTCTGCGGATTCTTCGGCGATGATCGCGCCGTCTCGTACTACGGCGGCTTGGCCGGCATCGCGTGCGCCCAGGGCCTTGGCGGCAGTGAGGGCGGCTTGTATGTCGCCGGCGAAGACATCGGCACCGTGCCGCCCGATCAGGCCGCGCGGCATCAGGCATTCCGGCACCAATGTATCGGCACCGATCACGGTGAAGCCTTCTCGCTCAAGGGCGTTGATGAGCGCGGACAGAAGGCCATCGTCGCCTAGCGCCGCCGCGCCGGATGTGGCAAAAAACTTAGCTGCCCACCAATCGGGACGCAGGTCTTTGAGAGAGGGACGACGCACGGTACCGGCGAACACCAATTCCGTGCAGCCAGCGGCTTTGAGCGTTTTGATGATAGCGCCGGCTGCGCCCAGGCGCGTCACGGTGTGATCCACGTTCTTGAAATCTGCAGGATCGCCCTGCCCTTCAAGCACGATCACATGCAGCGCGCGGGCGCTCTGGTCGCAGGCATCACGAATGCGAAGCGGCAGCGCGCCGCCGCCGGCGAGGAGCCCCAATTTGCCTTTGGGCTCGGCGCTAGGCGGCATCTTCCAGATGCGGCTGGCAGATACGACGCGATGAGTCGCTTTGGATGAAGCTGACGATGTCCATCACCGGCTCGTTCTCTGAGAAGTCTTCGATCACGTCCTGTAATCGTTCAGCCATGGTGCCTTCGACGGCGAAGATCATGCGATAGGCTTTGCGGATATCGTGGATCAGTTCACGCGAAAAACCGCGACGCTTGAGGCCGACCAAGTTCAGTCCTTCGAGTCTGGCACGGTTGCCCATCACGGTGCCGTAGGGAATAACGTCGTGTTCGACACCGGTTTTGCCGCCGACCATCGAATGCTTGCCGATGCGCACGAACTGGTGCACCGCCGCTAAGCCGCCGATGATCGCCCATTCGTCGATCGACACATGTCCGCCCAGCGTGGCGCTGTTCACAAGGATCACATGATCGCCGATCATGCAGTCATGGGCGACGTGGCTGCCGACCATAAACAAGCAATCGTTGCCGACCCGGGTCAGCATGCCACCGCCCTCGGTGCCAGGGTTCATCGTCACATGCTCGCGGATCACGTTGCGTGCGCCGATCTCCAGGCGCGAGGGCTCGCCGCCATATTTCAGGTCTTGCGGTTGGTGACCGAGTGAGGTGAACGGAAAGATGCGTGTCGCTTCGCCGATGCTGGTACGTCCGGCGACAACCACGTGCGACATGATTTCGACACCGGCGGCGAGTTTAACATCGGGCCCGATAACCGAATACGGGCCGATCTTCACATCGTTCCCGATTTCGGCCTTGGAATCGACAATAGCCGTCGGATGAATATTGCTCATATCGTTCCCTATTCCGTTTTATCGACGATCATCGCGGTGAACACCGCTTCAGCCATCAGCGTGCCGTCGACGCGGGCTTCACCCTTAAAACGCCAGACTTTGCCGCGGCCTTGTTGTTTTTCAACATGTAAGCGCACGGTGTGGCCTGGAAGCACGGGCTTGCGGAAGCGGGCGTTATCAATCGACATAAAATACACCAGTTTGTCGCTGTTGGCATTGCCAAGGGACTCAATAACGACGATGGCCGCCGTTTGCGCCATGGCTTCGATAATCAAAACGCCGGGCATGATCGGGTGATCAGGGAAATGGCCCTGAAAGAAATTTTCGTTCACGGTGACATTTTTGAGGCCGATCGCGCTTTCGCCCGGAATAATGTCCGTGACGGCATCGATCAGCAAAAACGGATAGCGATGCGGAATTCGCGCGATAATGCCGGTAATGTCGACAGCGTGTCCGGATGTGCTTTCTGCATCCATGTGTTATTTCCCCTTTTGTTTTGACATGCGTTCCAAAGTCGCAATTTCGCGCATCCACTCGCGCATGGGCTTCGCTGGTGACCCACCAATTTTTGCACCTGCCGGCACATCGCGCATAATACCGCTTTGCGCGGCGACCTGAACACCACTTCCAATCTTGAGGTGTCCTGCGATGCCGACTTGGCCCCCGATCACAACAAAATCACCCAACGTCGTCGATCCGGAAATGCCGACATGGCTGACGATAACACAATGTTGACCGAGCTGAACGTTATGGCCAATTTGCACCAGATTGTCGATCTTCGTGCCTGATCCGATGACGGTATCCGGGCCGGTGCCTCGATCAATGGTCGTGTTGGCACCTATTTCGACATCATCGCCGACAATCACGCGCCCAAGCTGCGGCACTTTTTCGTGCCCGCCAAGTCCCATCGCAAAGCCGAAGCCGTCTTGACCGAGGCGTACGCCCGTATGAATGATGCACCGCGCACCAATAATCGCGTTGGCAATGCCGGCACCCGGGCCGATTTCGGTCCCAGCCCCAATGATCACGCCACGCCCGATCACTGCGTTGGCGCCGATACGGCACCGGGCTTTGATCTCTGCGCCCGCATCGATCACGGCGCCGGGTGCGATTTCCGCACTTGGATCAACCGTCGCGGTCGGATCAATGAACGCCCCTGAGGCGATGCCGGGCTCGGCGCCAGCGCGGGGATAAAATAGCGCGGCGATCCGCGCGTAGCCGTGGTAAGGCGTTTTGGTCACCAACAACTGCATGCCATCCGGCGCGACGTCGGCGGCGTCCGGCGTGACCACGCAGGCACCGGCATTGGAAGCTTTGAAGGCATCCAGATATTTGCGGTTGTCGAAAAAGCTCAGGTGTTTTTGCCCTGCCTGATCAAGGGGCATCACGTCATCGAATTGACGCGCGCCGTCGCCACGCAACTCGGCATCGGCGACCTCTGCCAGCCGTGCCAAATCGAAAGGCCCGGCGTTATCGAAGAACCGGGGGTCTGCCATAACTGAGCTACTTTGCCGGTAGGTCGACCTTGACGGTCGGGAGTTTTTTATCGAGCTCGGCGAGCACGCTTGCGGTGATGTCCAAAGACGAGTCGACGATGACCACCTGCGAGCGGCGCAAAACCACCGCGTAACCGTTCTTGGACGCCATGTTGGCAACGATCTCGTTCAAGGTCTTTTCGACCTGCAGCATGGCGTTTTGTTGCACTTCGTCGAGCGCACGGCGCTTTTCTTGGACAAGTTGCTGAACGCTGACGACTTTTTGTTCAAATTTGCGGCGCTCGTCAGCAAAAGCTTCGGGCGCGAGCAGAGATTGCTTTTTGGCGAGTTCCTGTTGCGCGACGCGAAGCTGTTCTTGTTCTTTTTGAATTTCGCTTTGGAAGTTGTTTTGATAATTGACGATTTGATCGCGGATCGACTTCACGGACGCGGCGTCACGGCGAATTTGGCCGACATCAAGGACGGTAATCGTCGGTAGTACGGCTGTGCCCGCGCCTTGCGCCCACGCCGGGTTTGTGGTGGCAAGGGCTAAGCCTAAAATGACACAAAGAGTCGAGAATGATCGAGCGAACAAAGATGCCTCCTAAAAACGGGTGCCGAAGTTGATCCGGACAAATTCTTCTTCATCAAACTCTTCTTTGAGGATGGGGTAAGCAAAGTCAATGCCCAAAGGCCCAAACGGCGAATCCCAGCTGATGCCGGTGCCGATGCCCATGCGCAACGACCCTTGATCGACGGTCGTTGCATTGACCGGTGTCAAATCCCAGCTTGAGCCGATGTCGGTGAAGATACGACCGCTGACGCCGAATTCTTCGGGCAAGCCGCTCGGGAACTTAAGCGCTACCGAGCCCGCGTACATCCATTCACCGCCGAGTGAGTCCTTGGTTGCCGTATCGCGCGGGCCAATGCCGGAGGTTGCGAAGCCGCGTACATCGTCACCACCGACGAAGAAGCGTTCTGCCAGCACGACATCATTGCCGAGGCCGGCGATGAAGCCGGTTTTGCCGGTGACCGAGAATATCCACTGATCGCGCGGTGAATAATAGACGGCGCCGTCGGCGACGTTGCGCAAATGCTGAATATCGCCACCCAAGCCGGCGACATCGGTCGCCAAGCGTAAAAGATACCCGCTGGTTGGTTTGATGCGCTTATCGCGGCGGTCATACGCGACGACATGGCCAATCTCCGACAGCAACGAGTCCCCTTCTTGCGCGCGGACTAGTGAAGAAGCATCTGTGTTCACGTTCTCGATGGAGGTTTGGCGAATTGTATAACGCCAGGATTCGGATAATTGTTCGGTGATGTCGTAGCCTGCCCGCAACGAGCCCCCGGTACGCGCGATATCGAACGAGCTGGTGTCCTGCAGATCGCGGGTGAAGCGGAACAGATCAAAACCGGCGCGCAGATCCTTATCGAGGAAGTACGGCTCGGTGAACGACAGATCAATTTGCGAGGCTTGGGAAGCGATTTGCATTTGCACTTTCACATCCTGGCCACGTCCAAGGAAGTTGGTCTCGCGCAGTTGTATATCCCCTAAGATACCGACCGTGGACGAGAAACCCGCACCCAGCGAAATTTGTCCGGTCGGCTTTTCTTCGACCGTTGCGTTGATCACTGTTCTGTCCGGCGCGGTGCCCGGCACTTGCTCGATATCGATTTTTTCGAAGAAGCCCAGGTTTCGGATACGGGTCCGGGAGCGGCGCAGTTTGGAGGCGTTAAACGCATCGCCTTCGACCAGTTGGAACTCGCGGCGAATGACTTTGTCGAGGGTGCGAATGTTGCCGGCGATGTTGATCCGCTCCACAAACACACGCGGGCCTTCGTTGATGACGTAGGTGACGTTGATCGTCTTGGCGTCGCGGTCACGGTTGATACGCGGGCGCACCTCGACAAAGGCATAGCCGAAGGTGCCGACACTTTCGGTCAATAGATCAATGGTCTTTTCGATGCCTTCGGCGCTGTACCAGTCGCCGGATTCGACTTCGATTTTTTTCTTAAGACTGGTAGTATTCAGGTCTTTCAGGCGGGCATCGACCTCGATGGTGCCGAATTTATAGCGTTCCCCTTCATCGACCGAGAAGGTGATGAAAAAGTCTTTGCGATCCGGCGTCAGTTCTGCGACCGCCGACGTCACCTTGAAGTCGGCGTAGCCGTTGGTCAGATAGAACCGGCGCAGCAGTTCGCGGTCCAAGTTGATGCGGTCCGGGTCATAGACATCGTCGGTCGAGAAGAACCGCCACCAGGCGCTTTCCTTCGTCTGGATGACTTCACGTAGACGGCTGTCGCTGAATTCTTTGTTGCCGATCACGCGGATGGATTTGATCGCCGTTTCGTCGCCCTCGGTGATTTCAAACACGAGATCGACACGGTTTTGCTCAAGCTGGATGATCTTCGGCTCAACCGCGACGGCAAACAGGCCGCTTTGGCGGTAAAGCGTCAAAACCCGCTTCACATCGTCTTGCACTTTGGTGCGGGTATAGATGACACGTGGGCGCAGCGAGACTTCGGTCTGCAGGGTTTCGTCTTCGAACGTAAAGTTACCCTCAAAGGCAATCCTGTTGATGACCGGATTTTCGACAATGTCGACGACCAGTGTAGAGCCTTCACGGCGCAGAGCGATATCGGCGAATAAGCCGGTCGCAAACAAGCTTTTCAGTGAGCGGTCGATGCGACGGGGATCGAACGGGTCGCCTTCTTGGATGACCATATACGAGCGCACCGTGCCCGGGTCGACGCGTTGTGCGCCGCGCACTTCGATCAAATCAATGGTGCCTGCTTGGGCGACTTCGATGGGGGATGCGGCGAATGCTGGGATGGTTAACGACGAAAGCGGCCCCAAGGCCGCTGTCATACATACCAATAATTTTATTGCGGCGTGTCTTATCACGCTGTCTCCCCCCGGATGCTCTAAGATGTCAAAAACCACCGGTTAAAGCGTTAATGCCCTCGGATTCCGATAACTTTTCGCTACAAGCCTAACACCCGAACGATATCATTCCACGTAACAGATACCATGAGAAGCAATACTAAAGCCAGCCCGATTCGGAAACCGTATTCTTGCGCCCGATCCCCCAGCGGTCGACCGCGCAATGCCTCGATTCCCATGAACAACAGATGTCCGCCGTCCAAAATCGGGATGGGGAACAAATTGATCAGGCCCAGGTTGATCGACAGCACCGCCATAAAGAACACCAACTGCAGCGCACCCTGCTCTGCCGCTTGGCCGGACATCTGTGCAATAGCGATAGGACCACCCAAGTCTTTGAAGTTGCCCTCGCCGATCAACAGCTTGCCGATGTTGGTCAGCGCTTGGCCGGTGATCGAAAATGTTTTTTCTACGCCGAACCATGCGGCGGCTAAAGGATTCAGCCGCTCATGGTCGCCGATCACGCCTTGCATGCTGATGCCGAGGCGTCCTACCGTGGTGCCCTCTTGCTCGGCCTCAAGCGGTGTCACCTCAAGAGCGACTTCTTCGCCGTCACGCAGCACGACCATCGGTAACCGTAGACCCGGGCTCGTGGAGATGATTTCTTGGACAAGTTGGGGGTTGTCGATTTCGGCGCCGTTCAACGACACGATTGTGTCGCCCTTGCTCATGCCGGCGGTTTCAGCCGCTGAGCCTTGGAACACTTCGCCGACCGCGACTTTGACCTGCGGCACGCCGACGCTGAGTGCGATCCCGGCCAAAACCAAGATCGCGAACAAGAAGTTGATGGCCGGACCTGCGGCCACAATCGCGGCACGCTGGCCGACGGTTTTATGCGCGAACGAGACTTTTTTGTCTTCGTCGGTCATCGGACTACTGCTTTCGGTGTCGTCCGCACCACTTTCCAGCGCGTTGACGGCGCTGCTCTCGCCGTCTTCCGCCATGCCGTACATTTTCACGTAGCCGCCGAGCGGCACCGCACTGATCCGCCAGCGTGTGCCGTTTTTGGCATACCAGCCGAAAATTTCAGGCCCAAAGCCGATGGAGAACACCTCAACCTTGACGCCGTTGCGCCGCGCGACCCAGTAATGGCCGTATTCGTGCACGAACACGATGACTGAAAGTACGACCAAAAACCAAAGTACGGTGCTGAGGGTATCAAATTCCATAATGCGCCTTTTAAGCTGACCGAAGCGGTCTGTTTATCATTGGGCCGGCTGCGCAAAAAGATGCGACAGACGACAATAAGAATATGTGCAAGCGTTGCCCTGACGTCAATGGCAGCAGGCTGCGCCATCCATTTGTTACAGCGCGATTTTATCGCATAGTGTCTGTGCATGACGTCGCGCGTCGGCATCGACGGCGATGACATCGTCCAAGCTGTCGAGGTTTTGCCGGCCGAGAGTTGCGATACATTCCTCGACGACCCGGGTGATTTCCAAAAATCCGAGCTTGTGTTGTAAGAACGCAAATACCGCGATTTCGTTGGCCGCGTTCAGCACTGTCGGCGCGGAGCCGCCCGCATTCAGGGCATCGCGCGCTAAGCGGAGCGCCGGAAAACGCTCGGGATCCGGGGCTTCGAAGGTCAATGTCGCAATGTCTTCGAGCTTCAATCTTGGAGACGGTGCCGGCATCCGGTCGGGCCATGCCAACGCATACGCGATGGGGGTCCGCATATCCGGCGTACCCAACTGCGCCAACACCGATGCGTCGACATATTCGACCATGCTGTGGATCACCGATTGCGGGTGCACCAGAATATCGATCTTGTCGCCCGGGACCGGGAACAGATGATAGGCCTCGATCAATTCGAGCCCTTTGTTCATCATTGTTGCCGAATCTACAGATATTTTTGCGCCCATCGACCAGTTTGGGTGGGCGACGGCTTCTTCGGGGGTGATCTTGGTCAGGCTGTCTCGGCTGCGCTTACGGAACGGCCCGCCGGATGCCGTCAGCACGATCCGCTCGATCCGCTCCGGCCGTTCAAAGTCAAACACCTGATAGATTGCGCTGTGCTCGGAATCCACGGGCACCAAGCGCGCGCCTGCCGCGCTCACCTCGCCCGAGAACACGGCGCCGGCGGACACCAGGCATTCTTTGTTGGCGAGCCCGACAATCGCGCCCCGGCGTACCGCCTCTAAGGTCGGCGCTAAGCCGGCGGCGCCGACAATGGAGGCCATCACCCAGTCGCTCGGCCGTTGTGCAGCCGCAATCAGCGCGTCGCGTCCGGCAGCCGCCTCAATCCCGGTTCCGGAAAGCGCATCTTTCAAGGCCCCATAAAGGTTTTCGTCGGCGACCACGGCGTGGCGGGCGCCGACCTCAACCGCTTGTTGTGCCAACAGCGCGACATTGCTGTTGCCGGTCAACGACTCGACGCTGAAGCGTTCCGGAGAACGTTTGATCAAATCGATGGTATTGGTGCCGACTGACCCGGTGCTGCCCAAGATCGTGACAGTGCGGACGTTATCTGCCTCAGCTATCGGTGAAGATTTTCGGACGGTATCACTCACAGCCATGGTAAGGCCGCCCGCCCAAGCGTGAGTTTCAAGGCTGCTAACGCCATTGCGGCCAAGATCAAGGCATCGACCCGGTCCAGTACGCCGCCATGGCCCGGAATCAGGTTGGAACTGTCTTTGACGTCAAAATGCCGCTTCGCCGCACTTTCGATAAGATCACCGATTTGACTCGCGACCGCGATCACTAAGCCCCAAAGCGCTAAGGTGATGGCGTCTCCGCCTTCCCAAATCAGCGCCGCGCCTGCAGCCACGGCGGCGGCCAAAGTTACGCCGCCAATAAAGCCCGACCACGTTTTCTTAGGACTGATACGGGGCGCAAGCTTCGGCCCACCCAGTGTGCGCCCGGCGATAAAGGCGCCGATGTCGGCGCTCCAAACCACGGCAAGCAGCCAGGCGACCGTGACCATGCCGGCATCGTCGGTCCCCCGCAGCCAGATGAGCGCACCGCACGGCAGTGCAATGTAAATGGCGCCAATGATTAGCCAAAGCGGCTGCGCACGGGACATGCGCACCCACTCCCACCCCATCAAGGCGGCGGCAATGATGATCAGTGCAGTGAACCAGGGCGGCCCGAAATAGACGGCAGCAATCACCGGCACAGCCAAAGCAAGCGCCGAGATCACACGCGGCCCAAGGCCACGCCAACGAGGATTAGGCGGAACTGGTGCCGAAGCGGCGTTCACGTTTGCCGAACTCCTTTATTGCGGCGGCCAAGTCGTCGCTGCCGAAGTCCGGCCAGTGCTTATCAATGAACACGAACTCCGCATACGCGAGCTGCCACAACAGAAAGTTGCTGATGCGCTGCTCGCCGGACGTGCGGATCAGCAGATCGGGATCGGGCATGCCCGCCGTCTCAAGCGCGCCGGCGAACATCGTTTCGTCGATGGCGTCCGGGTCGATATCACCGTCTGCGGCGGCTTTGGCAAGCGCGCGGGATGCCTGGACGATTTCGTCCCGCCCACCGTAATTCAAGGCCAACACCAGAATCAATCCGTTGCAGTGTGCCGTGCGTGCTTCGGCTTCTTCCACCGCATTGACGATATCGGCCGACAAGCGGCTGCGCTCACCGATGACTTTTAGACGCACGTTCTTGTCGACCATGGTGGTCACTTCTTTGCGCAGATAAAGCCGCAACAAGCCCATCAGATCAGAAACTTCGGTTGCCGGACGCTTCCAATTTTCCGAAGAAAAACTAAACAATGTCAGGTACTTAACGTCAAGTTCGGCGGCAGCTTCGATGGTCCGGCGCACCGCTTCGGCACCGGCCCGATGGCCGGCGGTACGCGGTTTGCCACGCGCATTCGCCCAGCGCCCATTGCCGTCCATGATGATGGCGACATGTAGCGGCGCCGGTGCGCCGTTAGCAATTTTGGGAAGCGGAGCTGCGCTCATTAAACTTGCATGATCTCCTGTTCTTTGTGGGAGAACGTTTCGTCGATGGCGTTGGTGTATTGATCCGTCAGCGCCTGCACTTCGTCGGAGAAGCCACGCAGCGCGTCTTGTGGGATGTCGCCGTCTTTTTCGGCTTTTTTCAAGTCGTCCAAGGCATTGCGGCGCACGTTGCGGACCGCGATTTTGGCGTCTTCCGCGTATTTGCCTGCGATTTTGACCAATTCTTGGCGACGTTCTTCGGTCAGGGCCGGGATTGGAATCCGCACCATGGTGCCGTCGACCGCGGGATTAAGGCCGAGGCCTGAGTCGATGATTGCTTTTTCGACCGCTTTGACGTTCACCTTGTCCCAGACCTGCACCGCCAGCATGCGGGGCTCGGGTACGGAGACACTGCCGACCTGATTGAGTGGCATGGCGGCGCCGTAGGCGATGACTTGCACCGGATCAAGCAGGCTGCTCGCGGCACGACCGGTACGTAATCCGCCGAACTCTTCGTGCAGAACTTCGACGGCGCGCGACATTTTATGATCGATGTCTTTTCGCATACCGTTGATATCGCTCATGGTAGTCTCCTCATTTGTCCGTGTCCGAGACGATGGTGAACACACCCTTTCCGGCCACCACATCCGCGAACGCGCCCGGATTGTGAATGGAAAAAACCAAGATGGGAACAGCGTTTTCGCGTGCAAGTGCAATTGCTGCCGTATCCATGACGCGCAAATCCCGAGACAGCACGTCCTGATACGTCAAACTGTCATAGCGTTCGGCGTCCGGCGTGGTTTTCGGGTCAGCAGAATAGACGCCATCGACCTGTGTTCCCTTTAAAAGGGCATCACAATTCATTTCGACGGCGCGCAAGGCGGCGGCGGTGTCGGTGGTGA